>OICJ01000205.1_pt1 | contig 17128 bp, 17 predicted proteins | sample 1581291 | NCBI WGS metagenome assembly OICJ01 (sample SAMEA3882540, study PRJEB24775) | human gut metagenome | biome: human-associated habitat; feature: intestine environment; material: feces | place: Netherlands | collected 2009/2010 | reverse complement strand
ACGACGGCCACGGTCAGGATGATCTCGCGCCGGCGCGCGTGCGCATGCTTCCTGCGCTGGGTCTCCTGCTCGGCGATCCGTGCGGCCGGCACCTCGAACCGCCGCGTCTGCGACAGCTCCTCGGCCGGCGGCTGCGGCAGGGGGACGGTGGTCTCGGCGTCGAGCGCCGTGATCTCGATGAGCACGAGCGTGATGTTATCGCCCGGCCCGGCGGCGAGCGCCTGCGCCATGAGCGACTGCCCAAGCTCCGGCAGCGGCAGGTCGGCGCCGAGCGCGGATTGCAGCTGCGTGTCGCTGAGCTTGCCGGTCAGCCCGTCGGTGCACAGCAGCAGCCGGTCGCCCACGGCGAGCGGCACGCTGGCCGCAAAATACGGCATGAGCCGCTGGCGCGCGCCCAGCATGCCCAGATACTGCGTGAGCACGTGCTTGTCCGGATTGTCGGCTGCGTCGGGGGGTGCACCGGCGTCGAGCTGCTCCTGATATTTGGTGTGGTCGCGCGAGATGCGCTGCAGCGCGCCGCCGCGCTGCAGATAGATGCGGCTGTCACCGACGTTGCAGCAGTAGGCGCGGTTGCCGGTCAGGTGCACGGTCGCGGCGGTCGAGCCGCTGATCTGGCCGCTGGCCGCGATCATATCGCACACGGCAACGTTTGCCCGGCGGAAGAAATCGAGCGCGTCAAACGGCTCGTCACTGCTGCACGCGTGCAGCGTCTGCGCGCACAAAAGGGCCGCCTGCTCGCCGTTGGCCTCGCCGCCCATGCCGTCGAACACGCCGTAGATCAGGCGCTTGCTCTCCTGCTCGGCGGCCGCCTCGGCCACGGGGATGGCGGGGTCGCGCTTGAACGTGCCGTTGCAGTAGTAGTTATCCTCATTGTTGTCCCGGCCGGAGCCGATGTTCGTCTGCGCATAACACAGCGCCCGCATCGCGCATCCCTCCCATGCGGATAGTTTCTGCTGCTATCGTACCGTTCGGCGGCCGGTTTGTCAACGTGCTGTCGGCCGGAGTACAGAAAAATCTCACCCAAACCGCCGCCGTGGGGATTCCATCGGCGGCGGTTTTGTGCTATGCTGGTCAAAAAGAGCGCCGCCGTGTGTCCGGCGGCGATGGGGGAACGGATATGAACGAACGATTGGATGCGGCGCTCGAGCAGCTGCCGTTCTGGCCGAACCTGACCGAGCCGCAGCGCGAGCTTGCGCGGCGCGGCGCGCGCCTGGCGCAGTATGACCGCGGGGCGCTCGTGCACGGATGCGACGGGCAGTGCCTCGGCATGATCCGGGTGCAGACCGGCCGCCTGCGCGCGTGCATGCTCTCGGACGATGGGCGCGAGATCACGCTCTACCGCCTCACGGACGGGGACGCCTGCGTGCTGGCGGCGGCGTGCGTCATCCGGCAGATCACGTTCGAGGTGCAGCTCGTGGCCGATGCGCCGACGGAGCTGCTCATCCTCGGCGCGCACGTGTTCCAGCAGCTCACGGCCGAGAATATCCACGTCGAGTGCTGCATGTACCGCCTTGCGACCGAGCGCTTTTCCGATGTCATGTGGGCGATGCAGCAGCTGCTGTTCACAAGCTTTGACAAGCGCCTCGCGCAGTATCTCTGGGACGAGTCCGACCACGCCCGCGCGCCCGTGCGCGCCACGCACGAGCAGATCGCGCGCGACACCGGCGCCGTGCGCGAGACCGTCACGCGCATGCTGCGCCACTTTGCCGACGACGGCATCGTCTCGCTCGGCCGCGGCACGGTCACGGTCACGGACGCCGAAAAACTGCGCCGTCTCGCCGGAATGTGACTTTGCCACAGAACGCGGGTGTAAAATCTGTTAAAATCAGCACATACGAACACAGACGACAACTCCGGAAAGGAAGATTACCATGATTACACTGACGAAAGAAAACTTTGCGCAGGAGGTCCTGCAGTCCGACAAGCCCGTGCTTGTGGATTTCTGGGCGACGTGGTGCGGCCCCTGCCGCATGATGGCTCCCGTGGTCGAGGAGCTCGACGCCGAGCACCCGGAATACAAGTTCGGCAAGGTCAATGTCGACGAGCAGCCGGAGCTCGCGGGCGAGTTCCGCATCATGAGCATCCCGACGCTGATGGTGTTCCGCGGCGGTCAGGCCGCGGCTGTGAAGGTCGGCGTGACGCCGAAGGAAGAACTGCTCAAACTCCTCGGCTGAGACCGGGGGAATTGTGGATTAGAAGGAGGAGACAAGTATGCACTGCACTGTGAAAATGACCGAGGATCTGTATTGGGTCGGCGCGTCCGACCGCCGTCTGGCCCTGTTTGAGAGCGTGTACCCCATCCCGCGCGGCGTGTCGTACAACGCCTATGTCCTGCTCGACGAAAAGACCGTCCTGCTCGACACGGTGGATCAGTCCGTCGCCGGCCAGTTCTTTGAAAACCTTGCCCATGTCCTCGGCGGCCGCCCGCTGGACTACATCGTCGTGCACCACATGGAGCCCGACCACGCCAAGACGCTCGAGGAGACCGTGCGCCGCTATCCCGAGGCGAAAATCATCTGCAACGCGAAGATCCGCGACATGATCCGCAACTACTTTACCTTCGACATTGACGCCCGCGCCATCCTCATGGCCGAGGGCGATACATACACCTTCGGCAAGCACACGTTTGCCTATGTCATGGCGCCGATGGTCCACTGGCCGGAGGTCATGGTCAGCTTTGATACCACGACTGGCACGCTCTTTTCCGCCGATGCCTTCGGCACGTTCGGCGCGCTGAGCGGCAATCTCTACGCCGATGAGTACGACTTCGAGCACGACTGGCTGCCTGATGCCCGCCGCTACTATACGAACATCGTCGGCAAGTACGGCACGCAGGTGCAGGCCCTGCTCAAGAAGGCCGCCACGCTCGACATCCGCATGATCTGCCCGCTGCACGGCCCCGTCTGGCGCAAGAACATCGGTTGGTTTGTCGACAAGTACAGCAAGTGGAGCTCCTACACGCCCGAGCAGGAGGGCAGCGTGCTCATCGCCTACTCCTCTGTTTACGGCCACACGGAAAACGCGGCGCAGGTGCTCGCCACCATGCTCGCCGGGCGCGGCGTGCGCAACATCGCCATGTATGACGTCTCCGTCACGCACCCGAGCTATGTCGTGGCCGAGGCCTTCCGCTGCAGCCACCTCGTGTTCGCGTCCACGACGTACAACGCCGGCATCTTCTGCAACATGGAGACGGCGCTGCTCGACATCGCGGCGCATAACCTCCAGAACCGCACCATCGCCCTGATCGAAAACGGCTCCTGGGCGCCGACGGCCGGCAAGCTCATGCGCGGCATCCTCTCCAAGCTCAAGAATGTGGACATCCTCAACGAGACGCTCACCATCAAATCCTCGCTCAAGGACGACCAGCTCGGTGCGCTCGCCGAGATCGCAGACGCGCTCGTGGCCTCCATGCCGAAGCCGCGCCCGATCGTGAACGAGGGCAAGCAGAACCCCGCCGCGCTCTTCAAGTTCCAGTACGGTCTGTTCGCGCTCTCCGCCCGCGAAGGGGACAAGGACAACGCCTGCGTCATCAACACCGCCATCCAGATGGCCAACAAGCCCGAGCGCATCTCCATCTCGGTCATCAAGGCCAACTACACCTGCGGCATGATCGAGCGCACCGGCGTGTTCAACCTCTCGCTGTTGACGAAGGAAGTGCCGTTTGCCTTCTTCCAGCACTTCGGCTTCCAGTCCGGCGCGGATGTGGACAAGTTTGCGGATTGGACGGACTGCGCCCGCAGCGACAACGGTCTGTATTACATCAACCGCTATACCAACGCCATGTTCTCCTGCCGCGTCGTGGAGAGCTACGACCAGGGCAGCCACCGGCTCTTCATCGCCGAGATCACGGAGTCCAAGCTCTTCAGCAACGACGAGACCGTGACCTATGACTACTACCGCAGCCACATCAAGCCTGCGCCGCCGAAACTGGCCCCCGCCGAGAAGGCGACCTGGGTCTGCTCCGTGTGCGGCTACGTGTACGAGGGCGAGACGCTCCCGGCCGATTTCATCTGCCCGCTGTGCAAGCACCCGGCGTCCGACTTCGTCAAGCACGAGGCCAAGCCCGCGGAAAAGCGCGTCGGCTTCGTCTGCACCGTCTGCGGCTACGTGTACGAGGGCGCGGACATGCCGGACGACTTCGTCTGCCCGCTGTGCCACCACCCGAAGTCTGATTTCAAACCGCTCGAGTAAGCTCCCCCGGACAGAGAAAAATGCCCCGCCGCAGGTTTCTGCGGCGGGGCATTGTACGTTTTCATTATTTCGGCAGCACGCGCAGCCAGTTGTCGGAAAAGAGGTCCTGCAGCAGCGCGGCGTCATAGCCGCGGGCGGCGAGCGCTGCATAGAGCGTCGGATAGTCCTGCACGCCGGTGATGCCGCCGCCGAGCGTGTCGCACCCGTCGAGGTCGCCGCCGAGCGCGAGCGTTTCGTCGCCGCCGAGGTCGAGCAGGTGCTCAACATGGCGCACGACGGCGTCCATGCCGTCACCGCCGAGAAAGTCCGTGTAGAGGTTCAGACCGACCACGCCGCCGCTGTCGCGGCGTGTGCGCACAGACGGCGCGGCTGTTCGCGTGTGAGGCGATCACCGGGCCAAGCCCGAGCCGCACCACGTCCCACGCCGCCGCCTCCGACAGGTGCGACACGTCCGGCAGCATCCGGTGCGCGTACAGCGCGCGCACAAAGTCGCGCCCCTGCGCCGTGAGCCCCTGCATTGGTGCGTCGCAGTGCGAGCCCGCGAGGGCGTTTGCGTGGTTCCACGTCAGCGTCACGTACACGCACTCCCACGCCGCCGCGTCGTCCAGCCGCCGCTGGTTGCAGTCAAGCAGCTCCGCGCCCTCGATGCCGAGCAGCGCGGCCGTTTTCCCGGCGGCCCAGGCGGCGCGCACGTCCCGCGCCGTGCGGCAGCGGCGGACGAGATCGGCATTGCGCGCGCATTCGTGCTCCAGCAGTGCGTGCTGCCGCTGCGCGACGGTATAGAGCGGCTCATTTGCCGCTGCGCTGTCGGCAAACACGGCGAAGATCTGCGCGTGCTGCCCGAGGGCCGCGCAGCGCGCAAGATCGACGTGGCCGGTGTTTTGCCGCAGCCCCTCGCCGGTGGCCATGCAGCGCGCGAGCGTGTCACAGTGGCCGTCAAAGCAGCGCATCACGCATCCTCCCGCCGCGTTACGGCCTCGAGATAGTCGTAGTACGGCAGCAGGAAGCCGAACCCGCGCACAAGTTCCTCCGTCAGCGCGGGGGAGAAGAGCAGGTCGTCGTGCTCGCGCACGCACGAGAGGTCGAGCACGCGCTTATTGTACCACGGGCGCAGCAGCGCGCCGGGGTCGCCCTTCGCGCGGGCATAGTCCTGCCCCGTGAGCACGAAGGTGTCCTGCGCGTTCAGTTGCTCTGCCAGCGCCGTCAGCGGCAGGGGATCGGCGTCGATCGCGCGGCGGAAGCACGCCATCGTGTTCGCCTTCGCCCAGTAAAAGCCCATGCCGTAGCTGTAGTTGTGCGGGGTGATCTCAAAATAAAACGCCGGGATCTCCGGCCCGCGGCTGCTGTCGCACCGCAGCGTGAACCAGAGGTTCTCCTTGTACGGCCCGTTGCCGTGCAGCCGCCGCGCGTCGCGGTAGATGCGCGCCACATGCAGGTACCACTTCCGGTCGGGGTACGCCTGCTCGAGCGCCGCCGTCACGTCCGCAGCCAGCGCCTTCATGGGCCGGTCGAGCGTGTCGAGAAATACCTGCTTGTGCTCCAGGAACCACGGGCGCTCGTTGTGAAAGCGCAGCTCCCAGAGAAAGTCGATCGTTGCATCGGAAAAGCCTGTGAACATGTGTGTTTCGCTCCTTGTCTCTGCGTGGAAAGTATCCCTATCTTACGCCGAAATATCCGCCCGCGCAAGAGGCTGCGCCGTGGAGAAAACCCTGTGTTTTTCAGGGTTTTTGTCACATTGCTGAATTATGGTTGCAATTTTGACAAATCTTTTGTATACTATCTATCGCGCGGCTGCTTTGCCGCGGGGAAAATGAAAAATTGCAGAGGAGACAAATCATGATTGACAAAATTGACAGTGTGGTCAATGCGATCGGCGGCTTTTTGTACCAGCCGTACATCGTGCCGCTGTTTCTGATCGTCGCGGGCCTGTATTTCACGATCCGCACCGGTCTGATCCAGTTCCGCCTGTTTGGCGAGTCCATCCACGTCGTCGCGGAAAAGCCGAAGGAGAAGGGCAGCATTTCCTCGTTCGGTGCACTCATGGTGTCCACGGCGTCCCGTGTCGGCACCGGCAACATCGTCGGCGTGTCCACGGCCATCTGCCTCGGCGGCTTCGGCGCCGTGTTCTGGATGTGGGTCGTGGCGCTGCTCGGCGGGGCGAGCGCATTCATCGAGTCCGCGCTCGCGCAGGTCTATAAGAAAAAGGACGGCAAGGGCGGCTGCGTCGGCGGCCCGTCGTATTACATGGAGCAGGCACTGCACCAGCGCTGGCTCGGCATCATCTTCGCTGTCGTGCTCATCCTGACGTATGTCGTGGGCTACAACATGCTCGCGTCCTACAACCTGCAGGACGCTTTCGCCGGCTTTGGCTTCTACGCCAAGGGCCGCACGCCGTACATCATCGGCGCGATCCTGGCGGTGCTGTTCGCCGCGTGCGTGCTCGGCGGCGGCAAGCGCCTGACCAATATCACGGGCGTGCTCGTGCCGGTCATGGGTGTGCTGTACATCCTCGTGTCGCTCGTCGTCATTTTCATGAACATCAAGATCTTCCCGAGCGTCATCGCCAATATCTTCCGTGATGCGTTCAATTTCAAGGCGGCGTTCAGCGGCTTCGCCGGTTCGTGTATCATGTGGGGCATCAAGCGCGGCTTGTACTCCAATGAGGCCGGCATGGGCTCGGCGCCGAACGCGGCCGCCACGGCCGATGTTTCGCACCCGGCCAAGCAGGGCCTTGTGCAGATGCTGTCCGTGTTCATCGACACGCTGCTCATCTGCTCGGCCACGGCGTTCATGTGCCTGTGCTCCGGCGTCGTGCCGACCAAAGAAGCGGCCGGCGCGGCCTATGTGCAGGCGTCCATGCAGCAGGCGCTCGGCAACTTCGGCCCCATCTTCATCGCCGTGTCCATGAGCCTGTTCGCGTTCACGACGCTCATCGGCAACTACTATTACTGCGAGGGCTGCCTGAAGTATATCCTCCGGCGCGATCCGAGCCGCGGCGGCATGCTGGTCTTCCGCCTGGCCGCGACGGCGCTCGTGTTCGTCGGTGCCATTGTCAGCGCCGGTCTCGCGTGGGATACAGCCGACATGCTTCAGGGCACGATGGTCATCATCAATATCCCCGTCATCCTCATCCTCGGCAACAAGGGTGTGGCTGTGCTCAAGGACTACATGCGCCAGCGCAAGGAGGGCAAAACCCCCGAGTTCCATGCCGCCGACATCGGCATCACCGGTACGGACTACTGGAACTGAGCCTCCCGAAAACAGAACAGAACAAAAAAACACCGGCCGTCAAGAGCGTTGACATAGGAAAACAAGCAGAAACCCAGTAAAATCAACGCTTTTAAGGGCAGAGGGCAAACAGGTTAGCTCAAAAATTGAATAACCAAGCGTCAAAAGGGATGTTACCGCAAGGCAGCATCCCTTTTCGCATACGCCCACGCCGTAGATTTTGAGAAAAGTCTACGGCGTTTTTTTTGCCCAAATCTGAGAGGAGGTGCAGCCACAATGTACTTTACGAACGGCAGCAGCCGTGCGTTTGAAATGCTCATGCGGGGAAAGCCCGGCTTTGACCGCTACGAAAACGGCGGCTGTGCCGACTGTGAGGATTGCAATACCTGTCACTTTTACCGTCCGCATTGGAAGTACCAGTTCTGTGTGTACGCGGAATGTCCGTATGAGCCGGGCAAGCTGACCGCCCTCCGGCGCGGCACGGCGAAGTGAGCGAAAGGAGCTGATAACCTATGGCAGTATTTCGGGTGGAGCGCAACAGCGGGTACACCGTCATGTCAAACCACCATCTGCGAAATAAGGAGCTGACCTTGAAAGCCAAGGGGCTGTTATCGCAAATGCTGTCCCTGCCGGAGGATTGGGACTATACCCTTGCAGGGCTGTCCCATATCAACCGTGAGAGCATCGACGCGATCCGCACCGCCGTATGGGAGCTTGAAAAAGCCGGATATATTCTGCGGCGGCAGGGGCGCGACGAAAAAGGCAAAATGACCGCTATCGAATACACCATCTATGAGCAGCCGCAGCCGGTGTTGGAAAATCCAATACCGGGTAAACCGATGTTGGAAAATCCGACAACGGATAATCCGACGTCGGAAAATCCAACGCAATTAAATAAAGATAGATCAAGAACTAACTTATCAAAGAAAGAAAAATCAATTACGAATCTATCAAGTACCGATTCCTTTCCTATCCTTTCCCCTGACCCCTCACCTTGCAGGGCTGCGCCGGAACGGAAAGGAACGGAAGCGGTCAAACAGAGTGCCGTAGATATTTACCGTGAAATCATTATGGAGAATATCGAGTACGACGCGCTCATGCAGAACCCGAAAATGGACAAGGAGCGTTTGGACGAGATCGTAGACCTCATGCTGGAAACTGTCTGCTCTGCACGAAAGACGCTCCGCATCGCTGGCGACGATTACCCCGCCGAGCTGGTAAAGAGTAAATTCTTGAAGCTGAACAGCAGCCACATCGAGTTTGTCATGGACTGTATGCGGGAGAACACCACGAAGATCCGCAACATCAAGCAATATCTGCGGGCGGTGCTGTTCAACGCTCCGTCCACCATCGACAACTACTATACCGCCCTCGTCGCTCACGACATGGCAAGCCCTGATTGGGGCAAGCCAAAATCAGGCATCCCGGACTATTCCTGTTCGCCGGACGAGAGCCTATGAGAATGTGGCTGATCTGGTGAGTGCGCCCGCCCTGACTGCGGCAGAAAAATCGAAAGGAGTGATAACCGTTGCAGGAAGAAGTAACCCGAAAGACGATTGCCCTTGCAATCAAGGCAGCAAAGCTGGACGGAAAGATGCTGCAAGCCGCGCTGCGGAAGCTCTTGCAGCTCTACCGCAAGGCAAGGGACACGCCCCATCACGGCAAGCAAACGCTGAAACAGCTTATGCGGCATGGCACAGGCGTTTCCAATATCGAAATCACCGATGCGAATATCAAAGCCTTTGAAAGCACGGCGAAGAAATACGGCATTGACTTTGCGCTGAAAAAGGCAGATGACCGATACCTTGTGTTTTTCAAGGGACGGGACGCGGACGTGCTGACGGCGGCGTTTCGGGAGTTTTCCAAGAAAAAGCTGGATAAGGAGCGCAAGCCCTCCGTGCGGCGCGACCTTGCCGAGAAGAAAACCGAAGCCGCGCAGACCGCTAAGCGGGACAAGGTGAAAAATATGGACAGGGGGATCGACCGATGAAGCCGGAAATCAAAAAGCAAATCATACTCCATCTCCCATATCTTGCCTTTGTCTATCTGTTTGGAAAGGTCGGACAGGCGTTCCGGCTGGCGCAGGGGGCGGATCTGTCTGCAAAGCTGCTGCATATCGGGCAGGGCTTCTCCGCTGCCTTTGCCAGCGCCGCCCCCAGCTTCCATCCCACCGATCTGCTGATTGGGCTTGCCGCAGCCGTGATTATCCGGCTGGTGGTCTACTCCAAGCAGAAGAACGCCAAGAAATACCGCAAAGGCATGGAGTACGGCACGGCGCGTTGGGGTACAGCGGCAGACATCAAGCCGTTCATTGATCCCGTCTTTGACAACAATGTGCTGCTGACGCAGACGGAACGGCTGATGATGTCCAACCGCCCCAAAGACCCGAAGAACGCGAGAAACAAGAACATTCTTGTTATCGGCGGCTCTGGCAGCGGCAAAACAAGGTTTTTCTGCAAACCGAATATCATGCAGCTTCACAGCTCGTATGTCATTACTGACCCAAAAGGCAGTTTGATTTGCGAGGTGGGACAGCTTTTGCAGCGGGCAAAATACCGCATTGCCGTTCTCAACACCATCAACTTTTCCAAGAGTATGCACTATAACCCCTTTGCGTATTTGCGCACGGAGAAAGACATTTTGAAATTGGTCAATACCATCATCGTCAATACCAAGGGTGAGGGCGCACAAAGCACCGAAGATTTTTGGGTGAAAGCGGAGCGCCTTTACTACACGGCACTGATCGGCTATATCCACTACGAAGCGCCGGAGGAAGAAAAGAACTTCATCACCCTGCTTGACATGATAAATGCCAGCGACACCCGCGAGGACGACGAGGATTATAAAAATCCCGTGGATCTTCTGTTTGACCGATTGGAGGAACGCGAGCCGGAGCATTTTGCCGTGAAGCAGTACCGCAAATACAAATTGGCTGCGGGCAAAACCGCGAAATCGATCCTCATTTCGTGCGGTGCAAGGCTTGCGCCCTTTGACATCAAGGAGCTGCGCGACCTGATGGCGTATGACGAAATGGAGCTTGATACCATCGGAGATAAGAAAACGGCGCTGTTTCTCATTATGAGCGACACCGATTCGACCTTTAACTTTGTCATTGCCATTCTGCAATCCCAGCTCACAAATCTGCTGTGCGATAAGGCCGACGACGTGTACGGCGGGCCCGTCCATGTGAGGTTTATCCTCGACGAATTTGCCAACATTGGACAAATCCCACAGTTTGACAAGTTAATTGCCACCATCCGAAGCCGTGAAATATCGGCTTCTATTATTTTGCAGTCGCAAAGCCAGCTCAAAGCAATCTATCGGGATAACGCCGATACGATTGTCGGCAACTGCGACACCATGCTGTTTTTAGGCGGAAAGGAGAAAACGACCCTGAAAGAAATCTCGGAGATATTGGGCAAGGAAACCATCGACAGTTTCAATACCTCAGAGAATCGGGGCAAGGAAATCTCCCACGGCTTAAATTATCAAAAATTAGGAAAGGAGCTGATGACGCAGGACGAAATCGCAACGATGGACGGCGGAATGTGTATCTTGCAGCTACGCGGTGTGCGCCCGTTCTTCTCCAAGAAGTACGACATCACCAAGCACCCGCGCTATAAGTACCTGTCCGACGCCGACAAGAAAAACACCTTTGATGTAGAACGCTACATTCGGGTGCAGCGGAAAAAGAAGAAACATCCCTCAGCGGTGATTGCGCCGGAGGAACCGTTTGACCTCTATGAGATTGAGTTGTCCGACGAGGACACTGATTTAACCGCCACAGAATAACGCGGCAAAAGGAGCTGTTTATGGAACTCTCGAATTATCAGGCATTTATGGAATGTATGCGCAAATGGGAAAAGATTGGCTGCAACATCCTCTGTGGTCTTGCCCTTTGGGAGCAGATGCAGGATTGTGACAGGCGCGGTGTTCCCTATACGGACATCGACATTGAAGCGGTTTCGCAGGATGTAGTCTACCGCCTTATGATGTCGCATGACAGGCTGTATGCACTTGCCCTGTACGAATGGACAGAGCAGCACTTCGCCCAGAACAGCGATACTTCCGATGCCGCAGCCGGAGAAAACGGCTGCAATTTTCCTACACACAACAATTCAACATGATTTTATGGAGGTACGAATATGGCATTTTTCAATAGCGCAGTTGGTGTTTTGCAGACCCTCGTGATCGCACTCGGTGCAGGCCTTGGCATTTGGGGTGTGATTAACCTCTTGGAGGGCTATGGCTCGGACAACCCCGGTGCCAATGCTCATGTACGGTAAAGAAGCAAGCAACCGAAAACAATAGATAGACCGCCAGCACTACACTATTCCGAACCAAAGACCAAAAGATAAGCATTTTGAGAAAATCTAAACTTTTGGATTTTCCTACAATGCCGACTACGGCGGAATCCCTCCCACTCCTTATATATTTCTTTCTGTATACATTGAATTTGTATTTAGTAAAATGCAGACAACACCACGGATCGGCTTTTGGCTGGACAATTCCAACCAAACACCGCAGCAGACAGTAGAAACCATTCTGAACGTTAGGAAGCCGGTATGATTGTTACATATAAGGGGAAGAAAAATTTCTTTTAGATACTTGTTTTCCTAAAACTGATGTGATATAATAATTCAATTCCAGAAAAGGAGTAAAAAATATGCGGCAAGGTATTCTTAAATAAAACTATAATCAAATAGTGGGAACAAAGGATTATGATAGTCCCTTTTGTAGGGGCTTAGTTTTTTGTACCCAATTTAAGAATACTTTTGCCTTATCAATTTTGACATATCCCCAAAAACAGCACTCACAAACAGGTGTATGCTGTATATGTGTATGTCCGCAAATTATCATCCCCAGTGGTAAAAGTATTTTACTGCTGGGGATTTTTATGCCCTTCGGGGCAGTAAAGGGAGGACAATCACATGAAAATAATCAATATTGGAATTCTTGCCCATGTAGACGCTGGAAAGACGACCTTGACGGAGAGCCTGCTATATGCCAGCGGAGCCATTTCAGAACCGGGGAGCGTCGAAAAAGGGACAACGAGGACGGACACCATGTTTTTGGAGCGGCAGCGTGGGATTACCATTCAAGCGGCAGTCACTTCCTTCCAGTGGCACAGATGTAAAGTCAACATTGTGGATACGCCCGGCCACATGGATTTTTTGGCGGAGGTGTACCGCTCTTTGGCTGTTTTAGATGGGGCCATCTTGGTGATCTCCGCTAAAGATGGCGTGCAGGCCCAGACCCGTATTCTGTTCCATGCCCTGCGGAAAATGAACATTCCCACCGTTATCTTTATCAACAAGATCGACCAGGCTGGCGTTGATTTGCAGAGCGTGGTTCAGTCTGTTCGGGATAAGCTCTCCGCCGATATTATCATCAAGCAGACGGTGTCGCTGTCCCCGGAAATAGTCCTGGAGGAAAATACCGACATAGAAGCATGGGATGCGGTCATCGAAAATAACGATAAATTATTGGAAAAGTATATCGCAGGAGAACCAATCAGCCGGGAAAAACTTGCGCGGGAGGAACAGCAGCGGGTTCAAGACGCCTCCCTGTTCCCAGTCTATCATGGCAGCGCCAAAAAGGGCCTTGGCATTCAACCGTTGATGGATGCGGTGACAGGGCTGTTCCAACCGATTGGGGAACAGGGGAGCGCCGCCCTATGCGGCAGCGTTTTCAAGGTGGAGTATACAGATTGCGGCCAGCGGCGTGTCTATCTACGGCTATACAGCGGAACGCTGCGCCTGCGGGATACGGTGGCCCTGGCCGGGAGAGAAAAGCTGAAAATCACAGAGATGCGTATTCCATCCAAAGGGGAAATTGTTCGGACAGACACCGCTTATCCGGGTGAAATTGTTATCCTTCCCAGCGACAGCGTGAGGTTAAACGATGTATTAGGGGACCCAACCCGGCTCCCTCGTAAAAGGTGGCGTGAGGACCCCCTCCCCATGCTGCGGACGTCGATTGCGCCGAAAACGGCAGCGCAAAGAGAACGGCTGCTGGACGCTCTTACGCAACTTGCGGATACTGACCCGCTTTTGCGCTGCGAGGTGGATTCCATCACCCATGAGATCATTCTTTCTTTTTTGGGCCGGGTGCAGTTGGAGGTTGTTTCCGCTTTGCTGTCGGAAAAATACAAGCTTGAAACAGTGGTAAAGGAACCCACCGTCATTTATATGGAGCGGCCGCTCAAAGCAGCCAGCCACACCATCCATATCGAGGTGCCGCCCAACCCGTTTTGGGCATCCATCGGACTGTCTGTTACACCACTCCCGCTTGGCTCCGGTGTACAATACGAGAGCCGGGTTTCGCTGGGATACTTGAACCAGAGTTTTCAAAACGCTGTCAGGGATGGTATCCGTTACGGGCTGGAGCAGGGCTTGTTCGGCTGGAACGTAACGGACTGTAAGATTTGCTTTGAATACGGGCTTTATTACAGTCCGGTCAGCACGCCGGCGGACTTCCGCTCATTGGCCCCGATTGTATTGGAACAGGCATTGAAGGAATCAGGGACGCAACTGCTGGAACCTTATCTCTCCTTCACCCTCTATGCGCCCCGGGAATATCTTTCCAGGGCTTATCATGATGCACCGAAATACTGTGCCACCATCGAAACGGCCCAGGTAAAAAAGGATGAAGTTGTCTTTACTGGCGAGATTCCCGCCCGCTGTATACAGGCATACCGTACTGATCTGGCCTTTTACACCAACGGGCAGAGCGTATGCCTTACAGAACTGAAAGGGTATCAGGCCGCTGTCGGCAAGCCAGTCATCCAGCCCCGCCGTCCAAACAGCCGCCTGGACAAGGTGCGCTATATGTTTCAGAAGATAATGTAACGTCTTGCGCAATGCAAGCGTTCATTGCTGGCTATTGCGAAATATCATTGATAAAATCAGTATCAGAGAGGAGAAACTATTTTGAACCAGGAACAGACGAATATTACAACAGGAAAGCAAATACGTCATCTGCGAACACAATTGGGAATGACACAGGAAGAACTAGCCGGGGAATTGAATGTTACCCGGCAGGCACTATCGAATTGGGAGAGAGATGTTAATGAACCCGATTTAAATATGTTGAAAAAAATTTGCTTTCTTTTTGGAGTCAACATGGACGATTTTGCGAAGGAGGTAATAACAAAGATGGAAACATATGAAAAAAAGGAGAAACGACAATTTAATAAGTACGATATGGCAATTGGACTTTTTTATGGTGTTGGTATATTTCTTGGCATTGGTATTTTCTTTGTTGGCGGTTTTATGACAATGTCGGGTGCAGGGTGGGGAGCATCACTATTTGGCGGTGGCTGTTTTTCTCTTGTATTTGGCTTGATATGCCATGCAGTTATTACATTGAGAAGAAATGACAAATGATGACATATCCTGCTTTCTAGACTTTTCGGTCATATCGCGTAAAAAAGCCGCTGCTTTTGGCTTTCCAATAGCGGCGGCAAAGGGAAATATCCTTTGAATACCTTACAGAAGAAAAGTTTTGCAGCATTACAAAAATAAAAGCCTATACCATTTTGGAAAGAAAAGATACATAATAGTCAAGACGGCAACAATCAGAAGTTATGGAGGGTAACAATGGAATATAGTAAGGAAGATTTAATGGAAGCAAAAAAGCAAATTTGGGGAGTGGGAGAGAACATGGGAACAGAGGAAAGTAAAAAAATCTGGGAGGAGAACGCACAATTTTGGGATAATGCAATGGGTGACGAATCTAATGAATTTCACAGAGAGGTAGTGCGTCCCAAAGTAACGGAACTTCTATCTCCTAATCCTGCGGATTACATTTTGGATATTGCGTGTGGCAATGGAAATTATTCTTCGTATCTTGCACAAAGAGGCGCTTCGGTTGTCGCTTTTGATTACAGCAAAAAAATGATAGAATTGGCTAAAAGACGGCAATCACAATATGCAAAACAAATTGAATTTTGTGTGGCGGATGCGACCGATAGAAAAAGTATATTAGAATTAAAAAGAAATCGAGCCTTTACGAAAGCAGTTTCTAATATGGCAATTATGGATATTACGGACATTGAACCACTTCTTATGGCTGTTTATGAACTGTTGCAGGAAAGCGGAATTTTTGTCTTTGCAACGCAACACCCTTGTTTTGTCACGTTGACTGAAAAATATATGACACCGCACAGTTACTATGATATAGCGATTGAAGGGCAACCGAAAGAGCAGATTTATTATCATCGTTCCATACAAGATATTTTTAACCTTTGTTTTAGAGCTGGATTTGTCATTGATGGATTTTATGAAGAATGTTTCAAAAACAATAAAGAAATTCCTATGGTAATGATAGTAAGGCTTAAAAAGGTAAAACGTGATAGCTTAAAATAAATTCAAGTTTGCCGGATAAATAGCAAACCCGGCCGAGCCAGTCAACGGTCAAGATGAACGGGCTTCGCCCGCCGTTGACAGCCCCGCCCGGTTTTGCAGTTAGGCAGTCAAGGAGCGACAGCCTAAAGTGCTGCCGCCCCTTACTATCATAAAAAGCAACTACTAACCAGCCACAGCCCTTTTGGGAGGAAAGGGGGATTTTCCATGACCTGTACAGAAGAATATCGGGAACATATCGAGTACACTTTCCATGCCTTTTGCAAAGTCGTTATCCGAAATGCAACGATCAACGCAGCGAGGACACGGAGCAGGAAGCACAAAAGAGAAATATCCCTTGAATACCTCACAGACGAAAAGCACTACCCTTTAGGCACGACAGATGAATATTTCCAAGCCCCGGAGCCGGACGAGGAATACATACTTACCCTTTGCGGCGATACGGTCATTTTCAGCAGCGGTTTACTTGCGGAAGCCCTGTCACGGCTGGACGAACGGGAGCGGGAAATGATTTACCTGTCCTTTTTCAAGCGTATTCCACAGCACGAAATTGGCAGACAGTACGGGCGCAGCCGCAGCACAGCGGGCTACCATATCCGAAAAGCCCTACGGCAGCTCCAAGCGGAAATGGAGGGAATGGCATATGAGAAATAATAGGCTTCTCCCCTATGAAACAATCGTCCAAGCCACCAGCGGGGAGCCGGAAGCGGTGGGAACTGTATTGCAGTATTACCGCCGCCGCATACAATGTGCCGCCCGTGTGAATGGACGGGTAGACCAAGATACAGAGGACTACATCACCCAGACGCTTCTCACAGCTATTTTCAAGTTCCGCTTTGGGAGATAGCCCTACCGCCTACAACTGAATAACCGCCGCTTCGCCGGCAACCAGAAAGCAGTAAATCTATTCAACAGATTTGCTGCTTTTTTTCGTTCCTGTTTGGCATTTTTGAAAATCCCCAGTATGAAAAAACAAAAGGGAAAATTGCCGCCGCAGTTGGCAAAATCCCTTACTTATCCGTGGAGGGTATCAAAGAAAAAAATACTGCCATTGTCCGCCTTTTTCGGCTTGCGTGGTGTTGTAGGGAATAAGGGGAAATTCTAAAAATCTCCGTCCATTTTGCTTTGCGTGGTGTTGTAGGTAGTGAAAGGAAAATTTTCAAGATATGCCGGAATAGCGGGTAGCAAAGCCCTTTTGAAACGTCTTGTTAGCGGAAAGTACGGAAGCCGGGGAACGCCGGAGTTTTTCAGAGCAAGATTCTACCGCAGTACCAAAATTCGCTTATCGCTCATTTTGCCCCTGCGGGAATCTTGTTGGGGAGTGCCTTCCCCAAACCCTGCTT
>OICJ01000201.1_pt1 | contig 17278 bp, 15 predicted proteins | sample 1581291 | NCBI WGS metagenome assembly OICJ01 (sample SAMEA3882540, study PRJEB24775) | human gut metagenome | biome: human-associated habitat; feature: intestine environment; material: feces | place: Netherlands | collected 2009/2010 | reverse complement strand
CCCGCCCCACGACCGATAATGTCAAGGAATCCATGTTCAACCTCATTCAGTTCGACATTGAGGGCCGGCGCGTGCTCGACCTCTTTGCCGGCACGGGCCAGCTCGGCATCGAGGCGCTCAGCCGCGGCGCGCGCAGCGCCGTGTTCATCGATGAGAGCCGCGCCGCCGTGCAGCTCGTGCGCGCCAATCTCGCGCTCTGCCGCCTGCAGGGCGACGTGGTGCAGGGCGAGTCGCTCGGCTACCTGCGCACGTGCGGAAAATTCGACCTGATCTTTCTCGATCCGCCGTATGATACGGGACTGCTTGACAAAGCGCTTGCAAATGTTGTACAGTTTGACATATTGGCTGAGGGTGGTATAATCGTGTGTGAAAGCCGCCGCGAAAAGGTGCTCCCGCAGCTCCAGCCGCCGTATCATCTGCTCACGGAGCGCAATTACGGCAAGATTAAGCTTACGCTCTACGGAAAGGGAACCCACGCATGAAAACAGCGATTTACCCCGGCAGCTTTGACCCCATTACCCTCGGCCATCTGAACATCATCCGCCGCGCATCCGGTATTTTCGAGCGCGTCGTCGTGTGTATCATGCCCAACGCCGGCAAACTGCACCCCATGTTTACCCGTGAGGAGCGCGTGGCGCTCGCGCGCCGCGTCGTCAGCCGCTTCCCCAATGTGGAGGTGGACACGTTCGACGGCCTGCTCGCCGAATACGCCAAGACCTTCCCGGAGGGGGCGGTCATCGTCAAGGGCCTGCGTGCGAACACGGACTTTGAAAACGAGTTTCAGATGGCGCTCATCAACAAGAAGATCAATCCCGAGCTGGACACCATGTTTCTGACGGCCAGTCAGAAATATACGTTCCTCAGCTCGTCGGTCGTCAAGGAGCTTGCGGGCTACGGCGCGGATCTGACGCCGTTTTTGCCGTACGAGATCATTGACGACGTGCACGAACGCGCGACGCGCGGCGTGTGACCGATTCAGACAATTTTTCACCGGCTACGCCGGAACACGCTTTGGGAGGAAACAAAATGGACAACGAAGTCATGGAACTCATTGACCAGCTTTATACCATGGTGTCGGAGGCATGGGGCGTGCCGCTCGGCAACGAAAAGTGCATCGTCGAGCGCGACCAGGTCCTCGAGATCCTCGATGAGATCAAGACCGCCATGCCGGTGGAGCTTTCCGAGGCAAAGCGTCTGGTCTCCGCCCGCGACGAATTCATCAACAACGCCAAGCGCGAGGCCGAGGGCATCCGCAATCAGGCCGAGGAGCGCGCCCGCGCGCTCGTGGACGATCAGGAGATCGTGCGCATCGCCAAGGCCCGCAGCAACGAAATGCTCGCCTCCACGCAGGCCAAGGCCGACGCGCTGCGCCGCGCCTCGAGCCAGTTCTGCGATGAGGCGCTGCGCCGCACGGAGGAGGCCATCTCTGCCGCGCTCGGCAATGTGCAGCAGGCGCACGCCGCGTTCCAGGGCGTCGCCGGCAGCACGGCTGCACCGGCAGCTGCTGCCGCGCCCGCGCCCAAGCAGCCCGAGATCCGTTTCGAGAGCGAGGAGGCTTCGGAAGACGAAGTCAACTGACTGACGTTTTATGGCACATGCACACCGCTGCCGGCTTGCCCGGCGGCGGTTTTGCGTTTTGCCGAAAATTTTCCCCGCCGGGGGCGCGTTTGGCGCTTTCAGCGGGTATTTTTTCGCACAACGGCGGCACATCTTGTGCCGCCGTTTTCCTTTTTCCGGCGAAAAACGCAAAGGCTTGTGACCGGAAAAAACACAGTCGGATTGACAGAATTGTCGGAAATTGCAAGAAAAAGGCGGGAATTTCTCCTTGCAATTTCCCCGGCCTGCCACTATAATGAGGATTACATGTGGGGCAAAGTGGTTTAAAAAGCACCAAAAGCCCACACACGGGGCGCGAAAGTGCACGATTCCGGAGAAGGGGGGATGCAGCATGACCGGCATCTATCAGCATACGCTCGACGCCAAAGGCCGTCTGTTCATCCCGGCCAAGCTCCGCGAAGAGCTGGGCGACACGTTCTATGTTACCATCTCCTCGGAGAAGTGCTTGTCGGCGTACAGCACGGACAACTGGAAAGTCATGTCTGACAAGGTCAACGCCATGCCCTACGTCAAGCAGAAAAAAATGCGCCCGCTGTTTGCGTTTGCCGCACGCTGCGAGCTCGACGGTCAGGGCCGCATCCTCCTGCCGCAGAATCTGCGCGAGTTTGCCGGCCTGAGCAAGAGCGTCACGGTCGTCGGCAGCAACAATCATGCGGAATTTTGGGACAGTGAACTCTGGAACGAGACGTACCCGGCAGAGACGCTGCCGGAGAACATTGCCGCCGTGATGGAGGAGCTGGATTTCTGATGGACGCCGGACATATCCCCGTGCTGCTGCACGAATGCATCGAGAACCTGAATATCCGCCCCGACGGCATCTACGTGGACGGCACGCTCGGCATGGGCGGCCACTCCGAGCAGATTGCCGGCCGCCTGACGAGCGGAACGCTCGTCGGCATTGACCGCGACGAGACGGCGATCGCGCGCGCCGGTGCGCGGCTGGCCCCGTTTGGAGACCGTGTGCGGCTCGTGGACGGCATGCTCTTCGACCTCGGCGTTTCCTCGCCGCAGCTCGACGAGACGCAGCGCGGCTTTTCCTATATGCACGACGCGCCGCTCGACATGCGCATGGACGCGACCAGCGGCCTGAGCGCGTGGAACGTCGTCAACGAGTGGCCGGAGAGCGAGCTCAAGCGCATTTTGTATGAATACGGCGAGGAACGCTATGCGCCCCGCATTACCGGGGCGATCGTGCGCGCCCGGGCGCAGCAGCCGATCGCGACCACACTGGAGCTGGTCGATGTGATCCGCTCGGCCATGCCGGGCGCGGCGCTGCGCGAAAAACAGCATCCCGCCAAGCGCAGCTTTCAGGCGATCCGCATCGCCGTGAATGACGAACTGGCGGCGGTGCGCGAGATGATGGACACTGCGCCGGACAAGCTCCGCGTCGGCGGGCGGCTGTGCGTCATCAGCTTTAATTCCCTCGAGGACCGGATCGTCAAGACCGGCATCGCCCGGCGGGAGCACGGCTGCACCTGCCCGCGTGAGGCGCCGGTGTGCACATGCGGCTTTGTGCAGACGCTGCGCAGCGTTTCCCGCAAGCCGATCCTGCCCGGCGAGGAAGAACTGGAGTGTAACCCACGCGCCCGCAGCGCGAAACTTCGTGTCGCGGAGCGCGTCTGAGAAAGGAACCGACCATGGCATCTCCTGCTTCGAGAAAACGGAATACCGCGCGCATGGACGGCAACGCGGCGTATGACCTGCGCAGCAATGCGGCCGAGGAGTACCTGTACAGTGCGCCTGTAGATCTGCCGCATGCTCCCCGGACGACGGAAGCCGTCGTCCCGGAGTCCGTTCCGACGCCCAAGCAGGCGATCGCCCCGCTGGCCGTGCTCGGCTTTGCCATTGCCGCCGTGCTGATCATTGTTTCGCTCGTCGCGCGCGTGCAGCTCTCGCAGGCGTCGGCGGAGGTCTCGACGCTCGAGGATCAGTACGCCGAGCTGCAGGAGCAGCAGACGCGCCTGCGCATCGACTATGAGAGCGCGTTCAACCTCACGGAGATCGAGGATTACGCCATTCATGAACTCGGCATGCAGAAGCCGCGCAGCGACCAGCTCTATTACATCAGCAGCAGCGATGCCGCGGACACGGCGGTGGTCCTTGACCAGAGCCGCTGAGTCTGGCCGACCGCCTCGGCGATTTCTTCTCATCTATTTTGGAATATTTTCGATGAGCCAGCCTGTATGATAGAACTATCCCCGCAGGAACAAGGAGACAGACATGGCGAATGAAACTTCCGGGCGCCGGGACAACCGCGTGCCTTTTCGTGCAAGTACCAAAACACCGAATATCATGATGCTCCGCCGCACACGCTTCCTTTTGATTGTGTGCGGCATCCTTGCATTTGCTGTCCTTGGCATCAAGCTGTTCAATGTCATGATTGTACACCATGACGAGTACGAAAAAATGGCGATCGACCAGCAGGTGCGCGAGACGGAGATCACGGCCTCGCGCGGTGCGATCTATGACACGAACGGCAAGATCCTGGCCATGAACGCCTCGGTCGACACGATCTTCATCAGCCCGGCCGAGATTGCCAAGAACAAAGAGGACCCGCAGCTGATCGCACGCGAACTTTCCGAAATCCTCGACGTCGATTATAATAAGATCCTGGCCATGACGAAAAACACCGACCGCTGGTATGAGGTCGTCAAGCGCAAGGTCGAGCCGGACGTGTCGGAAAAGGTGCGCGCGTTCAAAAAAGAGAATAAGCTCATCGGCGTCAAGATCGAGCCGGATACGAAGCGCTATTATCCCTACGGCAGTCTCGCCGCGCACGTTATCGGCTTCGTCGGGCAGGACAACGAGGGCCGCTACGGCCTCGAGCAGCGCTATGACAGCTATCTGACCGGCAGCACCGGCCGCATCATCCGCGCGACGGACAACCGCGGCACGGATATGCTCTTTGTCAACTACGAGGATTACCACGACGAGACGAAGGGCAACGACATGAACCTGACCATCGACGCCACCATCCAGTATTACCTCGAAAAGCACCTGCAGCAGGCGGTCGAGGATTACGACGTGCAAAATGGTGCGGCGGCCATCGCCATGGACCCCAACAGCGGTGCCATCCTCGGCATGGTCTCGCTCGGCAACTTTGACCTCAACAATTATCAGAAGGTCAGCGACAAGGATCAGGAGGCCATCGACGCCGAGACCGACCCCGACAAAAAGGCCGAGCTGCTCACTGCCGCGCAGACGAAGCAGTGGCGCAACAAGGCCCTGTCGGACACGTATGAGCCCGGCTCGACGTTCAAGATCATCACGCTGGCCATGGCGCTCGAAGAGGGCGTGGTCAATGAAAACTCGTCGTTTTACTGCGGCGGCAGCACGAACGTGCTCGGCCGTACCGATCCCCTCAAGTGCTGGAAGACGACCGGCCACGGCAGTCAGAACCTCACGCAGGCCATCCAGCACTCGTGCAATGTGGCGCTTGTGCAGATCGGCCAGCTCGTCGGCGCGCGCACGTTCTACAAGTACGCCGAGGCGTTCGGTTTCCTGAACCTGACCAGTAACGTGGACAGCAACCTCACAGCCAAGACCGGCATCGACATGTCCGGCGAGAGCGGCAGCATCTGGTGGAGCCAGAACACGTTCTACGATCCGGAGAACCTCTCCCAGCTCGCGGCGGCCTCCTTCGGCCAGACGTTTACGATCACGCCGCTGCAGCTCATCACGGCGGTCAGCGCCTGCGTCAACGGCGGCTATCTCATGAAGCCGTATGTCGTCAAGAGCATCGTCAACGGCGACGGGGAAGCGGTCGTGTCCAATTCGCCGACCGTGGTGCGCCAGGTCGTGAGCGAGCAGACGAGCGCCACCGTGCGCCAGATCCTCGAACAGGTCGTCGGCGACCCCGTCGACGGCACCGGCAAGAACGCCTACGTCGCCGGCTACCGCATCGGCGGCAAGACCGGCACGTCGGAAAAGGTTGCGCAGGACGCGGCCGGCGGCGCGAAGGAGTACATCGTCTCGTTCATCGGCTTTGCGCCGGCGGACGACCCGCAGATCGTCATCCTCGTGCTGCTCGACACGCCGAGCAACAGCACCGGCATCTACATCAGCGGCGGCCAGATGGCCGCGCCCACCGTCGGCAAAATGATGGCGGACATCCTGCCGTACCTCGGCGTGGAGCCGTCGTACTCCGAGACGGAAAAGACGCATATGGATAAGACCGTACCGAACGTGACGGGCCTATCCGTTGAGCAGGCGCAGGCCGCGCTCGCGGAGCTCGGCCTGCAGGCGCGCGTCTATGGCGACGGCGGCAAGATCACGGCGCAGCTGCCGGGCAGCGGCGCGGTCGTGGCCAACGGCAGCACCATCCTGCTCTATGCCGGCAAGGAGCCCTCGGGCGACAAGGAAGTCATGCCCGACCTGACCAACCTGAGTTATGAGACGGCCCGCGACCGCATGGCCGCGCTGGGCCTGTATATCAAGACCAACAGCTCCATCACGGACACCGCCTCCCAGAAGATCTCCGGGCAGGCCGTGGCCGCCGGGGCCGAGCTCGAACACGGCACGGTCGTGGAGGTCACGCTCGTGACGACCGATTCGGGCATGCTTGGCCGATACTGACGATCAACGGAGGTACCCTTTATGAAACTCAAGCGACTGCTGTCCGTTCTGGACGTGTGCGAATGCACCGCCGATCCGGAGCTGGACATCCGGGACATCAGCTTCGACTCGCGCACCACGCAGCCCGGCGACCTGTTTGCCGCCGTCTGCGGGTATGAGTCCGACGGGCACCGGTTCATCGGCGCAGCCGTCGAGCGCGGTGCGGCCGTCGTGCTCTGCCAGAAGAAGCCGGAGGTCGATATCCCGTATATCCTCGTGGCCGACAGCCGTCTTGCGCTCTCGCGCATCTGCTGCGAATTTTTTGATAACCCGTCGCGAGAGCTGACCATGATCGGTGTGACCGGCACGAACGGCAAGACCACCGTCACCACGCTCATCAAGCACATGCTTGAGCAGTGCCTGCATACGAAGGTCGGCCTCATCGGCACGAATGCGAACATCATCGGCGACGAGGTGCTGCACACCGAGCACACCACGCCCGACGCCTACGAGCTGCAAAAGCTCCTGCGCCGGATGGTCGACGCCGGCTGCACGTACGCGGTCATGGAGGTGTCGTCCCACTCGCTGGTGCTGCACCGCGTGGAGGGCATCCGCTTTCGGGTGGGCATCTTCACGAACCTGTCACAGGACCATCTGGACTTCCACAAGACCATGGAGGCCTACGCCGAGGCCAAGGCGCTGCTGTTCGCGCAGAGCGATGTCGGCATCGTCAATGCCGACGACGAGTGGGCGCACATCATGATCGAGCGCGCCAAATGCCCGATGCACACCTACTCCGCCAAGCGCAACGACGCCGACCTCGTGGCCAAGGACATCCGCCTGAGCGCGTCGGGTGTGCGCTTCGTCGCGATGCACGGCGATGCGATCGCGCGCATGCGCCTCGGCATCCCCGGCATGTTCTCGGTCTACAACGCGCTGAGCGTCATTGCCTGCGCCTGCGCGCTCGGCATACCGCTCGACGACTGCTCGGCCGCGCTCGACACGGCAAAGCCCGTCAAGGGCCGCGCCGAGGTGCTCGAGACCGACGGGGACTACACCATCCTCATCGACTACGCCGTCACGCCCGACGCTATTGACAACATCCTCACGACGGTGCGCGAGTTTGCGCCCGCGCGGCTCGTGTTCCTCTTTGGCTGCGGCGGCGACCGGGATCGCGGCAAGCGCCCGAAGATGGGCCGCATCGCGGGTCAGAAGGCGGACTTTGTCATCGTCACGAGCGACAACCCGCGCACGGAGGACCCGGAGGCGATCATCGCCGATATCCTTCCCGGTCTCAAGGAGACGCACACACCCTATGTCGTGCGGCCCGACCGGCGCGAGGCCATCGCCTACGCGATCGAGAATCACTGCCCCGGCGATGTCATCATCCTCTGCGGCAAGGGCCATGAGGATTACCAGATCATCGGCAAGACGAAAGTGCACATGGACGAGCGCGAGATCGTTGCCGAAATACTCGAGAAGAGGAAGAGAGAGAAATGACACTGAAGCTGATACTGGCGTTCGTCATCGCATTTGCGGTGTCGGCCGTCGTCGGATTTTTCCTGGTCCCGTATCTCAAACGCATCAAGGCGGGCCAGAGCATCAAGGAAAACGGCCCCACGTGGCATATGTCCAAGCAGGGCACGCCCACCATGGGCGGGCTGATGTTCATCGCCGCGATCGCGGTCGTGTGCCTGTCGGTCGGCTTTGAGTGCATGGCCGAGGGCGAATACGGCCACCTGTTTTGTCTGGCGTTCGCGCTCGTGTTCGGCGCGATCGGCTTTCTGGACGATTATGAAAAGCTCAAGAAAAAACAGAATCTCGGCCTGACGGCCGGCAAGAAGCTGCTGCTGCAGCTGGCGGCGGCCGTGGCGTTCATTTTCCTCATGCGCCGCTTCGGCTATGTCGCGCTCGACAGCCTGTACATCCCGTTCTGGAACAAGACGGTGCCGATCTCCGAGCCGCTGTATGTCATCTTTGCGGCCTTCGTCATCGTCGGCACGGTCAACTCCGTGAACCTCACCGACGGTGTGGACGGCCTCGCCGCGAGCACGACGATGCCGGTGTGCATCTTCTTTGCCGTCATCTCCATCCTCTGGGGCGAACGGTTTTTGTCCCTCGGTGTGTTCGCCTCCGGCATTGCCGGCGGCCTGCTGGGCTTTTTGATCTATAACTTCCACCCGGCGAAGGTGTTCATGGGCGACACGGGTTCGCTCTTTCTCGGCGGCGCGGTCGCGGCGCTGGCCTTTGCCTACGATATGCCGCTCATCCTCGTGACGCTCGGCATCATGTACATCATCGAGGCCCTGTCGGACATCATCCAGGTCGGCTACTTCAAGCTCACGCACGGCAAGCGCGTGTTCAAGATGTCTCCGTTCCACCACCATCTCGAGATGGGCGGCTGGACGGGCCACAAGTGGAAAGAAACGCAGATCGTGGCGCTGTTTGCCGGCGTGACGGTGCTGTTTGCAGTTTTGTCGTTTATCGGCGTGTTCCACCGCTTCGGCGTGTGATGCACGCGCCGCGGTGCAGGGAGGTGCTTGCATGAATATTTCTGATCTGAGACTTCCCGCGCGCCGCTCGGGCGCGGCTGCCGGTCCGCAGCGCGGCAGCTTCGACCTGCCGTTTTTCGTGCTCACGCTGCTGCTGCTGATGATCGGCGTCATCATGGTGCTCTCGTCGAGCTTTGCCCGCGCCTATGCGCAGGGCAAGTCGCCGACGTACTACTTCGTCCGGCAGGCAGGCTTCGCCGTGGCCGGCGTGGTGGGTATGATTTTGTTTTCCCACGTGCGCATGGCGACGTACCGCCGCTGGTCACTCGCGCTGCTGGGCGTGAGCATTTTCCTGCTCGCCATCGTCTGGATCCCGCACGTCGGCGTGGTCGGCGGCGGCGCGCGCCGGTGGCTGAGTCTCGGCTTTACGACATTTCAGCCTTCGGAGATCGCGAAGATCGCGGTCGTGCTGTTTTTCTCGAGCATGATCTGCACATACAAAGACCAGATGCAGACGTTCCGCTACTGTGTCGTGCCGTTCATGGTCGTCACGGTCATCATTGTCGGCCTGCTGATGCTCGAGCCGCATCTGTCGGCGTCCATCATCATCATGGCGCTCGCGATCGTGATGATGTTTGTCGGCGGCATCAAGCTTTCGTACCTGCTCGTCGGCATGGGCAGCGCGGGCGCACTGCTGCTTTTCGCGAGCAAGTTCGTGCCCTATGTGCATAAGCGCATTGTGTCCTGGCGCGACCCGTTTGCCGATACGAGCGCTGCCGGCTATCAAATCGTGCAGTCGCTGTATTCCATCGGCTCGGGTGGCTTTCTCGGCCTCGGCCTTGGCCAGAGCCGGCAGAAGTACCTCTATCTGCCCGAGGAGCACAATGACTACATTTTTTCCATCGTCTGCGAGGAGCTCGGCTATGTCGGCGCCATCGCGATCCTGATCCTGTTCGCGCTGCTTATCTGCCGCGGCTACTGGATTGCTGCGCACTCGCCCGACCGCTACAGCTTTCTCGTCGGCGTCGGCATCACGACGCTGCTGTCGATCCAGGTGTTTCTGAACATCGCGGTCGTCACGAATCTCATCCCCTGCACAGGCATCTCGCTGCCGTTTTTCAGCTACGGCGGCACGGCGCTGCTCATGCAGCTCGGGGAGATGGGCATCATCCTGAGCATCTCGCGCGACATTCCAACGAAAAAAGCGCGCTAGCACCTGATTTTGTAAAGCATATCCGGCAGCCCGCGGCGGCCTTCGGCGCGGACTGCCCGATTTCCGTTATTTGATCCTGGGAGGCATTGCTATGAACTTTCTCTTTACCTGCGGCGGCACCGCAGGCCACATCAACCCCGCGCTCGCGGTCGCGGGTGTCCTGCGCGACCGGATGCCCGACTGCGGCATCCTCTTCGTCGGCGCCAACGGCAAGATGGAGACCGACCTCGTCCCGCGTGCGGGCTACGACATCGTGACCGTGGAGGTCACGAACATCCACCGCAGCCTCAAGCCGTCGGAGATCGCGTATAACTTCCGCTCGCTGCACAATGCGCGGCAGGCGACGAAGGACGCACGCAAGATCATCGAGGACTTTCAGCCCGACATCGCCATCGGCACCGGCGGCTATGTCTGCTACCCCGTGCTCAAGGCGGCGGCGCAGCTCGGCATCCCGACCATCGTGCACGAGTCCAATGCCGTGCCCGGCCTGACGACGAAGATGCTTGCCGGCGCGGTCGACCGCATTCTCGTCGGCTTCGAGGAGAGCAAGCAGCACTACAGCGAGCAGGAAAAGGTCGTCGTCACCGGTACGCCGGTGCGCGGCGCGTTCACGGCCTGCTCCAAGGCGGAGGCCAAGCGCCAGCTCGGGCTCGACCCGGACAAGCCGCTGGTCGTGTCGGTCTGGGGCTCGCTCGGCGCATCGTACATGAACGAGGTCATGACGGCGTTCATCACGCGCGCCGCCGTCACGGATGCGCCGTTCGCACTCATCCATTCGGCCGGGCGCAACGGCTATGAGAAGATGCACACGGCCCTGCTCGAAAAGTGCCCGGCCGATCTCGCCGCGCACGGTATGGACGTGCGGCCGTATATTTACGACATGCCGCTCGTGATGGATGCGGCCGATCTCGTGCTCTGCCGCGCGGGCGCGTCCACGCTCGCGGAGCTCACGTGCATCGGCAAGCCTGCGATCCTCATCCCGTCGCCGAACGTCACGAACAACCATCAGGAGCGCAACGCGCGCGTGCTCGAGCACGCAGGCGGGGCCAAGGTGCTGCTCGAGGGCGCGTTCACGGCGGACGATCTGTATAACCTCGTCAGCGACCTGCTCGCTGACCCTGCACAGCTTGCGCAGATGGCGGAGAACATGCGCGCCGCCGGCGCTGCCGATGCTGCCGAGCGCATTGCCGATCTGGTGCTGAAGCTGGCCGACCGGCACGGAAAATGACAATCTCGCGTTTCTCTGCATAGGATGGCATGAATTTGCTGTGCGGAGGAAAGATTATGAGCATATGGCACATTTACGGCGGAAACAGACTGACCGGGAGCACCCGGGTGCAGGGCGCCAAGAATGCGGTGCTGCCGATCATGGCGGCATCCGTGCTCGCCGGCAGTGAGACGGTTCTGCACAACGTGCCCGACCTGAAGGACGTGACGATCACGCTGCGCATCCTGCGCCATCTCGGCTGCACGGCGGAGCGCGACGGGGACACGGTGCGCATCGATTCCCGCGGCATGAACCGCGACTTTATCCCGCACGATCTCATGCGGGAGCTGCGCTCTTCGGTCATTTTTCTCGGGGCAATCCTCACGCGCTTCGGGACGGCAAGCCTGTCGATGCCGGGCGGGTGCGAGCTTGGCCCGCGGCCTGTGAACCTGCACCTCGACGCGCTGCGCGCGCTCGGCGCGGAGGTCACGGAGCGCGGCGGGGACATCGTCTGCAGCGCGCACGAGCTGAAGGGACGGCGCATCCTGCTGCCGTTTCCGAGCGTCGGCGCGACGGAAAACGCCATGCTGGCCGCCTGCGCGGCGGTGGGGGAGACGGTCATCTGCAACGCCGCGCGCGAGCCGGAGATCCTCGACCTGCAGTGCTACCTGCGCAAGCTGGGCGCGGATATTTCCGGCGCCGGCACGTCGACGGTCACGGTCAGCGGCTTCCGGCCGCAGCCGTTTGTGGAGCACACGATCATGCCGGACCGCATCGTTGCGGCGACGATTTTGTGCGCCGGAGCCGCCTGCGGCGGCGATGTGGAGCTGCAGGGCGTCGACCCGGAGCACTTTTTGACCGTTCTGGACTCGCTTTCCGAGGCGGGGTGTGCTATAATCAAAACGGCGTCCACCGTGCGCCTGACATCGACCGGGCGGCTCACGGCGCCGCGGCCGGTCGTCACGCAGCCATATCCGGGCTTTCCCACGGATGCGCAGCCGCCGCTCATGGCCGCCTGCCTGAAGGCCGGGGGCACCACGGTGTTCACCGAAAACATCTTCACCAACCGTTATCGTCATGCCGAGGAGTTCCGGCGTCTGGGTGCGGCCGTCAGCATCGAGGGCCGTGTGGCGTATGTTACCGGCGTCGACCGGCTCATTGGCGCGCCGCTCACGGCCAGCGACCTGCGCGGCGGCGCGGCCATGATCGTGGCCGGCCTCTCCGCCGAGGGCGAGACCGAGATCCTCGACAACGGCTATATCAACCGCGGCTATGACCGCTTCGATGCGTGCCTGTCGGCGCTTGGGGCCGACGTGCGCTGTGTCCCGCCGCAGTGAAAGGAATCACCTGCCTATGAAACAATCGAAGCAGCCCGGGCCGCGCCGCGCGCACCGGCCCCGCCGCCCGTCCGGCGGCCGGGGCAGGTCGCTGCTGCAGCCGCTGATCTTTCTGTTGATCTGCGCGGCGCTCGTCCTGGGCATGAGCGTATTTTTCCGTGTCGCAAAGGTCGAGGTCGTGGGCAACTCCATCTACACGGCCGAGGAGGTCGTCGAGGCCTCCGGCATCGGCACGGGCGACAATCTGTTTTTCATCAACCGCTTCGCGGCCGCCAGCCGCATCTTCAGCAAGCTGCCGTATGTGGACAAAGCGAAGGTCACGCGCGCGCTGCCCAACCGTGTCACGATCACGATCCAGGAGAGCAGCGCCATGGCCTACGTCCAGGCGGACGACGGCTACTGGGTCGTGGACCAGAACTGCAAGCTGCTCAAGTCCGTCACGGAGAGTGAGCTGACCGGTCTTGCCCGGGTCGACGGCATCACGCCGGTCGAGCCGAAGGTCGGCGAGGTGCTCAATGCCGGCGAGGCCGACGCGCCGAAGGTCACGTATCTGGCGGCGATCCTCGGCCAGCTGCTCACGCGCGACATGGCGTCCAAGGTCACGGTCATCGACCTGTCGGATGCGTCGAACCCCGGCTTTACCTATGACGGGCGGTTCACGGTGCGCCTCGGCGCGAATGAAAACGTCGAGTACAAATTCGGCATGCTGCAGAGCGCGGTCTCCCAGCTCACGGACAGCGATGCCGGCACCATCGACCTGTCGATCGACAAACGCGCGCATTTCAGCCCCGGCTGATTGTTCACAAAAAAAGATTGACCTGATAAGGAAAACGATATAAAATGGGAAAGAATAAGAACAAACAGAAGCGAAACCCGCCAAAAAACGGCTCTCAGAGCGCGCACGCGCCGGCTGCCGATACAAATAGAAACAACAGGGAGGAACCGAATATGTCCTTTGCTACCGAGTCCGGTCCGGAAAATGTCGTCACCATCAAGGTCGTTGGCGTCGGCGGGGCCGGCAACAACGTCGTAAACCGCATGGTTAAGTCCGGCACTCAGGGAATTGAGTACGTGGCTGTCAATACAGATAAGCAGGCTCTGGCCGTCTCCAGCGCAGATCAGAAGATTCAGATCGGCGAGAAGCTGACCCATGGTCAGGGCGCCGGCAGCGATCCCGACGTCGGCAAGCGCAGCGCCGAGGAGAGCCGCAACAACATCGCCAAGAGCCTGGAGAATGCGGACATGGTCTTCATCACCGCCGGCATGGGCGGCGGCACCGGCACGGGCGCAGCGCCCACGATCGCGGACATTGCCCGCGAGGCCGGCATCCTGACCGTCGGCGTCGTCACCAAGCCCTTCAAGTTCGAGGGCAAGCGCCGCATGGATCAGGCCATGGTCGGCATCAACGAGCTGCTGGGCAAGGTGGACTCCCTGCTCATCATCCCGAACGACCGGCTGAAGTTCGCCACCGACCAGAAGGTCACGCTGGCAAACGCCTTCGAGATCGCGGACGATGTCCTGCGTCAGGCCGTCGTGAGCATCTCGGATCTGATCAAGAACACCGGCTTCATCAACCTCGACTTTGCGGACGTCACCTGCGTCATGAAGGACGCCGGATTCGCCCACATGGGCGTCGGCCGTGCCGCCGGCAAGGGCAAGGCGGAGGACGCTGCCCGCATGGCCGTGGCCAGCCCCCTCATGGAGACGTCCATCAACGGCGCGCGCGGCGTGCTCATCAACATCACCGGCTCCGAAGATATGGGCCTGGAGGATGTCGAGACGGCTGCAAACCTCGTCCAGGAGGCTGCGCACCCGGATGCCAACATCATCTTCGGCGCGAGCTTCGATCCCTCGCTCGACGACGAGATCCGTGTGTCCGTCATCGCCACCGGCTTTGACGAGCCGGGCAAGGCGCAGGCCGAGCAGGCTGCTGCCGCTCCGGCTTCGGCTCCCACCACCGGCCTCTACACGGCCGCGGCGACTGCCGCCAAGACTGCCGTGCCGGCTGCCCCGGCCGCTCCGGCTGCTCCGGCCCCGGCCGCTGCCCCGGCTGCGGACACTGCCGCCCCCGCGGAGGAAGACCCGTTTGACAGCATCTTCAAGATCTTCAATTCCAAGTAATTCGACATATTTTGATAAAAACCGCCTTCGCTCCCGTGAAGGCGGTTTTTGCATTCCACTGGAGGAGGCAGCCGCTTGAAAAACTGGCGCATTACCCGAGTCCTGATGTCCATGGCGGACACGTTTCTCGCCCGGCGCGTGACGCGCTCGGCGGCCGAGCTCGCCTACTGCATGGTCATGGCACTGTTCCCGGCCATTATCTGTATGTACGACCTGCTCGCGCTCATCCTGCGTGACCCGACCGCCGTGCTGCGCATCGTCGAGACGCTTGTGCTCCCGCGCGAGACGCAGGCGCTCGTGTCGGAGTTTCTGACCTACGTGTCCGGCAATACGAGCGAGGTCATGTTCTTTGCCGCCCTGCTGGTCATGATCACAAGCGCATCGGCCGCTTTTCGCGCCATGGCCGCCATCGTCGGCGAGATCCACGGCGCCAAGCGCTTCGGCATTGTGCGCAGTACGATCGTGAGCGTGATTTTTTCCGTGGCGTTTTTGCTGGTGCTGTACCTGTGCGTGCTGCTCATGCTGACCGGCAAGCACTTTCTGCTCTGGCTCGATGCGCTGCTGCCGCATGTGAGCATCGTCTGGTCGTGGACGTGGCTGCGGTTTTTGATCCTGTTTGCCATCCTGCTGATGATGATCCTGATCCTCTACCGGCTCACCACGCCGCGCCGGCCGCAGCACCGGGTGCTCCCGGGCGCGGTGTTTTCCGCCGTGGCGATCGTGTGCATGAGTATCCTGCTGTCGTGGCTGATCGGCCGCAGCACAAAATATTCACTTGTGTATGGATCTCTCGCCTCGGTCGTGATCCTGCTGTTCTGGTTTCAGGCCTTCGGATTGCTGCTCATTTTGGGCGTGGTGCTTAATCACGCGCTTGAGGTGACGGCGCCGCCGGATACGGAGACGTAAATTCTGCGGGAAAGGACGCAAATTGTGGTAAATCGCTTTACAAACCGTTTTTTTTCACGTAAACTATTTCTTTAAGAAGATCGCGCGGCCCGGAAACGGATTTTTTAAGAAGAAAATTTGCGGAAAATTGTTTTTTATGCATTAAATTTCGTTTTCGGGCATTATTCTCATGTGGGGTAATCAAATATGCGAAATGACGACAAGCACGTCTCCGGTATATGTGCGGCCGATGGCCGACCGCCGGATGATGCGCTCATCCTGCGCATAGCGCGGGGTGACACCGCTGCGCTGGAAACGCTGTATCGCCAGACGTCCGCTTCCATTTACGGCTTTGCGCTGTCCATCCTTCGGGATCCGACGGCGGCTGAGGATGTGATGCAGGATACGTTTGTGAGCGTGATGCAGTCGGCACCGGGCTATCAGCCGTCGGGCAAACCGATGGCGTGGCTGCTGACGATTGCGCGCAACCTGGCGTTGATGCGCCTGCGCAAGGCGGAAAACAAAAACCTGTCTTTTGATGAGCTGTTTCATGTGGAAGATACGCATGATGCCTATCAGGTGACAGAGAATCATATGGTGCTTGAGAAAGTGTTACATACACTCACAGACAGTGAGCGGCAGATCGTGATGCTGCATGCGCTGTCCGGGCTTAAGCACAGAGAAGTTGCTGACCTGCTGGGGATCCCGCAGGCAACAGCCATTTCTCGCTATAACCGTGCGCTTGGAAAGCTGCGCAATTCGATGGGAGGTGACGATCTTGACCGATAAGGAATTGCTGGAACAGCTGCGGACCGAGGTCGTTGCCGAGACGCCGGATTGCTGGAGCGCCATCTTGGCGCGTGTGCAGGCCCCGGCGCAGCAGCCGGAGGAGGAGAAGGTCGTCCCGATGCCGGAGCGCGGACGTCGCCGCGGCGCGTGGAAGCGCTGGGTCGCAGCGGCGGCGGTGTTCTTCTTGGCCGTGCTCGGCGGTGGGCTGTATGCCACGCAGGTGCCCGGAGGCGTCGCTACGCTCGACGCCAACCCCAGCATCGAGCTGACGGTCAACAAGCTCGGCCGGGTCCTGTCCGCACGCGCGTGCAACCCGGACGCCCAGTTTGTGCTCGACGATCTGGAGCTGCGCAATCAGCCCCTGCAGACGGCGGCGGACGAGATCGTCGCCGCAATGCAGACAGATGGCTATCTATCGGCAGATACGAACTCCGTCCTCGTGACGGTCGAGGCCGGCAAGGGCGATGCGCGTCTGCGCGACCGGCTGGCTGCGGCCGTGGAAAGCGCCCAGACGGATTGCGGCATGGACCCTGCGGTCCTTGCTCAGGTGCTGGAGGTGGATCCGGAGCTGGAGGCTTATGCCTCTGCCGCGGGTGTCAGCGCCGGCAAGGCGATGCTGATCCGGCAGATCAGCGACCAGGTGCAGGACCTTTCCGGCGAGGAGCTGGTCAGCCTGCCGATCAACGATCTGAACATTCTGGCGGCCTCCAATGACGTGGCGTTTGCCGGCATGGAGTCGATCGGTGCTGCCAGCACCGGCGCCTACATTCCGTATAACGAGGCGCTGCAGGCGGCGCTCGAGCGCTGCGGCCTGACTGCGGACGATGTCACGCAGGCCAGCATGCGCTTCACGCTCATCGACGGGGAAATGGTCATGGAGTTCGCACTCACGGACGGCGAGCGGCACTATGTGTGCAGCGTCGATGCCGAGACGGCGGAGGTCTGCCGCCTGACGGGTGACGAGCCGAAGCAGCCGGAGGAAACGGAGATCATTCCGGTGCCGCCGACGGTTCAGCCAAATCCGAACCTGCCTGTGACACCCACACCGACACCGACGCCTACT
>OICJ01000178.1_pt1 | contig 19093 bp, 18 predicted proteins | sample 1581291 | NCBI WGS metagenome assembly OICJ01 (sample SAMEA3882540, study PRJEB24775) | human gut metagenome | biome: human-associated habitat; feature: intestine environment; material: feces | place: Netherlands | collected 2009/2010 | reverse complement strand
CGCCGGCAGCAGCCGCATCGCGGCGGCGCTGGCCTACGCGGCCGAGCACGGCAAGCAGGTGCAGTGCCTGCTCGAGCTGCGCGCCCGCTTTGACGAGCAGAGCAACATCGACTATTCGCGCATGCTTGAGGACGCGGGGTGCAGCATTCTCTACGGCCTGACGAAATACAAGGTGCACACGAAGCTGTGCCTCATCACGCGGCGGTGCCCCGGCGGCATCTGCTACTACACGCAGGTCGGCACCGGCAACTACAATGAAAAGACCGCCGAACAGTACACCGACCTCATGCTCCTGACGAGCGACCCGGCCATCGGGCGCGACGCGGCGAAAACGTTTGACCGGCTCGCGCGCGGCGAGACCGTCGGCGAGACGGAGGCGCTCTGGCTCGCGCCGGAAGGGTACAAGCCGCAGCTGATGGCACACATCGACGCGCAGACGCACCTCGGCCCCAAGGGCTACATCGGCATCAAGGTCAACTCCATGAACGACGCGGACGTCATGGCGCGGCTCGTGCGCGCGAGCGAGGCGGGCACGGAGGTGGAGCTGTTCGTGCGCGGCATCTGCTGCCTGCGGCCGGGCGTGCCCGGGCGGACGGAGCACATCTCGGTGCGCAGCATCATCGGGCGGTATCTCGAGCACGAGCGCATTTTCGCCTTTGGCCGCGGGGAAGCGCAGGAGGTGTTCATCGGCTCTGGCGACCTGCTCGAGCGCAACACCATGCGCCGGATCGAGGCCTTCACCGCCGTGACCGACCCGAACGCGCGCGCCGAGGTGCTCGAGGTGCTCAGCGCCATGCGGCGCGACAACCGGCAGGCGTGGATCATGCAGCCGGACGGCAGCTATCTCCGTCCCGAGCCCGCGGGCGAGCCGTTCGTGAGCCAGACGTACCTGCACACGTACTTCGCCGGGCGCACCGTCACAAAATCCGCGCCCTCTGCCCCGCCCCGGCCGCAAAAAAAGCTGCCGTGGTGGCGGCGGCTGTGGATCTGGCTGTGGAACAACTGACGAAAAAAGCCGGAATTTGGTCTTGACAAGCGCGCAAAAGCGCGTATAATGTGCTTTACAATTTAACAGCCTTATCAAGAGTGGCGGAGGGACCGGCCCTGTGAAGCCCGACAACCTGCAGAGACCTGCAAGGTGCCAAATCCGGCGGTGCAAATCGAGAGATGAGGATCTTCGCCTTTTCCAAGCGCTCCGTCGGCTGTCGGGGCGCTTGTTTCTTTGCCCCGGCACAACAGAAAGCGAGGAAGAATCCAATGGCTCATCATCTCTTTACATCCGAATCCGTCACGGAGGGACATCCCGACAAGATCTGCGACCAGGTGTCCGACGCGATCCTTGACGCCATTCTGGCGCAGGACCCGAACGGCCGCGTCGCCTGCGAGTGCACGGTCACGACCGGCGTCGTGAACGTCATGGGCGAGATCACGACCGACTGCTACGTGGACATCCCGAAGGTCGTGCGCCAGACCGTGCGCGAGATCGGCTACGACCGCGCAAAGTACGGCTTTGACTGCGAGACCTGCGCCGTCATCACGAACATCGACGAGCAGAGCGCGGACATTGCCCTCGGCGTGGACCAGTCGCTCGAGAGCAAGGAGACCGGCGACAGCGCGCTCGACAACGGCGCGGGCGACCAGGGCATGATGTTCGGTTTCGCCTGCGACGAGACGCCGGAGCTCATGCCGCTGCCCATCTCGCTTGCCCACAAGCTGGCCAAGCGCCTGACCGCCGTGCGCAAGCAGGGGCTGGTGGACTATCTGCGGCCCGACGGCAAGACGCAGGTCACGGTCGAGTACGACGAGCAAAACCGCCCCGTGCGCGTGCACACCGTCGTACTCAGCACGCAGCACGCGCCGGAAGTGGACATGGCCCAGCTGCGCGCGGACATGATCGAGCTCGTCATCCGCCCGACCATCCCGGCCGAGCTGCTCGATAGCGACACCCGCTACCTCATCAACCCCACCGGCCGCTTCGTCGTCGGCGGCCCGCAGGCGGACTCCGGCCTGACCGGCCGCAAGATCATCGTCGACACCTACGGCGGCAGCGCCCCGCACGGCGGCGGCGCGTTCTCCGGCAAGGACCCGACGAAGGTCGACCGCAGCGCCGCCTACGCCGCGCGCTACGTGGCCAAGAACATCGTGGCGGCCGGACTTGCCCGCCGCTGCCTCGTGCAGCTGGCGTATGCCATCGGCGTGGCCGAGCCCGTGAGCGTGCTCGTCGATACGCAGGGCACCGGCGCCGTGCCGGACGCGCAGATCGCCGCTGCCGTGCAGCAGGTGTTCGACCTGCGGCCGACGGCCATCATCCGCGACCTCGACCTGCGCCGCCCGATCTACCGGCAGCTCGCCGCCTACGGCCACATGGGCCGCGAGGAGCTCGGTGTCCGCTGGGAGGACACCGACCGCACCGACGCCCTGCGCGCCGCCGTCGCCGAGACGAACGTGTGAGCAAAACAGCGTAAAAAATCTCCGCAGCCGAAGCTGCGGAGATTTTCCGTTTGTCCCCGGGACTCATATGAGCCCCGGGGACAAACGGAAAACAAAATCTCATTCGAGGCGGGCCTTGCCCCCTCGAGCTCCCCTGCCGCTCCATCTCGCTGCGTATGTGCATACGTTTTGGGCAGCCACAAAAAATCTCCGCAGCCGAAGCTGCGGAGATTTTTTCATGTTCATTCGAGAACCCAGCGAAGCGGTTCTCTATGGAGCATATGCTCAATAATACGAATGTCCCCAGGTGGCGTTTTCGTAGCTTACGAGGAAGTCAATATTGTCACGCTCTATCTGGGAGAGCACATCGTTGCTGAACGATGCGCCGGGTATCGTGCCGTGGTACCAGCTCTGGGCCTCAAAATAGGCCGCGATCTGCGGTGTCTGGAAGAGGCGGCCGTGACGCGCAAAGATCTCGTTGCGGGCAAGGCAGCACTGCTCCCATGTGAGGTCCGCCACGTCCGCCTGCGTGAGCCGGCGCGTGGCGCTGTCCGGCAGAATGTAGTCGTCGGAAGCCGGCTCTTTGGTCGGCTTCGGGGTCGACGTGGGTTTCGGCGTCGGAGCGGTGGACGGGCGCACAGTCGCCGTCACCGCCGGCGTCACGGCTGCAGTCGGCCGGTTCGACTTGGGTTTGATATTGAGTGCGATCAGCAGCACAATCACTGCCACGCCGAGCACGGCAAAAATTGTGATGAGCAGTGCCTTGCTGCGCGGCGGCTTCCCGTGCGGCTCGGGCATATACGGTGCATCGTCCTCCCAGCCGGACACCGGTGAGTCGTCTGCCCAGGTTTCATCCGAGGGTTCGGCCTCGTTGTCCCAATCATTGGCGGGAGCGTAATCGTCCTGCCATTCATCAACCGGAGCAGCCTCGTCCTGCCAGTCGTCCGGCGGCGCCAGTTCGGCACCGCAGTAGGGGCACCAGGCCGCATCGTCCGGGACTTTTCTTCCACATTGCGTGCAAAACATAGATCGGCATTTCCTTTCCTAAGCTTTGTATTATTTTAACATGCGAATGGGAGACCCGCAAGTGTCTAAAAACATTTCTTGCAGCGCTCCCACCGATATTCGGCAGGTTTTCAGGTTTTTGTTGCGATTTTGACCAGTTTCTTCTATAATGAGTGTCTAGAATTCATAAACACACCTGGCCCGAGAAATCCTGAAAATCCGCGACCGAAAGGAAGATACAACATGGACACTTGCCCAAACTGCGGACAAGCGCTCAAACCCGGCGCAAAATTCTGCACCCGCTGCGGTGCTCCCGTTCCGGCGGCCGGCATTTCTGCGCAAAGGCCGCGCCGGTCCGCATCAGCGATACGGGTGTGGTAAGTTACATTGTGAATGACAGCGCCACCCTTGTCACATTTTCATGGACAGATGACTTCGTTAATTTTAATCTGTATCAGCATGACATGCGATCCGGCACAACCGAGAAGATCACATCTTATCTAGTGACGGGAATAGATTTTGGGACCTCCCGTGACGGATCGAAAATCATTTATAACACGAGAAACGGCCTGTATCTGCGCTCCGGACCGGGTCAGACGGAAAAGCTCAGCAACGACTATTGCTCACAGGTCTACACACCGGACGACGCGCTCTCGACCATTTACTATGTCGACGAGGACGACACGCTCTTCTGCAACAAGACCGGCAAAGCAGAGGACAGTTTCAAAATCGCAAGCGGTGTAGATACCCTGTACGGTCTCACGGAAAACGGCGTGTATTACACGACGGACAGCAAAACCATCACGATGTACGACTATGTCAACCAGGATCTCCTGTCAGTCGATCCCGACAGTCTGGAAAGGCCGGAGTACCCCTTCTCGTTCGAGTATGACACGGATGCAGAATATCAGGCAGCCATGAAGCAGTACAAGGCCGATATGGAGGTCTATGAACACGCAAACGACCTTCGTGAACTGCAAAAGGATCTTGCCCGCGAACAGTACACACTCGTGACGCTCAATTACTTCAACGGCAGCAGTGCAAGCGTCGTCGCAGAAGATGTCATCCATGGTTCTGTCGACCTCGCCACCAACCGCGCCATTGACCAATCGCACACCGCGGCCGTGCTGGCATATGCTGCTTGTCCGGATCCGGAAAAGGCCGCCGCGCTCACAGCGGACGACCTGGAGGCGATCATCGAATCGTCAGATTCCTCTGCATCGTCGGAAATTTACAACAAAATCCGCAGTTCCGCTGTTGCCGTCAACGGCACGGCTTATGCGCTGGATCTGAACGTTTGGACCATCAATCCCTCGGAGGACGGCCAAACCGTCTACATCACCACAAAGAATCCGGATAATTCGGATATTGATCTGTATCAGGCCGGCATCTCCGGCAACAGCCTGCAGACACCCACCCAGATCGCATCGGATATCGACGATCTGCAGATCATCGGCAACAACGTCGTCTTCTGGCAGGACTCCGCCGTTTTTGTCAACAACGCCCGGATCGACGACGATGTGCTTGCGGACCACGTCGCGTTCCGGGACGATGGCTCGTTCGTGTACCTGGTCGGCGAGGAAGACGACAACAGCTATCAGCTCAAGTCCTATAAGGACGGCAAGACCACGACGATCGCAGACGATGTGTTCAACTTCGGCTTCACGACCGGCGGCGAGCTGCTCTATCTGCGCGATTACAATACCAACCGCAGTGCGGGCACCCTGTACCTGTACAATGGTAAGGACAGCACAAAGCTGGACGACGATGTTTTTCTGATCTTACCCGCGGAGGATCTCGCATATGACCGCGGCGGTGATGACGGAAACGGCGGGCTCTACATTGTTGATGATTTTTGATCGTTAGCCGGTCAGCGGCCCGCAAAGCGCACCGCCCCCGCACAAGTGCGCGGGCGGTGGATACAAAAAAATGAAAAGCAGCCCCAAAAGCTGCGCTACCAAACAGGCCGCCTTTACGGCGGCCTGTTTTTACGCCCTTGTGGCAAGACGGCAGATTCCCTCTCCCCCCACAAGCGGTGGTATTTCTATATCCGGACTGTCATGTTCCCCTTTTGGCCATCTCCTTTCGCGCGGTGCGAACGCAACCGGAAAGCACGCCCAACAGCCGAAAAAAATGACCTGACGCTTTGACGTCAGGTCATTTTTTCCGTTTGGTTTAACCCGCGATGCGCTTGGCACCCACGTAGTTTTTCAGGTAGTAGCTCGAGCTCAGGTCACTGATGACGACACAGCCTGCGCCGGAGCTGCTGTGGATAAACTGGCCGCTGCCGATGTAGATACCGACGTGGCCGATGCTGGAGCTGTTGCTCGCAAAGAACACCAGATCGCCGAGCTGGAGGTTAGCCTTCTCGACATAGGTGCCGTTGTTGTTGTAGATGCTGCTGGCCACACGGCTCATGGAATAGCCGCAGAGCTTGTACACGTAGTTGACAAAACCGGAGCAGTCAAAGCCCGAGGGGCTCATGCCGCCGTAGACATACGGCGCACCCATGTACTGCTTGGCCGTGGCGACGATGGTCTCACCGATGGAGCCGCTGGGCTTGCTGCCGCCGTCCGACTTCGTGGTGGTGACATACGTGCTGTTGACATAGCCCTTGACGCCGTTGATGGTAACGGCCGTCCAGTTGCCGCTCGTGCCGGTGATGGTCAGCGGCGTGCCGTTGTTGTACGTGCCGAGGATGGAATAGTTCGTGCCGGCGCCGGAACGCAGACGCACGTCGTTGCCCTTGATGTAGCCGGTCTGGCTCGCAGAGCCGCCGCCGTTGTCGGGCTTGGTCGTGGTCATGTAGTCCTTGCTGACATAGCCGTCCTTGCCGCTGTAGCTGACCTTGTACCAGTTGCCGCTCTCGCCGGTGATGGTCATCTCGGTGCCGGTGTTGTACACGCCGAGGATGGAGCTGGTCGTGCTCGCGCCCGAGCGCATGCGCACGCCGGTGCCCTTGATGTAGCCGGTCTTGCTGTCGGCCCCGCCGCCGGAGACGTAGTCCGAGCGGATGTAGCCGCTTACGCCGCCGATGGTGACCTTCGACCAGCCGTTTTCCGTGCCGGTCACGGTCAGGGGCGTGCCGTTCTGGTAGGTACCGAGGATGGAGTAGTTCGTGCCCGGGCCGGAGCGCATGCGCACATCGCTGCCCTTGACCGAACCGTTGGAGCCGGCCGTGCTGCCGCCGTTGGACGTGACGCCCGAGAGCGAGACATAGTCCGAGTGGACATAGCCGGTGGTGCCGTTGTAGCTGACCTTGTACCAGGCACCGCTGACGCCGGTGACCGTCATGGTCGTGCCGGAGTTGTAGGTGCCGAGGATGGAGCTGCTCGTGCTCGCGCCCGAGCGCATGCGCACGTAGCTGCCATCGATCGTGCCGGTGCCGAAGCTGGCATCCATTTCATTGGCGCGTTTGAGGTAATCGGAAGATATGTAGCCGACGGTGCCGTTATAGACCACCGTGGCCCAGCCGCTGCCCGACTGCGAGGACACCACAACGTGGGTGCCCGCCGGGAGCGTGGAGATAATGCCGTAATTCGTTCCGGCGCCCGTTCGGAAGTTGACGGCCGTCGTCGCGCCGCCGTCACTCGCCGCAGAAGCCGAAACGGCCAGCGTAAGCGCGAAGAGCGCGGAAACAACGGCTGTTTTCAGAAATCGTTTCGCCATAGAATCATCCTTTGCTTAGTTATTCGCGAGCGCGCGGTCCAGCCACACAGCCGCCACGTCCATGGCGTTGTACAGGCCGTCCTTTTCTGTCTTTTTGACCACACGGTCGCGGGATTTCAGATCCGGGTCGGTGAGCTGGAGCTGCACGGAGACCCGCGTCGCCACGTCGAGGTCCTTGACCTTTTGCGTGTCGAGGATCTGCATCATAATGATGTACTTGTCGGCCATGCTGCCGTAATAGAGCAGGTTGTCTTTCCGGCGCAGCGGATGGCCTTTGTAGCACAGTTCGGTCGATTTTGCTGCCAATGAGATACACCTCCGATACCACTGTCTTCAAATTGTAACACATTTCAATCTTTTTGTCAACACCTCGTGTCCCGCGCTGTCGTTTCCGTGCACGGGACACGCGATGGAGCAGGCGCTTACGCGCGGCTCAGCCGGCGTCGTCGGCATCGGCGGCGGTGCCGGTGTTCTGCGACCGGCCGGAGAAATTGCCGAAAATGCCGGTCGGCGCGCCGATGGTCGGCGTCGGGAAGCTCTTGGTCGGCAGGTCCTTGTGGATCGGGTCCATGACGAGCTTCCAGATCTGGGCGGCGGGGTTGCCGGAGAAGTTCATATACTCGGGCATGTCGTAGCCGGTCCAGACGGCGGCCACGTAGTACGGCGTGAAGCCGACGAACCAGCGGTCGCAGTTGTTCGTGGTCGTACCGGTCTTGCCGCCGACGGGCATGCCGGTCAGGCGGGCCTCGCCGCCAGTGCCGCTGTTGACGGCGTTGCAGAGCATGTCGGCCATGTTCCAGGCGGTGTTGGCCTTGAAGGCCACGATCGTGCGCGCGGGATTCTCGAGCACGACCTCGCCGCTGGAATCCTTGACGTAGGAATACGTGCGGCCGTAGGTGAACACGCCGTCATTGACGAAGGCGGAGTACGCCTGCGTCATCTCGCGGACGGTGATACCGTGCGTGAGCTGGCCGAGGGCGAGCGGCGCATAGTCGCAGTCGGAATCGGCAAGGCTCGTGACGCCGAGCTTGTCCTTGAGGAACTCATACGACGCGCGCGGCGTGAGCTTGTTGAGGATCTGCGCGGAGACGGTGTTGAGCGAGCGCTGCAGCGCCTCGCGGATGGTGACGACGCCGTAGTTGCCGCCGCCGGAGTTTTTCGGATACCAGCTCGTGCCGGAGAGCTTGATGTCCGGCGAATCGTTGACCTGCGTGTACTGCGTGATGAGGCCGAGCTCCATAGCCGGGCCGTAGGTCGCGATCGGCTTGAGCGACGATCCGGGCGGGCGCTTGGACTGCGTGGCCCGGTTCGTGCCGAAGTTGATGGTCTTCTTGCCGGTGCCGCCGGACAGGCCCTTGATCTCGCCGGTGTAGGGGTCCATGATGACGATGGCGGACTCGAACTGCTGGCCGGAGGCCGACGGGCGCTGCGGCATGTTGTCGAGGTCGGTATAGACGTCGTCGATCGCCTGCTGGATGCTGGGATCGTAGCAGGAATAGACCTGATAGCCGCCGGAATAGAGCAGCGTGCGCGCCGTGTCGCGGCTGACGCCCTTCTGCTCGACGAGATCATTAAGCACGTCGTTGATGACGGCCTCGGCATAGTAGCTGTAGATGGTCTGGGCGGCATCTTCGGACTCGCTGCGCACGAACACGAGCTCCTGCGCCACAGCCTCGTCGTACTGCGCCTTCGAGATATAGCCCTGCTCGTACATCTGCTTGAGGATGGTCTCCTGCCGGGCCTTATTGTTCTCGCGGCTGATGAAGGGGTCGTACTTCGAGGGGTTATTCGTGATGCCGATGATGCTCGCGCACTCGGCGAGCGTGAGGTCCTTCGGCTCCTTGCCGAAATAGGTCTCGGCGGCAGTGTAGACGCCGTTGCACCCCTCGCCGAAGTAGACGATGTTCAGGTACCACTCCATGATCTCTTCCTTATCATAGGACTTCTCAAACTCGAGCGCCTGGAAGATCTCGAGCAGCTTGCGCTGCACGGTGATATCGTCCTGCTTGGTGAGGTTTTTAATAAGCTGCTGCGTGATGGTCGAGCCGCCGAAGTCGTTTTTCATCGACAGGAACATGTTGATGAACGCGCCTGTCGTGCGGTACCAGTCGACGCCCTTGTGCTTGTAAAAGCGCTTGTCCTCAATGGCGACGGCCGCGTGCTCCATGTCCTTGGGAATGTCGGCATAGTCGACCCAGACGCGGTTTTCCGTGCTCGAGAGATTCGTGAGGTTCTGCCAGTTGCCATCAGAATCTTCATACAGGATCGAGCTTGAGAGCGAGACCGTAAAGTCCGAGAGCTGCACGTCGAGGTCCGTGGACAGACAGTTTTTCACGTAGTACGCGAAGATGCACAAAAACAGCAGCCCCGTGACGAGCACGATCAGCAGGATCGTGCCGAGCACGCGCAGGATCGCGCCCGCGACGCTCACGGTCGCATCCGCGGCCCGGGCCGCGCGCGGGGCGGATGATGATGGTTTCGGTCGTTTTGCCATAGGCAGTGACGCACCTCCCTGATGATACACATTATCGGGTCAAAAACCCGGTCGATATTCAGCGCATAAAAACGGTTAAATGATATTATAGCACACGCTGTCAACCTGGCATAGTCTTTCGCGCGTTTTTGTCCCTCGGGTATGAAATGCGCGCACATTGGACAAACTTTCCGGTGAAAGGAGCGAGGCTTATGAAACGAACGCTGGCACTGACGGTCGTGACGGCGCTGTGCGCCGTGTCGCCGTTCGTCGCGGGGGCGGCAATGTCCTCCCTGCAGCAGCCGGGCGCGGCTGCGCCGGCCACATCCTACGACGGCGCGCAGGCGGAATATATCCTGCGGGATTATGAGGGCTATGTGAGCGTGTTCGCCTCCGGCGCCGACCGCAAACCCCTGCAGGTGACCGGCATCGAGGTCGCCGGACTGCGCCGCGCCGACCAGGAGCTGCTGCGCGGCGGCATCACCGTCGGCAGTCAGGAGCAACTTTTGCTGCTGCTGGAGGATCTGGGGTCGTAAAAGGACTTGATTTTACACGCCGGATGGGGTACACTGAAACCAGAACACGATCACAACTGGAGGACACCCCGATGAGTGAAGCATTCGGCAGCGATTATCTGACGATCGAGGACGAGGAAGGCAACGAGTTCGAGCTCGAGATCCTCAACGAGTTTGAGCTCGACGGTCAGGACTATCTCGCGGCGCTCCCCGCCGACATGGACGAGGACGACCCCGATTTCGGCATCATCCTGCTCAAGATCATGGAGGAAAACGGCGAGGAGCTCTTCGGCTCCATCGACGATGACGACGAGCTGGACAAGGTGTACAATTACTATATGCAGGAGATCTTCGCCGACGAGGACGAGGATTCTGACGACGGCGCGGAGGAATAAGTTCCCGCGCGGCGCATAGCATGGGAATAAGTCCTGCTGTGTGCGTGGAGCACGACTGGGTGCTCGGAGCCCATTTAAACCCACATCTCTGATAAGGGATGCCAGAACTTCCGCTGCGGATTGCAGGCCTCCCGGCCGGCTGAAAGATGCCGGTTGGACGTTGGAAGCAGAGAAACAGCAGAGAGGCGACCCACCTGCCTTCTTGTGCAGGTTGTAACTGGGCTCACACGGCATTGGCGGGCTGGCCGGCAGCGAAAGCTGCCGGCTTTTTTCTTGCCTCTGACAAGAAAAAAGCCGGATTTTATCCGAGGCGGGCCTTGCCCCCTCGGGCTCCCCTGCGGCTCAAAAGCTTCGAGAACAGCGACACCGGTCGTGCGCCGTGTGCCCGCCCCGCGGCCCTTGGCTCCCTTGTGTAAAGGGAGCTGTCAGCCGTCAGGCTGACTGAGGGATGGATACGTAAAATCTCGCACCAAAGCCGGTATCTGCAACCCCTCCGTCACGGCGCAAAGCGCCGCGCCACCTCCCCTTACACAGGGGAGGCATTGGCAGCCGTTCCGGTCATGCGTCTCTCATCTGACGGACACAACCGATGCGCACCCGAAGTGCAGCACCCGAAAATGCGGCGCGATGCATTGACAACCCCCGCCTCCGGGGCTTATCATACCCCCGGCGGCACGCGCAGCGTGCCGAATTTTGCCCGAACGAAAGGAAATCCGCCATGCTCCGCTTCCAGAACGATTACTCCGAGGGCGCCCACCCGAACGTGCTGCGCGCCCTGTGCGATACAAATCTCAGCTCCACGCCGGGCTACGGACTCGACGACGACTGCCGCCGCGCGGCCGACGCCATCCGCGCCCGCTTTGCCTGCCCGGATGCCGACGTGCACTTTCTCGTCGGCGGTACACAGACGAACCAGCTCGCCGCGGCCGCGTTCCTGCGCCCGTGGGAGGCCATGGTCGCGGCCGACACCGGCCACATCAACGTGCACGAGACCGGCGCCATCGAGGCCACCGGCCACAAGGTGATCGCCATGCCCGGCACGGACGGCAAGCTCACCCCCGCCGCCATCGCGGACGCCGCCGCGCAGCACTGCGCCGCGCCGGGCGTGTACGACGAGCACATGGTGCTGCCGCGCATGGTGTACGTGTCCGACGCGACGGAGCTCGGCACCGTCTACACGAAGGCGGAGCTGACCGCCCTGCGCGCGGCGTGCGACGCGCACGGGATGTACCTCTATCTCGACGGCGCGCGGCTGGCGCAGGCGCTCACGGCCGCGGGCAATGACCTGCAGCCGGAAGATCTGCCGCGGCTGTGCGATGCATTTTACATCGGCGGCACGAAAAACGGCCTGCTCTTCGGCGAGGCGATGGTCATCGTCAACGACGCGCTCAAGCCGGGCTTCCGCCGCGCGATGAAGCGCAACGGCGCCATGCTCGCCAAGGGCCGCCTGCTCGGTGTGCAGTTCGCCGCCGCGATGGCGCATGACCTCTGGCTCGACATGGGCCGCCACGCCGATGCACAGGCGCAGCGCATCGCCGCCGCGCTCTCCGACCGGGGCATAGCGATGTACGTGCCCTCGCCGACGAACCAGATTTTCCCCATCCTGTCGGACGCGCAGATTGCGCGGCTGCAGGAGCAGGTTGCGTTTTACACCAACGCCCGCGTGGACGCGACGCACCAGGCAGTCCGGTTCGTGACCTCGTGGGCCACGACGGACGCGCAGGTCGACGCGCTGCTGGCCGTGCTGGCGCAGGTGCTGGACTGAGCACACAACATCGAAATATGGAAACACGCCCGACGCAGGCTGCGTCGGGCGTGTTTTCTACATTATAAATGTTCCTTCTGCATCTTCGCCCAGCGGCGGGGATACTTCGGCGGCGTTGGCGCCGTCTTGCGGATGACGACGACGCTGTGCGTCACGTCCATGCCGGGGATGGTGTAGCGCACCGTGCGCTCGTACGTGCCGCCGAGCTTGCCGATGGCGCTGCGCGCCTCGTCGAGCTCCTCGGTGCAGTCCGGCCCCTTCATGGCGAGGAACACCCCGCCCGTGCGCACGAACGGCAGGCACAGCTCGCACAGCAGGTACAGCCGCGCGACCGCGCGCGAGACCGCCGCGTCGAACTGCCCGCGCAGCTCCGGCGCCTCCTCGGCGCGCGCATGCAGGCACGTCACATCCGTGAGACCGGTGGCGGCGCAGACATCGCCGAGAAAGCGCACACGCTTATCGAGACTGTCGAGCAGCGTGAGCGAAATGTCCGGCTGCGCGATCTTCAGCGGCAGGCCTGGAAAGCCCGCGCCGGTGCCGACGTCGATGACCGACTTGCCGGCAAGCGGCGCGACCGTCAGCAGGGCGGCCGAGTCGAGAAAGTGCAGCTGTGCCACGTCCGTTTCGCCGTGGATGGCCGTCAGGTTCATGACCTTGCTGCGTTCGTCGAGCAGCGTGTAGTATGTCTGAAAACGGGCCAGCGCCGCCGCATCGAGCGGCAGACCCAGCGCGGCAAAGCCCGCGTGCAGAAGTTCGTCCATGCTTGCCTCCGAAAATGATTGGTTGCGGCCATCTTATCACATTCTCCCCCGCGCGTCCAGCCCCGGGCGGGCAATGGGGCAAAGCCTACGATCACCGGCAGCCACGAAAAGCCGCCCGCACGGGTCTCCGTGCGGGCGGGAACACTGCCTGTGCAGCTATTATGCGTAAAAGACGTGGTCGCCGATCGTGGCCGTGTAGGTCAGGCGGCTGTTGAACCACGAGGCGTTACAGGCCGAGGGATTGATGAAATACAGGCTCTCGCCCACCGGGTCGTACCCCTCGAAGGCGAGCTTCGCCGCGAGCTCGGCATCCTCGTCCGGCGTGAGGCTGATGCGCCCGTCGGCCGTGGGCGAAAACTGCGCCACACCGCCGCGCCGGTCGAACACGACCTCCTTGACGCTGTTGGGGAACCGCTCGTCCGCCACGCGGTTGAGCACGACATTGCCGACCGCAATCTGCCCGTCCATGGGCTGATTGCCGGCCTCGGCATTGATGATGTGGCTGAGCCAGTAGACATCGCGCGCGCCGTAATAGCTCTCGCCGCTCTCGAGCAGCGCCTGCTCCGACGCATCGACACGCAGGCTGGTATTGTCCGCGCTGAACGCGGCCGTGACGCCGAAGATCTTCTCCAGATCCGCCAGCGGCAGCACCACTTCCCCGTCGAGGGCATACACGCCGTCGGGCGCGTAGAAGCAGCGGCCGTTGGCCGTGTAGTACGTCGCGCCGTAGGTCGCCGTGATGTCCGCACCGTCGACCGTGACGGTCTCGGTGTCCCCGTCGGTGACCGTGTCGCTCTCGAGGCCGAGCATCTCGGCGAACGCATCCGCTGGGAGCCAGACCGCATCACCGAGCACGTAGCAGTAGCCGCCGAAGCGGTCGTCCACGTACACGGGCGTGTAATCGCAGGTGACGGTCTCGGTGTAGTCGCCGGCGTCCATGCCGACGGCGACCGTGCGCACGACCGGCGAGGTCGCCTGCGCGGCGGCCTGCACCGCGAGCTTCTCGTCGCGCTCGGGCGCAGCCAGGGACGCATCCCCGCTCACGACCGCCTTTGCCGCCAGCGCGCTGCCGTCCGGCCCGGCGGCCAGCGCCGAGCTTTCACCGGCGAGCCAGAAAAATCCGCACAATAAGCCGCAAAGCAGGCAGACGATGCACATCAGCGACAGACCCGACTTCACGGACAGGCTCGCTTTCTTCGTTCGATTCATGACGTGCAGCCTCCTTTGCTGATTCATCACAGGGCATGCGGATTTCCATCCACGCGCCCCGTTATGGATAATTATATTCATTTTTCAAACCGCACGCAATCGGCAAAATGCACAAAGCATGTTTTTAAGTTCTGAATAATATCCACAAAAAATTGCGTAAACAACAAGATATAGCGTTATACGACGTTATTCTACGCAAGAAATTGTGTTGTCTACTTTGACTAAACCCGACGATTCGACGCAAAGTGACGAAAATAAAAAGATGCAAGTTCACAAAAAATTCTTGCAAACTTGCATTATGTCAACTATTTTTATTATTTGAAAGAATTATGTTAATCTTTTTTCGCCTCACAGCGCCTGACGCAGCGCCTTGGCGAGCTGGTCCGGGCAGGAGGTCGGCTTGCCGCCGCAGCGCACGCCCTCCATGCGCTCGATGGCCTGCTGCACCGGCATCCCCACCAGGAGCCGCGAAATGCCCTGCAGATTGCCGCTGCACCCCCCTTGCACCTCAACCTGGCGGATAATTCCGTCTTCCACCTCCACCCGCATCAGGCGCGAGCAGACACCCTTCGGCCGGTATGTGATCGTCATGACGACGCCTCCTTCAAAATTTTTTTGCCCTTAGTATAGCAGATGCGGTGACATAATTCCACCCCCGAAACCATATATATTGTGGAGAATGCAATCGGAGGTGAGCAGATATGACGCTGCGGCAAAAACTGGCCTGTGTGGGGCTGACGGTATTCGGCCTGCAGATCGCATCGGCCGCGGCGGGCGGTGCGCCGCTCGCGGACAGGCTGCGGCTCTGGTTCGACCCGGAGCAGCTGCTAGCGGCATCGGTGCGCATGGAGCTGGGGGCACCGCCGGTGGACGCGTCCCCCACGCCGGAGGCAGCGGCGGCGCTCAGCGCGTCCACGCCCGCACCGGACGCGACACCCGCCCCCACCGCGGACGATGACACCGCCGAGGACGCCCCCACCACGACGGCCGACGGGCTGCCGATCGTGGCGACGAGCATCGCGGGCGGGCTGAGCATCAAGAACGAGACGGACATCGCGGTGGACGCGGCGGCGCTGCTGCAGCAGGGCCCGGCCGTGACGCTGCCGGCAGGCGAACCGCAGATCCTCATCATGCACACGCACGCGAGCGAGGCCTTCACCCCTGCGGGGCGCGACCTTTACCCCGCGAGCGACACGTGCCGCACGGAGGACACCAATTATAATATCGTGCACGTGGGCGACGTGCTGGCCGACACGCTCACCGCCGCCGGGCTGCAGGTGCTGCACGACCGGACCATCTACGACTACCCAAGCTACACGGGCTCGTATAACCGCTCGGGCGCGGCCGTGCAGGCGTACCTGAGCCAGTACCCGAGTCTGCGCATCGTCATCGACCTGCACCGCGACGCGCTGTGCTCGGACAGCGTGGTCTACAAGACCGTGGCCGAGCTGCCAGACGCCGCGTGCTCGCAGGTGATGCTGCTCGTGGGCACGAACGCCTCGGGCCTCTACCACCCGTACTGGGAGGAGAATCTGCGTCTGGCGGTGTACCTGCAGGACGCGGTGAACGCCGCGCACCCGACGCTCATGCGGCCGATCACGCTCGTCAACGAGCGCTACAACCAACACCTCACGCGCGGGTCGCTCATCATCGAGGTCGGCAGCAGCGGCAACACGCTGCAGGAGGCCACGCGCGCCGTGCGCCTGTTCGGCGAGAGCGCGGGGCCGGCGCTCGCCCGGCTCGTGCAGTGACCGGGTCCGACGCGGTACGACATATTATTAATAGGTATAAAACCGCCCCCGGCGGGCGAGAATCTCCGCAGACGGAGCTTCCGGCCAAAGGGGGTGGTTTCATGCAGGTCCGCAATTACATGACGGGCGCTGCCGCCGTGACGCATCCGGACGAGCCGGTCGTTGCCGCCGCGCGGCTGATGCGCATGCGCGGCATCGGCGCACTGCCCGTGTGCGAGGACGACGGCACGCTCGCCGGGATGCTCACCGACCGCGACATCGTGGTGCGCTGCGTCTCGTCCGGGGGCGACCCGGGCGCCGTGACCGTGCGCAGCATCATGTCGCGCGATCCCGTGACGGTTGAAGCGGGCGCGGACATCCGCCGCGCGATGGAGATCATGCGCGCAGCACAGGTGCGCCGCCTGCCCGTGACCGAGGGCGGCAAGCTCGCGGGCATTCTCTCGATCGACGACATCGCCCGCTCGGGCAAGTGGGACATGGAGTGCGCGCAGGCGCTGTGCGGCATCACGGCCAACGTCTGCCGGCGGTGAGGTAGTGCAGCCAGCACGTGTCCAGCACGCACCCTTTGGCTCCCTTGTGTCAAGGGAACTGTCAGCCGTCAGGCTGACTGAGGGATTGATACGATCAACCTTGCACAGCTGCCGGTATCTGCAACCCCTCCGTCGCGGCACAGAGCGCCGCGACGCCTCCCCCGCATCGCCGGAAGGCGATGCAGGATTCCATCCGAGGCGAGCCTTGCCCCCTCGGGCTCTCCCGCTGCGCTTATGCGCAAGTTTTCCCCCGCTCCGGCCGCGCGGTGCCCGCGCGGCCGACCTTTTTGCGCATCTCCCGCACTGCACCGCGCACAAATTGCGCACAAACGCCAAAACACAGCGCAGAAAACACAGCAGAATGCACAATTTTGAGAATCATTCGCAAAAAGGGCTTTACAAATGCGGTTTCCTGTGGTATCTTCATATCAGTAATAATTCTTGTTACTGATTTGCAAGGAGGTGCTTCGATGCCCACACGCAAAAACAGCAAAAAGCGGCAGGTCATCCTCGAAGCCCTCGCAGCGACGACCGCCCACCCCACCGCGCAGGAGCTCTACCAGCAACTCAAGCCGGACTACCCCGACCTGAGCCTCGGCACGGTGTACCGGAACCTGAGCCTCTTCGCCGAAGAGGGCGACGCAATGAGCGTCGGCGTGTTCCGCGGGCAGGAGCGGTTCGACGCCCGCACAGAGCCCCACGCGCACCTGCACTGTGTGCAGTGTGGCCGGGTCATCGACGTGCCGCTGCCCGGCGAGCCGGAGGCGCAGCTGTGCGCCCTCGCCCAGAGCGCGACGGACGCAAAGGTGCTCGGGTGCAGCATCACGTTCACGGGGCTGTGCAAGACTTGTCAGCAAGCGGACAAGGGATCCGCTTCCGAATAAAACAACCAACAATCGAAATCAAAAAAACATCAGGAGGAATCTGACTATGAAAAAATGGGTTTGCAGTGTCTGTGGTTACGTTTACGAAGGCGAGCAGCCGCCGGTCGAATGCCCGGTGTGCCATGTGGACGGCTCCAAGTTCATCGAGCAGAAGGCTGAGAAGTCCTGGGCGGCTGAGCATGTCGTCGGCGTGGGCAAAGCGTTCGGTTCCGATGTTCCGGCCGACGTGCAGAAGGAGATCATCGACGGTCTGAGAGCCAACTTCGAGGGCGAGTGCTCCGAGGTCGGCATGTACCTGGCCATGGCGCGCGTGGCGCACCGCGAGGGCTATCCGGAGATCGGCCTGTACTGGGAGAAGGCCGCGCATGAGGAGGCCGAGCACGCTGCGAAGTTTGCCGAGCTCCTCGGTGAGGTCATCACCGACAGCACGAAGAAGAACCTCGAGATGCGTGTCGACGCCGAGAACGGCGCGACCGCCGGCAAGTTCGAGCTCGCAAAGCTCGCCAAGCAGTACAATCTCGACGCGATCCACGACACCGTGCACGAGATGGCACGTGACGAGGCCCGCCACGGCAAGGCGTTCGAGGGTCTGCTCAAGCGCTACTTCGGCGAGTAATTTTCCCCCAAACCGCCATCGCCCCGGGAGCATGTGCTCCCGGGGCGGTTTTTTACCCGAAGGCGGCGAATTTTCGCCCAAAGCGATCGTGCCGGAATTGACAAACCCCCGGCGGGGTGTTACACTGACTTCGTCATGTGACAGGTATCGCCGCCATGTGACAAGTATCGCGGCCGCTGCTGCAGCGGCGAAGGAGGGGGGAAACCCATGAAATACTGCTCTCAGTGCGGTGCGCAGCTGGTCGATGAGGCCGTGGTCTGCCCGAAGTGCGGATGCGCCGTGGCACCGACGAGGACCGTCGACCCGAACGCCAGCCCGAAATCGCGCCTGATCACGCTGCTGCTGTGCATCTTCGTCGGCGGGCTCGGCATCCACCGCTTCTACGTCGGCAAGATCGGCACGGGCGTGCTCTGGCTGCTCACGGCCGGCTGCTTCGGCATCGGCGCGCTGGTCGACCTGATCATGATCGCCTGCGGCACATTCACCGACAGCGACGGAAAGCCGGTCACCGACTGGCAGACCTGAACGCTGCACAAAAAAATCGCTCCCCGGCCGGATGGCCGGGGAGCTTTTGCGTTTTTACGGGTCGATCTCGATGATATAGCCGATCTTGCCGCTGTAGAACTGCGGGTAGCGGCCGGCGGGATCGCCGATGCAGTCGTTATAATACCAGCCGTCGGCCGTGCGCGTGATGAGCACATAGTCCTCGGCGGCGCCGTTGGTATCGTGCACGGACGGCTCGCCGGACGCCCAGTTGTAGACCGGGTCCACGTTATCCCTGACCCAGGCGAGCTTGCTGTCGACGCGGTGCAGGCCGATCCAGACATAAGTCAGGCCGGACTCGTCGGCCAGCTGGGCGACGTGCGTCCACTTCTCGGCACTGTCGATCACGACGAGGTGGCCGCCCTTGGCCTCGGCCGCCGCTTCAGCGTCCGCCCAGGAGACGTCCGCCGTGACAACTTCATACGTCGGCTCCGGCTTCGGCGTCGGGGTGGGCGTGGGCGTCTCGGTCGGCGCTGGTGTGGCAACGGAGACGGTCGGCGTCGGGGTGGCCTCCGCCGTGGTGGGCGTGCCGAACACGCCGAGCGAG
>OICJ01000170.1_pt1 | contig 20334 bp, 21 predicted proteins | sample 1581291 | NCBI WGS metagenome assembly OICJ01 (sample SAMEA3882540, study PRJEB24775) | human gut metagenome | biome: human-associated habitat; feature: intestine environment; material: feces | place: Netherlands | collected 2009/2010 | reverse complement strand
AGTACGCCAGCCCCGAGGAGATCTTTGAGGGCGAGATCGGCAAGATCGAGGGCTGCCGCTTCGTCGAGAGCACGGAGGCGAAGATCTTCCACGCAGAGGATCTTGCCAGCGACAGCCGCACCCTGCTCACGAACGGCGCAGTGAGCGGCAAGACCACCTTCTCGTTCGACGGCGGCACCGTCAAGGCCGGCGCGCTCGTCGGCCGTCAGGTACTCGTCGGCAATGCGTGCGTGACCGTCACGGCCAACACCGCGAGCTCCATGACCGTGGACGCCGCCGTCACGGCTGAGGACAACGCCATCATCTACCCCGGTGAGGCCGGCGCACAGGGCCGCGACGTGTACGTCACGCTCGTGCTCGGCGCCGACGGCTACGGCACGACCGAGATCACCGGCGGCGGCCTCGAGCACATCGTCAAGCAGCTCGGCTCCGCCGGTACGGGCGACCCGCTCAACCAGCGCGCCAGCGTCGGCTGGAAGGCCACGAAGGTCGCCGTGCGTCTCGACGACAGCGCCATCCGCCGCATCGAGACCTGCAGCACCTACACCGAGTAAAGAAATCCACCCCATGCCTCCCGCCCGCGCGGCGGGAGGCGCACCTACAACAAGGAGGAAACAACTATGGCAACCAGAAAAAAGACCGACCGCGCCGCCGCTGAGGCCTGGCTGAGCGAACCCGTGACCGTGCGTCTGTTCCGCGACAACGGCAGCTACAAGGAGGACAAGGTCGTGACCGTCAACGGCGAGACCGTGCGCATCCCGCGCGGCGAGGACGTGACCATCCCGCGCCGCTTCGCGCTCGTGCTCGCGCAGGGCGAGGCGCAGGACGCGCGCACCGGCGCGCTCATCGAGCGCGAGACCGCCCGCTTTGCCGCCGAGAGCGGCGCGCTGGGGCTCTGACCATGGCGACGCTTCAGCAGGCGCTCACGCGCATCGACGCGATCTGCCCGAACGCGTGGGACGAGACGGCGAAACTCCTGTGGCTCAACGAATGCGAGAGCATGATCCAGACGCGCATCCTCGGCGTGGCGCCCGAACAGTGCATCACCTACGACGCGGACACCGACCGCAGCACCGCGCTGCTCGTGCCCGCGCCGTTTGACCGGCTGTACGTGTACTACGTCATCGCCATGTGCGACTACGCCGCACACGAAACGGCGCACTACGCCGACAGCATGATGCTCTTTAACGCGGCACTCGACGAATACGCCAAGTGGTATCAGCGCGCCAACGGAGCGGCGCCCATCGCACCGGGACAGCTCCAGCAGATCGCCGCCAACACGAAGGCGCGGCACACGCACGAAAATCTCGCGGTGCTCGACGGCATCACGGCGGAAAAGGCGGCAGCCTGGGACGCAAAAGCGGACCGGACGGCCGCGACAGCGTCCGCCAACGGCCTGATGTCCAAGGCAGATAAGGCCAAACTGGACGGCATCGCCGCGGGCGCGACGAAGGTCACCGTCGACAGCGCGCTGTCCGATACCAGCGCCAATCCGCTGCAAAATAAGGTGATCGCGGCAGCGCTCGATGGCAAGGCCGGAACGGCAGCGGCTACACAGTCCGCCAACGGCCTGATGTCCAAGGCCGATAAGGCCAAGCTGGACGGCATCGCCGCGGGCGCGACAAAGGTCACCGTCGACAGCGTCGTGTCCGCATCGTCCGTCAACCCTGTGCAGAACAAGGCAATCAAGCAGTACGTGGACAGCAGGGCCGCAGGATCGGGCGCCGTGCGATATGACGCTACGCAGTCTCTCACTTTCGAGCAGAAGCAGCAGGCGCGCAAGAATATCGAAGCTCTGCCCGTCGCAGGGGCTGTCACTGCTGGAGTTGTGTCAATGTGCCCAGATTTCCACATTGTGGATAGCAACGCCGCGGTGCATATTGTGCCCTCAAAAGTCAACGACGAAGATTATACTATCACCCTTGACTGTGGCCCGGAAAATTGGCCGGTGCGTGTGGCTGGCATCAGAACGCCGACGGACGCACAGACAAACTACGCGGCGAACGTGGCCTATGTCAAGGCCAAGATCGCGGCGATCGGCGCCGGCGCGACGCTGCCAAGTGTGACGGCAGCCGATAACGGCAAGATCCTGCGTGTTGTCGGCGGCGCGTGGGCCGCCGCGAGTTTGCCGGTATATAGCGGAGGTGTCAGCTGATGGCCGATGTCAATATCAAGTATCAGGGCACATCGATCGCAACGATCGACGCAAGCGGCAGCAAGACGCTGCAGACAAGTGGGAAATACTGCGAGGGCGATATCACCGTGGAATACACCGACCCGGAAAAGCCGACGCAGGCCAAAAGCGCAACACCGACGGAAACGGCGCAGGACATCACGCCGGACAGCGGGAAGGTGCTCTCGAAAGTTTCCGTCGGCGCGATCCCAAAAACATATGTCGGCAGCGGTGTGACCAAAAAAGCAGCGGCGACCGTTTCGCCGTCCACGAGCGAGCAGACGGTTTGCGCAAGCGGGGTCTACACGACCGGCGCGCAGAAAGTCGCGGCGATCACGAAGAACCTGCTCGCGCAGCTGGATCCTGATTTTGTGGCTGCAAATATCAAGAAAGATGTGGATCTGTTTGGGCTGGTCGGTACGCTCGAGGCCGGGGGCAGCGGTGGAAAAGCGTACAAAATCGTTTCGGGTTATTTACGTTCAACAAGTACGGATACAGACGGCTCTTTTACTTTGGCGCACAATTTGGGGTGCACGCCGATCTTGTTCATGATGATGCGCCCGGCAACTTTCTCGTTTAATGATGGTCAGATCGGTTGCGTGTTGTATGGCAATTCCGATGCGGACGAATCGCTTGCGCCAGAGTTTAACTGGGAAACCTGGCGCAAGAAATTTCAAGCCATTGTGCGGTACGATCGTGACGTTTATGTAGCCGCTTTGACCGGAACGGTTGACAACAACAGTATTTCTTTCAGCCGATACAAAAATGGCAATTTCACAGCAGAAGTGACCGGCACGTATTTCTGGTTTGCGGTTGGGGTGGAAGGAGCGTGACAACGTGAGGTATTTTGTGCAGTATGGGAAGAAAAATCACATCATTGCCATCGGCACCGGCGCGGGCGGCACCGAGATCACCGAGACCGAATATAACGAGATCATGTCGATCATCCAGAACCGCCCGGCCGCCGAGGGCAAGGGCTACCGGCTGAAAGCCGATTTAACGTGGGAAGAATATGACCTCCCCCCCGAACCGGAACTGTCAGACGATGACGAAATATCCACTGATGAAGCGCTGAATATCCTGCTGGGAGGTGCGCAATGACAAGAGGAAAGGCAAAGCTGCTTCGGCAGCTGATCGAAAGCCTTGCCGCCGGACTGGATGATGCGGCCGCTCTGACCGGCATGGAGCTATTCCCCGCGTGGGCGGCCGGCAATGCCTATGCCATCGACGACAGGGTGCGGTACAACGGCGCGCTGTACAAATGCGTGCAGGCGCACACGGGGCAGGCGGACTGGACGCCGGACGCGGCCCCGGCGCTGTGGGTCGCTGTCAGCGTGGACGCATGGCCGGAGTGGGTACAGCCGTCCGGCGCGCACGATGCGTATCACCGGGGCGACAAAGTCAGCTATCGCGGCAAGCACTACATTTGCACGGCCGACGCAAACGTCCACGCACCGGGCGTGTACGGATGGGAGGAAGCGGCATGAGCATCGACATTGTGGAGGCATTCACGACGAAGAACAAGTGCTATCAGGCGGGTGTACCGCTGACGCCGCAGGGGCTGATGCTGCACAGCATCGGCACGCCGCAGCCGAGCGCCGCCGTGCTGGCGCGATATTACAATCAGTACCAGCCGGGCGGGCTGAGCGTGTGCGTGCACGCGTTCGTACAGGCAGACGGCACGGTGTATCAGACGCTGCCGTGGGAGATGCGCGGCTGGCACTGCGGGGGCACGGCCAATAACACCCACATCGGCATCGAAATGACGGAGCCCGCGGCGGGCGTGCCCTACGCCGAGGCGGCCGAGCAGATCACGGGCACGTATCGCGCCGCCGTGGCGCTGTTTGCGCGCCTGTGCGGGGTTTACGGCCTGGAGCCGCTCGCCGATGGCGTCATCATCGGCCATGCGGAAGGGCACCGGCGCGGCGTGGCGAGCAACCACGCGGACCCGACATATCTGTGGGACACCTACGGCATGGGCTTCACCATGGACGGGTTCCGCGCCGCCGTCGCCGAGGCGATGGCCGGGGCCAAGGAAGAGGAGGAGGAAACAGACATGACACGCTACAACACCGTGGCAGAAATGCCCGCATGGGCACGGGAGGAGGCGCAGCGGCTCATCGACTGCGGCGCGCTCAAAGGCGGCACGGACGGCAGGCTCGACCTGTCGGAGGATATGCTGCGCACGATGATCGTCTGCCAGCGGATGATCGACGAGGCAAAGGAGACGTAAATGGACAGACTCACAACGATCAAGGCGGCTGCTTCTGCGGCCGCCGCGGCGCTGACGGCATTCTGGGGCTGGACAGGCTGGCTGGCGGCCGCCTGGTTTCTGGCCATGGTGCTCGACTACGCCACCGGCAGCGCTGCGGCCCTGCACGCGGGCACGTGGAGCAGCCGCCGCGCCCGCGAGGGTCTATGGCACAAGGCCGGCAGCGTGGCCGGCGTGCTCGTGGCGGCGCTGCTGGACTTTGCGCTGCGGGCGCTGCTGGGCAGCGTACCGGGGCTGGGCGTGCAGTATGACGTGCTGCTGTGCCCGCTCGTGACGGCGTGGTACCTGCTGACAGAGCTCGGCAGCGTGATCGAAAACGCCGGGGCGCTCGGCGCGCCGCTGCCGCAATTTCTCGTGCGGGCCATCGCCGTGCTGCGCGCGGACGTGTCGCAGCGCGGCGGAGGGGACGGTGACGCATGACGGACTTTTCCCCGCTGGACTTTCCGCTGCCGGAGCGCACCGGCCATGAGACCGTGGAGCAGCGGCTCGCGGCGCTCGAGGAGACTGTGCCGCGCCTGCTCGAGGCGCTGCAGTACACGCTGGCAAACCTCGGCGCGGAAAACTTCAACGCCGTGGCGCTTTCGCGGCTCGTCTCGCCGATCCACGCGCGCATCGACGGGGCCGACGGCGATATCGCGCAGCTGAGCCTTGACGCCAACGCCCTGAATGTGCGCCTGACGTCGGCCGAGGGCAATGTCGCCGCGCTCGAACAGACCGTGAGCGACCAGGGCGCGCGCATCGCGCTCGTGGCCGACGCCGACGGCGTGAACGCGGCGGCCATCGTCGCCGCCATCAACAACGGCGGCAGCAGCGTCACGCTCTCGGCCGATAAGATCGACCTCAACGGCATCACGACCGTGGCCGACACGCTGCACATCGGCAGCGAGAACAGCCTCGAGCGCAAATATCTCATCTTTCACAAGAGCGGCGCAGTGATCTCCGCGACGCGCGGCGATGTGCCGGAGCTGAAGCTCTCGGCCGGTAAGATCGACCTGTGCGGCACGCTGTATCACAACGGGCAGCCGCTCGATCTGTAAGGAGGCAAGGCATGCATCTACCCACATTTCCGCGGAGCATGGCCGCCGTCCGGCACGTGCAGACCGCCTTCGGCGGCTACGACCACCGGCCGGCCTGTCCCGAGGGCGGCATTTACGAAATGATCAACGGCTCGGCGGCCGACAGCCCCCTGTTCGCGACGCGGCCGGGCCGCACGCTCAGCTACCCGTGCACCGGGCAGCCGAACGGCCTGTTCGCGTCCGGGGACGGGCTGCTCTGGTGCGCGGGCACGGCGCTGTATCACAACGGCGAGGCCGTGCCGGGCTGCACGCTCACGGACACGCCGAAGGTGTTCGCCGAGCTCGGCGGCACGGTGCTCATCTGGCCGGACAAGGTCTGGTACCGGCCGGATATGGGCACGTTCGGCAGCGCCGAGCCGAGCTGGACCGGCGCAGTGACGCTCGCCAGCAGCGACGGCACCGGCGACGCCGGGCGCGCGAACGTGCTACAGGCGGACGGCGCGGGCACGCGCTTTCGCGTGGGCGACGCCGTGACGCTCAGCGGCTTCGGCGACGCGCGCAACAACGGCACGTACATCCTGCGCGGCATCGACGGCGCAAAGCTGATCTTCGACCCGGACACGTTCGTGCGCGCGGGCGCGCTCAGCGGCGTGACGATCACGCGGCGGCTGCCCGACGCGCAGCACGCGTGCAGCTACGGCAACCGGCTCTGGGCGTGCGCGCACGACACCGTGTGGTGCACGAAGCTGGGCGACCCGCTGAGCTGGTTCTGGTACGAGGCGGACGAAAACGGTGCCGTCGCCACGGCGGCGTGGAGCGTGGACGTCGGCGCGCCGGGCGATTTTTCCGGCTGCGCGGCGACAGGCAGCGGCGTGGTGTTCCTCAAGCCGGAGGGGCTCTGGCGGCTGTACGGCACGCGGCCGGACAACTTCCAGCTCGTGGCCTCGGCCGCGCTCGGCGCGGAGCAGGGCTCCGGCCGCACGCTCGTGACGGCGGCGGAGACGCTCTATTACCTCTCCCCCGTCGGGCCGGCGCGCACGGCGGGCGGACGGCCGACGCGCATTGGCGACGCGCTCGGGCGCACGCTCTCGGACGGGGCGGCGGGCACGGACGGCACGCGCTGGTATCTCTCGGCGCGGGACGAGAAAAGCGCCTGGCACCTGTTCGCATACGACACGCGCAGCGGCCTGTGGAGCCGCGAGGACGATTTTCACGCGCGCGCCTTTGCCCGGCGCGGCGGCGCGCTCTACGCACAGGACGCGCGGGGCGTCTGGCGCTTCGGCACCGGCAGCACGGCGCAGATGCAGAGCATGCTCGAGACGGGCGACTTCGTCAGCGGCAGCCCGGACTGCAAGCGCCTGCTGCGCGTGCAGCTGCGGCTGGAGGCGGAGGCGGGCGCAAGCATCACGGCGGCGGTGCAGTATGACTCCGACGGACAGTGGCACACGCTCGCGGCCGTGACGGCGGGCGCGAAGCGCTCCGTCACGCTACCGGTGCTGCCGCGCCGGTGCGACCACTTTCGCCTGCGGCTGACGGGCACGGGGGCGTGGCGGCTGCTATCGCTCACGCGCACGGAGACCGCCGCCGGACCGCAGCACTGAGGAAAGGAGAACCTATGGCGACAAAATACAAATACGACAAGAATACCGACTACGCCGCGCTCATGGAGCGGGCGGCCCAGCGCGGCGACAACGCGGCCGCCGCCATCTACGAGCAGCAGCGCAACGCGAAGATCCGCGGCGAGGGCATGACCGACCAGGAGCAGACGAACGACTACCTGCAGTACCTGCCGGTGGAGGACGTGCCGGACTATGACGACACGCACCGCCGCGAGGCAGAGTCGCTGCTGTCTGAGCGCGGCACGACCGGGCAGCGGGACCGCATCGACCAGATGCTCGACGCGCTGCTCGGCGAGGAATTTGACTACGACCCGGCATCGGACAAGCTCTACGCCGCCTACCGGCAGCAGTACGAGCGGCAGGCCGATCTCGCGGCGGCCAACGCCCTCGGCACGGCGGCTGCGCTGACGGGCGGGCAGGCCTCGACGGCGGCCGTGGCGGCCGCGCAGCAAGCGGGCGGGTACTACCGCGCAATGCTCGCGGGCAAGCTGCCGGAGCTGGCGCAGCTCGCCTACGAGCGCTACAGCGGCGAGCGCAAGACGCGCCTGAGTGCCATCGACAGCCTGCTCGACGCGGCCGACAGCCGCGATGGCGTGACGAAGGCGCAGATCGCCGCGCTGCTCGACATGGACGACGCGGACTTCACCCGCGCGGACAGCAAGCTGCAGCAGCAGGCCAAGGACCTGGCCAACGCCAAGGCCGCCGCCGACAAGAAGGCCAAGGACGAGAAAGACGCGGCCGAGAAGGACGCGGCCGCGCAGGAAAAGGCAGCCAAAGCCGCGCGCAGCGAGGCGCGGCGGCAGATCACGCTCATCCTGCGCAACGGCGGCACCGTGCCCGACGATCTCTGGCAGCAGAGCGGCTATGGCGCCGTGACGATTGCGGCAATGCTGCGCGGGCGCAAGGGATAAGCGTTATGTAAACTCTAGCTCCGGTTCAGTTCTAAGAATTCTGCGATACGCCGTCTGGCATAAAGTTATGTAAACTGTACGAAAGAAAGGAATCCCCGGAAGCAAACTGCTTCCGGGGATTTGTGCGTGATGGGGTCTGCGCTCAGGCCATGGCCTGCTCAAAGCGCATGAGGATGGCTGCGACCTGCGCGCGCGTGGCGCTGCCCTGCGGGCTGAGGTAGGCAACGCCGCCGCTGCCGGTGCCGGAGATGAGGCCGTTGCCGACGGCCCAGGCCATCTCCGTGCGCGCCCAGGACGAGACGCTGCCCGCATCCGGGAAGCCGGCGAGCGAGCCCGCCGCCGGGATGCTGCCGGGCGCGAACTGCTGCGTGTAATTATAGAGGATGACGGCGAGCTGCTCGCGCGTGATCTCCCCCTCCGGATCAAAGGTCGTGGCGCTCGTGCCGGCGACGACGTCCGTGAGCTTCGCCCACCAGATGGCGTCGGTATACCACTGGCCGCGCGGCACATCGTTAAACGGGGCGCGGAGCTTCGAAAGCTCATAGCCCTTGACGTTCGTGGGCTCGCCCTGCATGCGGTAGAGGATGCTCACGAGCTGGGCGCGCGTACACACGCCGGTCGGCGAGACGGTGCTGGCCGAGGTGCCGGCAACGTAGCCACGGTAGATGCAGTAATCCAGGCCCTCGTGCGACCAGTCGGCCGGCACGGGCATGTCGCGGAAGGCATAGCCCGGGCAGGTCGGGCCGCCGGGGCAGGTGCCCGGCAGGCCGGTGGCGGGGATGGACTCCGTTTTGGTCGCACCGCAGATGGTGCAGGTGAAGGTCTTGACACCGGGCTCCGTCGCGGTGGGTTTTTGCGTCACGACGCCGGCATTCCACGCATGCTCGTGCAGCTTCGGGATATCCTCGCCTTCGCGCGTGTTGCAGCGGGCGCAGAGGTGATAGCGGTAGCCGGTGGTCTCGGCCGTCGGCTCCTGCGCGACGACCCACTCGCCCCAGTCGTGGCCGAGAGCGGGGATGGTGTCGTTATACTCCTTGCCGCAGCGCGGGCAGGTGCCCTGATAGCGGCCGGACTCGGTGCAGGTCGGCTCCGTGCTGGAGGCGGACTTATAGCTGTAGTCATGGCCCTTGGCGGGGATGACCTCATCGATCTTCACGCCGCAGCGCGCGCAGGTGCCGACAGCGCGGCCGGGCTGCGTGCACGTGGCGTCCGGGACGAGGTCGCAGCGGCTCAGGTCATGGCCGAGCGCGGCGATCTTCTCGGTGCGGGTCGCGCCGCAGGCCGAGCATTTATAAAACGCCGTGCCCTGCTCGGTGCAGGCGGGCGCGTTCGTCTGCGTCTTGACCCAGGTGTGGTCGGTGGCGGCGACATAGGTGTCGTCCACGGGGGCATAGGTGCAGCCCTTCACCGTGCAGACGTGGTGCGTGTAGCCCTGCTTCGTGCAGGTGGGGTCGACGACCGTGTCGGCGAACTGGGCGATGTGGTCGCCGTGCCAGAGACCGGTCTTGTAGCCCTGCCACGTGCCGTCGTCCTTGAGCGCGGCGGCCCAGGTATGGCTGCCCTGCGTATAATAGACCACGCAGTCATCCGGGAAGGAGCGGTTGGAATCCGCCGCGCCGTAGATGCTCTTGGCGGGGTCGTTTTTGAAGACGGCGCGCTTGAGCTGCGTGATCTTTGCGATCTGGGTCAGGCCCGCAGCAATATCATCCGCGTGCTCTTCGTTCCCATCCGGATCGTCCGGGGCGAGAATCCCGTTGAGGACAGTCTTGATGGCGAACTGCAGCGCGGCGTCCACACTGGTGAAGGCGCGGACCTGAATCGTGTCGATCCTGTCGCCGAAGTAAGCCTCCTCGAGCAGCTCGCAGCCGGCAAAGGCGCACTTGTCGATCTGCGCGACGCGGTTGGAGAGATCGACGGACTTCATGTGGTTATCGCCGGCAAACGCGGCCTTGCCGATCGTGAGGGGCTTGTCACCGGGGCTGAAGGTGAGGTTGTTCATATAATAATCGCACATGAACGCGTAGTCACCGATGCGCGTGACGTTGGCCGGAATGTTGAGGTTCTTGTGGTGGTTGACGAACGCGAACGCGCCCGTGTCAATGACCTGCAGGCTCGACGGCAGGCCGAGCGTCGTGTCCTCCTGACCGAGGATGCGGTCCCACGCGAAGGCCCACGGGCCGATATACGTCAGGCCGTTCGGCAGGCGCAGCTCGGCGAGCATGGTGCAGCTGTAAAACGCGTGGTCCTCGATGCGGCGCAGGCGGCTGCAGGCGCCCGCGCGCACGAAGGTGAGCGTGTCGCAGCCGTAGAAGGCGTACTGATCGATGAGCTCGAGATTGCGCGGCATGTTGATGGCCGAGAGGTACTCGTCCGCATAAAACGCACGATCGCCGATGGTGGTGATGCCGTCGTCGAGGAACATGCACGTCAGGTACTGGCAGTCCTTGAAGGCGCGATCGCCGACGTTCGTGACGCCGGTGAAGGACTGTTTTTTCCCATCCCACTCCTCGGTGGTGGCGCCGGCGATGTAGGCCAGAGCCAGATACTCCTCGCCGAGGTTTTCCACGACGGTCGTGCCGAGCTTCTGCCCCTTGTCGTTATACTCCGTGACCTCCACGTTGCCCATCCACGGGGCTTTCTGACCCTTGACCGCGTAGTCCGCCATCGGGCCGTCGCCGAAGATATACACGCCGTAATACTGCGCGTCCTCGCGATAGTCGTGGATCTGCCAGATCTGCTGCAGGAAGGGGTTGTCCTGCACGACCGTGGGGTTCGTGACTTCGTAAATCTTATAATGTACGCTGGCCTCGTTCCCGGCGGGGCCGCAATCGCCATGGGCGACCTCATTGCCGAAAAGCTTTTTGATCTGGCCGGGCTTTTCGATGAACTGCTCAAACGCATCCGCGATCGTGCCCGCCTGCGCCGGCGGGGCGCACACGCTCAGCAATCCGGCCGCGAGCACAAAGCACAGCAGCAGCGACAACACTCGTTTTTTCATATGGTTCCTCCCTCCTGGTATGGACACACGGGCAAATATGTCTACACAGCCAGTATACAGGACGCGCCCCGCTTTTGCAACGGGTCTCGCACGCACGGACACGAAAAAATACACATTTTATTTACACAAACGCAACAAAATGTAACGATCAAAACGTTTTTTCGGCGATACCCATTGCACACTTTCCCAGTCATATGGTATATTTTCGACAGATAGGTATTACGGTTGTACACACGCATCACAACAAAGGAGGAAGAAACGATGAAAAAGCGCATGCTCTCGCTGGCACTGTGTCTGGTTCTGGTCGTGGGACTGTTCTCCGGCCTGACCGTGAACGCATCGGCCGGCATCTTTGAAGACTTTGAGGCAAAAAAGAAGGAGATCGCCGAGAAGATCATCAAAGAGAAGATCAAGCAGCTCAAGGAGGAGTTTGAGATCCCGGATCTCGACACGGATGCCATCATCAGCAGTTTTACGACCGCGGCCACCTCGGGCGACTTCGGTGTGAACAACTGCCTGCACTGGAAGGTCACATCCACGTTCACGAGCAAAACACTCACCATCACCGGCACCGGCGCCATGCCGGACTTCGACTTCCCCAACGGCAACCTCGCGCCGTGGTGGAACTATGAGGCGCTCGGCATGAACGCTATCTCCGAGATTGATTTTGACATCAAGGGCAACCTCAAGAGGGTTATCATTGGCGATGGCGTCACGAACGTGGGCGACTATGCCCTGTTCTGCCTGCCGGCCGCCACGCAGGTCACACTGCCCGAGAGCGTGACGCGCATCGGCCGCTACGGCATCGCCATGTGCTCCGCGCTCACGGGTATGTCCATCCCCAAGAGCGTGACCGAGATCGGCGACTTCGGCCTCGCGGGCAACGGGCTGACCGCCGTCACGCTGCCCGACGGGCTGCAGAGCCTCGGCCGCGGCGCATTCGACACCTGCGCCAGCCTCACGAACACCACTCTGCCCGCCGCCATCACGGCCGTGCCCGGCAAGTGCTTTGCCGACTGCACGAAGCTGCTGAACGTCAAATACGCCGGCACCGTGACCGCCATCGGCGATCTCGCGTTTGAAAGCTGCAAATCACTCGTCACTGCGCCCATCCCCGAGACGGTGACCGAGATCGGCGCGTCCGCCTTCACCGGCTGCACCGCGCTGAAGGACGTGCGCTGCTACGGCGCGCCCCCGACGGTCGAGCCCGCCGGCGCGGCCGAGCACAGCTTTGAGCCCGCTATCGTCACCATCCACTATAACCCCGACCCGGTCTATGGCTGGACGCTCGAAGCCGACGGCACATGGCAGGGCTATAAGGTCAGCAGCAAGGGCGCATGTCTGCACACGGGCTACGGCACGCACGAGAACACCGTGCCCGCCACCTGCGGGGAGGCCGGCCGCACCGAGACCATCTGTGACAACTGCGGTGATGTCGTCTCGACCAAAGAGATCCCCGCCACCGGCGCGCACACGTGGGATAACGGAAAGGTGACCACGGAGCCGACCGAGACCACCCCCGGCGTGCGCACGTTCACCTGCGCCGTCTGCGGCCAGACCCGGACCGAGACCATCCCCGCAACGGGTGTGCACGACTATCAGTTCACCAAGAACGTCGCGCCCACCTGCACGGCGGACGGCTACGACCTCTACACCTGCAGCGGCTGCGGCGCGACCGAAAAGCGCAACAGCAAGCCCGCGCTCGGCCACAAGTGGGACAGCGGCACCGTGACCACCGAGCCGACCGAGACCACCCCCGGCGAGCGCACCTACACCTGCACCGTCTGCGGCGAGGTCAAGACCGAGGTCATCCCCGCCACGGGCGCACACACGCACAAGTGGGACGCGGGCAAAGTGACCACGGAGCCGACCGCCACCACCCCCGGCGTGCGCACCTACACCTGCACCATCTGCGGCCAGACCAAAAACGAGATCATCCCCGCCACGGGCGGCAGCAGTGTCTGCCCCGGCGGCCCGAGCTGCCCGAGCTACGGCTTCCGTGACGTGGCCGGCCCGGCCGACTGGTCGCACGAGGGCATCGACTACTGCGTGCGCCGCAGCCTCATGGTCGGCACCGGCGTGGGCACGTTCTCCCCGGACATGGCCTGCTCGCGCGCCCAGATCGTGCAGATCCTCTATAACCTCTCCGGCGATAAGACCGACTACGGCAACTACTACCTGCCGTTCACGGACGTTGCACCCGGCGACTGGTTCTACGAGGCCGTCGCCTGGGCCTACGCCAACGACATCGTCGCCGGCACGAGCGCGAGCACGTTCGCGCCCAACGACGTCATTACCCGCGAACAGATGGCCGTCATCCTCTACGGCTACACGGCCAAGTTCGCACCGGAATTTACCGGAAACGCCGCCTCGCTCAACACCTTCCCCGACGCCGGCAGCGTCGCCAACTGGGCCTATACCGCCATGTCGTGGGCCGTGGGCAACGGCCTGATCTCCGGCATGGGATCCGGCGGCGTGTCCTACCTCGCGCCGCAGGGCAGCGCCACGCGCGCGCAGGCCTCGGCCATCATCATGCGCTACTGCCAGCTCATCGGCCAGTGAGCCGGCACGCAAACTGCATCACCATCCGCCCCGGGAGCCGAACGCTCCCGGGGCTTTTTGCGCGCGCAGCCGGCGGCCGCCGGACAGAAAATGTGCGGCAGCAGCGGACACATGTGCCCGACCTGCAGAGGCCGGAACAGGCGACGGAAAACGGCTCAATGTTAACATAACTTCGTTAATTGCACTGCATTTATGTTGAAAACTCTGTTGGCAATGTGGAAAAATGGTTTCCATAACGCCGATTCTACCCATGAAAATCGACAACCGGTGCAGTTTTATCCATGCAGCTGTCGAAATGTCAGGTAATGTAACAATCATTGCATTTGAAAACAAATCCGCTCTGCCGTTCTTAATAATTTCACTCAAAACGTTACATAATGTTACACATAGCATGTATGTGTCCGTTGCGTTTTGACCGTTTTTTGCTATAATACAGCTTGTAACCGGCAATACCAACCATCCGATGTCGTCTATTGTGTGGGACGGCGTTGGAAATCTTACGAAAGGGGTAAAGTAACATGGGTCTTATTCAGACTGGTCTTGGCATCGCTTCCGATATTCTCGGCAAGTGCGGCGAAGAGAAGGCGAAGGCGATCGTTGATGCGATCTCCGATGCGCTGCCGAACTGGCTCGCCATGTAAAAACAGCATAGGAAAATCCCGGAGCTTCGGCTCCGGGATTTTTTTGTCGGAAAAACGGATGCTTCCCGCGTGCCCTACACAGCCCGCAGCATCGAAGCGCACAGAAAACAGCTGTAGCCGCCGGTGGTACGAAAATAATGACAAACGGTTGCGAATTTCAGCTAAACGTTACATTCTTCGTTATTTGTCCGTTGCGATTTTTCCGTTTTTCGGGTATTATGGCCTTGTAACCGGTAATATCAACCATCCGGTGTCGCCGAATGTGTGCGGCGGCATTGGAAATCTGACGAAAGGGGTAAACGGACTATGTTGTATGGCGCTCTGGAACTGACTGCGAAAATTCTCGGCATCTGCAAGGAGTACAAAGCACAGGAAATCGTGCAGGAGATCGCAAACTCCCTGACCATGCCGATCGACTGATCTGGTTTGCAGCCGCCCCGGAGCAGAAATGCTCCGGGGCTTTCTGCCGCGGCCCTTACACCGGGGAGACCCCGTCAGGATCCTATGACTTCCTTCTGCTCCGGCACACCGGTGTACGCGAACACATAGTCCACGGCGCGGTTGCTCACGCGCTCGAGCGACTCGTAGGTGCTGCCGCCGATGTGGAAGGTCGCGATGAAGTTATCCAGATGGATGAGCGGGTCATCACACGCCGGGGGCTCGTGCACGAACACGTCGCTCGCCGCGGCGCGGATCTGCCCCGTGGTGAGGGCGACATAGAGATCGTGCTCGTTGACGATGCCGCCGCGCGAGGTGTTGACGAGCAGCAGGTCCGGATTCGCCGCGGCGAGCACCGGCGCGTTGATGAGGTCGCGCGTGGCATCGCAGAGCGTGATGCTCACGTTCACGAAGTCCGAGCGGCGGAAGAGCTCCGGCAGGGTGTTGACCTGTTCATAGCCCCAGGCGGCGCACTCGGCGGCCGTGCGGCGCGGATTCCAGCACAGGACGCGCACGTCGAAGGCCGCGCGCAGGATGTCCGCCACGCGGTGGGCAATGTTGCCCGTGCCGACGAGGCCGAGCGTGCGGCCGGTCATCTCGTGGCACACAAACTCCTCCGCGCCGAAGTGGTCGAAGCGCCCGGCGCACAGGCCGTTGTTGACGAATTTCAGCTGCCGGTTGAGCGCCAGCAGCTGCGCCACGGCCAGCTCCGCGACGGCCGGTGCGCCGAGGCCCGGCACATTCGGCACCGGCACGCCGTACTCGGCGGCGGCCTCGGTGTCGATCGTGTCGCGGCTGACGCCATGCATGGCGATGACCTTCAGGTTCGGCGCGCGCGCGATGACCGAGCGCGGCACAACCGCGCGGCGGATGATCATGGCAGCGAGCTGCTCGGGGTGGTCGAAATTGTCCACGATCTCGAAATGGCGCGCAAGCCTTGCATACGCCGACGGTGCGATGTGTTCACTCAAGTAGACCTGCATGGTTGACTCCTCCCGTGAAAGAGCAGATGACGAAACTGCCGATTTGTGCGGAATCCAGTCGATTCCTGCAAAACGATGATACTACATTCGCACCTGGCGTACAAGCGGCAGGTGCATTTTCTGAATTTCGGAGCGCCTTCTTTTCGGCGGAATTTCTTGGCAAGCACAACGAAGTATGCTCATTATGTATTTATGCTTGCCTTTCTGCAAGCGCTTCCATTGCTGCAGGACCGGCGCCGGCGTGCACAGCTGAGGGCAATCGGAGCCCAACGGTGCGTGCCGGTGGGCGGTTCTGTTTTTTGTTCGGATAAGATATCTGCGGCCGCTGAGCATCAGCGGAACATGCAAAAAGCTGCGGCCTGTTGGCCGCAGCTTTTTGCTGCTCGGATATGCGGTTTGGGCGCTCAGCCGCGGCCGCTGCCGCGGCGGCGGCCGCGCGTGCGGTCGCTATAGAGGCGGTTGCCGGCCATGCGGCTGTCCGACTCCTGCATGAACTGCTTGAGCCGGTCTTCAAACGCAGCGTCCCCACTCGGGCCGCTGACCTGTCCCGCCGGCTGAGCCGAACGGTTGTTCGGACGCGCGGCGCGCGGTGCGCCGCCGTTATTCGGGCGGTTGCCGCCCGGGCGGCCGCCCATCGGACGGTTGTTCGGGCGCTCGGGCGCCGGCTCCGCCTTCTTGATGGACAGATTGATCTTCCCATCCGGCGTTACGGCCAGCACGCGCACCTTCACCTTGTCACCCAGCTTCAAAAACTCGTTGACGTCGTTGACGTAGGTGTTGGCGATCTCGGATATGTGCACCAGACCGCTCCTGCCGTCCGGCAGGCTCACAAACGCGCCAAACTTCGTGATACCGGTGACGGTACCCTCCACAACTGCTCCGACTTCCACCTGCATACGGTTCGTTTCTCCTTGCTCAATCACTCGTGTCGTAAAAAATCTTTTCACCGGGCTTGACCAGACCGAGCTTTTCGCGCGCGACCGACTCGATCATGTCGTCGTCCTCGCTGTGGTCGATCTGATACTGCAGCTCGGCGTTGGACTGGGTCATCTCGGAGACCTGCTGCTGCAGCGTCGCCGCGCGATCCTGAAGCTGCCGGGTCTGCCGGTGCACCATGACCAGACTGATGACCGCGTACACCATCAGCGCCGCGATGACCAGTTTCGTAAAGATGCTTGCCTTTTTGAATTTCACAGTCTGCAGAACCTCCCCCCGGATCGTATCTGCTTCCAGTAATACAGTCTATTCTAAAACATCCGCGGCGATTTTGGAAGCGTTTTTTTGCAAAAATCCAAACTTTTTTTGCGATTTTTCGTCCGGGGGCCGTGATTTTACGCGTTTTTTGCGCGCAGCGGCGTGCAAATTTCTCCAGCGGCGGCAAAACCTGCCCGCTGACCCAGGCAAAATAGCCCGTCCAGCCGGCCGCGATGGCGAGGAACATGAACAGGCGCACCTGCCCGGAGCCGGCCGCCATGCCGAAGGCGAACACGACCAGCCCCACCGTCAGGCAAAACACGGTGTCGAGCACCGCGCGGGTAAAGGCCCGGCGCGCATGGCGGCGCGGCACGCGCAGCACGTCGAACAGCAGCCCGAGCACCGCGCCGAGCCCCAGTGCCAGCGCCAGCTGCCCAAGCTGGGCGAGCGGGTGCAGGCTCATCCGCCGAACAGGCGCGACCAGAAGCCGCCTCCGGACGCCGTCTCCTCGGTGTAGTCGAGCGCGTCAAACGCGCCGTCGATGGCCAGTTCCCCCGTATCGATCGCGAGCCGGCCGACGCGCAGCCCCTCGCCGTGCACGGTGAGCATCCCGCGCGACGTGCGCATGGACACCTCCGTGTCGTCAAAGCGCACGACCTCGTCCACGCCCGTGACGGTCAGATGGCTGCGCTCGTCGAGCGTGACCGCGTGCGGCCGGCGCTGCGGCGCGGCCTTCTTGTCCTCGTATGGCATAGGCTCCCCTCCCGGTTCTGGTTTGCTACCAGCGTATGCGGGGCGGGCGGGCGATATGCGGAGGGGCGGGCGCGGCACCGGCGGCACCGTGCTTTGCACCGTGACAGAGGGGTTGCAGATACCGGATGCAGCGGCGAATTTTGACGTACCAATCCCTCAGTCAGCCTGACGGCTGCCAGCTCCCTTTACACAAGGGCGCCTATGGGGTGCGAAACCGGAAGCGCCAGAGGAAAGCATGCGCTTTCCACCGCATCCGCCTCGCTGCGCTCAGCACCTTCTCGGCGAGGAGAAGGCATCGCCTTACGGCGATGCATGATCTCATCCGAGGCGGGCCTTGCCCCCTCGGGCTTCCCTGCGGCGCAAATACCTTTCCATCACGCGCCATTCGGTTGGTTCTCTGTATTATGTAAACTTTTCGACAAGACAAAAGCGCAAAAACCAGGCCGTTCCGGACGCGGAACGGCCTGGCTTGATTTCGTTATGTCAACCTGCATCACTTATGTTAACCGATTTCGCTGCCGAGGGCATCGCTCAAAGCGGCGAACTGCGCGAGGCTGAGCGTCTCGCCGCGCACGCGCGCATCGAGCCCGCAGGCGGCGACGGCCGCCGCGGCGCGCGCCTTGTCGCAGCCGGGCACACCGGCCGAGAGCGCGTTGATGAGCGTTTTTCGGCGCTGATTGAACGCCGCGCGCACGACGGTGAACAGCAGCTTTTCATCCTGCACCGCGACGGGCGGGGCAGCGCGCACGCGCAGGCGCACGACGGTGCTCGTGACCTTCGGCGCGGGGACAAAGCAGTGCGGCGGCACGTCGAACAGCAGCTCCGGCTCCGCGTGCCACTGCACGAACACGGTCAGCGCGCCGTAATCCGCCGTGCCGGGCCGGGCGCACAGGCGGCGCGCGACCTCGCGCTGGATCATGACGGTGACGGTGTCGAAGCACCCGGCGGTGAGAAACGCCGTGAGCAGCGGCGACGTGACGTTATACGGCAGGTTCGCACACACAACGGGGCGCAGGCCAGGGAAACGCTCGGCCACCAGCTGCTGCAGGTCGAGCGCGAGCACGTCGCCAAAGACGAGCTCCACGTTTTCGTACCCCGCAAGCGTCTCGGCCAGCACAGGGCGCAGGCGCTCGTCGAGCTCGACGGAGACGACCTTCCCGGCGCGCTGCGCGAGCTGCTCGGTCAGGCAGCCGATGCCGGGGCCGACCTCGAGCACGCCGGTGTGCTCATCCGCGCCGGAGGCGTCGGCAATGTCGGCCGGGACCCACGCGGCGGTGAGAAAGTTCTGCCCCAGGGACTTGGAAAAGCGGAAATCATGCCGCGCGAGCAGCGCGCGGATGTCCGCGAGATTCGTCAGATTCATACACAGGCCCTCACTTCAGCAGCTTTTCAAACGCCTGACGGCGCGGGTCATGTCCCGGCTCATCGCAGAGGATGTTGCCGCAGAAGCGGTAGCCGTGGCGCTCGAGGAGCTTTTTCTGCGCGCCGTTGTGCCGGTGCGTGTCCACGCGGACGGCGTGCGCGCCGCTTTCGCGCGCGAGCCGCTCGACCTCCTGCATGAGCAGGTCGGCCATGCCGGTGCCGCGAAAATCGGCGCTGACGGCGTTGCGGTGCAGCACGGCGGCGTGGTCACGGTCCGAGCGCCAGCGCCCGTCCGTGAGCGCGTCGTAGGCCGGCTCCGGCGTGAAGGTGAGCGTGAACATGGCGGCGACCGTGCCCTGATACGTGAGCACGTGGCACGTGCCGGCCGCGATGTCGGCGCGGAACGTCTCCTCGTTCGGGTACACGCCCTGCCACTGGTCGACGCGGTGGCGGCGCAGATAGTTGCGCGCCTGCTGCGCGATGGCAAGGATGGCGGGCAGGTCGTCCTCCGTCGCTGCACGGCAGACGGGCGGCTCTGTCAGCTGCGGGCGGCTGCGGTCGCGCCGGATCTTATCGAGCAGGCGCTGCTCGTCCGGCGTCGGCGGTGTTTCCTGAAAGAGGTCCGGCCGCTTGAGCAGGGTCCTCTCCAAACTCTGGCGCGTGCGCCACGCGGCGATCTCGGCGTGGTTGCCGCCGCGCAGCACCTCCGGCACCGTGCGGCCCTCCCACGTCTCGGGGCGGGTATACTGCGGGTACTCGAGCCGGCCGGCCCAATGGCTCTCGCCGGTGTAGCACTCGGTGTCTGACAGAACGCCCGGCACCATGCGGCAGACGCAGTCCGTGACGACCATGGCGCCGAGCTCGCCGCCGGTGAGCACAAAGTCGCCGATGGAGAGCTCCTCGTCCACGCACGCCTCGATGAAGCGCTCATCCACGCCTTCATAGTGGCCGCAGACGAGCACGAGCTGGTCATAGTCGGCCTTGAGCTGGCGGGCCTTCGCCTGCGTGAACGTCGGCCCCTGCGGGGAGAGATAGATGACGCGGCGGCGCGCTTTGGGCACGGTGCTGTCCGCGAGCGCGGCGTCAAGGCAGCTCTTGAGCGGCTGCGCCATCATGACCTGGCCCCAGCCGCCGCCGTAGGGATAGTCGTCGACCTGCTTTTGCCGGTTTTCGGTATAGTCGCGGATCTGGTGGCAGCGGATGTCGAGCAGGCCGCGCGCCTGCGCCCGGCCGAGGATGCTCTCGCCGAGCATGGCGCGCATCGTGTCGGGAAAGAGGGTGAGAATGTCGATGCGCACGCGCTCACATCCCTTCGATCAGGTGCACGACCATGCGCCCGGCGTCGGGGTCGATGCTGCGCACGAACTCCGGCCGGTCGGGGATGAGCACCTCGCGCGCGCCCTGCACGACGT
>OICJ01000166.1_pt1 | contig 20699 bp, 17 predicted proteins | sample 1581291 | NCBI WGS metagenome assembly OICJ01 (sample SAMEA3882540, study PRJEB24775) | human gut metagenome | biome: human-associated habitat; feature: intestine environment; material: feces | place: Netherlands | collected 2009/2010 | reverse complement strand
GCGGCTATCAGGACCTGGTTGAGTACTACACCGTCTGGGCGCACCAGATCAAGACACCCATCGCCGCCATGCGTCTGCTGCTGCAGGACGCGGACACGGACGAGCAGCGCGCCCTGCTCGAGCAGGTGCAGAGCGTGGAGCAGTATGTGGAGATGGTGCTCGGCTATCTGCGGCTCGAGAGCCCGTCGTCGGACTATGTCATCCGCAACTACGCGCTCGACGATATCGTCCGGCAGGCGGTGCGCAAGTTTGCCTCGCAGTTTATCCGGCGCAAGCTGCGTCTGGAGTATACGCCGCTGAACGTCAGCGTCATCACGGATGAGAAGTGGCTGCTGTTCGTCATCGAGCAGGTGCTCTCCAACGCCCTCAAGTATACGCGCAGCGGCTCGGTGTCCATCACGCTCGAAGCGCCGAAGACGCTGTGCATCCGCGACACGGGCATCGGCATCGCGCCGGAGGACCTGCCGCGCGTGTTTGAAAAGGGCTTCACCGGCTGCAACGGCCGCACGGATAAGCGCGCGACCGGCATCGGCCTGTACCTCTGCCGGCGCATCCTTGCAAAGCTCGGTCACTCGATCACCATCGCCTCGACGCCCGGCACCGGCACGACGGTGCGCATCGGCCTGCAGCAGGACGCGCTCGAGGTCGAGTGAGCCTTACAGAATCGTAAGTTTCCGCCGGGAAAATGTAAGCCAGATGCATGGCAGCCATTTCCCCGGCGGTTTATACTGAGCCTGTCATTACACAGGAGGTAACGGTCATGTCGTTTTTGGAAGTTCGTCATGTTCAGAAGATTTACACCACCCGCTTCGGCGGCACGAAGGTGCAGGCGCTCAGCGATGTGAATTTCACGGTCGAGAAGGGCGAGTACGTCGCCATCATGGGCGAGAGCGGCAGCGGTAAGACCACGCTGCTCAACATTCTTGCCGCACTCGACAAGCCTACCGGCGGCGAGGTCGTGCTCGACGGTCGGGCGCTGGGCACGATCCCGGAGCGGGAGATCGCGGCCTTCCGCCGCTCGCAGCTCGGCTTCGTGTTCCAGGAGTTCAACCTGCTCGACACGTTCTCCGTGCAGGACAATATCTTCCTGCCGCTCGTGCTCGCCGGCAAGGCGTATCCGGAGATGGCCGCGCGCCTCGCGCCCATCGCCCGGCAGCTTGGCATCGCGGAGCTGCTGCAGAAGTTCCCGTATGAGCTCTCCGGCGGACAGAAGCAGCGCGTGGCCGTCGCCCGTGCGCTCATCACGCAGCCGAAGCTCGTGCTGGCCGACGAGCCGACCGGCGCGCTCGATTCTCGCGCAACGGATGAGCTGCTGCGCCTGTTTGAGGATGTCAACCGCGGCGGTCAGACCATCCTCATGGTCACGCACTCGGTCAAGGCGGCCAGCCACGCCTCGCGTGTGCTGTTCATCAAGGACGGCGAGGTGTTCCACGAGATCTATCGCGGCGAGAGCACGGATGAGCAGCTCTATCAGAAGATCTCTGACACGCTCACGATGCTGGCAACGGGCGGTGAGCGCCATGCGTAACCTCTACCCGCGTCTGGCGGCGACGAATCTGAAGAAAAACCGCCGGTTCTACCTGCCGTATCTGCTGGCCTGCATCGTGATCGTGGCGCTGTTTTGCATCATGCTCACGCTCGCGAGCGATCCGTATCTCGGTCAGATGCAGCACGGCGGCAGCGTCAGTCAGGTGCTCGGTTTCGGCGTGTCGATCATGGCGCTGTTTTCCGCCATCATCCTCTTCTATACAAACAGTACCTTCACCAAGCAGCGCAAGCGCGAGTTTGCCATCTACAACATTCTTGGCATGGAAAAGCGCCACATTTCCTACGTACTCTTCTGGGAGTCGCTGTATACGGCGGCCATGGCTCTGTTTTTCGGCCTCGTGGCGGCGGGTGTGTTCTCCAAGCTCCTGCAGCTCGTGCTCATGCGGCTCATCGGCGGGGAGGCTACGTTCGGGCTGAACATCCGCCTGATGAGCATCGGCTATACGGTGGCGTTTTTCGGCGCGCTGTTTTTGCTGCTGCTGCTCAATACCATCCGCATCATCCATCTGTCCAACCCCGTGCAGCTGCTGCGCGCCGGCAGTGAGGGCGAGCGCGAGCCGCGCAGCAAGTGGATCCTCGCACTGCTCGGCGCGGTGTGCCTTGCCGCGGGCTATCTCATTTCCCTGCGCACAAACGTGGCCTTGTACGCCATCCAGAATTTCTTCCCGGCGGTCATCCTTGTCATCATCGGCACGTATCTCACGTTCATCGCGCTGAGCGTTGTCGTGCTCAAGGCGCTGCGCAAAAACCGGCGTTACTACTATAAAACCAGCCACTTTGCCACCGTCTCCGGTCTCATTTACCGCATGAGCCGCAATGCGGCCGGCCTTGCGAGCATCTGCATCCTCTCGACGATGGTGCTTGTGACGGTTTCGACCACGGTGAGCCTGTACAAGGGGCTGGATGCCTACGCCGACGTGCGCTGGTCGCAGGATATGACGCTCACGCTCATGACCGACCCCCAGACGAATACGGTGCCGGACGTCGCGCCGGTTTTGCGGGTGGTGGACGACACCATGACGCGCGCGGGGCTCACGCAGAGCAATGTGCACGGCTATCGCACCGTCAGGTTTTCCGCGCAGCGCAGCGGCGATGCGCTCGATCTCACGAGCGAGCAGCTCACCGGTTCGAGCGCCGATGAATACGCCGTCATGGTTCTGGACACGGAGGGCTATGCCGACCTGACCGGCGAGCAGGTGACGCTTGCGCCCGGCGAGGCGCTCGCATGGACGGACGGCGCAGCCTTTGGCGACACGCTCACGCTCGGCGGCGATACGCTGCGGCTGCGGCAGCTCGATAGCTTCTCGCTCGTCAGCGGCAGCTCCATCATGGGTCTGCACACGCTGTATCTGGTCGTGCCGGATCTCGACAGCGTGCTCGAGCTGCGCGCGCAGCAAAACGCCTACACCAGCGAGCACGGCGGCACCCGCAGCATGCTCAACTACACGTACCAGTTCGACCTCTCCGGTACGGACGACGAGCAGCTGGACGCACTGCACGTATTGCTCAGTGATCCCGCGTTTGAATCTGCTGCCGTAGCGGCGAACGTGAATTACACGACCGATATGCGCGCCGATGGCTATCCCACGCTGCGCAGCACGTACGGCGGCTTTTTGTTCCTCGGCTTTTTCCTCGGGTTCGTGTTCCTGTTTGCGACGGTGCTCATCATCTACTACAAGCAGGTCTCCGAGGGCTATGACGACCGCGGGCGCTTCCGCATCATGCAGCAGGTCGGCATGACGCCGAAGGAGGTCAAGGCGACCATCCGCACGCAGGTGCTGCTCATGTTCTTCCTGCCGCTTGTGACGGCGGCGATCCACATCGCGTTCGCATTTCCGCTCATCAAGCAGATCGTGTTTGCCTTCGGGCTGCAGAACGTGCATCTGTTCTTGCTGTGCACGCTCGGCACGTTCGGCGTCTTTGCGCTGCTGTACACCTTTGTGTACCTGCTCACGGCGCGCACGTATTACCGCATCGTGCGCATGACGGATTGAATCAAAAAAAGTCCGCACAGGCACTGCCTGTGCGGACTTTTTTGTATATGCGGCCTCAGCCCCAGAGGGCGGTCAGCATGGGGATGATCTGCTTCTTGCGGCTCATCACGCCGGGCAGGAACACGGCGCTGTCCTTCGGTTCGACCGAGAAGGCGGTGCGGATCGTGTCGTCATTGCCGATGTAGAGCAGGTTCGTGCCCTCCAGGAGCACGTCCGTGACCATAAGCGCGATCATGTCATAGTGCTGCTGCTCGAGCTTCGTGGCCATAACGGCCAGCAGCTCGTCCTTGCGCTCGAGCACCTTGGCCGAGTCGAGCGACGTGACCTGACCGACGCCGAGATAGTGGTCGGCGATGTGGAATTCCTTGAAGTCGGCAAAGCACAGATCCTCGGCCGACTTGTCGCCGGCGCTCGAGGCGGCGAAGATCAGGTTGCCCAGCTCCTTGAGCGAGACGTTGGCGATGCGGGCCATGCGCTCGGCCATGGCAATGTCGCGCTTCGTGCACGTGGGGGATTTGAACATGACCGTGTCGGACAAGATCGCGCCCGCCATCAGACCCGCCATGTTCGGCGACGGCATAACGCCGTGCTCCTGATACATGTTGGTGATGATGGTCGTCGTGCTGCCGACGGGCTCGTTGCGCACGCGGATGGGCTGCGTGGTCTGGATGTCGGCCAGACGGTGGTGGTCGATGATCTCGAGGATCTCGGCCTGCTCCAGGCCGGGCACGGCCTGCGCCAGCTCGTTGTGGTCGACGAGCACGACACGCTTGCGCCGCGGACGCAGCAGGTGATAGCGCGAGAGCGTGCCGACGACCTTTTCGTTCTCGTCGAGCACGGGGTAGCAGCGGTAGCGGCTCTCGAGCACGACCTCACGCACGTCGTCGATGTAATCGTCGAGGTGGAAGCTGACCAGATCCTCCGTGTTGCACGGGCGGGAGATCGGGATCGCCTGATACACCAGCCGCGCCACGCGGCTGGCATCGAGCGGGGTGGAGATGATGCAGGTCTTGCCGGCGTTTTCAAGCCACGCGGGGTCGACGTCGGTCTGGCAGAGGATGATGCACTGCACGCCGATGTCGAGCGCGCGGCGGATCATATCCGGCTGGTTGCCGCAGAGAATGATGCTGTCGGGGTCGGAGAAGAGCAAGTTGTCGCAGCTCTGCGGCAGGGCGATCGTCACCACGCCGGACACACTGTCCACCTGGTCGGCGCCGTCGTTGAGGATGCGCCCCTCGATGACGCTCAGGAGGTTGAACAGCGGCAGCGCGTCCACGTGCCGGTCGCTGATCGTGCGCATGCTGTAGGCCGCGATGTCCCCGGCGGAGAGCATGCCGTAGAGCGTGCCGTCCTCGTTGATGATGGGCATGGCCGAGATGTTCTGGTCGCGCATGATGTGCCAGGCGCGGTCCATTGTGACGGTAGAGTTGAGCGCCGGCGGCGTGTCGTAATCCAGATCGCGCACCTGCGTGCGGACGTTGCTCAGCGTCCGCGGCGCACGAAAGCCGAATCGGTCGAGCAGACGCTGCGTCTCGTCGCTGATGTGGCCGAGGTGTGCGGCCACATAGTCGCGGTCGCCGAGCGCGTTGCGCAGCGCGGCATAGGAGATGGCGGCCACGACGGAGTCCGTGTCCGGGTTCCGGTGGCCGGTGACGTAAATTTCATTCATGAAGTGAGGCTCCTTTGATTTCATGATTGGACAGACAATAGTATAATAAGCCGGCCTGTCTTGTCAATGATTGTTTGGAAAAGTACAAAATCTGTCCGGTTTGTTGGCGATACAATGGCTGTGGTCAGACCAGTTCCATTGTGCGAAGCACTGAAAAACAGAAAATGGTGGGAAATCCATTGCACATTGTCAAAAAATATGCTATCTTTGGCTCATGAAGCCGCTGGTTGAACCAGATCGTGTTCCGACCAGCTGCCGCACCCGTAATGAAAAGTGAGAGGTGGAAGCAAACCATGAAAGACCTGAAGCATCTGATCTATTTTGAGAATCTGCTGCAGGAGGCCAACAACGAGATGGTACAGCAGGCCAGGGCGGAGGGGGAACACGCCTTGGGCTACACCTGCTATTTCGTGCCGGAAACGCTGCTGAACCTGCCCGGCTGCTTCTCGAGCCGCCTGCGTGCGCCGAACACCGGCAGCATCGACGTGGGCACGTACTACATGTCGAGCAAGATCTGCTCGTACACCCGCAGCATCCTCGAGCGCGGCATCGAGGGCGGCTATGACTATCTCGATGCGCTGCTCTCGTCCGAGACGTGCCAGATGATGCACCGCGGCCACGAGCATTTCGAGATCCTCGGTCTCGTGAAGGAGAAAAATCCGCAGTTTTTCATGAGCATGATGGACGTGCCGTTCTCGGACGAGGACTTTGCCGTCGATCACTATGAAGAGCAGCTGCGCGTGAAGGTGCTCGAGCCGCTGCACGCGGTCTACGGCATCGACATCTCCGACCAGGCGATTCTCGAAGCGATCCGAGACCACAACGAAATTTCCCGCATCATCACCGAGATCGGCGACCTGCGCAAGGCGGCCAATCCCGTCATTACGGGCTATGAGTTCCATGTCATCCAGCTCGTGAGCCAGGTGTGCCCGCACAAGCGGATCCTGCCGTATCTCAAGCAGACGCTCACCGAGCTCAAGCGCCGCAAACCGGACCCGCAGCCGTGGTTCCGCGTGCGCCTGGTCGTGACCGGCAGCGAGATCGACGATCCTGCGTTCACGAAGCTCATCGAGGACTGCGGCGCCATGGTCGTGGCCGACCGCTATTGCCACTATCTGCGCACGAGCCAGTGCCCGCGCTTCATGGAGCGCGAGCGTTCCGACGGCCGCCGCACCTATATCCGCGACCTGTGCCGGGAATACAGCGCCGACGGCGTGCTCTACGAGCAGATGAAGTTCTGCGAGTTCTGGAGCTATGAGCGTGTGCTCGGCGTGCACATCCTGCAGGAGGAGCTGGGCATCCCGACCGTCGGCATTGAGAAGGAGTACACCCTCGCCGGCGCCGGCCAGTTGCGCACGCGCATCCAGGCCTTTGTGGAGAGCCTGGAGATCAAACACATTCAGGGAGGGAATTCGTGATGGTTGACAAGAAGGTCAAAGGTGCCGGGAACCGTTTTCTCCCCGGCAGCAACATTGCAAAGCACCGCGAATGGCGCGGTCTGAAAGATACATGGTATGACTATACCGAGTGGGTCAAAGTGCTCGGCGTCATGGGCGGCTTCGTGGCCAAGAGCCCGGTGCGCATCATGCGCGGCATGCTGACCTACCGCTGGATGGGCTCGTACCTCGCGGCGCTGAACATGATCGACCGCTGCGTCGAGGGCCTGCGCGGCCCGGCGCTGCGCGTGACGCGCATTTACCTCAACACGATCATGAAGGGCTCGACCACCTCCATCGCCGAGATGATGATGGGCGACCGCCGCTTCGGTGACAACGCCTTCGGCCGCACGCAGGTTGTGCTTGAGCAGACCATGTGCCCCGAGATCCTCGCGGGCTTCCCGAACCTGCGCCCCGCGCAGCTCGAGCCGTTCCAGGGGCTGCTGCTGTGCTACATGGATCAGGGCGCCAACCCGTACTATATCGACGCCATGGAGAGCGTCGGCCTGCCGGCGGACTCCTGCCGCCTGTCGAACAACGCCGCCGGTGTTGCCATTCTCGACGAGTTCCCGAAGATCGGCGCCTGCTGCATCTCGAATAACGCCCCGTGCGACTCCTCGACCATGAACAGCCAGATCATCGAGCGCCACCTCGACGTGGATACGCTCCCGGCTGCCATCCCCATGCGCTGGGCCGACCCGCACACGCGCAAATACGCCCGCGCGTCCCTGCGCCGCGTCATCGACTTTGTCGAGCGGCACACTGGCGAGACCTATGACTGGGACGCTTGCCGCGCCGTCATGGAAAAGCACAACGACGAGGTGCGCAACGAGATGGAGAAGTGGAACTTCATGGCCACGCCCTACACCGCCGCCGCGCTCACCGTGCCGAACCTGTTCCATACTTACTACTACGCCTTTTCCGGCGGCCGCAATCCCGAGATCATGAAGGCAGAGCGCAAGGTCATGAAGATCCTTGAGCAGGCGTACGAGAGCAAGACCAACTGCTTCCCCAAGACGCGCTATCGCGCCATCACCTGGGGCGGCCCGCCGTGCTACTGGCTGCAGTTCCCGAACTGGCTGTATAACTGCTGGGGCATCCTCGTGATCGCCGGCATGGATCTGTTCTCCGGCAACGTGCTCATCGACACGACGGACGAGGACACCATGCTCGACGGCATTGCCCGCAACTACGAGACCGGCGTCATGCGCCGCCACCTGACCGGCGGCTGGCAGCACCTCGTCGAGTTCTGGGACGAGGCGGAGAAGTTCCACTGCGACATGGTCATCCTGCACGATGACATCACCTGCAAGGGCGCGCTCGGTCTCACGGGCGTCATCCTCGACCAGGCGAAGGAGAAGCAGACGAAGCTCATGATGGTCTCCAACGACATGTTCGACCACCGCACCGTCTCCCGTGCCGACATCCGCCAGCAGGTCAACGACTACATGTACTCTGTCATGCAGGCCGAGCCGCTCGATGCGTCCCTGCTGCAGTATGACGACTACGAAGGCTGGTAAACAGGAGGAAATGATGATGAAAAAACTGCTGCCAAAGCTGCTCCTCGGCGCGGCCGGCGTCTGGGTGGGGAGCATGCTCATCTACTGGTTCAATCTCGATAACAAGGCGATCTATTTTCTCGTGCGGCCGCTGCTCGATCGGCTCTACGACCGCAGAAAGGTTGACGGGAAGGTCTGATGGGATTTCAGCAGATTCAGGCTCCGACGCTCCGGGAGCTGTTCGTCGATCAGGTCATCGGCATGATCTTTTCCGGTGAGCTGAAGGTCGGCGACCGGCTCCCGTCGGAGCGTGAGCTGTCCGAGCAGATGCACATCAGCCGCTCCATGGTGCACACCGGGCTCGAGGATCTCGAGCGCATGGGCTTCGTGCGCATGGAGCCGCGCCGCGGCAACTACATCGAGGACTACGCCCGCCACGGCAATTTTGAGACGCTCATGGCGCTCGGGAAATACGGCGGCCAGTTCGACCACGCCATCGAGAGCTCCCTCGTCGAGGCGCGCGACGCGATCGAGGGCGGCGCCATGATCCTGCTCGGCGAGCGCGGCACGCCGGCCGACATTGACCAGCTGCGTGCCATCACCGACGGGCTGCGTGCATCCGTTGCCGCGGGCGAGGGCATCACCGCCTATGCGCAGTGGATGCGCAAGTTCGACACGACCATCACCGAGCTGAGCGGAAACCTCATTTTCCCGTTGCTCATGAACAGCCTCGCGGATGTAAGCGGCGTGCTCTGGGAGCGGTGCGTGACCTTCTGGGGGCCGGAGACGGTCATCGAGCAGGAGACGCACATCACCGCCATGCTCGCCGAGGGCCGCGGCCGCGACGCTGCGCTGTATATCGAGAATATCTATCATTACTACTGTGATGCACACCCAAACGAGTAATACCTTTTCCCATCCTTCCACCCCTATGAAAATCCGCCTGACGGCAGCTGCCGTCAGGCGGATGACTTTTTCTGTTGTCAGGACCGGCTCAGGTTGCCGAGATAGCCGAGAATGTTGTCGTTGATCTCGCCGGTGAGCGCCTGGTTGTAATTGCAGATGAACGTGCCGGAGATGAGGATCATCATCGCCTCGGCCTCATGCATGCCGACCTCCTCACCGTAGATGCGGATGAGGCACTGCTCCATGAGCGTGCGCCACGCGTGAAACTCCTCCTGCACGAGCCGGCCGATCTCGGGGTCGTAGCGTGCGAGGACGTAGGTCTGCGTCGTGGCGTTCGGGCGCTGCTCGTGTGCCGGAGCGTTGGCCACGTAGTCCATGAACGCGTTCATGTATGCGAGGTTGGAGCCGTAGTCCGCGCGGTCGTGTTCAGCAAACCACTGGCTGCATTTTTCGCACATATATTCGCGTGTATAGCGCACATACGCGAGGATGAGGTCGTTTTTGCTCTCAAAATAGTTGAGCAGCTTGGCGTGGCTCATGCCCGCCTCCGCTGCAATGTCGCGCAGGGAAACATTCATCATGGGCTTGCGCTCGATGCAGCGCTGGAACGCCATGAGAATGTCCCGGCGGATCTGGTCACGGTCGACAATGATCGGCATCTTGGTCGCCTCCGGGGTACTGGAATGCTTCGATTATACAGCGATTTTCAACATCCGTCAAATGGCGGAGAAAATCTGCGCCGCACCTTGACAAAGTTGTGGCAGCGTGCTATCTTTTTCCTGACCAGTTGGTAAATTACGAAAGGCGGCGGCAGAAATGACGGACGTGATCCTGCGCATCTCGGGCATGGACTGCGGCGCCTGCGCGGTGCGCATCGTGCGCGCGCTGCGGGGGCTGCCGGGGCTGCGCGAAGTATCTGTGAGCGACACGGCCGGCTGCGCGCGCCTGACTTATGACGAGACGGCCGTGGACCTCGGCGAGATCGCGCGCAGTGTTGCGCGCGCGGGCTTTGACGTGCCGGTCGGGACGGCGGAGCTGCGCTGCCCGGGCGCGGATGCGGGGGCGGAGGCGCGCCTGCGGGCGGTGTTCGGCGTGCGCAGTGTTGCGCACACAGGGGATACCTTCACGGTGACGCTCTGGCCGATCGGCACGGACGCCGCGGCGCTCCCGGCGGTGCTCGGCCCGGGCACGGAACTGACGGCACAGCACGGCGGCGAGGAGACTCTGCAGGGCCGGGCGCGCCAGCGGCTGGCGCGCCGGTTGGGGCTCAGCGTGCTGCTCACGGCGCTGATGCTGTGGCGGCTGCCGGTGTTTGTGCAGCTCGTGCTTGCGGCGGCGGTGCTCTTCGGCGCGGGCGCGGCCCTCTGGCGCAGCACGTGGCGCGCACTGCGCGGCGGCCGCCTCGGGCCGGATGCGCCCGGCCTGCTTGCGGCGCTCGTTCTGTTTGCGTACAGTGCGTATGCGGCCTTCGCGGGCCTGCAGCCGTGCTTTCCCGCGCCGTGCGGCATCGCCTGCGCGCAGCTGGCCGGAAAGTGCGCGGCGCAGCTGGTGCGCGGGACACTTGCAGCGCCGGTGCAGCGGCTCAGGCATCTGCGTCCGCGCACGGCGACGGTCGTGCGCGATGGTGTGCAGGCGCAGACGGATGCCGGCACGCTCACGCCGCAGGATGTGGTGCATATCCTGCCGGGCGAGCGCATCCCGGTCGACGGTATTGTGCGCTCCGGCGTCTGCACGGTCGATGAATCCGCTCTCACGGGCGCGTCCCGGCCGGTGGAAAAGACAGTGGGGGACGCGGTCCTGGCCGGTACGCTCGACCGCGCGGGCAGCGCGTCGGTCACGCCCACGGCGGTCGGCGACGAGACGGTGCTGCAGCGAACGATCGCGGCCCTGCAGCGCGCGCAGACCGTGCGCACGCCGGAGCGGGAGCGGCTCGAGCGGGCGGCGTCGCGCATGACTGCATTGCTCATCATTCTGGCCGCCGGTGTTGGCGCCGTGTGGCTTTTCCGGCGGCAGCCGGGTGACTTGGCCCGCGCACTGACCTGCGCGTGCGGCGTGCTGGCCGCCGCGTGTCCCGGCGCGGCCGGACAGGCTGCGGGCGTCGCTGCGCTGGCGGGCATCGGCCGTGCGGCGGAGCGGGGCGAGCTGCTCATGCGCGGCGCGGAGGCCTCGGCTGCGCAGACGGCGCGCACCGTGCGCCGGTGTGGCTGGCTGCTGCTGGCGTACCATGCCGTGTGTCTGCCGCTGGCTGCGTGCGGGGTGATCGGCCCGGCCGCGGCGGCGGTGCTCGCGTGCGGTGCATCCGGCGGCGTGCTGCTGTATGCGCTGCGCCGGAAAGAAACGAAGGGGGAGCGGCCATGACGACCACGGTTCTGGAACTGAATGTGTCCGGCATGATCTGCCGGGCGTGCGAGGATGCCATCGCGGACGCGCTGCTGCACACGCGCGGCGTCATTTCCGCACAGGCGCACTACTGGCGCGGCCGCGTGACGATCACGTATGACCCGGATATCGTCACGGAGGACGCGCTGCGGCAGGTGCTCACGAATGCCGGCTATCCGCCGGGCGCGCACGGCATGGGCGGCGTGACGGTCGATGGGATCTGCCTCGCGCTCGTGGGCGTGCTCTACTGGGGGCTGCCGAAGCTGCTCATGCTCGTGCAGGTACCGGCGCTTGCCGAGCATGCCTCGCTCGGCCTTGTGTTTCTCGTCGGTCTGCTCACGAGCACGCATTGCATCGGCATGTGCGGCGGCATCCTGCTCGCGCAGACGACGGATGCGCACGGTGTGACCGGCCGCAGCAAGCGCGGGCTCATCGCCTCGGCCGCGTACAACGCCGGGCGCGTCGTGTCGTACACGGCGGTCGGCGCCGTCTGCGGCGCGCTCGGCGCGGTCATCACCTATACGCCGAACATCAAGAGCATGGTCTTTACCGTCGCGGGCGCGCTCGTGCTGCTCATCGGTCTGCGCATGGCGGGCATTCTGCCGGGCCTGCGTCCGTCAGAGACGGAGCTGCCCGGCGCCTGCAGCCTGAATGCACGCACGCGCCGCCGCTTTGCGGGGCAGCCGCTTATCATCGGCCTGCTCACGGGTGTCATGCCGTGCGGCGCGCTCAGCGCCATGTGGCTCTACGCCATGAGCAGCGGCAGCGCGGTGCGCGGCGCGCTCGTGATGCTGGTGTTCTCGCTCGGCACGGTGCCGCTGCTGTTCCTCTTCGGCGCGCTGCAGTCGTTTCTGCCGCGCGGCTGGATGAAGTACATCGTCAAGGGCAGCGCCGTGCTGGTCGTGACGCTGGGGCTGTCGATGCTCGTCAAGGGCATCCGCCTGTTTGGCATGTAAAGAAACCCCCGCATAGGACACCGTCCTGTGCGGGGTTTTCCTATGTCCGATATCAGTCCAGCTTCAGGTCGCCCTCGCGGATCCAGCCGAGGCGGCGGCACAGCAGGCCGATCGCCCAGCAGATCACGGCCGGGAGCACGAAGCAGACCATGATGAGACCGATCCAGTCCATGGCTCCGGGCTGGATGGCCACGGCGCCGTTGGCGACGGCGGCCTCGCTCGGCGCGACCCAGCCGGTCCACACGCCGATGGGGCCGCACAGGCCGCATGTGCCCATGCCGGAGTTGACGGCCGCGCCGTTCATCTGCAGCTTGAACACGCACGTGGCGATCGGACCCGTGATGGCCGACGTCACGATGGCGGGGATCCAGATCTTCGGGTTGCGCACGATGTTGCCCATCTGCAGCATGCTCGTGCCGAGACCCTGGCTGACCAGGCCGCCCCAGCCGTTTTCGCGGAAGCTCAGCACGGCGAAGCCCACCATGTTCGCGCAGCAGCCGGCCACGGCCGCGCCGCCCGCGAGCCCCGTGAGCGAGAGCGCCGCGCAGATGGCGGCCGACGAGATCGGCAGTGTGAGCGCGATGCCCACGATGACCGACACGAGGATGCCCATGACGAACGGCTGCTGCTCGGTCGCCCACATGATGAGCGTGCCGACCCAGTTGGCCGCCTTACCGATGGGCGCGGCCACGAGCATGGCCAGCCCGATGCCGACAAGGATCGTGACGATGGGCGTGACGAGGATGTCCACCTTCGTCTCCTTGCTCACGGCCTTGCCGAACTCAGCCGCGACGATCGCCGTCACGAGCACGGCCAGCGGGCCGCCGGCGCCGCCCATGGCGTTGGTCGCATAGCCGACCGGGACGAGAGAAAACAGCACCATCGCCGGCGCGTGCAGCGCATAGCCGATGGCCACCGCCATCGCCGGGCCGACCATCAGCGATGCGCAGCCGCCGATCGTGTAGCCGACCGCGGCGTCGCCCTTGCCGAGGGTGAAGATGATCGCGTTGAGAAAACCGATGTGGAACTGCTGACCGAGTGTATTGAGAATCGTGCCGATCAGCAGCGAGCAGAACAGGCCCTGCGCCATCGCGCTGAGCGCGTCGATGCCGTAGCGCCGCAGAGAGATCTCAATATCCTTTCGCTTCAGAAAGTCCCGGAACCGCTGCATAGTGCATTCCTCCAGAAAAACAAGTATGCTTTACGGGTGTCATGACACCTGTAAAGCATACTATAAAGACTTCCTGTGCACTTGTCAACTAAAATAAACTTCTGTCAATCGTCCAGCAGCAGGCCGGCCGCTTTCAGCGCGGCGCAGGCGCGCGCGCACGCGGCCTCGTCCGGGCAGCGCAGCGTGTGCAGATGGATGCCGCCGGTGAGCATGCTCAGCGGGGCGGCGTCGTGCGCCTGCACGCGCGCGAGGAACTGCTGCACATCGTAGCGGCTGCTGATCTGGAGCTGGCCGGTGAGCTGGCCGTAGACCGGGTGCTCGACGATGACATCGAGCACGGTGCAGCCGTTGTCGACGAGAATATCAAGCTCCTGTCCGGTCTGCTCGAGCGTGTGGCGGCAGGCGATCGTGCGCGTGATGCCGTCCGTCGCCTGCGGCAGCACGTAGCCGCGCGGGGTGGCGGAGATCTCGGCACCGCCGGCGCGCAGGATCGCAATGTCGCCCACGATGATCTGGCGGCTGACATTCTGCTCGGCGGCAAGGCTCGACGCGCTCACTGGCCGGTCGGCTGCCCGGAGCCGGTCGAGAATGGCCTGACGGCGGGATGCGGCGTCCATGGCTCAGCCCTGCGACTTTCCGCCGGCGTTGAGCAGATCGAGCTTGATTTTCAGCAGCTTTTCCGACAGGTCGACGTAGTAGTTGTGCGGATAGTCAAAGCGCAGCACCTCCGGCCAGAGCGTGGTGAGCTGGTCGGCGCAGTAGGCGCGGATGTCATCGAGCGCGGGCTTTTGATATACGAGCTGGCCGCCGCGGAAGATGGGCACTTGCAGCTCGCGCGCCGTGAAGTCGGTGAGCACCTTCTTCTTCCACGTTGCGTCGGGGTCGCAGATCTCGAGCGGCTGCGTGTCGTCCACGACCTCGTCGTGCAGGCAGATGTAGTCTGCCTCGGCCATGCCGGAGTCCTTGCTGTAGAAGCGGTAGACCTTTTTGAAGTGGGGGTTGGTGATCTTGCCGACGTTTTCGCTGATCTTGATCTTCGGGATGATGTTGCCGTCCTTGTCCTCGATGGCCGCGAGCTTGTACACGCCGCCGAACACCGGCTCGCTGCGCGCGGTGATGAGCCGCTCGCCCACACCGAAGCTGTCGACCTGCGCGCCCTGACGCAGCAGCCCCGCGATCAGGCGCTCATCGAGCGCGTTGGACACGGTGATCTTGCAGTCGGGCCAGCCGGCATCGTCGAGCATTTTGCGCGCCTTCTTCGTCAGATAGGCGATGTCGCCGGAGTCAAAGCGGATGCCGCAGTGCGTGATGCCCTTCGGCCGCAGCACCTCGTTGAACGCGCGGATGGCGTTCGGCACGCCGGACTGCAGGCTGTTGTAGGTGTCCACGAGCAGGGTGGCGTTGTCAGGATACGTCTCACAGTAGGCGCGGAAGGCGTCGAGCTCGGAGTCGAACATCTGCACCCAGGAGTGCGCCATTGTGCCGCCGGCGTACACGCCGTACAGCTCGTCTGAGATCGTGCAGGCGGTACCGGCGCAGCCGCCGATGTAGGCCGCGCGCGCGCCGAGGATGGCCCCGTCGGAGCCCTGTGCGCGGCGGGAACCGAACTCGAGCACCGTGCGGCCCTGTGCCGCGCGGCAGATGCGGCTGGCCTTTGTGGCGATCAGGCTCTGGTGATTGATCTGCAGCAGCAGATACGTCTCCACGAGCTGTGCCTGAATGGCGGGCGCGCGCACCGTGATGAGCGGCTCGCGCGGGAACACGGGCGTGCCCTCCGGCACGGCCCAAATGTCGCCGGTGAAGCGGAAGTTTTTCAGATAGTCCAGAAATGCCTCGCTGAACAGCTTCCGGCTGCGCAGATAGGCAATGTCCTCGTCGGTGAAGTGCAGGTTCTCGATGTAGTCGATGATCTGCTCGAGACCGGCGGCGATGGCATAGCCGCCGTCGTCCGGCACGCTGCGGAAGAACACATCAAAGTACGTGATGCGGTCCTGCATGCCGTGCTCCAGATAACCGTTGCCCATCGTCAGCTCATAGAAGTCGCAGAGCATGGTCATGTTCAGCGCTTTGTTGGGGTCCATTGACCTCGCCTCCTGAATGGTCTGCGGGGATGCAGACAATAAATATAATCTCTTTGATTATAACGATTGTTGCCCGGTAAAGCAACGATTATTAAATTAACAAGGGAAAATGCGCGAAAAATCGCCGCGCGCCGTTGACATCAAAAAATGCACGTTGTATCCTAATTGAGTAACACAAAACAGGAGGACAAACCACCATGTCTTTGACCCCGGAACGCACGGCCGAGCTCCAGGAGCTTTGCCGTCAGTATCGGATCGACGTACTCACCGCCATCCACGGCGCGCAGTCCGGCCACCCGGGCGGCAGCCTGTCCGTTTGTGAGATCCTCACGCTGCTGTATCAGCAGCGCATGCATGTGGACGCCGCGCACCCCGACGATCCGGACCGTGACCGGCTCGTGCTCTGCAAGGGCCACGCCGCGCCCATGCTCTACCGCAACCTGATCGGCAAGGGCTTTCTGCCCCCCGAGAGCATGAACACCCTGCGTCAGACCGGCAGCCCCCTGCAGGGCCACCCGTGCATGCGCACGCCGGGCGTGGACATGCCGTCCGGCCCGCTGGGCATCGGCCTGGCCGCCGCGCAGGGCATGGCCCTCGGCCTGAAGCTGAACCATTCCGATGCGCGCGTGTACGCCGTGCTCGGCGACGGCGAGCTCGATGAGGGCGCCGTCTGGGAGGCGGCCGCCTCGGCCGTGAAGTTCGGGCTCGATAATCTCACTGCCATCGTGGACTGGAACAAGGTCCAGCTCGACGGCACGACCGATGAGATCATGCCGCTGCGCGACCTGCCCGGCAAGTGGAAAGCCTTCGGCTGGAACGTGCTGCGCTGCGACGGGCACGATCTCGCGGCGCTCGATGCAGCACTCGATGCGGCTGTGGCTTGCAAGGGCGTACCGACTGTGATCCTCGCCGACACGGTCAAGGGTAAGGGCGTGTCCTTCATGGAGGGCAAGTCCGCCTGGCACGGCAAGGCCATTCCGGATGCGGAATTCGCGCAGGCAATGCAGGAACTGGGAGGTAACGTCTGATGGGAAAGTCGATTCGTGAAGTTTACGGCACCGTGCTCGCCGAGCTCGGCGGCGCCAATGAGAACATCGTCGTGCTCGACGCTGACCTGTCCGGTTCCACCAAGAGCGGCATTTTCGGCAAGGCGCATCCCGAGCGCCACTTCAACATGGGCATCGCCGAGTCTGACATGGTTGCCACGGCGGCAGGCCTCGCCACGACCGGCAAGATCCCGTTCGTGAACACATTCACCGTTTTTCTGACCACGCTGGGCCTCATCTCCGCGCGCGCGCAGGTGTGCTATGGCAACCTGAACGTGAAGTTCGGCGGCGCCTACTGCGGCATGTCCGACGCGCTCGACGGTGCGACGCACCACGCCACGGAGGACATCGCCGTCATGCGTTCGCTGCCGAACATGACCGTGCTCGTCCCGTCGGACGCGGCCAGCACCCGCTGGGCCACGAAGTGCGCTGTGGACACCTACGGCCCGATGTACCTGCGCCTGTCGCGCGACGTGTACCCGGATCTGTATGATGAGAACACGAAGTTCGAGTGCGGCAAGGGCGCCATTGTGCGCGACGGCACGGACGTGACCGTCATCGCCTGCGGCATCCTCGTGCACAAAGCGCTCGAGGCGGCCGAGCAGATGGCTGCGCGCGGCGTGTCCGTGCGCGTGGTGGACATGTACTCCATCAAGCCCATCGACCGCGAGCTTATCCTGCGCTGCGCGCAGGAGACCGGCGCCATCGTTACCGCCGAGGAGCACAACATTTACGGCGGCCTCGGCAGCGCCGTGGCGGAAGTGCTCGCCTGGGGCGGCGCGGCCGCGCCGACGGAGTTTGTCGGCATCCCCGATACGTTCACCGAGACCGGCAAGTACACCGACCTGCTCGCCAAGTACGGCGTGGATGCAGCCGGTGTCGTGCGCGGCATCGAGCGGGTGCTCGCGCGCAAGCACTGAGTTTTTTGCACGGGAGCCGGCAGGCAGAACGCCTGCCGGCTTTTTTCGGAGGAAGATCATGCAGCGATTTTTTGCTCCCGGCCGCACGGAGCTGGCCGGGAACCATACCGATCATCAGCTTGGCCGCGTGCTGGCGGCGTCCGTGGACGTGGGCATTACTGCGCGCGCGACGCGCCGGCGCGACCGCCGCGTGTGCATCCACTCGAAGGGGTTCCGGCCCTTTACGGTCGTGCTCGACGATCTGGCCGTGGATCCGCGCGCATACGGCAAGCCATGGGCGCTCGTGCGCGGCATGGCGGCGGCCATTCTGGACGCCGGCGGTGCTGTCGGCGGCTTCGAGGCGTGGGCATCCATTCCGGGCATCGCGCTCTACAACGGCGGCGCGTTCTCGCCCGAGCAGCTCGCGCGCTTCGGTCAGCAGGCGGAAAACCGCCACTTCGGCAAGCCGTCCGGCCTCATGGATCAGCTCGCATGCGCGCTCGACGGCGCGGTATATATCGACTTTGCCGCCGGGGAGATTGCCCCGGTCGCGGCGCCGTTTGCCGATATGGGTCTCACGCTCAGCCTGACGGATACCGGCGGCAGCCACGCGGGGCTCACGGCGGCGTATGCAGCATTGCCGGCCGATATGTGCAGCGTGGCGCGGCGCTTCGGCGCCGAGACGCTCTCGCAGGTCGACCCGGCGGACTTTTATGCCCACCGGCAGCCGGGCCTCGCCGACGACCGCGCGGCGCACTTTTTCATGCCGCAAATGCGCGACGCGCTCGTGCACCGGGACGCTGCGGCCTACCTGCGCCTGATGAATGCTTCCGGCCGCTCGTCGGAGCAGCTGCTGCGCAACATCCGCGCCCCGGGCGGTGACGACCGGCTCGCGCGCGGCCTGCAGCGCGCAGCCGAGCTGCTCGACGGCGTGGGCGCATGGCGCGTGCACGGCGGCGGCTTTGCCGGGTGCGTGCAGGCACTTATGCCGTGCGATGCCTTCCCTGCGTACAAAAAGGGGATGGAGGCGCTCTTCGGCCCCGGCTCCTGCCGGGAGCTGCACATCACCGGTGCAAAATAAAAATCAGCCCGCTTCCGATCGGAAGCGGGCTTTGCTGTCTGCATTATTTGAGCCGGATATTCAGCAGCACGGGGTTGTGGTCGGAGAAGCGGAAGCCGTCGTCCTGCGTCTGTACGCCCGTGAGCTCCACGTTCGGCGAGAGGATGAAGCCGTCGATCACGTAGTGCTGCGTGGCATCGCTCCCGGCGTCATAGGGCTGGTTGTCGAGGCGGCAGGTCGGTGCGGCCGTGTCGTAGGCAAAGCGCCAGCCGTCTGGCAGCATGCTGTCGTCGAGCGTGCCGGGCGTCCAGAGGTCGTCGTTCTTGATCGGGTACTTGTCCAGCCCACCGGGGAACGTCTGGTTGAAGTCGCCGCCGGCGATGACGTAGTTGCCCTTGGCATATTCCTGCTCGAGGAACGACTTGAGTGCGGCGGTCTGCGCGGCCTTGCCCTCGCCGTCGTCATACGCCTCCAGATGGAGGTTGACGAGCACGAGCTGCGCGTCCGTGCCCTCGAGGTCGATATACACCGGCATCAGGCAGCGCTTGAGGTTGGCCACCGACACCGGCCACTTAAACGGACTCGGCAGGGCAATGCGCTCGGCCGAGGCGATGGGCGCGGTCGAGAGCGTCATGATGCCGGAGCTCACCTTGCCGATCGGCGGGATGGGGTAAGGCACGAAGGCACATTTATAGTTGCGCGCGTGCGCGGTGTCGAGTCCGGTCTCGGTGCGCATGCGTTCGGCCTCTTCGATGCCGTAGGAGCGGGTCGAGGGGTCGGCCTCGATCTCCTGCAGGAACGTGAAGTCGGCATTGAGATCTTTCACGGTGCTGACGATGCCGTCCATGTTCTTTTCCACGACGGCCTTGCTCGGCGCACGCACCTGCTTGCCGCCGTCCATGAAGAAATCGGACTCTTCGCCCAGTCCGGCGTAGCCGACGTTCCACGTCAGGATGGACACGCTGTCGCCCGGGGCAAAGCTGGCGATGCTGTTCTCGCCGTGGGTCACGACGGCGGTCTCGGTCTTGACATTCAGCTGCGTGGCGGTCAGCCAGATGAGCAGTGCGGCGACCAGGCCGACAAGGACGGCCAGAATGATGAGTATGATCTTGAGCGGTTTTTTCATGGGGCAGTTCCCTCCTCGGGGGCAGTGTATCACAATCTCCCGCGCCATGCAAACACAATCTTGACGTGATCTTTACCCAAACTTCACCGATTGAGCAGCCAGATGCCGAGGTTCAGATACGCCGCGAACAGCAGCCAGAGCAGATACGGTGCGCTCAGCCATGCGGCCGCGGCATTGCGGCGGGAAAAATCGGCGATCATGAACAGCACGAGCACGATCAGCCCTGCGAGCCAGAAAAACGCCGGCCCGTGTGCACCCAGCAGGAAAAACAGCACCGGCCACAGGCCGTTGACGGCCAGCTGGATGCTCCAGAGCGCGGTAGCCTCCTTGCGCGTGCGGCCGGAGCTGCTGCGCCAGACGAGCCCCATCGCGATGCCCATGAGCAGGTATAAGATCGTCCACGCGATGGGAAACAGCCAGTCCGGCGGGGTGGCCGGCGGCTTTGTCAGCAGGTCAAAGCCGGCCATGCCCGCGCGGGTAGCGAGGCTCGACGCGCCGCCGACGGCCAGCGCGATCGCGCAGAAGGCAATATAAGGACGGATGCGCTTCCATTTGTTCAACTTGCATCACCTCGGACGAGATCGGGATAGTATAAGTTTACGCGCCTTCCTCTTGTTAAATACGTCTGAGTTGTGGTAAACTGGTGGCGCGATTTTGACACAAACGGAGGTTTCCGATATGAATTATGAACATCTGAAGCAGGCCGACCCGGAGCTGTACGCCTCCATGGAGCGGGAGCTGGGGCGCCAACGCGACCATCTGGAGCTGATCGCGTCCGAGAATTTCACGAGCCCGGCCGTGATGGAGGCCGTGGGCAGCCACCTGACGAACAAATATGCCGAGGGCTACCCCGGCGCGCGCTATTACGGCGGCTGCGACTATGTTGACGAGGTCGAGCGTCTGGCCATCGACCGTGTGACGCGGCTCTT
>OICJ01000164.1_pt1 | contig 20866 bp, 19 predicted proteins | sample 1581291 | NCBI WGS metagenome assembly OICJ01 (sample SAMEA3882540, study PRJEB24775) | human gut metagenome | biome: human-associated habitat; feature: intestine environment; material: feces | place: Netherlands | collected 2009/2010 | reverse complement strand
CCCCGCCATTTCCCGCCTGCGCATGGAACCTCACCCCCTTCTGCAAAATAGATATGAGAGAACCGCTCCATCAATGCGAACGGATTGCTGCCTCTCCCAGTAGAAGCAGCAGGCCGGCAGCAGCATAAATCTGGCCCCTATCAGGGGAGCAGGCGAGCGAAGGCGAGACCGAGAGGGTTACCCCACCAGCCAGCACAGCTGCGCCACACTCAGCTTTGGCTGCAGGGCTCGGTTGATGGCAGCCCCCAGCAGGGCCGCGCCGTGGGCGATGACTCCGTCCAGATCCCGGGGCGTGACGACCAGATCCCGGCCCTCTTCGGCCTGCATCAGGGTGGGGATGCCCGCCGCAAGCACCGGGACCCCCAGCCGGGCGGCGGCCAGCGCCGCCTCGATGGCGATGGTGCCGCTGCCGCAAAACGGGTCGCAGAAGTCGCCACGGCCGCGGTAGCCCGCGATGTCCACGAGCGCGGCGGCCAGCGTCTCGCGCAGGGGCGCGGCCACGTGCGCCGGACGGTAGCCGCGCTTGTGCAGCGGCGTGCCGGTCGTGTCGAGATAGAGCGTGGCCGTGTCGTGCACGAGCGAGAACTGGATCTGGTACAGGGCGCCGGTCTCGGCAAACCAGTTGACGCGGTAGCGCTGCTTGAGCGACTCGACGACGGCTTTTTTGATGATCTTCTGGCAGTCGGGCACCGAGTGCAGGGCCGACTCCAGACTGTAGCCCTTGACGGGGAAGGCCGCGTCCGCGGGCAGGTACTGCGCCCACGGCAGGGCCTTCACGCCCTCGAAGAGCACGTCAAACGTCGGGGCGGGGAAGCTGCCCAGCTCGAGCAGCACGCGCTCGCCGAAGCGGCAGCGGATGTTCATGCGCGCGATGTCCGCGTCCGTGCCCGTGCAGTGCACGCGGCCGTTTTCGGGCATAACGTCGCGCAGGCCCATGTGGCGCAGCTCGTTGCCGAGCGGGCCCTCGAGCCCGAACAGGCACGGCACGCACAGTTTGTGCTCAGGCATCGGGCGTGTCCTCGGTTTCGTCAGATTTTTCGGGCTTCGCTTCCGTCTCGGGCGTCATGTCCACGAGCTCGAAGGTGATGTCCGGCAGCTTCACTTCATCATACTTGCCGCAGAGGATGCGGATGAGCACGACGATGGCATAAATCAGGCAGGCGACGGCCGCGACCGTCAGCCCCTCGACCCAGCCCTGCGGGATGCTGCCGACGGTGTCCACGCACACGATGGCGTCGGGCAGGTAGTCGGCCGCGTCGTCGCTGTCGCCGATGGCGCCGATCTGCTGCAGATAGTCATGGTTGTCCGTGTACCAGCTGTAGAGCGCGGACGAGACATCCTCCGGCATGGTCTTGACCGTGCCGGTGACGCGGATGAAGCTGTCGACCGAGTAGCTCTGGCCCTGCAGGACGCTGTTGGTCGCGTCGGAGATGGTCTTGACCGAGGCGTCCCAGCGCGCGGGGAAGCGGAAGGCCACGAGCTTGCCGCCGATGGGCACAACGCCGTACTGCGCGCTGCCGCCGTTGGGGTCGGAAAACGTGTTGAGAATAAAGACAATGTCATGCTGCACGAACGTGCCGGGGTCGGCATCGAACGTGCCGGCGATCTCCTGCGCGCCCCTGCCAAGGCGGAACACGCCGAAGCCGGATGCCGCCAGCAGCACGATGGCCGCCAGCAGACCGGCCACACCGCGCCAGAGCGCGTGGTGCCAGCGCGTGCCGTGCCCGGCCTTCTGCGCGGGGGGTTCCGGAGCGGCCGGAGCGGCCGTGACTTCCGGGGCCGGAGCGGTTTCCGGCTGGGTGGTTGCTTCGATGTTTGCGGTTTCCGGCGCGGCCGTATCGGGGGCCTGCTGAGCCGGGGTCTTGTTTTCGTCCATGAGGAACTCCTTTCTCAGATCGTGGCGGCGGTGTCGAGCATGGCGTCGAGCACGCAGCAGGCGAGCGCGGCCTCCATGACCGGGATCGCCCGCGGGGCGAGGCACGGGTCGTGCCGGCCGTTGATGCGCAGCGGCGTCTCTTCCATCGTGGCGAGGTCGACCGACGGCTGCTCGCACGCGATCGACGGCGTGGGCCGCAGGGCCATGCGCACGACGAGCGGCATGCCGTTGGTGATGCCGCCGTTGATGCCGCCAGCATTGTTCGAGGCCATGGTGATGCGCCCGTTTTTCAGGCGGATGGGGTCGTTGGCCTCGCTGCCGCGCATTTCGGCGAGGGCGAAGCCGCGGCCGAACTCCACACCCTTCACGCCGGGGATGGCATAGAGCATGCCGGCGATGCGGCTCTCCATGCCGCCGAAGAGCAGCCCGCCGACGCCGGCGGGCACGCCCGTGACGACGCACTCAAGCTCGCTGCCGACGGAGTCGCCGGCGCTGCGCGCGTCGAGAATGGCGCGCTTCATGTCAAAGTTCAGCTCCCTGCCTGTCGCCTGGCCGACGCGCACGGCGTTGGCCGTGATCGTGATGCCGCGGCGCTCAAGGATCTGCCGGCAGACCGCCCCGGCGAACACCAGACACGCCGTGAGCCGGCCGCTGAACGGGCCGCCGCCGCGCAGGTCGGCGTGGCCGCCGAAGCGCACGGTCGCCGCGTAGTCCGCGTGGCTCGGGCGCGGGATCTCCGGGTGGTAGGCCGCGCTGTTCTGGTCCTTGTTGCGGAAGATGGCCGAGATCGGCGCGCCGGTCGTCACGCCGTCGAGGATGCCGCTCATCACGAGCGGGTCGTCCGTCTCCGAGCGGTGGGTCGTCAGGTCGGACGAGCCGGGCGCGCGCCGGCGCATCTGGATGCGCACGGCGTCCATGTCGATGGCCTCACCGGCCGGGACACCGTCGAGCACGACGCCGATCGCCGGGCCGTGCGACTCGCCGAAGATCGTCACTTTTACGCGTTCGCCATAGGTATTCATGCGTTTGCCTCGCTGTTCGTTCAAAATGAAGGATACAAATAACCATACAACATTTTTCCGGTCTTGTAAATGCCTTTTGCATGCGCGCAGGGGCCATAGGCGCGCGGATTTTACAGATTGGACATGAAAACGCCGCGCCGGTTGTTTTATAATAAGGACAAATTGTGAAAATGATACCCGGCGCGGCCCGCGCCGGTGAAGGAGGCAATCACACATGAGCCAGAAAGTGCTCGTCGTGGAGGACGATAACAACATTGCAGAGCTGCTGCGCCTGTACCTGCAGAAGGACGGGTTCGAGGTGTCGCATGCGGCCGACGGCGGCAAGGCCGTCGAGATGGCCAAGGAGATCCAGCCCGACCTCGTGCTGCTCGATATCATGCTGCCCGTCATGGACGGCTGGCAGGTCTGCCGCGAGCTGCGCAAGACCATGAAAATGCCCATCATCATGCTCACCGCCAAGGGCGAGACCGAGGACAAGGTCTCCGGTCTGGAGATGGGCGCGGATGACTACATCGTCAAGCCATTCGAGGTCAAGGAGCTACTCGCGCGCGTGCACGCCGTGCTGCGCCGCACCGGCGACGACGGCAAGCCCAAGAGCAAGAAGCTCACGTTCGACAAGCTCGTCATCAACCTCGACTCCTATGAGCTGATCGTCGACGGCAAAAAGATCGACACGCCGCCCAAGGAGATGGAGCTGCTGTACCACCTCGCGGCGACGCCCAACCGCGTCTACACCCGCAACCAGCTGCTCGACGAGGTGTGGGGCTTTGACTACTTCGGCGACAGCCGCACCGTGGACGTGCACATCAAGCGCCTGCGCGAAAAGCTCGAGGGCGTGTCCGACAAGTGGGCGCTCAAGACCGTCTGGGGCGTGGGCTATAAGTTTGAAGCGGAAGAGACGTAAGTGAAGAGTATTTATTTCAAAAACTTCGCCGCGACCGCCGCCATGGTCATGTTCAGCTTCCTCATCCTCGGCGCGGCATTCGTGTTCCTCGGCCGCAGCTATGTCATCAGCGAATACCGCGACAACATGGTCTCCAACGCCGGGGAGGTCAGCCACGCCGCGCAGGCACTCGTGCGCGACGGCGAGCTCTCCAACTGGGACCTGCGTATGGTCATCAGCACCCTTGCACAATCTACCGGTAACCACATCTTCATCACGGACACCGACGGGACGATTGTGTCCTGCTCGTGCCGCAACATCGCCTGCGAGCACCTCGGCCGCACGATCGGCACCGCGTCGATGATCCAGCTGCGCAGCGACGGTAAGCTCAACCTCGGCGGGTTTTACGCCTCTGCGCACTACGTCGTCGCGCAGCCGATCACCATCGGCACGGCCGCGCGCGTGGTCGGCTACGTGTTCGTGACGACCAACAGCGCCACGATCATCGACGGCTGGCGCACGTTCGTGTGGGTGTTTCTCGCCGCGTCCGCAGCCGTGATGATGATCGCGCTGCTGCTCTCGCTCGTGACGAGCAAGCGCATGGCCCAGCCGCTCGACGAGATGGCTGTCGCGGCCAAGAAGTTCGCCCACGGCGACTTCTCCGCCCGCGTCACGGACGACGGACGCACCGACGAGGTCGGCGCACTCATCTCGGCGTTCAACACCATGGCAGACTCGCTCGAGACGAGCGAGCAGCGCCGCAACGCCTTCATCGCCAACGTCTCGCACGAGCTCAAGACCCCCATGACCACCATCGCCGGCTTTGCCGACGGCATTCTCGACGGCACGATCCCCAAGGATCAGGAGGACAAGTACCTCGCCACCATCGCCGACGAGACGCGCCGGCTCTCGCGCCTCGTGCGCAGCATGCTCGACATGTCACGTCTCGAGAGCACGGGCGAGGATCTGACGCGCCGGCGCGAGTTTGACATCTCGGAGAAGATCGTCAGCACCATGCTCAGCTTTGAGGCGCGCGCCGACGACAAGCAGCTCGACGTCGATCTGCAGCTGCCCGAGGACTCCATGCAGGTGCTCGCCGACCCCGACGCCATCACGCGCGTGCTCTATAACCTGATGGACAACGCCGTCAAGTTCGCCGCGCCCGGCAGCACGCTGTGCGTCTCGCTCTGGAAGTCGGAGGGCAAGGCCTACGTCTCCGTGCGCGACCACGGCGAGACCATCCCGCCAGACGACCTGCCGTTCATCTTCGACCGCTTCCACAAGTCCGACCGCAGCCGCAGCCTCGACCGCGACGGCGTGGGTCTCGGATTGTACCTGGTCAAGAGCATCCTCGATGCGCACGGCGAGGACATCACCGTCACGAGCCGCGACGGGGTGACGGAGTTCGTGTTCACGCTCACGCTCGCAAAGCCCGCGCCCAAGCCCACCGCCAAGCCCGAGAGCACCGGCCGCCGGGGCGGGCGCAAGAATTCATGATTTGTTCGCGGAATTCATAAAATGTTTGTTTTCCATTCATAAGCAGCACAAAATCACGTGCTATCATCAAATCGTTCCTTGGGAGGGACACCACAATGTACGACAACGTCCGCAAACCGGAGTCCGACTGGTATGAGGCCGGCTATACCGCGCCCCGCACCGATGCCGCCGGCACCGGCTGCTACGACTCCTACTGGAGCCCGTCGCAGGCCGCCGCGCCGAAGAAAAAGTCCCATCAGGGGCTGAAGATCACGATGATCATCCTCGGCGTGCTCGTACTCATCATCGCGTCCTGCTATGTGTTCGCCGGCCGCGGCCGGGAGGCGATCTCCCCCGACGGTGAGCCGGGCCAGCACGGCAGCGTGACGCTCCCCCGCGAGGACACGGACGATGACACCACCGTCACCGGCAAGAATGAGCTGCCGGCCGCGCCGACCGATCCGAGTGTGACCATGACGCTCCAGCCCGCCGGGGGCAGCGCGCTCTCGCTGCAGAGCGTGTATGCCAAGTGCCTGCCGTCCGTCGTCGGCATCCATGCCGACATCAGCCGCGGCGAATACAGCACCGGCACCGGCGTCGTGCTCACGAGCGATGGCTACATCGTCACGAACACGCACGTGCTCGACGGCGCCAAGGCCGTCACCGTGACGACCTCGGACGGTACCGAGTACAGCGGCAAGCTCGTCGGCGCGGACGCCGTGAGCGACATCGCCGTGCTCAAGATCGAGGCGCAGGGCCTCACGCCCGCCGAATTCGGCGACTCCAGCTCCCTGCAGGTCGGCGACGACGTTGTGTCCATCGGCAACCCGCTCGGCGAACAGCTGCGCTGGACGATGACCAACGGCATCATCTCCGCCATCAACCGCGACATGGTCTATAACGGGCACAGCATGACCCTCCTGCAGACCAATGCCGCCATCAATGAAGGCAACTCCGGCGGCCCGCTCATCAACATGTATGGGCAGGTGATCGGCATCACGAACATGAAGGCCCTGTCCACGGGTGTGGAGGGCATCGGCTTCGCGATCCCGACGGCGTCCATCCGCCCGATCGTCAATGCGCTGCTTGCTGACGGCCGCGTTTCCGGCCGCGTGAGCATCGGCATCACCGTTGGCGCGGTGTCCTCCGCCGCTTCCGAATACTACGATCTGCCCGAGGGGCTGTATATCAGCGCCGTCGCTGAGGGCTCGGACGCCGAAAAGCAGGGCATCCAGTCCGGCGACATGCTGCTGGCCGTCAACGGTCAGGCCGTGACCACCACCTATGATGTCAGCGCCGTCAAGGACGGGCTGAAGGTGGGCGACACCGTCACGCTGACCATCTACCGCGATGGCAAAACGTTCGACGTCGACGTCAAGCTCGTCGATACGAACGACATCTCTTAATTTGCTAGTTTCTCCCTCCTCATATTCTCCTCTCTATTGAACGAACCCCAGGCGGCTTGCCGTCTGGGGTTTGTTCTATATTGGGGTAAAAATGATGCTGCTGTGCTGTGAAATTGAGCCGCAGGGGAGCCCGAGGGGGCAAGGCCCGCCTCGGATGAAATTTTTGCATTGCCTCCCAAATCCGGACCTTCCGGCGTCTGCGGTGATGCACTGCACCCCGTCACGCCAGCACAGCCGTGAAGCAGTGCCACTCCTCGAGCGTGTCGTGCGCCGTGACGGTGAAGCCCGCGCGCGTGAGCGCAGCGGCCACCTCGTCCTCGCGCCCGTCGATGATGCCCGAGCACACGAACGTGCCGCCCGGGGCGAGAAACGCCGGGGCCAGCGCGGCCAGCGGGATGATGACGTCGGCCACGATGTTCGCCAGCACAAGATCATACCCCGTGCCGAGCCGGCGGCGCAGGCCGGCGTCGGCGAGAATGTCGCCCGCGCAGACGGTGAACCTGTCCTCGTAAAAGCCGTTGAGCGCGGCGTTGGCCGCCGCGACCTCCGGGGCCTTGGGGTCAATGTCGCAGCCGGTGACGTGTGCGCAGCCGAGCAGCAGCGCGCCGATGCCGAGGATGCCGCTGCCGCAGCCGAGGTCGAGCACCGTCTTGCCTGCGCCGGCGCAGTGCTCGAGCGCGGCGAGGCACATGCGCGTCGTGGCGTGGCTGCCGGTGCCGAAGATGAGGCCGGGGTCGAGCCGCAGCACGACGACGAGCCGTTTTCCGACTTCAATGGGCTGATAGTACTGCCGCCAGTTATTCTCCCAGTCGCTGTCGCGCACGGTTGCGGTCGTCAGCGCGCGGCCGATGCCGGCGCGGATGGTTTCCAACTGCGCGCGGCCGTCGTCATCGTCGGCGAGGTAGAACTTGATGCGCGACACGCCGCGAAACTGCGCCTCGAGCGCATCGTCCACGTAGTCCCAGTACTGGTGGTTCTGCTCCAAAAACTGCTGAAAATCCTTCTCGTCCTCCACGACCATGCCGCCCGCGCCCAGCTCGGCCAGCTGCGCGCAGACGTCGTCGATCTCGTCGCTGCGGGTGGGGACGGACACTTCGATCCATTGCATAAGCGGTGCTCCTTTGTGCATGATTTGGCCCCATTATAGCAAAGCCCCGCCGCTTGCGCAACGGGGGAGGGGGGCAGACGTATCCTGTAACAAATACGCATAAATGAGAAAGCGCTTGCATTTTCATCCAAGAACAGGTATACTTTTTACGGAAGATTTTTCTGTATCATGGGAAATAGAAATAGAGAGGAAAATGAACCATGAACGAAATGAGATCCTGGTCTGGAAAGCAGTGGCTTGCGTTTCTTATCCAGTTTGTGATCGTGCTGCTGGTGGTGTTTGGAAAATGGCTCGGCTATTCGCTCAATTACCTGTTCGGCACGACCAGCGACAGCACAACGCTGCTCGGCGTTGGAAAGCTCCTGTCAAACCTCGGCAATATGATCGGTGATGAAGCGGATGGGCTGATCGCCCTTGCGGTGCTGATCTATGTGCTGCTTGCGGTCGGCGTGTGGATGTGCGTAAAAACCGTCCTTTCCATTTTCAGATCTGAGGAGATCAAGCCGCATGGCTTTCTATACGGCATCGGTCTCTTTGTCGTTATGCTGCTGCTTGTGCTGATCGCAAACGGCGTGGTCAACTCCGAGAGCGACGGCTATGTTCCGAGGCTCTTTACGCTCGAAGTGTGCGCATATTTCACACTGGTACTCGGTGTGCTGGGGGTGCTCGTCTGCAAGAAAATGCCGGATGTTGCAATGGACTCTGTCCTCAAGGTGTTTCATACCAATAAAACCGGAGCGCCGGTGCCGCCGAAAGCGCCGGGCAGATTCTGCCCGAACTGCGGCAGCGCCGTCCATAGCGAGGACAGCCAGTTCTGCTTCGCCTGCGGCGCAAAGCTGGAACAAGAGCGGTACTGCACGAATTGCGGCAGAAAGCTGGAAAAAGGCATGCGTTTTTGCCCGATCTGCGGAAGGGACTGCACGGCGCCCAAAGTCTGACGGGCAAGGCCGTATCCATTTTGATTTATCAGAAAAACACGCCCCGCGCCATTCGGCGCGGGGCGTGCCTATTTCACCTATTTCACATTCTTTTGGCTTGTCCGCCCCGGGCGGGGGCGATGGGGGGCTTACTCCGTCTCGTCGGAGATGAGGCCGTAGCCGCCGTTTTTGCGCCGGTAAACGACCGACACGGCGCCGTCGGCCGCAACATCGCGAAAGACGAAGAACGTGTGCTCGAGCAGGTCCATCTGCAGGATCGCTTCCTCGACGCTCATGGGCTTGATGGGGAAGCGCTTGCGGCGCACGACCTCGAACGCGCCGGCCTCGACCGCGTCGTCCGCGGGAACGTACTCCGGCTGCACCTCGCGCTCGAGGGCGCCCTCGCGCAGCTTTTTGGCCAGGCGGGTCTTGTTCTTGCGGATCTGGCGTACGATCGTCGCCACGGCGGAATCGACGGAGGCGTACATGTCGCTCGTCGTCTCGTGGGCGCGGAAGAACGTGCCGTTGTTCTTGATCGTGATCTCGGCCGTGAAGCGGCCGCGCTCCGTGCTGAAGGTGACGTTTGCCTCGCTTTCGGTGCGGAAGAGCCGGTCGATCTTGCTGACCTTTTTCTCCGCGTACGCACGCAGGGAATCGGACGGGGCCATTTTCTTTTCAATGAACGTGAACTTCATAAAACGCCACTCCTTTCAGGTTTTCCACTCCGGGTCGCCCCGGATCTGTTGACTACAGTGTAACCGGTCTTGCGGCAAAAAGAAAGGGACATTTTGTGAATGTTTCTCAATTACCGCATCGCCGGCAATTTTTTGTGCGGGGCAGGGGGACTCAGCCCTTCTTGGCCTCCGCCTTGGCGAGGAACTTGTCCGCCATGATGAGAAAGCGCTCGTGCGTGCCCTGGCCGATGGGGCCGGCGTCGTCTTCCGCCGTGACGCGGAACACGAGGCGGCGGCGGTCGACCTCAACGAGCTCGGCCTTCGCTGTGACGTGCATGCCGACGGGCGTCGCCGCGTCGTGCGACACGTCGAGCTTCGTGCCGACGCTGCTCTGGCCTTCCTCCAGACCGTCGGCAATGGCGTTGCAGGCGGCGTTTTCCATCAGGGCGATCATGTACGGCGTGGCGAACACCGGCAGCGAGCCGGAGCCGACCGCAGCCGCGGTATTTTCAGGCGTCACGACGGCGGAAGCGGTGCCGACGGCGCCAACGGAAATGGACATGGTTATCGTCTCCTTTACTTTTGTGAGTACCCCCCGGCTGACAACTGGGGGTAAAAGTAGTTTAACATGATTTTTTCGGGAACGCAACCCAAATTGCAGACAAGCGCCCGCCCCGTGTTAACGTTGTGTCATTCCTTGCAGGACGGGGGGCGCGGTGCTATAATATAAAATTGTCCGATCGGGACGTTTCCGGCCGGACGCGTCCCGCCGAAGCCATCGGCGGAGATCATTTGGCTTCCGCCATCGCCATTGGCGGAGCAGGGAGGAAAAACAATGAAAAACACCGAAAAAACCATGGACAAGATCGTCGCCCTGTGCAAGAACCGCGGCTTTGTGTACCCCGGTTCCGAGATTTACGGCGGCCTCGCCAACTCCTGGGACTACGGCCCGCTCGGCGTGGAGCTGAAAAACAACGTCAAGCGCGCCTGGTGGCAGAAGTTCGTGCAGGAAAACCCCTACAACGTCGGGCTCGACTCCGCCATCCTCATGAACCCGCAGGTCTGGGTGGCTTCCGGCCACGTGACGACGTTCAATGACCCGCTCATCGACTGCAAGTCCTGCAAGATGCGCCACCGCGCCGACAAGCTCATCGAGGGCTGGCTGGCCGAGAACCCCATGCCCGACGTGAATGTCGAGGCCATGACCAACGACGAGATGGTCGCCTTCATCCGCGAGCAGCAGATCCCCTGCCCGGGCTGCGGCAAGAGCGACTTTACCGATATCCGCAAGTTCAACCTCATGTTCAAGACCCACCAGGGCGTGACCGAGGACACGGCCGCCGAGGTGTATCTGCGCCCCGAGACCGCGCAGGGCATTTTCGTCAACTTCAAGAACATCCAGCGCACGACGCGCCGCAAGATCCCGTTCGGCGTCTGCCAGATCGGCAAGAGCTTCCGCAACGAGATCACGCCGGGCAACTTCATTTTCCGCATCCGCGAGTTCGAGCAGATGGAGCTGGAGTTCTTCTGCGAGCCGGACACCGATCTCGAGTGGTTCGACTACTGGCGCAGCTTCTGCCACGAGTGGCTCAAGGGCCTGAACATGCACGATGAGAACCTCCGCCTGCGCGACCATGAGAAGGAGGAGCTGAGCTTCTACTCCAAGGCCACGACCGACTTTGAGTATCTGTTCCCGTTCGGCTGGGGCGAGCTCTGGGGCGTCGCCGACCGCACGAACTACGACCTGACCCAGCACCAGAAGTTCTCCGGCCAGGACATGGACTATTTCGACCAGGAGAAAAACGAGCACTACATCCCCTACGTCATTGAGCCGTCGCTCGGCGCCGACCGCGTGACGCTGGCCTTCCTGTGCGAGGCGTATGACGAGGAGGTCGTGGACGAGGCCAAGAACGACACCCGCGTCGTCATGCACTTCCACCCGGCGCTCGCGCCGTTCAAGTGCGCGGTGCTGCCGCTGTCGAAAAAGCTCTCCGAGCCCGCGACCGAGCTCTACCACAAGCTGCAGAAGCGCTTCATGTGCGACTATGACGAGGCCGGCTCCATCGGCAAGCGCTACCGCCGCCAGGACGAGATCGGCACGCCGTACTGCGTGACGTTCGACTTTGACTCCGCCGCCGACGGCTGCGTGACCGTGCGCGACCGCGACTCCATGCAGCAGGAGCGCATCCCCATGGAGCAGCTGGCCGACTACATCGCCGCGCGCATCCGGTTTTAAGCCATGCCGAAGATCGTCCCGCCGCCGGACCCGACCGCGAAGGAGGAACCCGGCGCGCAGATCGCCCGCTGGCTCGGGCCCGTGGGCGGCGGCTTCGTGCTGCTGCTGTCGGTGCTGATGGTGGTGTTCTGCCTCACGCGGGGCGCAGACCCCGTGCCGGGCTACACGCCGCCGCACGACAGCGACTATTACGCCCAGCACCTCGACGAGCTCGCGCAGGAGCTCAATGCCAACGTCCTGCCCGTGCTCGACGGGACCGCGCACGCCGAGGCGGGGGACGGTACTGTCACCGTGACAGCGTCGGAAAAGGAATACGTGCCCGTGCGCGGTGCGGTGCTGAAGTTTTATGATGCGGCGCTCTTTACATTCGAGAAAGCAAATTAGAATAGAGAAAAGGAAGAATCAACATGAAACACGGATTTATCAAGGTTGCAGCGGCTGCTCCCGAGATCCGGGTAGCAGACCCGATGTTCAATGCGGATGCCGTCATCCGCGCCATGGACGAGCACGCACGCCTCGGCGTGAAGGTGCTCGTGTTCCCGGAGCTGACGCTCACGGGCGCCACCTGCGGCGATCTGTTCTACCAGAACACCCTGCTCGCGGGCGCGGCGGCCGCACTCGAAAAGGTCGTCAAGGCCTCCGAGGGCAAGGACATGCTCGTGTTCGTCGGTCTGCCGGTCGCGCAGGGCGCGAAGGTGTATGACGCGGCGGCCGCCGTGTGCAACGGTGAGCTGCTCGGCGTCGTGCCGGCCAGCTGCCCGGGCGACAAGCACTTCGCCCTGCCCGGCGCGCTGCTCGACGATATTCAGATCGGCTCCCTCGGCCCGGTCGATTTCCACCCGCAGCAGCTGTTCCAGCACAGCGCGGTCAGTGAGCTGAACGTCGCCGCGCTCGTCGGCGCGGACGTGTCCGCCCCGGTGTCCCCGGCTGTGCGTCATGCGCTCGCCGGTGCGACCGTGCTCGTCGAGATGGCGGGCTTCCCGATGGCGACGGACTCCGCCTGCCGCGTGACCACCGCCGTGCGCGCCGAGAGCGCGAAGCTGCACGCCGGCGTCGTGCTGGCGGCCCCCGGCTTCGGCGAGTCGAGCACCGACGCGACGTATTCCGGCCTGTGCCTCATCGCCGAGGACGGTAAGGTGCTCGAGAGCGCCGAGGACGGCTGCTCCGATATCGTGACCGAGCTCGACGTGCAGCTGCTCATCGCCGCGCGCCGCAAGGACGCGACCTTCACCGGCGACGCTGCGTCCTACGTCGTCACCGAGTGGGGCGAGGGCATGGAGGAGACCGTGCTCACCCGCCCGTTCGGCAAGTACCCCTACCGCCCGGACGACCCAGCCGATTATCACGCCGCGGCCAAGCGCCTGCTGCACATGCAGGCCGCCAGCCTCGTGCGCCGCATGCAGTACGCCAATCTCAAGCACCCGGTCGTCGGCATCTCCGGCGGCGTGGACTCCACGCTCGCCGTCATCATCTGCGCCGAGGCCGTGAAGATGATGGGCCTGCCGGCTGACTATGTCACTGCCGTGACCATGCCGTGCTTCGGCACGACCGACCGCACGAAGTCCAACGCCATCATCGTGTCCGAGCAGCTCGGCGCGACCGTGCGCGTCATCGACATCGGTGAGAGCGTCATGCAGCACTTTAAAGACATCGGCCACGACCCTGAAAACCGCAACGTCGTGTATGAGAATTCGCAGGCGCGCGAGCGCACCCAGATCCTCATGGACGTGGCCAACGGCTTTGCCGACGGCGGCATCCATGTCGGCACCGAGGACATGAGCGAGTTTGCCGACGGCTGGTGCACCTACAACGGCGACCACATCTCCATGTACGATGTCAACGCCGGCTCCACCAAGACCATGGTGCAGATGGTCGTGCGCTACGTTGCCGAGACGACGGAGGACAAAGTGCTCGCCAAGGCTCTGCTCGACGTGCTCGACACGCCGGTCAGCCCCGAGCTGCTGCCCCCGACGCGCAACGGCGAGATCGCCCAGAAGAGCGAGGACTCCGTCGGCCCGTACAACCTCCAGGACTTCTTCTTGTACTATCTGGTCGATCACGGCTTCGCACCCGAGAAGGTGCTGCGCCTGGCCGACATCGCCTACGGCGACGAGTTTGACCATGCGACGCTCAAAAAGTGGCTGCGCAGCTACTGCCGCCGCCTCTTCAGCCAGCAGTTCAAGCGCTCCTGCCTGCAGGACGGCCCGACGCTCAACGGCTTCAGCTTCTCGCCGCGCACCGGCTTCAGCATGCCGTCCGACGGGTCGGATGCCCTGTATCTGGCGACCGTGGACGCGCTGAAGTAATTGCATCATCAAAAATTGTCATGGGCGGACGTGCAAAGTTTGCGCGTCCGCTCTTGATTTTTTGCGTCGGATTGGGTAAGATACTCCTGCGCTATATCCCGCCCGGAGCGGGAACAGCAGCTTTAGGAGGTATCAAAAATGAACAACAGCAATGGTAAGACCCGGCGTCTGGCTGGGCTTGCACTCTTCACCGCCATCGTCGTCGTGCTGCAGCTGCTCGGCAGCTTCATCAAGGTCGGCCCGTTCGCCGTGTCGCTCGTGCTGATCCCGATCGTGGTCGGCGCAGCCGTTTACGGCGTGAGCGCCGGCGCGTGGCTCGGCTTCGTGTTTGGCGTCGTCGTCACGATCGCCGTCGTCACCGGCGCCGATCAGGGCGGCTACATCATGTTTTCCGCGCGCCCGGTCATGACCGTGCTCGTCTGCCTCATCAAGGGCACGGCGGCCGGCCTCGTTGCCGGTGCGCTCTATCGCGCCATCGGCAAAAAGCACGCGCTCGCGGGCGTCATCGTCGCGGCTGCGGCCGCCCCGGTCGTCAACACCGGGCTGTTCGTGCTTGCCATGGTGCTGTTTTTCCAGCCGCAGCTGCAGGCGTGGGCCGGCGGCACGGCTGTCGCGACCTATATCGTTACGGGTCTCGTGGGCGTGAACTTCCTGCTCGAGCTGGGCGTGAACCTCGTCCTGAGCCCGACCATCACCCGGCTGATCGCGGCCGGCAAGAAAGGCCCGGTGGACTGATATGCTGCTGGCTCTGGACGTTGGCAATACGAATATTGTGATCGGTTTTCTCGACGAGTCCGGCATCCGCAACATTGCCCGTCTGGAGACCGACCGCGATAAGACCGCGCACGAGTACGCCATCTCGCTGCGGCAGGTGATCGAGTTTTCCGGCATCGCGCCGGAGAACATCGACGGCGCCATTTTGTCGTCCGTCGTGCCGCCGATCAACGGCGCGCTCATCGCCGCCGTGCGCATGATCACGGGCATCCGCCCGCTCGTCGTCGGCCCCGGCATGAAAACGGGGCTGAACATCGCGCTCGACAATCCCGCCGCCATGGGCAGCGACCTCGTCGTCGGCGCGGCCGCCGCGCTGGCCATCCACGCCCCGCCGCTGATCATCATCGACATGGGCACGGCCACCACCATGACCGTGATCGACCGCGAGGCGCGCGTGCTCGGTGGGGCCATCATTCCCGGCGTGGGCATCTCGCTCGAGGCGCTCGCCAACGGCACCTCGCAGCTGCCGCACATTTCGCTCGACGCGCCGAAAAAGTGCATCAGCTCCGACACGGTCGAGGCCATGCGCTCCGGCAGTGTCTACGGCACGGCCGCCATGCTCGACGGCATGATCGAGCGCATGGAGGCCGAGCTCGGCGAGCCCGCCGCCGTCATTGCGACCGGCGGCCTCGGCGGCTGCATCATCCCGTACTGCCGGCGCGAGATCACGTACGACAAGAACCTGCTGCTCAACGGCCTGTGGGCCCTGTATCAGAAGAATAAGCGCAAGCGTTAAGTGCGCGCACCGACGCAGCGGCGTCACGGAGACAGCTCCGTGACGCCGCTGTTTTTTGATGCATTATGCCGGTCACGCGAGCGCGCAAAAAAGCCAGCCACGGCAGAGCCGTGACTGGCTTTTTTATGTTTTCTGCTCAGCGTTTTTTCTTATTGCCGAAGATGCCGCTGCGGCCTTCACTGACCGATTCGTTCATCGCCTCGGCATAGGCGCGCAGGCGCTCCTTCTGCTCGGATGTCATGTTCTTCGGCACCGTGACCGTGATCGTGACGAACTGGTCGCCGCGGCCGCCGCCCTTGCTCTGCAGGTACGGGATGCCCTTGCCGCGCAGACGGAACACGCTGCCCGGCTGCGTCCCCTCGGGGATGGTGAGCTTGACGCGGCCGTCGATGGTCGGCACCTCGATCTCAGCGCCGAGCGCGGCCTGCGCGAACGACACCGGCATCTCCATGAGCACGGAGTTGCCGTCGCGCTCGAAGAGCGGGTGCGGCTTGACAAAGACCGTGATGAGCAGATCGCCCGCCGGCCCGCCGTCAAGCCCGGCGTTGCCCTTGCCGCGCAGATTCAGCGTCTGGCCGTCGTCGATGCCGGCCGGGATCTTGACCTTGATGGTCTGATTCTTGCGCACGGCACCGCGGCCGCCGCAGCGCGGACACGGCTGGTGGATGATCTTGCCGCGGCCGCCGCACTTCTTGCACGCGCCGCTGGTCTGCACCATGCCGAACGGGGTGCGCTGCGTGGTGCGCACGCTGCCGGTGCCCTTGCAGTCCGGGCAGACCTCCGGCGTGGTGCCGGGGGCGCAGCCGGTGCCCTTGCAGTCCGGGCACTGCTCGACACGGCCGACGTTGATCTCCTTCTCGCAGCCGAACGCCGCCTCTTCAAAGGTGATGTTCAGGCGTACGCGCAGGTTTTCGCCCCGGCGCGGGCCGCTGCGCTGGGTCTGTCCGCCGCCGAAGCCGCCGCCGAAGATGTCGCCGAAGATGTCCCCGAAGCCGCCGCCGAAAATGTCGCCAAAGCCGCCGAAGCCGCCGAAACCGGCACCGCCGGGGCCGCCGGCGGACGGGTCGAACGCCGCATGGCCGAACTGGTCATACTTCGCGCGCTTGTCGGGATCGGACAGCACCTCGTAAGCCTCGTTGATCTCCTTGAAGCGCTCCTCGCATTCCTTATCGCCCGGATGCAGGTCCGGGTGGTTGGCCTTGGCCTGCTTGCGGTAGGCTTTTTTGATCTCGTCCTCGGATGCGTCCTTCTGGACGCCGAGCACTTCATAATAATCTCGTTTTTCAGCCATACATGAACCTCAACTGTCTATGGATTCCCCCGCGCGGGGGTCAGAAAGCTCCAAATGCGGGCGCGCTTGTTCGGCGCGCCCGCGTTGCTTTGCCCGTGTCGGGGGCGGGGTGTTTACTTCTTGTCGTCGTCGACGACGGTGTAGTCCGCGTCGTAGTACTGCTGGCCGTTGTCGCCGCCGTTGCCGCAGTCGCCGCCCTGGCAGTTCGGGTCACAGCCCGGGTTCGCGCCCGGCTGGCCGCCCTGCGGGTTGGCCTGCTGATACATCTTCTCGCTGAGCTTGTAGAACACCTGCGTCAGCGCCTCGGTCGCGGCCTTGATGGCTGCGGTGTCGCTGCCCTTGAGGGTCTCCTTGAGCTCGTTGAGCTTGCTCTCGACCTCGGCCTTCTCGGCCGCGTCGACCTTGTCGCCCAGCTCCTCGAGCGTGCGCTCGGTCTGGTAGACCATCTGGTCGCCCTGGTTGCGGGTGTCGATCTCTTCCTTGCGCTTGGCGTCCTCGGCGGCGTACTGCTCCGCCTCGCGGACGGCCTTGTCCACGTCTTCCTTGGACATGTTGGTCGAGGAGGTGATGGTGATGTGCTGCTCCTTGCCGGTGCCGAGGTCCTTGGCGGAGACGTTCACGATGCCGTTGGCGTCGATGTCGAACGTGACCTCGATCTGCGGCACGCCGCGGCGGGCCGGGGCGATGCCGTCGAGCTGGAAGCGGCCGAGGCTCTTGTTGTAAGCAGCCATCTCACGCTCGCCCTGCAGGACGTTGACCTCAACAGAGGTCTGGTTATCGGCCGCAGTGGAGAACACCTGGCTCTTCTTGGTCGGGATTGTGGTGTTGCGCTCAATAAGCTTGGTGAACACGCCGCCGAGGGTCTCGATGCCGAGGGACAGCGGAGTCACGTCGAGCAGGACCACGCCTGCGACGTCGCCGCCGAGCACGCCGCCCTGGATGGCAGCACCGTCGGCCACGCACTCATCGGGGTTGATGCCCTTGAAGCCTTCCTTGCCGGTGAGCTTCTTGACCATTTCCTGCACGGCCGGGACACGGCTGGAGCCGCCGACGAGCAGGACCTTCGTCAGGTCGGATGCGGTGATGCCGGCGTCGCTCATGGCCTGGCGCACCGGGCCTGCGGTCTTCTCGACGAGGTGAGCGGTCAGCTCATTGAACTTTGCGCGCGTGAGCGTCACGTCCAGGTGCTTCGGGCCGGTCGCGTCCGCCGTGATGTACGGCAGATTGATGTTCGTGCTCGTCACGCCGGACAGCTCGATCTTCGCCTTCTCGGCTGCTTCCTTCAGGCGCTGCATGGCCACGCGGTCGCCCGAGAGGTCGATACCGTCGCTCTTCTTGAACTCCTCGACGAGGTAGTTGGTGATGCACTGGTCGAAGTCGTCGCCGCCGAGGCGGTTGTTGCCTGCCGTGGCCAGCACTTCGATGACGCCGTCGCCGATCTCCAGCACGGAGACATCGAACGTGCCGCCGCCGAGGTCGTAGACCATGATCTTCTGGTCGGTCTCCTTATCGAGGCCGTAGGCCAGTGCGGCCGCCGTCGGCTCGTTGATGATACGCTTGACGTCGAGGCCGGCGATCTTGCCGGCGTCCTTCGTCGCCTGGCGCTGCGCGTCGGTGAAGTAGGCCGGCACGGTGATGACGGCTTCGGTCACGGGCTCGCCGAGATAGGCTTCTGCATCGGCCTTCAGCTTCTGCAGGATCATGGCGCTGATCTCCTGCGGGGTGTACTTCTTGCCGTCGATTTCGACTTTATAATCCGAGCCCATCTCGCGCTTGATCGAGCTGATCGTGCGGTCCGGGTTCGTGACGGCTTGACGCTTTGCCACCTGGCCGACCATACGCTCGCCGGTCTTGGAGAACGCGACGACGGACGGGGTGGTGCGATGACCTTCCGCGTTGGGGATGACGGTCGCTTCGCCGCCCTCCATGACGGAGACGCAGCTGTTCGTGGTGCCAAGGTCGATACCGATAATTTTACTCATAATGATTTCCTCCTGTATTGAAAGCAGATTGTGTATACAAATTTATATTGGAATCAGTTTGCGACTTTCACAACGGAATACCGCAGCACGCGGTCGCCGATGCAAAAGCCCTTTTCAAACTCTTCCACGACAACGCCCTCGCCGTAGGCATCATCCTCGATGTGCATGACGGCGTTGTGGCGGTTGGCGTCAAATGGTTGTCCGACGGCTTCGATCGCCGTCACACCGAGCTGATTGAGCGCGGTGTTGTACTGGTTCATGATGCCCTCAAGGCCCTTGCGGGCGGGGTCATCGGCCGGTGTCTGTGCCAGCGCGCGGGACAGACTGTCGTACACCGGCAGGAACTTTTTGAGCGTGTCGCAGCGGACGTCCGCGTAGATCGCTTCGCGCTCGCGGGTGCTGCGGCGGCGGTAGTTGTCATATTCGGCGAGCAGGCGGAGGTACTTGTCTTTCTCCGCTGCGAGATCAGCCTCGATCTCTTTTTTCGTCTCTTTCTTTTCTTTGGATTCCTTTTCTTTTTTGGTTTCCTTCTTGTCGGCCTTCTTGCCGTCCTGCTTGGCCGGAGCTTCTTCGGTCTCGGCGGCCGGGGCGGCCGTGTCGGTCTTCACGTCTTCAGCGGTCGGCTCCGTTTCCGGCGCCGTCTGCTTCGGGTCGTTCGTTTTCGTGCTCATCTGTATCGTCTCCCTTAATGATCAGCTTGTTGTCCAGCCCGGGGGGCGGAAGCGTGCCGCCGCCGAGCAGCTTGGAAAGGCCGGCCGCAATGAAGCTGAGCTTCGCGGCGACCTTGGAATAGTCCATGCGCGTCGGGCCGACCACACCGATCAGGCCCCGCATATTTTCGCCCGCGTCATACGTCGCGAGCACGACGCTGCTGTCGCGCAGCTCCTCGGCCACATTCTCCGGGCCGATGAGCACGCGCACCTCGTTGTCGCCGCCGAGCTGCTCCATCGGGATGTCGAGCAGGTTGCTGCCGTCGGACAGGTAGCTCATGAGGCGGTGCGCCTTGTCGGGGTCGCGGAACTCCGGCTGGTGCAGCAGCTGCGACTCGCCGACGAGGTACGTCTGCGCGGTGCCGGCGCCCGTGAGCACCTCAATGGCGAAGGCCGCGATCACGGCCGTGATGCCGAGGTTATCCTGCGCGGCGCGCTCCGCCGAGCGGATCAGCACCGGGGTGATGTCGCTCTCGTGGATGCCCGTGAAGTGGGCGTTGAAGACGGTGGCCAGCTTCTGGATCATGCTCTGCTCGGCCGAGACCGGCAGGTGCACGAGCTTGTTTTTCACCGTGTCGTCGCTCAGCAGCAGCACGATGATGAAGCTGTTCGCGTCGAGATAGATGAGGTCGAAGCGGCGGATGGTCACGCCGGCGCTCGTCGTGAGCGTCACGGCGGGGTAGTTCGTCAGCTGCGAGGCAAGGCGGCTCGCGTCCGTCATGAGTTCGCCGCGCTGGTGGCGGCCCGTCAGACTCTGCGTGATGGCCTGCGTTTCTTCTGCGGTGAGATCCTTGTGCTCCATGAGCTCGTTGACGTACATCCGGTAGCCGAGCGGCGTGGGCACGCGGCCCGCCGACGTGTGCGGCTGCTCGAGATAGCCCATGGCGACCAGCTCCGCAAGCTCGTTGCGGATCGTGGCCGAGGAACAGCCGAGATCCGCGCTCGCGGCGATGGCCTTTGAGCCGACCGGCTCCGCCGTGCGGATGTATTCCTCGATGACCGCGGCAAGTATTTTCTTTTTGCGGCTGCTGATGTCCATGATCTCCTCCGTTGGCACTCGGAGCTGCCGACTGTTGGCACTCCTGGCCTTCGAGTGCTAATTTACACCCGCGCGGTCGGAAAGTCAAGGCCTTTTCCTATATTATTGATAGATTGTTCATAATTATTTTTCCGGCCGTTTCGGGGCGGGGGAGCGGGCGGTTTTTCGGGGGAAAACCGCGCGCGGGCGGCGGCAAAAATCTCTGATTTTTGCCGGAGGGCAGATACCGACCGCGGTGCAGGACGCAGCATAGCAATCCCTCAGTCAGCCTCACAGCTGCCAGCTTCCTTTACACAAGGGAGCCGTGTTGTCTTTCTTTTTCGGGTGCTGCACTTCAGATGATCATCTGTCCACCTTCCCCTTCAGGGGAAGGCTTGGCGGTGCAGCAAATATCCGGGCGCGGCAGAAACTGCCGCGCCCGGATGCGCTG
>OICJ01000131.1_pt1 | contig 26672 bp, 40 predicted proteins | sample 1581291 | NCBI WGS metagenome assembly OICJ01 (sample SAMEA3882540, study PRJEB24775) | human gut metagenome | biome: human-associated habitat; feature: intestine environment; material: feces | place: Netherlands | collected 2009/2010 | reverse complement strand
TATTAGAAAAAAAAGTATTAGAAAAAAAAGTATTAGAAAAAAAAAACGGTGTTGAAAAGTTGAAAGTTTTCAACAATATTAAAAGTAGTTTTCAATATTTTATTTTCCTATATATTTCTTCTTACCGGACCTTTATATATATTATTTGCATCCGTTAACATATAAATAGTATCTGGATTTTTTTATTTTATACAATTTTCGGAACAAACATATATTAAAATTTAAGGTATTGGGCGGACCTTGGAATCCATAATTTACAAACTGTTCATAAAATCAATATAAAAACTACTTTTAATTTTTGCGGCAATGGTGTATAATAATAGTATCAAATATGAAAGTAGGAATTAGCAATGGAACGAACAAAAGCAAATAATCAATATTTTGGAAAAGCGTTTGAAATTTTGGTGGTGGAAACACTAACCGGAAAAACCCCCGAAAATTCAGTGCTTGAAAAGTTTTCTGATTTGTCTGAAATTCGTGCGGATGTCAACAACTTTTTAGCGACTTTTGGTAACTATAAGAATGTAGAATGGTGTGGAAATCATACTAAATCTGCCGTGTGTGATTTGATAGCAGACGGGAAACACATTGAATTGAAGTATACAAGCAGCGGAAATGGAACTTATTATAATACCACTATTTATCAAATGATTGAATATGGTTTTGATTATAGAGATTATATGAATTATTTTGCACTTTATGACGGCATAGCAACAATACCGAACATAAGCATAAATAAAAAAGCAGGTTCTCCCGTATCTATTGAAGATTCGCTTTACATCCGAAACAATTTTCCAAATGAATATGATTTTATTTCGGGCATTGAAAAGCGTTGCCGTGAAAATTTTGTTAATGATTTATTTGACTATTTTTCACAAAATTTTAATGTTTTTATTGACTTTTTGAATAAAATGTTAAGAAAAGAAACAAAAAATGGACTGCCGGACACAATTTATATATATAATTATAAGAAAAAAGAAACAAAAGTTCTTGAAATTGATAAGATTTTAACAATTTCACAACATTTAGAGCTAAAAAAGACAACAAATTCTTTAAAATATGGTAATATTCGTATTGCTTTTGGTTGGCAAAACGGAAACGGTTTAAATAATCCAACTATCAGAATATTTATAGATTAAAAGTATTGAGAGGACAAATATTTGCCCTCTTTTTTATTGCGGCGGACCGTTTGAATTGAAATGGATTGATAGGACCAATAGCATGATAAAAGAAAAGAGGGAATCCAAAACGGAAACCCTCTTTATTTTAGCCTTTAAGAATACTTCTTAATCTATAATCAATTTTCTTTAAAAACGATAAGACTTCTTTTTCTGTTATTGCTGAATTATTAAAACCTCTAAATTCTACTGTTTTATTCATTGATGTGCTATATCGACAAGTATAAACGCTTTTTGATTTATCATTTTTCTGTCTGATAAAATAAATTAGAGAAAAATTTGCAGCAATATCATCACAATAATAGTATCCAACACAATTATTTTGTTGTTGTCCTTCTACAATTAAATCTTCTAAAGAACGAGGAACAACGACACAATAATTTTCTGTTGTCATATCTTCTATTTCAAGAATTTGTAATTCATTTTTAGCAATTTGTTTTAAAGATTTGGCGTTTTCTTTTAAACAATAGATTTTATAAATGCGGTTAGATACTTTGAAAAAATCGTCTTGTGGTTTAATTTCTTTCCATAATTCCGGCATTTCGTCCAATAAATTAGTAATTCTATAAAGTTGTCCTTTGTTTATTTGTTTTTCACTATTGTTTTTCAAAAGTCTTGCTAATTTGATAAGGTCTTTTTTTCAAAAGCAAAAGATTCATCGTCACCGAAAATATCTGGATATTTTAAACATACTTTTTGTAAGTCTTGTGGCATTTGCTGTTTAATTCTTTCAAGATTTAAGAATTTACCATAGTAACATGAACTGAAAGGTACTCTTTCATCTAAACAGAATTGAATAAATTTACCGTTAAACATTTCGGAATCAATACTAATGCGTCCGTTGAAATTTAAATTTGGATACAATTCTTTCAAGGAAATAGCTTTGTCTATCAATTCAATTTTTTCCCACTTTACATCATATTCAGTTAAATATGGGTTAAAAATTGTTGATAACAATTCATATAGTAAAATTGTGTCCACATTAGCACAAATATCTCCGTTTTCAGTCAACAGAGAAATGACACCGCCCGAAAAATTTAAGTCATAATCTTCAAAATTGATTAAAGCTTGTTTTTTAGGAACATCAATAACCATTTTGCGTTTACTATCAGCATCATCAAAAGTATAAACACCCTTAACTCTTGTCAAAAAGAACATAGTTAAAACCTCTTTTCTTTAATTTCTATAATTATTATAACACATCTTGCCCAAAAAGTCAAGTAAACTTTTTATTGACAAATTTTTAAGAAAATATTAGAGAGCAGGCGGGACCGTAGTATGGTTAAAACAAACGGGAATCTTTCAATTCCCGAATGCTTTTATTATTTCAAATTATTTCTAATCATTTCAGCAACTTTTTCGATAATAATCATATCATATCCATTTACATCTTGATTATTTTTATATCTATATTCTACAATATCTTGCTTTTTAATATTATAACGACAAGTAATATAACTTTTTTTAGGGCTATTGCTATGTCTAATGAACAATATTAGATTTTCACCTCCTAAAATTGATTCGTTATAATAATGTCCAACACAATTATTCTGTTGTTTACCTTCATCTACTAAATCTTCATAAGTTTGCGGAACTACTACAATATAATCGTCAAAGCATTTGCCATTCATAAAATTTAATTGTTTTAATTTAAGACTTAACATATTTTTTTCTTCTTTCATATTATAAAAATGATAATTTTCATAATTCTGAAATACTGTTCTATTTGTATCAAGTAGTTCGTCATTAATATTGTATATTGTAAGGTAACGAATAAGTTCAGATAATCTGCTATATACAGCTTTTGGATTGTCTGAATGAAAAGTAGTGTATTTTACAATTCTTAAAAGTTTTAATAAAGTTGAAGTGTTTAAAAGCTCTAAAGATTCTATTGAAATTTGTGTAAAAACAATAGCAAAATACGGTTTTAAATCTTTTGGAATAAGACTATATGCTTTTATGCTCTTGTATCTGTTCATTGAGTTGTGATTCACGGGTGCTTCTTCTTTTGTACACCATTCTAAATAATCTTTTGTCAACTTATTATGATTGGCGAAATAGGGATACATCGCTTCATTATAATCTAATTCTGGATACTGTAAAGCCATAGAAAGAAAAGCTTCTCCATCCCTATATGCTTTAAAGTCATTTTTGTTTAAATAAATAAATTTCGATAGAATCTCTTGTGTTCCAAAACCCGAACAACTGACAGAGTATTCATGATAGTCATGACAAGCTTGAAAGAAATCTCTTGATAACTTTTTAATTTCTTTACCATTAGACAAAATCTTGTCATTCAAAAAGTCGATAACATAGAATCTTCTTTCAGTTTCAATTTCAATAGTTCCCTTATTCTTTTTCATAGATACAATTCTCATTTCAGTTTCCTCTTTCCGCCTTATCGGCTTTCTTAATTTCTATATTTATTATAGCATATCCAGAATCAAAAGTAATTATGTTTTTCTAAAGTAATTGTAAACTATCTATGAATTGCCGCCGACCGGGACCGTATATAAAACAAAAATAGGGACACCCAATTTCTGGGCATCCCTTAACAATTTATTCAAATTTATATCTTATTCTTCTGCTGCTTCTGGAATATCCTCTTTTAATGCGTCTGCTTTTCTCTGTGCTCTTTCCGCTCTTTCCTTAATATCACGAGCAATCTTTTCTTTCTTTTTACGGGCATTTGCTGCTTTTGTGTTCTCTTTTGCTACTACGTAATCGTCATAAGCAGTAGCAGCTTCTTCAAAGTCGAAAGCCGGAACAGGCTGTTTAGAACGAACAGTTTCAAACCAGTTCTTAATTTTTGGGTCAATAGTGACAACTACATCTTGCGGGAATCCGTCTGAATCAGTCAAGGAAACCTTGAAACCGATTTCATTTGTCAAGCTATTAGTACCTGTTCGCAACATATGAACATTTTCTTCACCAAACTGCTTTGTTAATGTGTTGATGAAGAACTCAACCATCTTCTGCTTGATAACGGTTTTCATCTGGTTGTTGGTGGTAGAAGCATCCTGTGTGAAGTTAATCATGTTTTCCATAAAAAATTCCATTTCTCTGTTTTAACGACTTTATCAGCTGTCATTCTCTTTACTACTCTTATATTATATCACATTTTTCTCAATTTGTCAAGTAAACATTTTATGAACTCTTTACCATTCCTTTCTAATTCTATTCGATTGCTATCGTTCTTTTCTTTACCTCTCTTTCTCTCTTTCACTATAATTATTATAGCACACATCCGGCAAAATGTCAAGCAAAAAGTTTTCAACAATAGCCGCAATTTTTTGTCTATTTTGACGAAAACGGCGGTTGCGGACCTATCATCTGTAAAAAAACAAAAAAGTTCACAAAAACCAGTATACTTGTTAATTTTAAAAGCGTATAATAGAACTATAGCTTAAAGAAAGAAAGAGGTAAAACCGCATGAAAAAAATTATTGTATTAGATACAGAAGGCATGAGTTCTCATAATCCATATAATATCGGTTATGTTGTCGCTGATAGAAACGGCAATATTTATTTAGAACGAAATTTTGCCTATTTGCCTGCTATCATTGAAAATGTAATTGATTGTGAACCAGCAAAAGAACTTGTTATTCGTGGGGCTTCTGAAATACTTGAAACCGAAAAATATTTCTATGTAAGGGATAAACAAGAAATTTTAAACACTTTAAGAAATGATATTATAGATAATAAAGTATCTGATATTTGGGCTTATAATTGCCCTTTTGATAGTCGAATGTTAAGTAAGCTTTTTGGGGCTGAATGTGTTGAAGAGTTAGGTATCACATTTAAATGTATTTGGTCGGCAATTGTCTTTAGCAAACTATTGTCTAGAAATTATTTTAATTTTATTGAGAAGAACAATTATTTAACAGAGAAAGGCAATCCAATCTCAAAAGCTGAAATTGTTTATAGATACCTTTTTGATGAAAATAATTTCATAGAAGAACATACTGCTTTAGAAGATTCTAAAATTGAATTATCTATTCTTTTGAAAGCCTTTAAGACTAAAAAGAAATTAGTATGGGATTGCCGCCAACCGTGGAGAATACTAAAAGAAAAATATGATAAAGAGAGGGGCTAAACCCTCTTTTTTTTATCCGCAGGACCGTTGATATTAGGACTGTTGGTCAGGACCTTTCGTAAGAAAAAACAAACGGGAATCTTTCAATTCCCGAATGCTTTTGTTTTATATATTATCGTTAATAAAGTCATTGATATAATAAACAATTTTTTCATCAGCATTATCTATATTACGATTATTTTTGTATCTTGCTTCTTCTACTTTTTTTGTTGTCTACACAATAACGGCAAGTAATATAACTCTTTTCCGGTTTATCTTTCTTTCTTAAAAAGAAAATACAATTATTGCCATTTTCTATACTATTATTATAATAATATCCAACGCAATTATTTTGCTGAAAATTTTCGTTGATTAAATCCATGACGTTTTGTGGAACTACTACAATATAATCATCAAAACATTTGCCATTCATAAAATTCAGTCTTCTTAAAGTATTTTCAAAAGCTTCATTATTCACAAATTTTTGTTGTTCAATAATTCTATAATTTTGAGATACAGTACGGTTAGTGTTTAACAGCTTTTTGTTTCCGTCTGTTAAATTATGTGTTAACTCGTATAATTTTTCAATATCATTGATGGCTTCATCTGCTCTTAAATGACAAACAGTATACTTTATAATTTTCAATAATTTAAGAAGTGTTTCTCTGTCTATATTTTTGGTTACGATATAAATTTTCATCATAGCATAATATGGTTTTAATTCTTTTGGAATAGAATCTTCTAATTTCTCTTGATAATATTCTTGTGTGGTTCTCAAACAAACAAATTCATCATGTTCTCTACACCAATTTAAATAATCTTTCGTTAATTTCAAGCCACACATATCATCTAAATCTACACGGTATTCTAAATCTGAATTTTGTATAGCAATAGAAATAAAACTTTCTGCTTTACGATATTTTTCAAAAATATTGCCACTCATACGAATCAAAGAAGAAAGTAGGGCAGTTTCTCTGTCATAAGCCTCTGGGTGCTGACGATATATAAAATAAAATTGTGTCACATCAGACGGCAACTTTTTAATTTCTTTACCATTAGACAAAATCTTGTCATTCAAAAAGTCGATAACATAAAGTTGGTTATCTGTTTTAATTTCAATAGTTTCCTTGTTCTTTCTCATGGTCAAAATGTTCATTTTAATTCCTCTTTCCGCTGTCTAACAGCTTTCTTAATTTCTATATTTATTATAGCATATCCAGAATCAAAAGTAATTGTGTTTTTCTAAAAGAATCATGAACAATTCATTAAAATGTGCCGCCAAAAATTTCCATAACAGAATTGCGGACCAATAGCTGTAAAAGAAAAGACGGCAAGTCATAACAACTTACCGCCATGTTTTTAGTATTCAAAACCGTCTTCATCAAAACAAAATTGCTGCCCATCAGAAATATCAATCATCATATCTAAATACAAGCTATCTGGAATCATTAAAGACTTTTTGTTAAATTTTGCTACTTTATCAAAATAATCACATACAGCCGACAAATTATCAACCATACATTCCATAACATGAAAATCAGAAAGCATATAGTCTGCAAAATCATCAGCATTCAAATTTACAATTGTGTTTTCAGTGTGGTCAAAAAATCTCATGATAAAAACTCCTATTCTCCACATTTAATTGAGTGTGGTTCTCTTTACTACTCTTATATTATAGCATACTTTTTTCAATTTGTCAAATAAACATTTTATGAACAAGCTGCCGGGACCATTAAATTCTAAATGAATTGGCGGCAAGTCACAATAACTCACCGCCACATTTTAACAGTACTCTTTCAAGTATTCTACTTCACTAATCAATTCTTCTTTTAGGTCTGAACACAGCCAAAATTGATTGTTAAAAGTAGTAAATGGTTCTTTAGCCAAAAGTCCATTCAAAATATCATTGTTTGAAATAAAGTCGGTTAAATCAGTTTTTGCTTTTGCTAAATTGTTCGCCATGGTAAAAAATTCAGTTAGCTTTTGAGAATCCTCTTCAATACAATTCCAAACATCACCATTTAACATTTCATCAACAAAATCGAGTTCACTTAAATCAATAGTTTGTTCTTCTGAAAGATTAAAAAATTTCATATTTCCTCCTATTAGATAAAACCTTTAAAACCTGTTTTTGCCTTGTAAATTTGTTCTAAATGATAGACTACATTTCTTTTCTCTCTGAAATTTACTTGAACTGCAGACACTTTAGAAACAATTTTGCCATTTCTCTGGAGAGTTCCACCACCATCTTCTTTGAATTGTCGACACACATTGTTATTATCATCGAATAACCACATTTCATCAGTTCTTTCTATTGTTGAAAATTTAGGCGTTCCAAAGTTCACAATAGCAATTTCAGAGATAAACGGCAGATTCTTTTTAATCCATTCCATTTTCTCTTGATAACAAATTTTTAAATAATCATCACTAACATTTTTCGGCAACCACGTTGAAACGGCGAATTTTACACCAATTCCCAAAAGCTTGTTAATGATAGTATCAAAAGATTTGCGTTCAACCATAAGCATTTCTTCTTTCGAAAACATACCCACTTCTTCACGCTCAATTCTTTCAATAGCGTTCATATAATCATCGCCATACAGGTTGTATAGTGTGCCATCTAAATCAAACACGATTTTTGTTTCCATTGAGATTTCCTCTTTTCTTTAATTTACTATAGTAATTATAGCACACTATCCCCACAAAGTAAACAGATATTTCTTTAAATAATTGTAAATTGTCTATGAATTGCAGACTGCGGACCTATGTTCTGTATCTTTAACAAAAAGTTAAAAAACATTTCTTATTATATAGTAGATTTTGGCGGCGACCTGTGGTATAATTATTATAGAAAGTTAAGGAAAGGAATTGATAGAAAATGTGATATTGTTCATAGAATGTTTACTTGACAAATCAGCAAAAACGTGTTATAATAATAATAGAGTTAAGGGAAACGCTCTTAACCACAACTTATTTAAAAAGGAGATTTTATTTATGGCTTATTATGTAAAGAATTTGAATGACTATTGCGAAAAGTGTGTTGCTGAAAACGTATCCATGTTTCAAGGCTCTGAACGATGGGGGTTGCTTGTAAATTCGCCAGCTGGAACGGTTATGATTGTAGACACTGAACGAGGACTTTCGTGGGCTGCTCACTGTCATGAAGATGATGAGTTTGATTTTAACATTGGCTTTACTTATGCCTATCACCGAATGAAGGGTTGGGATTTGCCAGAAGAAAAGAAGAAGCCAAAGGTAAAGATTGAAGCACTTGAAACATTTGATACTTTTATGTATTGTGGGCATAAGTTTAGATTTTTGGGATATACAAAGTACGGAAATTATATAAATGCTGAAATGATTGGTTATGAAGACAAGTATGCTACCTTTAGTGTAGGTACAGAGGTAGAAAAGGTATAAAGAAAATGGGGATAGGTTAGAAATAGCCTACCCCTTCTTTTTATACCACCTCGGACCTAAGTTTTATTATTAAAAAAATAGACCTCTCATTTCTGAAAGGTCTAATAATTTTTTATTTAAGATAATTGTTAATTAGTTCATCTATTTCTTTTGCGAAAGTCCAGAATTGTTCATGGGGTTCTTTGTTATTTTTTTCTTTTAGTTCAATTGTTTTTCCAGCATTTACATTATAACGTGCAGTTGCTACTGATTTTTTAGGGTTGTCTTTTCTTCTGATAAAATAAATATAATCTCTACCGCAAAGAATATTATCATTATAAAAACTACCAACGCAATTATTTTGTTGCTTGCCTTCATCTATTAAATCGTCAAGCTTTTGCGGAACTACTACAATATAGTTTCCTTTAGTGAATTGGTTTATAAAGTTAATCTTTGTTAAGTTTTTAATAAATATTTCTTTTTCTTTTTTTATCTCGATATTCTCTTATTATTTCTAAATTTCTTTTTATACTTCTGTTAGTATCTAAAAGTTTTAGCCCTTCTTCTGGATTATCCATTAAAAAACAAAATGTATCGTAATCAGGCACGACACTACGATAGCAGCAAAAACTATTTATTAAAGTCTTTTTAACAATTTTCAAATAAGTTTTTCCACATTCAGTTTTTAAAAAGTTGATAATATTGGTAGAATTTATAATAAGACTGTTTAAAATTAAAGCAATATAAGGATACCATTCAATAGAAAAACTTTCTTTTATTTGTTTTTCTAAAAGAAAATTAATCATATTTTCATGTGAAAATATTTCTCTTTTTTCTTTTAACCAGTTAACAAAACCCGTTGGAATATGTGATTCTATTCTACTACTTAAATAGCATTCAAGATTGTTTTCATAACAAATAGAAATTGCTGATTCCAAACGTCTTAAAGACGCTAAAATAGATTCTTCTCTTCTGCACCACCATAGCAAATGACGAAAGTGAATAACACCTTTTATTTGTGATAAAAGGTCTTTATGATAGTTTTGATAATCATCAGCATCATCTATATGAATATACTTTTGTAAAACAGTAAAATCATAAAATGTTTCATCTAAAAGGCTATCATATACAGTTCCTTTATTCAAATCAGCCACACAATAAATATCGGGTCTTTCAGTATAGAAATAAAGCTTTTCTTTCTGCTTTTTGAAGTTCACAAAATCCATAGTAAAACCTACTTTCTTTTTAATTTCTATATCTATTATAACATGAATTGCCCGAAAAGTCAAGTAAACTTTTTATTGACAAATTTTTAATAGAATGTGCCGGGACCATAAAATGATGCTCTTAACAAATTATTAAAAATATTTTTAATAAATGTAGTAGATTTTGGCGGCGACCTGTGCTATAATAATTATAGAAAGTTAAGGAAAGGCGGTAAAAACCGATGGTAAACAAAACAAAAACGGTTGAATTTATTCGTTTCTTTAATCCAAAAACACACAAACTAATTTTCAAAATGCCGACAATAAACAGCAGTTCTATTCTTCTGGATTCAGAAATTCGGCAATCTGTTCCTTTTAGCGTTTATAGTGAAATTTATAATGCTATTACCGGAAAGGAATTAGAAAGCGATGGTTTTTCTACTTATGATTTTTGTACTAACTTTTTGGAGCAGTTTGAAGATGATTCAATGGGGACTTATCATTATCTTAAAGATGAAAAGAACTTCATCGACTTTTGTTCAGAAGTGGTAGAAATTACTTATCCAGAGAACGCTGACTATTATCTTGTTCAATGGGAGAATAGTTATGGAATTTGGCAGAATGATAATAGCTTTAAAACAATAGAGCAGGCTTTAGAATATTGTGATAATGATTTGAATAAATATGAATTGATGAGAATTATTCCGCAATATTTCGGTAAGTATTTTCAAGAAGAACCAAAAGAAAGAGGTATTTAACTATGGAAAAGAAATATTTTTATGTAGACAACCTTCATGAATATGGAAAACGACTTTATTATAAAAAGCGTTCTAAAGATTGGCAATTCGTTCAGTTACCAAAAGGGGCTTTTTGCCTGTATAACGAAAGAACTGGAAAAATTGTAATGTCAAGAAAACATCCGGAAGATGAACCAGACAATTGTGTTGCTTTTGCTATTTGTTATCACAAGTATATGGGATGGAATGAGCCAAAAGAAAGAATTCATGTAATAGATAAACAGGCTGCTCAATTAAAGATTGGAGATAGATTTTATATAGTCGGAGAACTTTCAAAACAAGAACTAAGATGTTGTGGCTATCTGAAAAGTGGAATGGTTTTATATGAATTTGTTAATAGTAAAGCTGCTGTCGTCAGCAGTTTAAAACCAAATACTTTAGTTTTTATTAAAAAAGAAAAATAAAGCAATGGGCGGTAGGTTCTCCTATCGCTCTTTTTCTTTCGCTGCCACGGACCATGGTAAGACTAAAAGAAAAGGGGAACTATTGTAGTTCCCCAAATTTTTAATCAAATAAAAATGTATATTCTCCCCATTTTTGGGGCACAATGTTATTTATATCCACATTGTTTTCATGGCAATATCTTATAGCTGAATCATAATCTTGATAAATAGCTTTTGTGAAAAATTTATCATAGCTATCAGTGTCTTGAATTGAAAAATAATCAGCTTCTACTTCTATCATGCTCCATTTATTATGAGATACCATATAAAAGTAAACATCTTGTTCAGCCCATTCATTTTTTAATTCTTCTAAAGAGCGATAAATACAATAGTCATACGTTCCTACTGGAGCTACAAAGAAATAAAAACGGTCTATAAATTTTATATAGGTATAATCATAATAAATGGAAACGATAGAATACATCTTTTCTAAAAGTTTCTCTTCAAAACGATATATACTTTTAGTTGTTCCAATTTTTGAACCATCAGCAGAACAAAAAATATCCCAAACCAATTCTTTCTTCATAATCTTTACTTTAGCCATAAATTTCTCCTATTCTCTGCTTTAATAAGCTTATCAGTTCCGACTTTTTTCTCTTTACTACTCTTATATTATACTACAGGTTGCCCAAAAATTCAATAGATAAATCCTTAACAAATTTTAAAAATTTTATTTTTTGCTTGAGAAAAATATCCGTATAACTGTAAAAATTCCAGCGATAATGAAAGTATTCTTCCACAAAAAATCAATTCCCAAAATCAAAGAAGCCAGCCAATAAATTAAAGCAGCAGGAACTAACAGAATTACATAAGTAATAAGAACAGCGAGAACTACAGAAATAACTACCTTTTTCATAACATTTTTCCTTTTCTGTGTTTTTAAGAGTTTATCACCTCTCTTATCATGTTTCTATTATACCACATCAAGAATTAAAAGTAATTATTTTTTTCTAAAAGAAATGTAAACTGTTTATGAATGTGTCCGGGACCGTAATGACAATAAAGTAAAGGGGCTAAATCAATAGCCCCTCTTATCAAACTTGTGTCCATTCTTTTTCTTTAATATCACTTAAACTCAACTTTAAATCACCTTTAAAATCCTTTACAAATTCTTTTGCTTCTTGGTAAGTTTTAAAGAAAGCAATGGGGATAGGAAAACGAGCGTTATTATCAGCAATATCAATCATATAAAAATCAGCTGCTTTTTTCTTTTGTGGAATCAAGTAAAAATAACTATAAAAATTGGAGTATGCGTTCTTTGTTTTCAGAACGGATTTAAATGCTTCAACCTTGTCTTTCCAATTATCATCATCATCAATAATAACATAGTATTCAGAACAATGTTTACAAAAATTAGAAAAACTTACATTGTCTAATGAATCCTTTGCCATTTCATACATCCTGTAAAGAATACCATTCTCAAAGCAGCATTCTTTAGAAGCATCTCTATTATTATTATTTGTAGTTCCAATATACATATCGGTTTCGACATTAAAAATTTTATAAGTCATTTTTATCTCCTCCATCTTTTTAAGATGATATTATTAACATTCATATTATTTTTATTACAATATTCCATAGCAGATTTATAATCTGAAAACGCTATTTTTAAATCGTTGCATTCAACTAAATAATAATCAGCGTCTACCACGTTTTTTTTTGGAACTAAATAGAATCCATAATAAGGGCTATCAGAAGATTCTTTCATTATATCTAACATTTTTTCTCTTTGGATAAATACCTTTTCGCATTTTGAAAAAAAGATATGAAGTTTCTCACAAAAAAATTGAATTGTTGTATCAGTTAAATACTTATGTGTGTAATCATACATTTTAAAAATAGCATCATCTTTTAAATAACAATACTTCACATAAACAACTTGTAATGTAAGAAAATCATCTAAATAATTATTATTATACTCTGTTGACGTTATGTATTCACCAGTTTTAATATTATAAACCTCGTATGTCATACTCTTTTCCCCTTTTAATAAACAATCAAATAATCATCAAACAAATCCATGTCATAAGTCATTCTAACTTCCATCTTGCCAATGACTTTTTCTGGCACTGTTCTATTTCTTTTCAAGTTTCTTTTGTAGCAATCTTTAATTGGTGTGGACATTTTTACACCAATTTTTGTATAATCATTAGTCAACAGCTTTAGAATGTTTTCTTTCTCTTTCCGGCTAATATTTGTAGCATCATAAATAATGTTCTTTTTTTCTTTTGCTGCTTTTGCTATTCGATTAAATACTTCTTGAAAAGTTTCTCTGTTGTGTTGTTGGTCTTGTTCATTTCCCCATAGTTCCAATCTAATAGAATCAGAACCAATATAAATAGCATTATCCAATTTTTTTAGCTTTTCTTTTGCCCATGTAGTCTTTCCAGAAGCTGGAACTCCAATCATTAAATAAATAGTTGGCATTTCTCTTTCCTCCTTAAAAAATGTAAACATATTCTTCTTTCTGAATCTGAATCGTTTCTTTTGTAATCACATCTCTTGCAGTTGTTTCACCTGTTTTAATATAGAGCCGTCCATTATACTTAAAGCAAGAGAAATAAATAACAGTAGAAAATCTAATCATGATTAGTTCTCCTTTCCATCTTTTAAAGCGTTCTTTAGGTATTCAACATAGCTGCCATAGATAGCAGACTTTTCTTTGTGTTCATGTTCTAATCGTTTACATTCCAAAAGTAAATCTAAAATTTCAGCTTTTGAAACTCTCCCACAACGATATAGAACTAATGCCACGGCAATTGAATTTTCCATTTCAACCGCTCCTTTCCTTTACTGTAATTATATTATAATGCACTTTTCTCAAGAAGTAAACAGATATTTTCTAAAAGAAATGTAAACTGTCTATGAACATCATTAATCAATTATACGTTCATATTCTCCCCATTCTTGTGGCACAATGTTATTTATATCCACATTGTTTTCACGACAATATTTTATAGCAGAATCATAGTCTTTAAATTCGGCTACTGTAAAACAAGATTCATTAGTGTAATCAATCTCTTGAATTGAAAAATAATCAGCTTCTACTTCTATCATATCCCATTCTTCGTGAGATACAGCATAAAACATATAATCTTTTTCTTCTAATACATCTTTATAGAATTCTTTAATTGATTTATAAATTCCATTAATTCCTACAGTAGTGAAAAAATGAGATATTTGTTTACAAAACTCATCATAAGAATACTCATAATAAAAAGAAACAATAGAATACATTTTTTTTAAAAGTTTTTCCTCGAAAGGATAATTATATATGTATCTTTTAGTTGTTCCAATCTTTGAGCCATCAGCGGAGCAAAACACATCCCAAACCAATTCTTTTTTCATAATCTTCACTTTAGCCATAAGCTTTTCTCCAATTCTCTGTGTTAACGACTTTATCAGCTGTCTTACTATGTTTCTATTATAGCACATCAAGTTTCAAAAATAATTATGTTTTTCTAAAAGAACTATGAAATAATTGCAAATTGAGATGCCGGGACCATAGTTTTGTAAAGCAATAGGACTTCCATTTCTGAAAGCCCTACTATTTTTTAAAATTAAAAAGTCCAAGTTGCCAATATTTCATCTACTGGTAAATCATCTGCTGCTATCATTTTAGCTGTCACTCTTTTATCATTCTTAACTTCTTCTGTTTCTATAATTTTTTTAATAAACTCACTTGATTTGAGAATCGCTTTTTTATCTTCCTCTTTAGACACTTCGTCATTAAATTTGTATCTTGCTTCTACTGTTTCTTTAGTATACATATCGAAACGACAAGTAATATAACTTTTTTCTGGTTCATTCTTTTTTCTAATAAAATAAATAAAGACATTTCCTACACTCATGAAATCATTGTAATAAAACCCTACACAATTGTGTTGTTGTTCACCTTCATCTATTAGTTCTTTTAGCGTTGTCGGCACAATAAAACAATAGTCTTTATAAGTCAAAGCTTCTAATTCTTTAATTCTTTTTTGACTTTTTTCAATTTGCTCTTGTTGCTCTTTGTCTTTTAATAATTTGTAATTTTTTGATACGGCTTTTGCTACTAAAGCAAAAGAAGATTGATTATCTATTAGCTTAATTAATTCTGGATACTTAGCTACACTATTAAATGTATTAGAAAGTTTATAACAACCATCAATAGCATATTCACCATACTTTAAAAGGCTGTTTTTATAACATCTTAAAATTTTTATGATGTATTCTTTTGGTAATTCACTATCATCTATCATTCTATCAAATTGTGCTACCAATAGTCTAACATCTTCTGGATAATCTTTATTTTTTTTACTTAACTGAAAAGAATTATAACTATTAATATTAACTGTTATATCATTCTTTAGACAAAAGTCTACGAATCCCTCTGGAATGTCACCACTATAATCAAGAGAAATATTTAAATTTGGATTAGAAATTGCTAAAGAATAAAGTTTATCCTTTTTACGCATTTTAGAAAAGAAAAAATTTTTTTCTTTTTGAGAACCAATAATTTGAAGAATATTGATTTCCATAGAAGTTTGAATTTCTTTCATCATTGTTTTTGTAATAGGAGAAATAAAACTAAGAAATTGTTTTTTATCACACGCTTCAATTAAATCTTCAAATATCGTTGTTCTCATAGTTTCATAATCAATAATTTCTCCCGTTTTATTATTGATTATAATTTCTTTTTCAATATCAACATAAAGTTCCCATTCTTTATATCGAATAATGTAAATGTTTTTGTTCTTTTCAAACGAAAAATTTTTCATAGTTTTTACGACCTTTCTTTCATTTTCTATATTTATTATACCACATCTTTTTTCTATTGTCAATTATTTTCTTGTTAAATTTTTGTGAATAGTGGTCGGACCTTTGTGAGATAATAGAACAGAGGACTTGCGGCAAGCCCTCTTTATTCTTTTAGTCAAAATTATATTTCATTTCGGTTGTTGGCGGCAATGGCTTTGTTTTAATTCTTTGGAGAATTCGCTGAACCTGCAGAAGAGAATTTTTTACTTTTCTTCTCTCTGTTCTTATATTATAAAGTTTATCATATTGTTCAGCTTTCTCTTCTATTGTCAACTCGCCATTTGCTTCAATCCAATGTAGAATCTTTTGCTGTTTTTTGTCTAGTTCTGATTGCTTTAAAGATAGGTTTTTCGCTTCGTTCTGCAAGTCCTCTAAATAGGAATTAAATTCCATAAAATATTCATTTGTTCTTACAAAAGTTTTTTCCATGATAGTCTACCAACTTTCTTTTTTTTATTTTTCTTTCAGTAGTAATGGTTCTCTTTAATTTCTATATTTATTATACCACATCAAGAATTAAAAGTAATTATTTTTTTCTAAAAGAAATGTAAACTGTTTATGAATCGCCGCTAATGCGGACCTTTCTTTTCTTTTATATTTTCTTTTCTTTTTATTATTTATATTGTTATATATATTAAATATTATTTTCTAAAAGCTAATTAACTAACCCCTAACCCCTATAAAATATTATACAATATTTCTATACTATAAGTCAATATTTTAACAATAATAAAAAAGAAAAATAAATAAAAAGAAAAAAGCGTAGCAATGAACTCGCCAGCGTTAGCTGCCGAGAAATTCAGGTTCTTAGGGCGTAATTTCACGCCCTAAGGGGGTAGATAGGGGTTGAGAAACCCCTATCATGGGGTTCGGGCGAATTAAAAAGAAATTTTATTGTTAAGAGGCTTGCCGGGACCATAGTTTCATTAGCCGCAATAATTAAAAGTTTATTCACAAATGTTCATAAAAATTCAATTGCTATTGATGTCAACTTGTGCTATAATAATAACATACTAAAGAACAAGGAAAAGTTCTCAAAACCAGAAAGGTATTTTATCATGAACAGAATTGTAAAAGTTAGCGGTGTAGAAATTGTATTGAATGGTCATTCAGTTTTCCGGTCAGCAGATAAAAACTGGTATGCTTTTGTTCCGTTTTCTATTTACAATGAAATGGCAACAGCACTTCATATTGACTTTACGAACTATTTTGATTTCATTTTTGATAACATTAACAAACTTTATAAAACAGGCATTGTTAGAGATACAACAATTGAAATTGAAAAGTTCTATGAAGAGGGTGATTTCTATGCAGTTCAATTCAATTGTGATAATGGTTCATACAACAAAACCAGAACGGCAATTTGTTTCAACGATTTTCAAGCTGCTTGTGAATGGGTTGATAGTCATGATGATGAACGCTATGAAATTGTGCCACAAAAATTTGGTTGGGAGTTTGTGAACTATTGGAACTAAAAGAAAACAGAAGGACAGTAGTTGAAAAGCTATTGTCCTTTTGCTTGTAGCACAGGACCGTTTTAGAATGTCCGACCTGACAAACTTTCATCTCCGACATGACAAACTTTCATTTTAGTTTTCATAGTAAAAATTCAAAAATTCTTTTCTTTGCGGGACCTACCCAATACTATAACAATACTATATGCTATTGGTTTCTCCCGATAACGCTATTGGAAATTCCCGATTCCATTATTCTAAAATTTACACATTCATTATTCTAAAATTTACACATTCATTCTCCTGAATTTTACGAATAATTGTTATTGTAATTAAATAATAATATAATATAATTGTTTCTTCATGGGACTTTTGAAATAAAAATTTTTAGGAAGTGTTTAAAATATCTTTTCTTTTTGGTGTTCCGCCGTAGTTTTATTTTTTTAGCTGGAACGGTACTATATAACATAATATATAACAGTGTCACATTTTTGCGTTTTACGGGTGCGAAATTGCGTTTTACGGGTGCGAAATTGCGTTTTACGGGTCGCATTTTTGAGTTTTATAGGTGCAAAATTGCGTTTTTAATGGAGAGTGATAGAAATGGCAAAGAATAAAGATAGATATTTTGAAGCATTAGACATGAAGAAAAGACAACGGGCGAAACTAACCCCAAAGCAATATTTGGTATATTCCTATTTAGTTTCTATTTCTAAATGGAATGCTAATAAAGCGGAACAGCATTATTATACTTACAAAAATAGTTATGTTTTAAATAATGTTTGTAAAGATTTAGGACTTTCAGCAAACACATGGAGAAGTTCAATTAAGATTTTAGAAGAAAAAGGTTATATTGAAATAGGTAGAGATGAAAAAGGTAAAGAAATTTATTATAAATTATTTATTCCATATAGTTATGTTGCTCTACATATTGATGTTATTAAATTTTTATTGCGGCAACAGAAAAGATTTAAATGTGGCGGGCATTTAATTAGTGTATATAGTCTTTTGTATAAATGTTGGGAGAAAGATTCATATTGTGAATTTACTTTATCTCAAGTTATGAATACTTTTACAAAAAGAAAAGGTAGAGATACTTATGATGATTATAGACAAATGCTTTCAATTTTCAAAGGCAGCGGTTTGATGGATTTTAAGGTGGAACAAAGATTATATAAGGGAATCGAATATAATTGTTTTTGTGTCAACCAAATGTCATTAGCTATGCCTACTGAATATTATGTTGACGGAGAAGAACCAATTTTAAGACAAATTGAAGATACTAATCGAGAGGGATTTGAAGAAATTATTGATAACGAATAACCGGGACCGTTCCAATCCAAACAGTTCACAAAACATTTACAAAAAATCTATTAACATTCGCCGTCAACTATGCTATAATAATAACACAAGCTAAAGAAAAGAGGTGTTAAAAAATGAGCATAATCATTTGTTTGGCTATTATTACTATTTGCAGCGTTGTTCGTTTGGTACTCTATTGGATTCACAAAGATAAAGCAATAGAAGATTTTAACGATGGACGTTGCTTTTGTGGTGATGTTTTCAAATTTTCTCATGTCGATTTCAAATACAATGTTCATTTCAAATGTCGCAAGTGTGGCAAAGAAGTAGTATTTCGTTTTATTCGTTAACAAAAAGTTTACTTGACAAAATCTACAAATCGTGGTATAATAAAAGAGTAATAAGGACAGCTGATAAAGTCATTAAAACAGAGATTGGAGAACTTTATGAATCCGAATGTTATGAACTGGAGAAATCAAAAGGGTATGCCAGAAATTGAAAAAATTATTGCTGATTCTTATGGCGAAAGATATGTTGGCAAGTGTAATAACACAACTTTTGTCATTAAGTGTGGAACAACAAAGAAGAATGGTGACGATATTCCGTTCTATGCTCAAATTTCTATTAGAATGAAAGATACTACTGGCTATTCTTCCGATGGTTTTGATTATCATGATAAAAAAGTATCGCCGTCTTCAATTTATTGTCATGCCTACAATGGTGAAGCCCACGTGAAAGAATGGGAGGCTTATCGGGAAAGAAAGCAAGCCGTAGAAAAGGGAAAACAACGGCGGAAATTAAAAAGTATGTTAAGTAGTTTGCCTACCGATATGAAACAAGAATTGCTTGCTGCTTTGTTATCTGAACTGAAAGGAGAATAAGTAAAACAGAATAAGGCGGTGCTATATTTCAGTAGTACCGCCAATTATAGAAAGGGAAGTTAAATGACATTATTTATTCAAACATATCTATTTTTTTCACTAGTTCTTATACCTTTAAATTTTTTTGTAGGCATTTTCGATTTGGATATTAAATTTAAAGCTTGTTGCGTAGGGATAACCGTTTTAGATGTGCTTTGGGCAATCTGTACTTTAGTATGTATAATTATGGCGTTTATTTATTAAGAAAGGAAATTAAAATGAATACGATATTATTAGTTATCTTTTTGATTCTTCTTTTATCTTTTGCTATTTCGATGATTGCTGCTGTAATCACTGTTGACACACCAGCGGCTATCGCTTGCATTATAACAGGATTTCTTCTACTTTTGTTCGGCTGTCTTTTTGGTGGGCATAGTGAACATAGTACAAGACACGTTTATCCTTATATTTACCCTTATTCATATTCTTATTCACATTCTTATTGAGAGAAGGGAAAATCAAATGAAAACATCTACTTTTATTCTATCTTATATAATCACTTTTATCATCATCGTCACTTTGTGTGTGGCAGGAGCGATATATCAGCAAAAGAAAGACGCTCAAGTTTATAACAATGGTATTCACTCTATTGACGGGGGCAAGTGGATTTACAAAGACACGAGCGGAAGATATGGAGGTTATTATACTTTTGAATGTTCAAAATGTGGTGAATTTGTAACTTTATGCGGGGTCGATGGAAACTGAAAAATAGGGGTCGGTTTATTTCAAGCCGGCTCTTATTCTTTTATAGGGGTCTAAATAAAATGCCGGAATGGGGATATAAAAATTTGACACACTTAAAATAATCAAGTTCCAAATTCTCATAGAAAACAAAAGTTGACACAATAAAAATTTTATGTTATAATATAACTACAATAAAGATAATACTTATTCCCAAAGGTATTATCAAAAGCAATGTTATGTGGTTCTAAATCTCCCAGTTCAGGACCAATAAAATTGACAAGAGAGAACAAGTAGTCCTCCCAACTGCCTGTTCTCTCAATACTTTAGTTATAAAAATATTCTTTAAGTATCTTAACCAAATAGTTCCAATCAGCATAAGTATAATCTGTTGAATTGTGTAGCCAAATGTTAATGATACAAGCAGCTACATAGATGACTAAAGTCAACATAGCTAATACGAATACAAGTTTGGCAATAGCCCGAATGATAAGAATAAATTTTTTCATGGTTGTTTATCTCCCTTTTTAAGAATAGTTTCAGTTGCTTTTCTTTTCTTTTTTTTCTCTTTCTATCATCTATTATAACGTATAAAAATTAAATATCTGTGAAATCAGAAAAAATTTTTATGAGAACAAAAGTAAATAATTTGTTAAGTAAGTTGCCGCCAACTCAAATAATTTATACTATAAGGCATTAAAAAATAAAGTAATGCGGCGGCTCGGACCTTGAAATCATGGAACTTTTAGAATTAACAAATTGTTCATAGTTATTAACAAAAAATCTATTTACATTTTTTGCGGCTTATGCTATAATAATAACATAAGATAAAGAGAACCACCGCTCAATAAAAAACGGTGGAGAAAGAGGTATTGATTATGAAAAAAGAAATGCTTGAAACTGTTTTGAAAGCCGCTTTGGAAATCGTTGTTTGATTATCTAAAAGAAAACAATGACTTGCCTACACTTTACAGGGCAATCAACACTCTAAATGAAATTGGCAACGGGCAAGTCGTATATCTTTTGAAAACTGTTCCGTTTTATAAAAAAGTAGACTATTGTGAAATTGAGATGCTGGTCGGGCAAGAGTTCTACATTGAACGGAATGACGGTAAAGATAAAGTCATTGTTTATGAAATGATGGTGGAAATTTGATAGACTTAACGCAATCTATAAGAACAAATCTTTATTACTGAAAGAGGAGATAATCATGTTAGAAAAGATAAAAACATTTGGCTTATGGTTTTTAATCGCTATTGCCATTATAGGCTCTGTTGTTTTGCCTATTGCTTATTATTATAATGTTAAATATAGGGATGTGACAGAATATAATCACGGAATCCACGCTATTGATGGTGGGCATTTTGAAATTGTAAATGTTGTAAACTATGAAGGCAAGGGTTCAGATGTTAGAGTTTACTTAAAGTGTGATGAATGCGGTGAAGAAATCAGTATTCCATATTTTTTAGTAAAATAAAATGTTCAAAGGGCTGTGAGAAATCGCAGCTCTTTTTTCCAGCTTTTTGAAAGTCATTTTCCAGCTTTTTTGAACCACTATATAAATATTATATAAAACATAATAATAGACTAAGAAAAGACCGTAGGTGCGTCTTTCCTCCCTCCTTGTGTTCCGGCTGGACCGTTAAAAATGGATATTAAGAAAATGTTATATTTTTATGAACAGAGATACTCACCGGACCGTAATAATTGGTTACAGAAATTTAATATTTCGGATTGATTGGCGGGACCGCTACAACCCAAAAAGAACCGCACACCACAACAATTTTTTTCTTGCTATGGTATGCAGTCTATGCTTTATTCAGCAATTTTTGCGTATCTATCAATGATTACATCGCCGAAGGCTGTGTGAAAATGGCGTCCAGTAGGAATGTCGTTCCAGTTGTTCCACTCGTCAACAGCATAGCCATCAGGCGAAAAATAGGATACGTGTTTGATGGTATGAATCGGCATATCATCATCCCCATCTGTAACAAATAATGTTCCATGGAAACAGAATACATCACGCTCTAAGGCTGCCGTCATAATATCTTCAACGGTTCTTTGGAACATTCCAAATTCAAATATAAAGCGGTCTATGCTCCAACCGTTTTCGTATCCGGTTTTCAAGAGCTTATTGGCTCTGTTATCAATATTTTCAATAAGTAACTGGGTATAATAATTCATAATAGAAACTCACTTTCTGCCCATTGTGGGCGGTTGTAAATCAGCCCCACGGATGATTGTATTATACCATCCGTGGCAACTGGTCTATTTGGTTTTAGTCGTTGGTTTTCGGCATAACATCATCACACGGAACTACAACTGGTTTCCCCGTCCGTGGGTGTGGCATTTTGATGAAAAAGCTATGTGGATATTCATTGAACCACCACGAGCATACAACGCCCATTGGAACTTCTGAAAGTTCCTTGTATCTCTCGCCCTCTTCGGTATAGAATTCTGACCCTTGAATAGTGAATATAGGGTCGCCATCACTGTCAAAAAATGTTCCGAATCTGAAAGTAGTCCCGTTCTCTTTTTTGAACTGCTCAAATTTTAGAGCGTCAAACAGGTTAAGCAGTTTATGTTCCAAGAAGTTCAACTGCTTCTCTTCGGCTACTGAGTCTGAGAAATTGGTTATCAGAATCCGTTCAGCTTCTTTGTTGGCATAACTGTCAATAAGAGCAACGAGTGCAGCAGTTTTAACGATGGTATTATCAGCTGCATCCTTAATGATGGTAAGAACTGATAAATATGAATAGTCATATTTAAACATAATAAGTACTTCCTTTCTGTGTATCCCACGGGTAGCCATTCCACCCGTGGGAATTTGCTTGCTTGTATGCGGTTGGTGTTTTATGCGAACTTCAGAGAAACTTCTTTTCTGTCATACCAGAATCTCATTTCCATGGCGGTTACACCCAAGAGCGTTCCGCCGATACCAAATGTATCGAGGTAAGCCCCGTGTTTTACTATGTCTTGAATCTCTTCGGGCGTGAATCTGTCCTTATTTTCAACTGTCAGAATATGAATCAGAGAATTGACCATTTTTTCCCCTCTGTTCATGATGTTGCGATGAATGACTTCCAGCATATTATTCCAATCACGCTGGAAAGTACGTTCTGTCAGTCCGTCAACATTGTTCTTTAGGATTTCTACCACATACTGGGCAGAAAACAGGAATTCGTTGTCGTCATGCATATGGCTTACAAAATAACGTGCCACGTTGGACAGATTCTTTTTTGCGGTTGCGGTGTCAGTAGTGTTAAACATAATAAACTCTCTTTCTCCCCGTTATGCCGATAGGACAGCGTTATTATAGATTTAACCCATTAAAAATGTGGGCATGAAACAGGTATACTTTATACCATGAGTGTTTCCATAGGCTTTTTTCTTTTTGGTTGTATCTGCCATAGCAACAGATACAGCACATTTGAAATCGACAGTTAGACAGTGTCTTTTTCCGTCCTCTGTATAATACGATAGTTGCCCATCATATTTTGCAGTAGCGTCCTTTAAGCACCATGCCGATAATTTTTCGGCTATGGTTGTGCCTTTGCAGTGTAGGACTTCCAAGACGTGTCCCATATTCTGCGGTATTCTATCATAGTCACCATTTTTGGCGACAGATAGCACCTCTGCTGACATTCTTGTAAAGTCAGCTATAGTGTAGCTTCTGACAGGTTTTCTTCCGCTTGCTACAAGTGTAGCGTAGTTGGTAGACGAAGCCCGTAAAAAGAACTCTTGCTTTACGGTATCGAACGATAACCAATCCGTAGGAATGGGATTATCCCTATTGAATAGGTATTCTTCGATAGTTTTCCCGTCTGGTGTGGACAGAGCTACTACATAATTACTCTTTCCGCCTATGCGTGAATTCACCATGCAGCTTGCTACAGTTTCGGCGTTTGCTATAACGTCAATTTTAGCAGTGTTATTGATTGCTGTTTTTTCCAAAAATCGGAAAAATCCAATCTCTGGCTTATAATAGTAATCGTTTTTCTCACCGCCTAAACATTCCATTTTAGCAGCGTAAAAACTATATTTTTCGCCGTTGGTGTTTACCAATGTTATTGTACCACGCATTTTTTTCACCGCCTTTCTGTGTTTTTATTGTATCATACTTTTTTCTTTTTGTCAACCCCTATTTTTTAAATTTACAAATTTTTCACATTTGTTTTTTTTGGGGTTTTTATCACCTCTTTTTTTCTATTGTATCATACTTTTTTCTTTTTGTCAATAGGATTTTTGAAATTTACAAATTTTTCACATTTGTTTTTTCGTTTTTGTTGCGGTGTTTTGTTAACCGTTCCACGTCCTGTTGACATTATTTATTATAAACGATGCACCGCAAAATGTCAAGCATTTTTTTCAAAAAAAATAGAATTTTACGTTTTGCACAAAAAGGTTTACAATGCTTTATGCAAAATGACGAAAAGAGGGGGGTCTGTTTCTGGCAAAAAGTGGAATAAATCCGATTTTCGGCGGGACCTAGCAATAAACTCCCAGAAGTATTTTTTAAAATTAGGACCATTCCCAGAAGTGATTTTAAAAATTACGACCAAATTTGACACTATTCTATCCCAAATGTTATACTATTATTATAGGAGGTGATGTGTGTGAATTACTATCTTGATTTCGGCATTTATTATTCAAAAGATAGATGCGAATCAATTAAAAATTTACCACTCGATAAATTATCAAGAAAAGAATTAGAACAAATCGCTGATTTTATTTTATATGGAAAAGACGAAGATGGCACTTCTTCAGTAGACCGCAAAGAAGTAGAAATTAAGACTAAATTTAATACGTGGTCTAAAAAGAAACCTGAATCGTTAGAAGCTTTAATGGAAACACCCGGTTTTAACGAAGCAACATTAAAACCACTAACACCATACAAAAAACCAAAGCCGCAAATTACCGAAAAGGACTTAAAAAACGTGAAAGGTTTAGCTGAACTACAAGAAACAATTAAAAAGTTTTCTGATTACTTAAAGGAGCACGGCGATTCTCTTACTAGAAGACAAAAGTATTTGCTAAATCATCAGCTAATTTCATTGCGACAACAGCAATACTTACTTTTGGGCGACCGCCGAACATCTACGCCAAATCGTTTACAATATTTTGATTGGGAAGCGGCGACACACGTAGGTTTCCCTGTGTATCCAAGAGGTGTAATGAGAACAGAAGACGACACAGCTTTTAAGTTTCCAAGAACCGATTCAACAAGAGAAGCAAAAGCAATGCCCGACCCCAAAAAACTTTATTTTAGTTTTTTAGAGCCTTTTCATATTTATGAGTTAATTTTGGCGTATTATGACTTAAAAGCTTTTGTAGCTGAAATGCCGGATTCCCTCATTCACAATTTGCTTTGGACTTTGGATTTTTATATTAGCGCCGCAAAGCTAACACCAGAACAATTACTCATTGTCGAAGAAAAGAAAAAAGGCAAATCAATTAAAGAGATTGCTGCCACAGTAGAAAAGCAAATGGGTATTCATCACCAAGAAAATTATATTTCTACTATTTGGGGACGTATTACAAACAAGATTGCCGCCGCTGCCAATTTAAATTATGATGAGTTTTTATGTAAGGATTATGATAAGGCATGGAAAATTTGTTCATCTTGCGGCAGAGAGTTATTAAGAGACCCACGTCAATTCTCACGTAAATCCAAGTTGCCGGATGGCTTAAATTCTAGATGTAAAAAATGTGAGAGGGAGGCACGTAGACATGAAAAAGAATTGGGAAAAATTGTTTCAAATAATGAGGGATGATTTTCAGCTTACAGATTTGATTGGTTTTGCCAGACTTTTGGGCGTAAAGGAAAATGGCAATTTTGAGGATTTTATGGTTGAAATTTTAGATTCTTACAATCAACAAGAAAAGAAGCGACAACGGCTACTTTTATCTATGGCACGTGATGTGGCGGCAACCAACAAAGAACTAAAGCAAAAAGACAAATTGGCGGAACTTATTGAAAAAGGTTTGGAGTTAAAAGGTGATTAACTATGGGAAAAATTTGCTTACGTTGTGGACAAGACAAAACGCCTGCCAACTACATTGCTCTTAACCACAATTTGCTGCTTGGCGATAGCATGCCTGTATGTCGTGATTGTGTGAACAGTATTATTGCCGCCGACCCATCGTGGAACAGCGTTAATAAAATTTGCCAGATTATTAACATTCCTTTTGTGCCAGAAGAATGGGAAAAGATTGCCGCCGCCAAGGGTAAAGATGCTTTTAGTTGCTATTGTAGTCTTTTTCGACAAAAAGAATATGAGACTTTGGAATGGCAAGAGTATAATGACTTATATTTGCGGCTTAAAGATGCCGATAAAGTTGAAAGAGTGTTACCGGAAACACAACAAAGAATGGTTAAGCAGCTTAGACAAAAGTGGGGCGAACAATATGATGAAAAG
>OICJ01000126.1_pt1 | contig 27104 bp, 26 predicted proteins | sample 1581291 | NCBI WGS metagenome assembly OICJ01 (sample SAMEA3882540, study PRJEB24775) | human gut metagenome | biome: human-associated habitat; feature: intestine environment; material: feces | place: Netherlands | collected 2009/2010 | reverse complement strand
TGCTTTGAGACCGTATTTCTTACGCTCTTTCATTCTCGGGTCACGGGTCAGCAGGCCGGCAGCCTTCAGGGGCGCACGGTAGCTGTCCTCGACCTGGAGCAGCGCACGGGCGATGCCGTGACGGATCGCGCCGGCCTGGCCGGTCACGCCGCCGCCGGTCACGGTGGCTTCGACGTCGAACTTGCCCATGGTATCGGTCGCCGCGAAGGGCTGACGAACGATGAGCTTCAGGGTCTCGAGACCAAAGTAGTCATCCAGCGGACGGCCGTTGACGGTGATGCTGCCGGTACCGTTCGGGAACAGGTGCACACGCGCGACGGAGGACTTTCTGCGGCCGGTGCCATACATATAGGCTTTCTTGCTCGTATAAGTTGCCATGTTCTATTTCCTCCTTCTCAGCGATCCCAGACTTCGGGCTTCTGTGCCGCATGGGGATGCTCCGCACCGCGATAAATCTTCAGGCGCTTGAGCTGCCACTGGGCGATGGTGTTCTTCTGCAGCATGCCGCGCACAGCCAGACGCATAGCCAGCTCGGGCTTGTCCTTCATGAGCTTCTTGTACTGCGTCTCGTGCAGGCCGCCGGGATAACCGGAGTGCGTGCGGTAGTACTTCTGCTCGAGCTTCTTGCCGGTGAGCACTGCCTGCTCGGCGTTGATGATGATGACAAAGTCGCCGCAGTCAACGTGCGGGGTGTAGTCGGTCTTGAGCTTGCCGCGCAGCAGATCAGCAGCGAGCGCTGCGGTCTTGCCCATCGGCTTGCCAGCTGCATCCAGAACGTACCACTTGCGGGTGACGGTGTCCTTGTTCAGCAAAGTAGTGGACATATTCGTGCCTCCAATTAGAATGTGTTGAAAAACATTTTGACATTTTTCAGGCGCGAACGTAGAATAGGTCTCGCATTCGCGCTTATCTTTTATACCACAATCGGCGATACCTGTCAATGAAATTTTGATTTAGATATGACTTTGCTCTCAAAATCTCCGTTTTGCTCCGTTTTACGCTCGAATTCACAGTTTCTATTTTCATTTTGGAGGCCCCGCTATGAATGACCTGAACGCGCTCACCGGTCTGGTGCGCCGGTGCGTGGAGGATTATGACATGATCGCACCGGGCGACACCGTCGCCGTCGGCGTCTCGGGCGGCAAGGATTCGCTCGTGCTGCTCATGGCGCTCAACGAGCTGCGCCGGTACTATCCGAAGCCGTTTGCGCTCGAGGCCATCACTGTCGAGCTCGGGTTCGGCGGCATGGACTTCACGCCGGTGGCGGAGCTGTGCGCGTCGCTCGGCGTGCCGTACACCCGCCTGAAAACGGACATCAAAGAGGTCGTGTTCGACGTGCGCAAAGAGGACAACCCCTGCTCCCTGTGCGCCAAGATGCGCCGCGGCGCGCTGTGTACCGCGCTCAGCGCGCGTGGCATCACAAAGCTCGCGCTCGGCCACCACTTTGACGACGCGGTCGAGACGTTTCTGCTCTCGCTCGTGTACGAGGGGCGCATCAGCTGCTTTCAGCCGGTGACGCACATGACGCGCACGGGCGTGGATCAGATCCGCCCGATGCTCTACGCCGGCGAGGGGCGCATCGCCAATCTGGCGAAGGCGCTGGAGCTGCCGATCGTCGAAAACCCCTGCCCTGAGGACCGCGGCAGCAAGCGCTATGAGATCAAGCAGTTCATCCGCACCATGAGCCAGACCTATCCCGACCTGCGCAGCAAGGTGTTCGGCGCCATCCAGCGCGCGCCGCTCGACGGCTGGGAAAAGGCGCGCTGAGCCCGGACCCAGACAAGACAAAATAGGACAAGCCCGATGGGAAGATCCCATCGGGCTTGTGTTGTTGAAATGAAGTCTCAGAGGACGTTCTGGCAGAAACGCATGATGACCGCAGCGGTCTGTGCGCGGGTCGCGTCGCCCTTCGGCTGGAGGGTGACAACGCCCTGACCATTGTCTGCGCCATAGATCAGGCCCTGTGCGACTGCCCAGGACAGCGGCGTGCGGGCATAATCGGAAACGGAGCTGTAGTCCGGATAGCCGGTCAGGTCGGCGGTATCGAACACATCCAGATCCAGGACATTCTTAGCGTAGTTATAAAGGATGGTCGCCATATCCTGACGCGTGATGACGTCATTCGGGGAGAACGTGGTGGCACTCGTGCCGCTCACGACGCCCTTCTCAGCCGCCCAGTTGACCGCATCGACATACCAGCTGTCAGTCAGATCGGTGAAGGGGCTGGTCTTCGTGGCCTTCGGGGAATCGGCCTGGCAGTAGAGCATCTCGACGAGCTGTGCGCGCGTGGTCACGCCGTTCGGGGCGATGGTGGTAGCGCTCGTGCCGCTCATGATGCCGTTCTGGATGCAGTAATCAAGGCCTTCGTGCGACCAATCGGTGTAAGCCGGCATGTCGGCGAAGCGGGCGCCCGGGCAGATGTGCGCATCGGACGAGCTGCTCACCGGGATGCTGTTGAGCATCTTGGCCAGCTCGAAGAACTTGGCCTGCAGCATAGCGTGGGTAGATTTCTGCATCTGGCCGACCATATTGATGTGGTCCGTGCCGTCGATCTTTTCGATGTAGTTCCAGACGCCCATCTTGGTGCCGGCCTTGAAGGTCATCTTGCCATCAGCGCCGACGCCGTAGTTTTCATTGTACTTATCCGTGGAGTTCTCGTGCGGACGGATGGCGGAGCGGACGGAGACAATGCCGTCATTCTCCCACCACTCCGGCGTGATGTTCACATGGCCGACCGCGTAGTTGACGTGGCTGCCCATGTAGGTGCTGCTCTTGAGCATCATCGGGTTCATGCTGGCGTTCGGCAGATAGTGGCCGGTCAGCGGATCACGATGGGTGTTCGAGCAGGCGACGGAGAAGTAATAGATGTCATCCTGGGCCTTGGCATAGCCGTTGAGCACGGCCGCACCGTCGACATCGAGGTCATAGACGCTCAGGTCATTGGTATGCTGGGTCCAGATCTTGCTGTTGATCACGCGATTGAAGTAGCTGGAATAAGACTCGTTGGGCTGGCGCACCAGACCCCACTGATCGAGCTTGAAGTCCAGACCGAAGTTGTTCTCGTTAACATTGGCGCCGGCAACGGAACCGATGATGCCCATGGCATACTGCGCCAGATCGCCGATGTTCTGATAGACCTTCGTGTCATACTGGCTGCCGTCGTGCGGCGTGCAGAGCGTCGTGATGCTCTCGATCCAGTGGCGGCTCTCGCCGGTGAACAGCGGGCTGATGGAGCCGTCGCGGCTGGCGTTGCGCTCGTCGGCGTCGCCGTTTTCAAGCAGCTGTGCGAGCATGCGGATCGTCTCGCCGCCCATGCTGTGGCCGACCAGATGCACTTTCAGCTCACTGTCGGGGTTGTTCAGCTCCGGCAGGACGCCCGGGAACGTGCGGCCGTAGCGGGCATGGCCATTGGTAGCAGCGTGGTATGCGCCGTAGTCGACCGTGCCGCCGACGAGGTAGGCGTACAGCTCACAGGCGCGGTCCCAGTTGCTGGCGACAGGGCCGATGGACGGGGTGTAGACCTCATAGCCGGCATTGTTGAGAATGTCGCGCAGGCTGCTGAGGCCGCCCCAGTAGTTCAGGCCGAGCACTTCCGTGCCGCCCCAACCGAACAGGCCGTGCACCAGCACGATCGGATAGTGGTTGCCGTCCGAGGACAGCAGCTCCGGCAGATCTGCGTCCGTCAGTTCCTCAGCGGAGGTCGCGTGATCGGCGTCATAATCTACCGTATCAGCAGCGCTCGCTGCGAAACCGGGCATGCAGAGCACCATGGCCAGGACCAGAACGGTGGCGAGCACTCTGCTCCACGTTTTCTTCATGAAAAATCCCTCCAATAGATTTGGGGCAGCATCGAAAACCTGTCCCCTTTTTTGTGGTTACACTATAGTGCCGCTGCGAGGAAAGAACAATCCCCACAGCGGTACAAATGTAACACTTTTGCGCATTTCCCAGTCCTTGATGAAACACGCGTCACCATTGTGTGCGTCCGGATACAGAACGCACGAGATGAAAAAAAGCCTGCCGTCCGTGGGATACGGACAGCAGGCTTTGTACTGCGGAATCAGATCATAATGCCGCGCTTTTTGGCCTCGAAGGTCAGCTCGTCGCGGAAGTCGGGGTGCGCGATGGCGATCAGCTGGCGAGCACGCTCGCCGAGGCTGCGGCCGCGCAGATGCGCCACACCGTACTCGGTGACGATGTAATCCACATCGTTCTTGCTCGTCGTGACGACGGCGCCCGGCGTGAGGATGGACTTGATCTTGCTGATCGTGCCGCCCTTGGCCGTGGACGTAAAGGCGATAAAGCTCTTGCCGCCGCGGGACTGGCAGGCGCCACGGACATAGTCGATCTGGCCGCCGGAGCCGGACATGTGCTTCGTGCCGACCGACTCGGCGCAGACCTGGCCGAAGAGGTCGACCTCGACCGCCGCGTTGATGGAGATCATGTTGTCGTTCTGGCAGATGACGTCCGGGTCGTTGACGTATTCGACCGGCAAGATCTCCACGGCCGGGTTATCGTCGATATAGTCATAAATGCGCTGTGAACCGAAGGCAAACGTCGTGACGGTCTTGCCGCGGTGGATCTGCTTTTTGCTGTTGTTGACCGCGCCGCACTCGATGAGTTCGACCATGGAGTCGGTGAACATCTCGGTGTGGATGCCGAGGTCGTGCTTGCTCTTGAGCGCCATGCCGGTCGCGTCCGGAATCGCGCCGATGCCGAGCTGCAGGCACGCGCCGTCCGGAATGCGCTCGGCGATGAGCCCGCCGATCGTCTTGCTCACCTCGTCGAGCTGGACCGGCGGCAGGACCGGCAGGTCGTGGTTGTACTCCACGATGGCGTCGACCTGCGAAATGTGGATTAGCGAGCCGCACAGGCCGCGGGGCTGACGGTCGTTGACCTCGAGGAAGATCCGCTTGGTCTTGTCGAGCATGGCGTCAATATACGAGCCGTTGAGCGCCAGGCTGAAGTAGCCGTGGCGATCCATCGGCGCGACCTCGACGCACACGGCATCATAGTCGTACTCCGTGCGGATGCGGGTCGGGAAGTCGCGGTAATACGCCGGGATGATGTCGGCATAGCCGGCATTGACGGCCTTGCGCGCCGCACTGCTGGAAAACCAGCTGTAGCCGGTCATCTTACCGGCCAGCGTGGGGTCGGTATAAAACTCGAACGGATACGCATCGAGCAGGGCCTGCACCTTCACGCCCGTAATGTCGCTGTTGCGGATGTGCTCTGCGATTGCAGTCATGATGGCCGGCGTCTGCGAGGTCGCCGTATCCATGCCGAGCAGCCATCCGGACTGCACCTGCTGGGCGATCTTATCCGGCGTCGTCAGCTTTTCCTGATACATCTTCTGATAGTCTGTCATAATTTGCTCTCCTAAAACAAAAAATATGAACACATGGGTACAAATAATATACACGATTCAAAAACGTAATTCAAGAGGCCGCGCGGCCATTTTGCGATCATCGCGGAAAAACGGTCACATTTACAGAAAAATGAGAGGTTTTCTCACGTGGGAAAGTATGATATGATATTGTGAGATTTGTTTGAATTCTTGAAAGAATCTTTTTTCATGCGGCTCTCATTTTTTCCGGTTACAATGACGAACGTCGCATCACACGGTGGGTTTCCCCTGCCAATTCTGAAAACGAGGAATGATACGACAACATGACGATCACGATTGTCTGTGACATTTTGGGCGAAGAAAACAACGGCACCACCATCGCCTGCATGAATCTCATCCGCTTCCTGCGCGCGCAGGGGCACACCGTGCGCGTGGTCTGCGCCGATCAGGACAAGGCCGGCAACGAGTGCTTTTACGTCGTGCCGGAGCTGAACCTCTACCTGCTCAACCCGATCGTGGAGCGCAATGGCGTGACGCTGCCGCGCGTGGATCGCTCCCTGCTTGAGGACGCGATCCGCGACTGCGATGTCGTGCACACGACGTTCGTGCTGCAGTTGTCGCACACGGCGGTGAAGATCGCCAAGGCGTACAACAAGCCCATCACCTCCAGCTTCCACTGCCAGGCCGAAAACGTGACGGCGCACTTCCTGTGTAAGGATCTTGACGCGATCAACCGCGGCGTTTACCGTGCCTGCTATCAGATGGTCTATCAGTATTCGGACATCATCCATTACCCGACGCAGTTTATCCGCGACACGTTTGAGGCCGTTGTCGGCCCGACGAACGGCCGCGTGATCTCCAACGGCGTCAACAGCATGTTCACGCCCGGCCCTGCCAAGCGCCCGGAGGGGCTTGAGGGGAAGTTTCTCATCGTCTCGACCGGCCGCCTGTCGAGCGAAAAGAATCAGGAGATCCTCATAGAAGCCATCGGCCGCTCGGCCCACCGCGAGCAGATCCACCTCATCCTCGCCGGCGAAGGCCCCCGTGAGGACCATTATCATCATCTGGCCGAAAAATACGGCGTCGACATGGAGATTGCGTTTTTCTCGCGGCAGGACCTGCTGAATCTGCTGCGCTGCGCCGACCTCTACTGCCACCCCGCCGAGGTGGAGATCGAGTCCATCGCCTGCCTAGAGGCCATCGCCTGCGGGCTGGTGCCGGTCATTGCGGACTCTCCAAAGAGCGCAGCCAAGGCGTTTGCGCTTGATGAGAAGTCCTTATTTAAAAATAAAGACCCAGAAGACATGGCCACCAAAATCGACTACTGGGTCGAGCATCCGGCCGAGCGCGCAGACTACAGCCGGAAATATCTTGAGAGCGGCACGCAGTTTGAGCAGCAGAGCTGCATGCGGCAGATGGAGCAGATGCTCTTTGACGCCGTTGCCCTGTGCGGCGAACCGACATGAGCCGCAAGACCGTTTATTATCACGACCCGCTGCATGACGACTTTGCGCCGACGAACGGGCACATCCGGCCGAAGCCGATCGGCGCCGACTTCCCCTATGAACACTCCAACCCGATCTGGCAGGCATTCGCGTTCGTCGTCTACCGGCTGATCATGACGCCGTTCCTGTTTTTGTACTGCAAGCTCGTTTTCGGCCTGCGGATCGAAAACCGCAAGGCGCTGCGCGGCCTGCCCGGCGGCTGCTTTCTCTACGGCAACCACACGAACACACTGGCAGACGCGTTCATCCCGACGCTGCTGGCATTTCCGCGCCGGGCAAACATCGTCACAGCAGCGGATACGGTCTCCATTCCGGGCCTGCGCAACATCGTGCAGATGCTCGGCGCCATTCCGCTGGCGGACACGATCGACGGCACGCGGCAGTTTCTCGCCGCGCTGCACCGGCGGCTGGAGCGCCGTCAGGCCATTATGATCTACCCGGAGGCGCATATCTGGCCATATTATAATGGTATCCGCCCGTTCCCGGACACGGCGTTTGCCTACCCGGTGCGCGAACAGGTGCCCGCCGTCGGCGTGGTGGTCGTCTACCGGCAGCGGAAGCTGCTGCGGTTTTTGCCGCCGTGCATCACCGTTGTCGTCAGCGATCCGTTCTATCCCGACTCTGCCCTGCCGCCGCGCAGCGCCCGCCGGGCTCTGCACCAGAAAGTCTACACATTCATGTGCGATACCGCCGCCCGGCGCCACAGCTATGCGCACATTGAATATCGCCCCGCACAGGACACACAACCAGCCGCGCAATGACCGCGCCGCACGACCAGAAAGGTGGGATCCCGCTTGGCACATTTGACCGAAGCCGCCATCCAGGACACATTCCTAAAGCTGCTGTCCGAGCAGCCGTTCGACAAGATCACCGTGACGCAGCTCGTGGACGAGTGCCAGATCACACGCCGGACGTTTTATTATCATTACTCCGACCTGTACGAGCTGCTCGATACCATCCTGCGCCGCGAGACCGAGCGCGCGCTCGACGAATTTGAGGCGACCGGCAGCTGGGAGGAGTGCATGATCACCGCCTCCCGCTTCGCGCGCGAGCACAAGCGCGCCGTGTACCACATCTACACATCCTCGCACCGGCTGGAGCTGGAAAAGCACGTGGACCGCATTTCCGGGGAAATGATGCGCAGCTATGTCGAGGCGCAGGCCCGCGGTCTGCGCGTGAGCGAGGCGGACAAAAAGCTCGTGTGCGACCTCTACCGTTTCGGCATCACGGACATTTTCTATGAATGGCTCGAAAACGGCATGAAAGAGGATCTCGAGGCGCAGATCCGCCGCCTGAGCCTGCTGTTCACCGGCAACATCCGTGCCTCCCTGTCCCGGGTACAGATCCCGGTCGAAGTCTAACCATCTCCCGGCGGGCACGGTCGTGTGTCCGCCGGGTTCATTTCATCAGCAAAGGAGATTTATCATGCCCATTCTCGATCATCTGGAGCCGCAAGCCGTGTTTTCCTATTTTGAGCAGCTGTGCGCCATCCCGCACGGCTCGGGCAACACGAAAGCAATCAGCGACTTTCTCGTCCGCTTCGCGGCTGCGCATCATCTGCGCTGCATTCAGGACGCGCACAACAATGTCATCATCTTTGCTCCCGGCACGCCGGGGTATGAAGCCGCCGCCCCGGTCGTCCTGCAGGGACATATGGACATGGTCTGCGAGACCGCGCCGGACTGCACGAAGGACATGACCCGCGAGGGGCTCGACCTCTTCGTGGACGGCGACACGATCGGCGCGCGCGGCACAACGCTCGGCGGGGACGACGGCATCGCCGTGGCCATGGCGCTGGCGATCCTGGATGCGGACGACATCCCCCATCCCCCGCTTGAGATCGTCATCACCGTCGATGAGGAGACCGGCATGCTCGGCGCGGCCGCGCTGGATGCCTCCGTGCTGAAAGGCCGCACGATGCTCAACCTCGACTCCGAGGACGAGGGTGTGCTCACCGTCAGCTGCGCCGGCGGCAACGTGTCCGTGTGCACGCTGCCGGTCACGCGCGCACCGTTTTCCGGCACGGCGCTGACCGTGACGGTCGGCGGTCTGCTTGGCGGCCACTCGGGCGCGGAGATCGACAAGGGCCGCGGCAACGCAAACCTCCTCATGGGCCGCGTGCTATATGCCGTCAGCGCGCGCACGCCGCTGCGGCTCGTCTCCGTCGCCGGCGGTCTGAAGGACAACGCCATCCCGCGCGAGAGCCGGGCCGTTATCGCGGTAGCCGATGCTGCCGCCGCGCAGGCGGTCATCTCGGATATGGACGCTGCGCTCCGGCACGAATACGCGGCCGCCGACTCGGATGTGTTTGTGCGCTTTGACGCAGCCCGGCCGCAGCAGCTGCCGATGGGCGAGGCGTCCACGCAGCGCGCGGTGTGCATGCTCTGCTGCCTGCCGAACGGCATCCAGGCCATGAGCCGGGACATTCCGGGCCTTGTGCAGACATCGCTGAATCTCGGCATCCTGACAACGGACGCGGACACCGTGCAGGCGTCGTTCTGCGTGCGCAGCAGCGTGGCCACGCAAAAGGAGATGCTCGTCGCGCGCCTGCGCTGCCTGATGGCGCAGCTCGGCGGCACGGTGACCGTCTCGGGCGACTACCCCGCATGGGAATACCGCAAGGACTCGCCCCTGCGCGAGCGCATGGTCGCCGTCTTTCGTGAGCAGTACGGCCGCGACCCGAAGGTGGAAGCCATCCACGCAGGCGTCGAGTGCGGACTGTTTGCCGGGAAGCTGCCGGGGCTCGACTGTGTGTCCTTCGGCCCCGACCTGACAGAGATCCACACCTGCCGCGAGCGGATGCACATCGCCTCCGTACAGCGTGTCTGGCGCTACACGCTCGAGGTGCTGCGCCGCTGCAAATGAGCAAAACGCAAAAACTGCCCTGCACCGATCGGTGCAGGGCAGTTTGCTGTATGCGAAATTACTTGCGCAGCTCGTGCTCGTCATTGTGCTTGCGCGCGGCCACGGCTACGATGCCGGAGAGCGCAACGAGCGCAATCATGTTCGGCAGCACCATGAGCTGGTTGAACATGTCCGTCAGCTCCCAGACAAGATCGTTGGACAGGCAGGAGCCGAGGAAGATGAAGATGATGGCGATGATGGAATAAGCAAGGTTCGCCTTCTTGCCGAAGAGATAGTTAACATTGATGCGGCCGAAGAGGTTCCAGCCGACGATCGTCGAGAACGCGAAAAACAGCAGGCAGATGGCCACGAACGCATTGCCGAGCGTCTCGCCGAACACGCTCGAGAAGGCGAGCTGCGCCATGTTCGTCTTGGAGATGCCGTCGACCGCGCCGTGGGCCAGCGGGCCGTTGCCGGCGTAGAGCGTGCAGATGACGACCAGCGCCGTCATGGTCAGGACGACGAACGTGTCGATAAACACGCCGATCATCGCGACCGTGCCCTGCTCGTGCGGGCTCTTGACATTGGCCAGCGCGTGCGCATGCGGCGTGGAGCCCATGCCGGCCTCGTTCGAGAACAGGCCGCGCTTGGCGCCCTGGCTGATGGCCGTCTTGAGCGCATAGCCGATGCCGCCGCCGATGATGGACTGCGGCGCGAATGCGTACTTGAAGATCATGCCGAAGGTCTCCGGCACGTAGCGGATGCGGGCGATGAGCACGATCAGGCCGCCGAGCAGATACAGGCAGGCCATGATCGGCACGATCTTTTCCGTGACGGAGGCGATGCGCTGCACGCCGCCGATGAAGATGAACGCCGCGATGGCGGAAACGATCAGGCCCATGACCCAGCTCGGGATGTGGAACGCGTTCTGGCACGCCTCACCGATGGAGTTGGACTGCACCATGGAGCCCATGAAGCCGAGCGCCAGAATGATCGCGACCGCGAAGAAGCCGGCCAGGAACTTGCCGAAGCCGTTCGGGAACGCGCGCTTAATGTAATACACCGGACCGCCGAGGACCATGCCGTCGGGCTCGACCACGCGTGTCTCCTGCGCGAGCACCGCCTCGGCATAGATCGTCGCCATGCCGAAGAACGCGATGATCCACATCCAGAAGATTGCGCCGGGGCCGCCGATGAGGATCGCGCCGCAGGCGCCGACGATGTTGCCGGTGCCGACCTGCGCCGCGACGGCCGTCGCCAGCGCCTGGAACGAACTCATGCCGGATTTGTGCTTCTCGCCGTTGAGGCTGAACTCACCGAAGAAGCGCCGCCAGCCCTCGCCGAAGCAGCGCACCTGCACGAACTTCGTGCGGATGGTGAAATACAGACCCGCGCCGAGGAGCAGGATGATCAGCACATAGTCTGACAGGTACATGTTGATGGTCTGCACGATTTTGAGTAAGGTATCCATGTTGTTTCTCCCTCTGCATTGAATTTTTGCAAAGCAAAAAGCTGCCGGTCGTTTTGACCAGCAGCTCCAGAGAACAAACAGCGCCTGAACGCCCGCACATGTCGGGCACTCGCTCTGTCCTTTTGCCTGAGAGATTCGGCTTTCGCCTTGCACCTTCGGCACCCGCTTTCATGCGGGATTCTCCAGAGTTCCTCCGCCTCCAGTCTCGGCCGGGCCGATCCTTGAGGTTTCGACGGATATTTATTTGATTGCGTGGAGTATTATTGCATACGCAGATAGGGCTTGTCAACCCCCTGCTTCAAAAAAAGTTCACAAATTGCCGGTGCCGTACATCAGCGCCGTGAGCGCAACGACCGGCGCCGTCTCGCACCGCAGGATCCGCTCGCCCATGGAGCAGATGTGCATGCCGAGCTTGCGGGCCATGTCGGCCTCGAACTCGGCAAAGCCACCCTCCGGCCCCGTGATGATGGCCGCCGATGCGATGGGCTGCGCAGTGTGCTCGATCGCGTCGCGGATCGTCTCACGCTCGCCGGTCTCGTACATGAACAGCGGCAGATCCGTGTGCAGCGCGCCGTTGAGCACAGCGACGAAGTCTGCCTCATAGCGCACCTGCGGGATGATGCCGCGGCCGGACTGCTTGGCCGCCTCCTCGGCAATGCGCTGCCAGCGCTCGAGCTTCTTTTCCATGTTCACCGCCTTGGCCACACAGCGTGTGCAGGAGAAAAACACGATCTCGGCAGCGCCGGCCTCCGTGCACTTCTGCACGAGAAAGTCGCTGCGTTCGCCCTTCGGCAGGCCGGCAAACACCGTCGTGCGCACGGTGGGCTCTGCCTTGCACGGCACGACCTCGATGACCTCGGCCTCGGCCTCGTGCTCCAGCGTCTGCACCAGGCGGCACTTATAGTCGCGCCCCGCCCCGTCGCAGATGACAATGTCGTCCCCCGCGCGCAGACGCAGCACGCGGATATGGTCGGCGTCGCGGCCACGGATGATCGCCCGGCCGTTCGGGAAGTTGGTGCCTGCTATGAAAAATCGAGCCATGATGGTCGCCTCCGATGGAAAAGTCTCTGCCGTGATTATGGCACACTTCGCACGTTTTTGCAAGCCGGGCCATAGCATGGTGTGGGGGTATGGACGATGCAGGATTCCGTTTTTCTTGACAACCGCACATTTCAGCGCGTCTGGCAGCGTGTAGCGGGCAGCATGGACCCGCCGGAGACCGACACGCTGACCGATCTGCTCGCCGAGTGCATCCGCGCCAAGGCGGCCGGGGCCGTGTTTTACGCAGCGCTGGCAAAGCGCGTCCGCACCGGGCGGCAGCAGCTGCTCGGCATCGCGGCGCAGGAGCGGGCGCACCAGAAAGAGCTGCAGGTGGAGTATTTCCTGCGCACAGGTGAGCGCTGCGTCCCGCCCGCCGCCTGCCCGCGTCTGGGTACGGCGGTGCAAGATCTCCGTTGCGTCTATACGCAGGAGCTTGCGCTGGCGCAGCGGCTCGACGCGGCGGCGGACATTGCGCCGTCCCCGCTCCGGGAAACGCTGACCGCCATGGCGCAGCAGGACCGCTGCCACGCCCAAAGCGTGCGAAATCTGCTCGCCTGTCTGCTGGGCTGAAACAAATCCGCGCAAAAAATGCGTTTCTTTCAAAATGGGACTTGACTTTATGACAAATCTTGATTATAATGTGCAAGCTGACAACTTAAAATGTAAGCAACCCGAACAGAACGTGGAGAAGTCGCGTAGCCTGGTCGAGCGCGCACGATTGGAAATCGTGTATACCCCACAAGGGTATCGAGGGTTCGAATCCCTCCTTCTCCGCCATAAGGTCCACCGTAATTCGATCGAATTACGGTGGATTTTTTTTATTACAGGCACATCCGGATCAAATCCGCAATCGCTACATTGCGGGATTGCCGTCCAAACACATGTATGCTATAATAAAAAAATCGTTGATTTTTGTCCGCGCGGCGCGTCTGCCCGCTGCGGCAAACGAAATGATACATAGAAAGGACCTTTGATGATGAAACCGAAATTTGACGGCTATGCGGCGCAGTATGATGCCTGGTTTATGGAAAACGACAACCTGTTTCAGAGTGAGCTGCGCCTATTCCAGACGGCGCTCGGCGACATTGCCGGCAAGCGCGTGCTCTCCGTCGGCTGCGGCAGCGGCCTGTTCGAGAGCATGATCGACTGCAGCGGCATCGAGGGCATCGAGCCCTCGCACGACATGGGTGCGATCGCGCAAAAGCGCGGCGTGAACGTGATCGCGTTCGGCGCGATCGAGGACGCCGATTTGGAAGAGAATGCTTACGACGTGATCTACCTCAATGGCAGCTCCAGCTATATGGAGGATCTGACGCGCGCGTTCGACGTCTGCAAAAAGGCGCTCAAGCCGAACGGCAAGTTCGTGTCTCTGGACGTGCCCAAGGAGAGCGCGTTCGGGTTCATGTACCTGCTGGCAAAGGAAGCCGGCACGTTCGACCACCCGTCGCTCAATGGCGTCATGCCCCAGCTACCGTACCCGCTCGAGCTGTGCTGCGCGGGTGTGTGGCACTCCACCGAGGAGAAGATCGACGCGCTCAAGGCGCTCGGCTTCCACGATTTTGACTTTTATCAGACGCTGCTGCGCAACCCCATGTACACCAATGAGGTCGTGGAGGACGTCGTGCCCGGCTACCAGAGCGGCGGCTATGTGGCGATCATCGCGCACAAATGAGCGAGCATAACGACAGCAGACTCTCGCAGCGGCTCCATGCATGTGTGCAGGACATCTGGCCGCGGTATCTCACCCACCCGTTCGTGACGCAGATGGCCGACGGCACGCTGCCGGCGGAAAAATTCCGCTACTACATGCTGCAGGACTATCTCTACCTCAAGGACTATGTGAAGATCTTTGCGGCCATTATCCAGAAGGCCGACGATTTCGAGCAGATCCGATTTCTGAGCGAAGAGCTCGCGAACACGATCGGCGAGACGTTCCGTACGCACCTGCCGTACATGCAGCGCCTCGGCGTCACGGAAGATGAGATCCGCAGCGCGCGCACGCACATCGACAACAGCGCCTACAGCCACTACATGCTCTGCGAGGCGCAGGCCGGGGACGTACTGACCGGGCTCGTGACGCTCTTAAACTGCTCGTGGAGCTATGCCTACATCGCGCAGCAGATGGTGGTGCGCTATCCGGACGCGCTTCAGGATGAGCGCTACGGCGCGTGGTTCGCGGGCTATGTTTCGGAGGAATACCGCCAGACCAATCAGGCGCTCATCGACCGGATCGACGCGCTCGGCGCGGGCATTGACGAGCAGAAGACGCAGCGCCTGTGCGAGATCTTCGAAAAGTGCTGCCTGTTTGACCTGCGCTTCTGGGACATGGTCTACGCCATGGGAGAAACCTGAATATGCCCGAAAAAAGCCGCTTTCCCTTTGCGAGGTGACGCTATGAAAGCCGAACGCAACAAGACCATAGACTTTCTGCCGGAAGACGCGCCGGAGTATCTCGCGCGCTGCCTGCGCGTGACGGAGGCTGTGCCGCTCGACACCGTGTGCGGCCGCACCATCTGCGGCGACACGTTTGCGGTCGCGCCGCACCTGCCGCGCGGCTTTGCAGACCTCTTGATCGTGGACCCGCCGTACAACCTGACCAAGGACTTCTCCGGCGGCGGCTTCCGGCGCACGACGGACGCGAACTACGCTGCCTTTACGCGCGCATGGATCGAGCTGCTGCTGCCGCTGCTCAAGCCGGACGCCTCGGTCTACGTCTGCTGCGACTGGCGCTCGAGCCCGGTCATCGGCCTGACGCTCAAGGACTATTTCCAGCTGCAAAACCGCATCACCTGGCAGCGGGAAAAGGGCCGCGGCGCACAGCGCAACTGGAAAAACGGCATGGAGGACATCTGGTTCGCCACCCGCACGGACGACTACACGTTCCACGTGGATGCCGTGAAGGTGCGCCGCCGCGTGCGCGCGCCCTACCGCACCGACGGCCAGCCGAAGGACTGGGAGGAAACGCCGGACGGCCGCTTTCGCAACACGTGCCCGTCGAACTTCTGGGACGATATTTCCGTACCCTACTGGTCCATGCCGGAAAACACCGCCCATCCGACGCAAAAGCCCGAAAAGCTGCTGGCCAAGCTCATCCTCGCAAGCTCCGACCCCGGCGGCATCGTGCTCGATCCTTTCGCCGGCTCCGGCTCCACAGCCGTGACGGCAAAAAAACTCGGCCGCCGCTTCGTCGCCATTGAGCGCAGCGAGCAGTACTGCGCCTGGGCCGAAAAGCGGCTGGAACTGGCAGAGACAAACTCCGCCATCCAGGGCTACGCCGACGGCGTGTTCTGGGAGCGCAACGCCGGCCGCCTGCCGCGCTGACCAAACCTGTATACGCCCCGGCGCCCGGTCAACACCGGGTGCCGGTTTTGTTTGTCGAAAGTTTGTCGTTTCTTGACAAGCGTCCAAAACAGTGTTACAACGGAAACCGCTTGTGCAACTATTGAAAAAGAGGCTATCCATATGAAACGAGGCTATCTGTACATCGCGGTCACGACGCTGCTGTTTTCCAGCATGGAGGTCGCGCTGAAGCTGATCTCCGGACAGTTCAACCCTATCCAGCTCAATTTCAGCCGGTTTCTCGTCGGCGGGCTGGTGCTCATTCCGTTCGCCGTGCGCGAACTGAAAAAACGCGGCCGGAAGCTCGACGGCAAGGCGCTCGGCTCGTTTGCCCTGCTGGGCCTGATGGGCATCGCGGTGAGCATGTCGCTGTATCAGCTGTCCGTCACGCGCATTCAGGCATCAGTCGTCGGCGTGCTGTTTTCCAGTAACCCCGTGTTCGTGACGCTGTTTGCCTTTCTGCTTTTGCATGAGACGATCTCGAAAAATCAGGTCGCGGGCCTCGTGCTGGACGTGGCGGGCATCGTGCTCATTATCCAGCCGTGGAATCTGAAGCTGGACACGCTCGGTGTAGTGTACGTCCTGCTGGCGACGCTGCTGTTCGCGCTCTACGGCGTGTGCGGCAAGCGCCAGTGCGCGCGCTTCGGCGGCCTTGTCGTGACGTGCTTCGGCTTTCTGTTCGGCGCAGCCGAGATGATCGCGCTCGCCGGTCTAACGCACATCCCATCCCTCGCCGCCAGCCTGACGGCCGCAGGACTGGACACGTTTGCGAGCATCCCCTTCTTCACCGGCTACACGCTGGCGAATCTGCCGATCGTGCTCTTCATCTACATCGGCGTGACCGGTATCGGCTTCACGTGCTACTTCCTGTCCATGGAGGTCACGAGCGCTCAGACGACGTCGCTCGTGTTCTTCTTCAAACCCGCGCTCGCGCCGCTGCTGGCATTTCTGGTGCTGCACGAGGCCATCCCGAGCAATATGCTCGGCGGGATCGCGTGCATCCTCTGCGGCAGTCTGGTGTCCATCCTCCCCGGTCTGCTCGCGCAGCGAAAAAGCGCGCTCCCGGTCACGGAAGGCGCGACCAGAGAAAAAATCGAAGTCTGAATCCGCAATCTTTACGCCCGCAGCGATCGCTGCGGGCGTTTTTCCGTTTTCTTCACAAAACAGGCTTGACATTCCGCGCACGTTGTGTTATTGTCTTAATCGCTTAACACAGTGACACACAATTCTGACAGGAGGCGGCATCATGAACTGGAACATCCGCAACGACGCGCCTGTCTACACGCAGCTCGTGGACCAGATCGCCCGCGCGATCATTCTCGGGCAGTTTCCGCCCGGGAGCAAGCTGCCGTCGGTGCGCGACTTCGCGTCCGACGCCGGCGTGAATCCGAACACGATGCAGCGCGCGCTCGCCGAGCTCGAGCGTCTGGAGCTGATCCGGACGCAGCGCACGGCCGGCCGCACCGTGACGGAAGATCTGGCGCGCATCGACCGGGAAAAGCGGCGGCTGGCGCAGGCCGGCATCGACGCATTCTGGCAGGCGCTGGCGCAGCTCGGCTATGACCGGGCGCAGGCGCTCGAGCTGCTGCAGCAGGATCTGCGGCAGACAAAGGAGGAAATGTAACATGGCAATTCTCGAATGTAAGGGCCTGTGCAAGAGCTACGGCGCGGAGCCGGCGCTCGACCGCGTGGACCTCTCGGTCGAGCCGGGGCACATCGTCGGCCTGCTCGGCCCGAATGGCAGCGGCAAGAGCACACTCATCAAGCTGGCCAACGGCCTGCTCACACCGGACGCCGGGGAAATTCTCATCGACGGCATGGCGCCGAGCAAGGAGACGAAGAAGATCGTGTCCTATCTGCCGGAGCGCACCTATTTCGCCGACTGGATGACGGCGCTGCAGCTGCTGGCGTTTTTCGGCGATTTCTACGATGATTTTGACCGCGACGCGGCCGTGCAGATGATGCAGCGGCTCGGCATCCAGCCCAAGCAGCAGATCAAGCAGATGTCCAAGGGCACGCGCGAGAAGGTGCAGCTCATCCTCGTCATGAGCCGCAAGGCAAAGCTCTACCTGCTCGACGAGCCGATCGGCGGCGTCGACCCCGCGACGCGCGATTTCATTCTCAACACCATCATCTCTAACTACAACCCCGAGGCCGCCGTCGTCGTCTCGACGCACCTGATCGCGGACGTGGAAAACATCCTCGATGATGTGGCGTTTCTCAGCCGCGGCCATCTGCTGCTGCAGTCGTCGGCGGATGAGCTGCGCGCCAAGGAGGGCAAATCGGTAGACGCTGTGTTCCGGGAGGTATTCAGATGCTAGGAAAACTTTTGAAGCAGGATTTTCGCGCCACGGCGCGCATCATGCTGCCGCTGTATGTGGCCGTGCCGGTGCTCGGCCTGTTCACGAACCTGATCACCCGCCTGTGTGAAAACCAGAACGGCTTTCTGATCCGCGCCATCAGCACGCTCGTGTCGTTCGTATTTTCGCTCTCGCTCATTGCTGCCGTCGTGACGACGATCGTGCTCATGGTCCTGCGGTTTTACCGCAATCTGATGACGGACGAGGGCTACCTGATGTTTACGCTGCCGGTCTCGACGACGGAGCTGATCTTTTCGAAGCTGATCGTCTCGGTCGTGTGGTTTCTCGGCACATTCGCGGTCGACGCGCTCGGCCTGCTGCTGTCCGGCATGCTCGGCAGCTACGAGGATATCGTCCGGTTTCGGTTTGCCTTTACCTTCGGCGCACCGTACAGCATGCCGACGATCACGCAGGCACAGGCCGGCTGGCTCACCGTCGGCGTGGTCGTGCTGGTGGTTTTGTGCGGCCTTGCCCTGTGCCTGATGACCTACGCCGCCATGGCAATCGGCCAGAGCTTCAAGAAAAACAAAGGACTCATGTCCGTCGTGTTCTTCTTCGTGCTCTGGATCGGCACGCGCATCGTGCTGACGCTGATCTTCGGCGCGTTCTACTGGCCGGCCACCTCGGCCGTCAACACGATGACCGTGCTGCAGGCGCTCTGGACCGTGCTTGGCTGTGCGTGTGTGGGCGCGCTGGCATTTTGTGTGGGCTTCTTCTTCCTCACGCACGGTATGCTGCGCAAGCACCTGAACCTGCAGTAAAAAAACAAAAAAACACCCGGTATTGGCTTTCCAATACCGGGTGTTTGCTTTACGGATCAACAGGAGAGAATTACTTGGTGCCGAAGATGCGGTCGCCGGCGTCGCCCAGACCGGGGACAATATAGCCGTGCTCGTTGAGATGATCGTCGAGCGCCGCGACGTAGATGTCCACATCCGGATGCTCCTTCTGCATCACGGCCACGCCCTCAGGGGCGCCGATGATGCACATGAGCTTGATGTGCTTGCAGCCGACTTCTTTCATGAACTGCACCGCGGCGGACGCGCTGCCGCCGGTGGCAAGCATCGGATCGACGATGATGACGTCGCGCTCGGCAATGTCGGGCGGCATCTTGAAGTAATACTTCACGGGCTCAAGCGTCTGCGGGTCACGGAACAGGCCGATGTGGCCGACCTTGACGTTCGGCATCATGGTGACCATGCCGTCGACCATGCCGAGACCGGCGCGGAGGATCGGCACGATAGCCAGCTTCTTGCCGGCGATGTGCTTGCAGTGCGCCGTGGCAACCGGGGTCTCCACGTCGATCTCCTCGAGCGGGAGGTCACGCGTAGCCTCAAAGCACATCAGCATGGCGATCTCGGAAATCAGCTCGCGGAATTCCTTGACGCTGGTGTTCTTGTCGCGCAGGATCGAGAGCTTGTGCTGGATCAGCGGGTGGTCAAAAACGTGAACATTACTCATCTCGTCGTCTCCTTTGTTGATTCAATTTTTCATTCCTGTGCCGCCTCGGCAGCCAGCCGCGCCTGGCGTTCCCGCTCGGCCTGCGACAGGCGCAGATAGACCGGGAGCAGTTCCTCCGCCGGGACCGGCGTCTGCCCGAAGGCGGCCATGGCCACGCCCCACGCGCTCTGGCTGACCAGATTGCCCGGCGCCAGCACGGCGGGAATGCCCATGTCCAAACACGTATTATAACACAACTGCGCGCCGTCGCCAACCAGAAAAGCGGATTTCTGCATTTTTCCCAGTTCTTCGCCCAGCTCCGCAAGTGAAATCGCACGGTCTTCACAAAGACGCACCGGTTTTCCGCCCCGGATCTCGAACAGGGCATTGTAAATCTGGCTGCGGCGGGCATCCATAGCTGCGCACACAAGCGCGCCCTCCCCCGCCGCGAGGCCGTGATACGCCATAGCCTCGAGCGTGGACACGCCGATGGCAGGTTTCTGCGCGCCCCAGGCAAGCCCCTTGGCCGTGGACACGCCGATGCGCACGCCGGTGAACGAGCCCGGCCCGCGCGCGACGGCGATGGCGTCCACATCCGCAAGTTTGGTGTCGGTATTTTTCAGCATCTGCTCCGCCATCGGCAGCAGCGTGCAGCTGTGCGTCAGGCCGCTGCACTGCTGGCTCTGGGCAATGAGCACCCCATCGCGGCACAGGGCGACCGACGCCGCCTTGGCCGAGGACTCCAGTGCAAGGATCAGCATGATTTCCCGCTCCCTTCCGTGATCGTGATGCGCCGGGTCGTCGGGCCGAGCTTTTCAAACCGGACCACGACCTCGTCGCCGTAAAATGCGTCCTCCACGTTCTCGCTCCACTCAACGGCGCAGACGGAACCGCGGTTGACATAATCCTCCCAGCCGATGTCGAACAGCTCGTCCGCGCTGCCGAGACGGTACATATCAAAATGGATCAGCTCGCGAGGGCCCTCATATTCGTTCACGATCGTGAACGTCGGGCTCGAGACGCGGCACGTCAGCCCCATGCCGCGGGCCATACCGCGCACAAAGGCGGTCTTGCCGCTGCCGAGCTCGCCGTACATGGCCACGACCTTGCCGTCCGGCAGGGCGCGCGCAAAGTCCGCGCCGGCCTGCTCGGTCTCCGCTTCGCTGTGAGTCAGATATTCCTGCATGGTATCCCTCCGATTCTGAAGAAGTATTATAGCACGGTTTCGCCCGTTGCGTAAAGTCGTTTTGTGTGATATAATAAGCGCCGATTTCAAAACGCCGCCGCGGCGGAAAGGAGGCCATTATGAAAAAAGCCATGTCCTACGCGAAGGAGTTTTTTCACCGGGCGGACATCTTCCTGCTCGTGATGGGCCTCATCTGCGCCATTTTCGGCATCGTCGTCATCTCGAGCGCCACGGCGTCGTACCATTCGGCCAAGTATGTCATCGTGCAGAGCGCGTCGCTCATCCTCGGCGTTTTCGCGTTCGTGGTCATGACCGTGCTGGACGTGGACGTGCTGGCCGACAAGTGGCAGATCCTGTGCGCGTTCAACGTGGTCTTTCTGCTGCTGCTGATCCCCTTCGGCGTGAGCGACAACACCGGCAACACCGGCTGGCTGCGCTTTTTCGGCATCGGCATTCAGCCGACAGAAGTCGTCAAGCTCACGTTCATCGTCATTCTGGCAAAGCAGATCAGTTACTTAAAGGAATATCACGACCTTAACTCCGTGTGGTCGGTCGCGCAGCTGGCAGGCCACTTCGTGCTGCTGTTCGGGCTGATCCTCGTCGTGTCGTCCGACCTTGGCTCGGCGCTGATCTTCTTCTTCATCTTCCTCGTGATGCTCTTTGCCGCGGGCTTTGCGCTGCACTGGTTTGCGATCGGCTTTGCGGCCATCGCCGCGATGATCCCGCTGCTGTGGAAGTTCGTGCTGCACGACTATCAGAAAAACCGCATCCTCGCGCCCTACGACTCCAGCATCGACCCGACGAAAACTGGCAGCCGCACCAGAGCAAGATCGCACTCGCTTCCGGCCAGTGGACCGGCGCGGGCCTCGGCCACGGCACGCAGAGCCAGTCCAACGCCCTCGCCGGCAAGCACACGGACTTCATCTATGCCGTCATCGGCGAGGAGCTCGGCATGATTGCCTGCATCCTCGTCATCGTGCTGTTGCTGATCATCATCATCCGCTGCGTCATGGTCGGCATCCGCTCGGGCAGCAACATGGGCTCGCTCGTATGCTTCGGCGTGGCCGCGTTTTTGACGTTCCAGACGTTTGAGAACATCGGCATGTGCATCGGCATCACGCCCGTCATCGGCATCACGCTGCCGTTTTTCAGCTACGGCGGCTCTTCCCTGTTCACGACGTTTGCCGCGCTCGGCATGGTGTCGGGCATCCACTTCCGACCAAGGCCAAAGCGAAACAGCATCTATTACTGACGCACCGCGCCCCCGCAGGTTTTCCCGGGAAATCTGCGGGGGCGTTTTTTCTCCCGGCATACAGAAAGCACCCGGCCGGATGGACGGGTGCTTTCCGCAAAACATAGAAGGGGGAAGAGAAGTAGCCGGGTGGTATCAGCCGCCGTGACAGGCGGCGCAGTCGTGCTCTGCAAAGAGCGCGGCGTCGTAGGCGATGCCGTTTTTATCGTAGTAGTCCTTCACGGCCGCCTTGACCGCCTCCTCCGCAAGCACAGAGCAGTGGATCTTCTGGGCCGGCAGACCGTCGAGCGCTTCCACGACCGCCTTATTGGACAGCGCCAGCGCCTCCGAGATGGGCTTGCCTTTGATCATCTCGGTCGCCATCGACGAGGACGCGATCGCGCTGCCGCAGCCGAACGTGTTGAACTTCACGTCCGAGATGATGCCGTTGTCCACCTTAATATACATCCGCATGATGTCGCCGCACTTGGCGTTGCCGACTTCGCCGATGCCGTCGGCATCGGGCATCTTGCCGACGTTGCGGGGGTTTTCAAAATGGTCCATGACCTTTTCGCTGTACAGTGCCATAGGAAAGCCTCCTTTATATCGTTTATATCGTTTTGTATTAGATCAGGTGTGGGCGCGCACCGGTCTCCAGCTCGTCCCACACCGGGGAGATGCTGCGCAGATAGGCGACCACCTGCCGCACATTGTCCACGATGTATGCCATTTCCTCATCCGTGTTGTATTCGCCCACGGACAGGCGCAGTGAACCGTGCGCCACCTCGTGCGGCAGGCCGATGGCCAGCAGCACATGGCTGGGGTCGAGCGAGCCGGAGGTGCAGGCGCTGCCGGACGAAGCGGCAATGCCCTTGCGGTCGAGCAGGAGCAGCAGCGACTCGCCCTCGATGCCCTCGAAGCAGAAGTTCACGGTGCCGGGCACGCGCTGCTCGCGGTCGCCGTTGAGCCGGGCGTGCTCGATGGTCGAAAGGCCCGCAATGAGCGTCTCGCGCAGGCGCGTGACTTTCTCCGTGTTCTCGGCCATGTGGTCGACCGCCTCGCGCAGCGCTGCGGCCATGCCGGCGATGGCTGGGGTGTTCTCCGTGCCGCCGCGCTTGCCGCGCTCCTGCGCGCCGCCCTCGATGATGTTCGTGAGCGGGATGCCGCGCCTGACATACAGAAAGCCGACGCCGCGCGGGCCGTGGAACTTGTGCGCCGAGCACGAGAGCAGGTCGATATTCATCTCCTGTACATTCACGGGAACGTGGCCAATGGCCTGCACCGCATCCGTGTGGAACGGGATGCCCCGTTCGCGGCAGAGTGCGCCGATGGCACGGATGGGCTGGATGGTGCCGATCTCGTTGTTGGCAAACATGACGGACACGAGCGCCGTGTCCTCCCGGATGGCCGCGGCCACGTCCTCGACGCGGACGACGCCGTTTTCGTGCACATCCAGCAGCGTCACGTCAAAGCCTTCCTTGCGGAGCTTATCGAGCGTATGCAGCACCGCATGGTGCTCAAACTTGGTGGATATCAGATGCTTTTTTCCCTTACGGGCGCCGTTTCTGGCGGCGGAGATGATGGCCTGATTGTCGGCCTCGCTGCCGCCGGAGGTGAACACGATCTCCCGCGGGTCGGCAGCGCCGATCAGCTGCGCGATCTCGGTGCGGCAGGCGAGCAGATGCTCGGCTGCCTCCTGCCCGAGGGTGTAGAGCGTGCTGGGATTGCCGTAGATCTCGTCAAAGTACGGAAGCATGGCTTCCTTCGCGGCGGGGGATAGTTTTGTGGTTGCCGCATTGTCTGCGTAGACGCGCATGAGACTGTCCTCCTTTAATTCCTATTTGCTTTGTGGGTAAATGATACCATGTATTTCCCACATTGTCAATAGGAATTTGAAAAAGAAAACCGGGGAAAGAAAATGCACTTTCCTTTCCCCAGTTTATGTGCCCTTATGCTTTGCCGTCAAGCAGGTCCTGCACGGACACGCCGGACAGGTAGTTATCCATGACGGCGTCGAGCTTCTTCCACATCGGCAGCGTCAGGCACTGGGCCGCGCGCTCGCAGCCGTTCTCCCCGGCGTCCAGACATGACACGGCGGCCATGCTGCCCTCGGTGCTGTGCAGCACCTCCGCGACCGTGATGTCGCTCGCCGGCCGGCTCAGGCGGTAGCCGCCCTCCTTGCCGCGCTGGCTGACGACGAGGTTCGCGCGGTTGAGCGCCGCCGCGATCGCCTCCATATATTTCAGGGACACATCCTGCCGCTGCGACACGGTCTTGAGCGAGATGAAGCCCTCGTCGCAATGCTGCGCCAGGTCGATCATCAGGCGCAGCGCATAGCGTCCCTTGGTTGAGATGACCATAATCCGTTGCCTCCTTGCTGCACAACTGCGTGTGCAGATGCTAAGGATAATATACTACCAAATCACAAGGAATTCAAGTCGAATGTTGCAGACGCGAAAAAGCCGGGGTACATCCCCGGCTTTTTCGCATTCAGGCTTCCTGTTCGGCCACGAGCGGTTCGACCACGCGCATGGCATCGAGCGTGCGCGTCAGCAGTTCGTCCAGGCTCCAGCCGAGCATGTCCGCGCCGCGCTGGATCACCTCGCGCGAGCAGCCCGCCGCGAAACCGTTGCTCTTATATTTCTTCTTGAGCGACTTGAGCTCCATGTCCTGCACGCTCTTGGACGGACGCATCAGCGCCGCCGCGCCGATCAGGCCGGTCAGCTCGTCGGTCGCAAAGAGTATCTTTTCCATCTCGTGCTCCGGCTGGATATCCACCGTGATGCCGTAGCCGTGGCTGGCCGTGGCGTGGATCAGCCGCTCGTCGAGATCCCGCTCGCGCATGATCTCCTGCGACTTGATGCAGTGCTGATCGGGATAGCGCTCAAAGTCCAGATCATGCAGCAGGCCGACAATGCCCCAGAAATCCACCTCGTCGCCGTAGCCGAGCTCCTGCGCGAAATAGCGCATGACGCCCTCAACCGTGCGGGCGTGGTGCAGATGGAACGGATCCTGGTTATATTCCGTCAACAGCGCCCAGGCTTCCTCCCGGTTCAGTTGCTTGCTCATAGCAAATCCTCCTAATGCATATCTTTTTTGTAGGTGTAAGAAAGAATAGCATTAACATAGCACAGTCGCCGCCGGATTTCAAGTAGTTTTTTCGCTGAACACCCGGAAGTCAATGTGTCCGAAAATTGACACGCTGCCAAAAATATACCATTATTTGACTAAACGTTGGTTTTCTGCCGTGCTGCTTCTTTTTGGAATTTCCAGACGCTTTCTGCCTCTGGTGTCACACTTTTACGCTTTTTGTGAGCAAAATATACGAGCCGGTCGATTTTATTTCATTGCTTTTTGTCAAAAAGTATGCTATGATATGCACAGTATGTATGCATCGTGTTCACTGCACTGCGGTGTCATGCTTACGAAAACGTTCGATGATCTGCCGCGAGCAACGGCCAAATCATCTTCGTAATAAAAGAAAAAGGAAGGATGTATTTCATGGACGAAAAGTATAGCGCGCTATTTACTCCGTGGAAGATTGGCAATGTCGAAATCAAAAACCGCATTGTCCAGTGCTCCATGGGCGGCACCTCTCTGTTTGGATGGCTGGAGCCCTGCCACTTTGATAAGGAAGCTGCGAACTTCCTGCTCAACCGTGCACAGGACGGCGTCGGTCTGGTTCTCCCGGGCATGCAGTGTGTCCGCGACACCATGGGCCGCAGATGGCTCTGGCAGAACAAGAAGATGTTCAAGGAACTCGCCGACTACATGGTCGAGTACCACAAGACCGGCTCCAAGCTGTTCATTCAGCTCGCCGCTGGTTTCGGCCGCTCCATGGCTGTTGCCCCCTGGATGGTCACTCTGAACAACAACAAGGTGCTCGGCGCCCTTGCCAAGCCCGTTATCGACGTCAGCTACTGCTGCGCTTCCGCTTCCGCTACCCCGAACCGTTGGCAGGAGGACATGCTCTCCCGCCCGATGACCGTCGAAGAGATCCACGAGATGGTCGATGCGTTCGGCAAGACCGCAAAGCTGCTGCGTGAGGCCGGTGTCGACGGCGTTGAGATCCACGCTGTCCACGAAGGCTATCTGCTTGACCAGTTCACCATCGCCAACTGGAACCATCGTACCGACGAGTACGGCGGCTCTTTCGAGAACCGTTTCCGTTTCCCGGTCGAGATCGTGCAGTCCATCAAGCGTCAGGCCGGCGCCGACTTCCCGGTGTCCCTGCGTTACTCCGTCGTCTCCAAGACCAAGGCTTGGGGCAAGGGCGCTATGCCGTATGAGACCGACTTCGAAGAGTTCGGCCGTGACATGCCCGAGTCCGAGAAGGCCATCAAGTACCTGGGCGATGCCGGCTACGACATGTTCAACTGCGACAACGGTACTTACGACGCATGGTACTGGGCACATCCGCCTCAGTACATGCCCGACAACTGCAACCTCGAGTACGTCGAGCACATCAAGAAGTTCACCGACAAGCCCGTCGCCTGCGCCGGCCGTATGGATCCGGTCAAGGCCGCGGAAGAGATCGCTGCCGGCCGTCTCGATGCAGTTGCCATCGCACGTCAGAACCTCGTTGACCCCGAGTGGATCCACAAGATCCTCGAGGGCCGTCAGGACGAGATCAAGCCCTGCATCCGCTGCCACAACGGCTGCTTCAACTTCGCGAAGTTCAAGGGCACGGCGAACATCCAGAGCACGCAGGATTCCCTGCACCTCGGCCGCTGCGCGCTGAACCCGTCCACCATGCAGCACAACAAGTATAAGATCGTTCCGACCAAGAGCCCGAAGAAGGTCGCCATCATCGGCGGCGGCATCGGCGGCATGGAGTGCGCGCTTGTCCTCAAGAAGCGCGGCCACAAGCCGGTCCTCTTCGAGAAGACCAATGAGCTCGGCGGCCTGTTCCTCACCGCTTCCGCGATGAGCTTCAAAGAGAACGACAAGGAACTCATTGAGTGGTACAAGAAGGAAGTCGCGAAGCAGGGTATCGACATCCGCTTCAACACCGAGGTCACCGACCTTGGCACCATGCGCGGCTTCGACGAGATCATCGTGGCCACCGGCTCCGTGCCGAGAACCATGCCCATGATCCCGGGCTTCGAGAAGACCATGAGCTTCACCGAACTGCTCAAGGAGAAGAAGGAAGTCGGCGACAAGGTCCTGTTCTTCGGCGGCGGCCAGTCCTCCTGCGAGGCAGCTTACGACCTGATCCTCCAGGGCAAGCACCCGATCATTGTCGAGTACGCCGGCGACCTGGTTGCTGCTCAGGCTACCTGCCTTGCCAACACCTCCTTCCTGCGTGACGCGATGGAGTACCACAAGGTCCCGACCTAT
>OICJ01000113.1_pt1 | contig 29120 bp, 33 predicted proteins | sample 1581291 | NCBI WGS metagenome assembly OICJ01 (sample SAMEA3882540, study PRJEB24775) | human gut metagenome | biome: human-associated habitat; feature: intestine environment; material: feces | place: Netherlands | collected 2009/2010 | reverse complement strand
GCTGTCCCCGATGAAGAACGACCACTCCTGCCGCCATTTCTGACTTCTGCTCACAACTCAATCTCTCCTTTGTGCTTTTTGGGAGGGCAGCATTCCTTCTGCTTTACACCCTTTGCAGCCTTGAGTCTGTCCATGATAGAGGACTTCTCGCGGGTTTCGGGGGCTTTGGCATGCTCTTCAATATGACTGAGAATGACCTGACGCACACCGGCGTCAACACGCTTCGGGTGTCCCTTTGTAGCAAGGATGCAGATTTCGGCATTCGCCCTTGTCCAGTAGCCCATGCCGGTAAAGAGATCGTCGTTCCTTCGGTTTTGCTTCACCCATACAAAAGCCACGGTCTTATAAGAAAATCCCCATGCCGTCAGCACTTCGAGTGCTTCACAGAGGCACGGGAACGTGATCCAGAGAAACAGAGCGCAGTCCTTAGCGGCAAGCTCACCGACCGGAAGTGCCTTGATGTCTTCAATGCACATTGTCGGGTAGTGGCTTTCCGCCGACCGTCCCTGTCCCTTCTTGGAGTAAGTCCGATACGCCCAAGGGGGATCGGCGTAGATGATGCTGTACTTCTTCATGCTGCCGACCTCCTTAGTGCGCATGGAAAATGGATTTTGCGAGGCTTCCGGTCTTGAACAGCGAGAAGCACAGAATGACCGTGTACGCTGCCACAGAGAACAGAGCCGAATGAATGTTGTCTGCGATGATCATGCCGTTGATCAGCACCGCATAGATGCCGACGCAGACCATGATGAGAAAGCCCTGAAATGCCAGAGCGAACAAGCCTTTCAGATAATTCGTGCCGATGCTGCCCCATTCGCGGTTGCTCATGGTTGCGATGGGAATAGGCGCAATGCTCACGGTGCAGTAAATCTCAATCATGCGCCCGTAGAGGATAACCGTAATGAGGATCGCCATGATTTTGAGGCACAGGCTGATCAGGAGCGTTTCTATCGACAGTCCGAGCAGTTCTCCGACGCCCATGTTCTCCATGCCGGTACGCATCTGCGCAATCGTCGAATCAATATCAATGCTGGTGTTGCCGTGAATGACACCGGCTGCACCGGAAACTACGTTCTGCCCGATGTCGAATACTGCCATCACGATGTCAAACGTGTGTGTCACGAGATAGATCGCCACAGCCGCCTTGAAAAACCACTTGAAGAACATCCAAGTGTCCATGTCATGAAGGTTGTTTTTCTCGGTGATCATGGAAATCAGCTCGTAGCACAAAACGAAGGTGATGATGATACCAGCGATGGGGACTATCACGTTTTCGGATAGTCCCCGGATCATCTGGTACACGCCGCCGTTCCAGCCGGACGGAGTTTGCCCGACCTCGGCGGCAATCGTTCCTACCTTCTCGTTGACATCGGTGAACATATTGGTCAGGTTGCTCTCGATCCATCCGATCAGCATATCCTTGAGAGCCTGTTCGATCTTTTCTAAAATGCTGCCCAATATTTCACCACCCTTCGGTTAAGCTGGGCTTGCCGTGGATTAGCCGAACAAACCGGAGAGCAGGGGGATGAGGGTCGTGCCGATCAGCACCACACCGCCGCCAGCCATGAGCTGCTTGATGCCCTGAGACTTAGCGCCGGGGTTGTCGTTGCCGTAGCCTTCCATGAGATTGACAACTCCCCACACCGCAAGACCCGCACCGAGGGCGATAACAAGCGTCTGGAGAACCGTAACTGCCTGATTGATAAATGCCATACTTGAATTTCCTCCTTAAATCGTTGGTGAATTGTGAGGGGCGAGTGCCTTTTCCAGCACCCGCCCCGATGGTTACTTCTGCGCGGCTGCCGGATTAACCGAACAGACCGGAGAGCAGAGGGATGAGGGTCGTGCCGATCAGCACCACACCACCGCCAGCCATGAGCTGCTTGATGCCCTGAGACTTGGCGCCGGGGTTGTCGTTGCCGTAGCCTTCCATGAGGTTGACAACACCCCACACTGCGAGACCTGCGCCGAGGGCGATAACGAGCGTCTGAAGAACCGTGACAGCCTGATTGATGAAAGCCATAGATTTTCCTCCTTGAATCGATGAAAGTTGAGTGTGTATTTTTGAAAATGGGCATAAAAAAAGAAGCCCCGTCGCTGTTCTGCTTTGGGAGCCATCAGGCTTTACCCACTGCGCAGTGCAGCGACGGGGCTTTAATCCGCTTCGACCTCGCCCATATCATAGAGGTCGAATGTGTCATCGGGCTTGACTACCAGCTTGTGCTGCCGGTACTTCTCGATGTCAAAGGCGTTCCGCTTGTTATAGTCGGAGAGCTGCCGGTACTTTGGATGCTTCGTAATGTCGTATTTGTTACTGAGAAAAGGTCTCACGCCTCGAAGCTGCAAAATACACTTGGCTCCGTCCATGACGGCGATCTCATCCTGAGACATCAGTTCCTTGCCGGTCTTCTGATAGTTCAAGCCATAGGAGTTGTTGTTGGAACGGGTTTCTGAGGTGTTGTAAAGGTCGATTGTCTCCTTGCCCAGCACCTCGCTGATTTCCTTGAGGGTCGATTTTTCTTTTCCGCCGAGGAAAAGGGTGCAGTCACAGTTGCCCGTGATGGTGTCCGCCGCATCCTTGTAGATGGTCTTGAGCTGAGACTGGGACTGCAAGATGATTGACGCCGAGATTTCCCGGCTGCGGATGGTTGCGATGAGCTTATCAAACTTCGGGATTTGACCGATGCTCTGCTTACCTGTTCTCTTACATTGACCTTTCCCTTTCTCCTGCTGCTTTTTCTTCTTGTCCATCTCTGCCAGCAGCTTTATCAGGGCCGCTTTCAAAATCTGTGCAGTGATTTTTCCTCCTTTGATGCACAGTGAGATGGTTTTCTCGTTGACTTCTTCCTGCACGGTTGCTCACCTCCCATCTCTCGCCGCTGCATCAGGGGCGGACTGCCCCAGCCACAGGCGGCGCGGTATCGCCCAGCACCGAGCGAAACTTCTTACGGCACTGGTGCAGCAGATAGCCGCACTCCCATTTGTGCCGGCAATGCTTGCAGGGATGGCCGCTGTCCGTTCCCGGACGCTGGCGCATCATGCGTTCAAACGGATTATCGGTAAAATTCATAGGCTTAACCTCCCTGTTCAGCCAGCGGCAGCACTCCACGCCGCTTCAAAGTATGGTAAAGGAACTTCCGGCCTTTCTGCGTCCATGCCGTGTGCATCTTTTCCACCTCGGAACCATCGCTGCGTTGGAGCCGGAACGTCAGGCTGGACGTATAGCCCTTACCGTGGTGTTCCGAGTACAGCACCCACTGACCGTTGGCACGGTACTGAATACCGTGCAGATGCAGCAGCCGATTGAACACCTTTGCTCCGCAGCCGTACTCTTTGGCGATCTGCGTAGTCGTCACCAGCGAATCGGAATCGCTCAACTGCGCTTCGTAGCTGCTCCGGCGCGGCGGCTTCTTATGCAGCAGGCCAAGCAGTGTATCCCAGTCAAACGGCTGCGGACGATACGCCGCGCCGACTGCCGTGTGATGCAGTTTGCAGAGCTTTTTTGCCATGTCCTGCGTGATGCGGTAGTCTTTTACATACCGCTGCACCGTGCGCCCGCCCTCATCCTGCAGCCGGACACGAGGCATATACTCATAGTCGCGGCCCTCGATGAAGCCATACTGGCACATACGCGGGAACCACTTGCGGAAATCGCTGCGAATGTGCATCTGGTCATACAGATCTCGCGCCCACAGCGTAGAGGGCAGCGTGTCCATACTCATGAATACGATGTTCATGGGGTTGTCCTCCTTAATTTTTATCTACCCTGCCGCCCCACCCCATATCATGCCGAACCTGTGCGGAATAATAGCTATCCACGGTCACGGGAGCATTGTAGAGCGTTGCCAGCAGGTATTGCTTGATGTTCCGAATCTGAGTGCTGTTTTCTTTTAAGCACTCCAATATGTACTGGATATGCGAGGAATCCAGCTTCATCAGGCGGCTTTTCACCACCTCCTTCGGCTTTTCCTCCCCGCAAATGCGCAGGAACCTCTTTCTGCTGGTGACGGTTTCCACCAGTAGTTCCAGAATCTCATACAGAACCGCTTTATCTGCCGGATAGCCCTGTTCCAGAATTTCTAATTCAAGAGCTTCCTTGAAATAGCGGCGGTACTGTTCTTCTTCCTGCAGTTCAGCCGGATAGATAAGATCAGTCTCACTATTATCTGTCTTATTTATCTTCTCAGTATTACTTCCGTTTGATTTTGGAACTCCCGGAAGTTCGTTTTTCAAACTGCCGGAAGTATGATTTTCATACTTCCAGTAGTTCGATTGTGAAAGCCCCGCATAAAGGTCTTTCACATACAGCAGATTGGGTTTGCACAAGCCCTGCCTGCGCCGCTCGATAAGCTGAAACTCATGTTCCAGTTCATCCAGCAGCTTGACCGCCTTTTGTCTGGCACAATGGATAGAGTCCATGACTTCTTCTATCGTACAGATGATATAGGCGTTGCCGTGCTTATCCTGCCAGCCGTTCTTGATAGAAAGGCTCATACGATCCAGCAGCACAGCATACAGCAGCTTGGCGTCCCCGGACATCTTCTGGAACAGATCAGCCTTGACCAGTGCTTTCGGCACACGGTAAAAGCTGTATCGGTCTGCTTCCAGACCTTTGAAATACGGGTACTCCATGTAAATTCATCACCCCCTATCGGATTGGATTTGTACTATTGGAAATAACAGTACATTCCTGCGATGGAACACGTTTCCTTGCTCCACCGCAGTGTATCTGCTGTTATTTGAGCTTTGCCATTCTGCCCCAGCCCGTTCCTGCCCCATATTTCAACGGCGTTTTCTCTGGTAAGACGCGCAGGATGCACATTCAGTGCCAGAAGTATCTCTCTGGGATGGCTTATTCAGTTGTCAAAGAACTTTTGTAAGATGTTCCTTTTGTGTACCCCTTACACTAATAGGAATCCGCAGGGCCGTTTTGGAATACAATTTTCAAAAAAATTTTTTAGAAATTTTTGATTTTTTCTCCAGATCATCAACTTTTTACGTAAAATCGAAAGTTTCGTTTTTATGTAATTCGATATTTTTCATTGAGATAGACCGCAATGCAGCTTTCCAGAGAACTGCTACCAGCAAATTCGACCTCGATGGTATACTCGCCACACCTATTTACATAAGGAGAACCGCTTGCACCATCCTCTAACCGCTGTGAGTTCTTGTTCATTTGACGTTCTCCTCTCATGCCAAACCTCCCGCTGCCAATTCATAATGTGCTTCAAAATCAAATTTCCGGCGAATCCGTTCAAGAGCCTGATTTACCGCTCTTGTTACCGACCCACGCGATATTCCCATATCGTCTGCAATTTCCTGATGGGTCTTTCCAAGAACAAACTGCTGATGGATGAGGTCACGCTGTTTATCTGTCAGAACAGCCAGCATCGCATGAACAGCTTCATTCTCAATAATCTTTTCCAACATATTGATCGTACGGTCAGCAATCTCACTCCAGTCCTCTGATAATGCGTGGTAAGAAACGCACACATTGCTTCGCCCTGCGCCCTCGCACTTTGCCTGATTATCTTCCATCTTCCGCTCGCCCTCAAACAAAGCACGGATATGCCACTCGCAGTTTTCAAAATACTCTTCCTCAATCACATCGCCCTTTCCCTCTGCTGCATCGTAAGCATAGTCTCCACAGCAGTCATGGATATGGAACACGGTGTTTCGCTTCCCTGCAGAAAACAAAACATAACCGCTGTTGTAGACCGTTAAATGACTGCCCTGATCAAATTCCCTGCGAAGCAGCACGATACCTTCCTCGTAAAGCATCTTGGGAGAAGGAGTGCGCTTTGCATGGGAAGGTGCTCCTACCAGCTCCTTGACCTTTTTCAATGTAAGCATTTTGTCCACCTTTCTGCCTTTCGGCTTCGGGTGAACTGAAAAAAGCAGCAAAAATCGTCTCAGATTCACCCGTTTTTTTTGAACGGGAATCTAAGATTCCTCTTGCTGCTTTCTATTTGTTTGAAGTCCCTATACTAATAGGAATCCACAAAGCCATTTTGGAATACAGTTTTTCAAAAAATTTTGAAAAATAAAAAAGCCGGAACAGGATGAGTTACTCACAGGCGCACTACTGCGCTGCATTCGCTCATTCTGTTCCGGCCTATATCACATATTGCTACGGTATCGCTCTAACAAACAGATATTATATTGTAGACCCAAAAGAACGTCTGGTGGAGCTGGTCGGCTAACCAGGTGCCGCCTAAGATTCCACCTCTGCGCTTTCAGTGTCGATGAAGCACTCTGCTTCAGGCTTCTTTCCGTTGGTTCTCTGCTGTGAAAAATTCGATACTCTTCACGGGAAGGCCGTGAATACACTCCACCAGAGATTCAGCAGAAATATAATCTTCACAGCCACCACGCTTGATCTGAAGCATATTCTTTCCATCAACGACACTGCGATTCCCAATCCGCAGCCCCTTTGGGGTGCGGATTTCATGTTCTCCGTTGCTCATCTTCTCACGGCCTCCTTTGTATTGGTTTAAGTTTCTTTTTTCTTCTATTCAATTTCACCTTTTGAACTTCCGCTCTTTTTTCACCTTTTTCGGCTTGCATATTTACGTTTTTTACGGTATAATAATCCAAAAGATGATAGAATATAGCATACATTATAAGCAAGTCGTGCCGCCGTGTCAAGAGGAAAATGTGAAAATTCGTTGCATCTTTCAGATTGAATATTCACAAATTCCTTTGTACATTGTTACAGCACGATAACTACGCCATAGAAAGGTTGCAAACATGAAATTTGGAGAGAAAGTTCGCGATCTACGAAAGAAGCATTCTTTAACACAGGACGAATTGGCACAATGTCTGGGTATCAACAAACGAACGATCATCGGATGGGAGCGTGATGGCCGCTATCCTCGCAGCATTGAAATGCTTGAAAAGATGGCCGATATATTCCATGTACCTCTGACCTATTTACAGCCGGATCAGTCTTTATTTATCGAACGTGCCGCCGAAGCCTACGGAAAAAAGGGCAAAATAGAAGCCCAGCATCTCGCATTTGAGCTTACTGAGCTATTTGCCAGCGGAGAGTTGACCCCGCAGGATATGGACGGCATCATGTATGAAATGCACAAAGCCTATTTTAAGTACCGAGAACAAAAACGAGAAAAGGAACGAATAATGAACCTGTGAACCACTGTTCTATTCACTATGCTATCCCCGGAAGGAGATCACATTATGGATTCTGCATTTATTCACCAAGCCGCCAACGAACTTGTCCAAAATGCCGGAACTCGCAACATCAAACAGATCGCGCGCAGTTGCAGTCTGGACATCAGTGAAACATCTCGCATTAAAGATATGTTGGGTTTGCTTTCACTCTATTTTGATAAGCCACTGATCCTTATCAATCGCCAGCTGGACAAACAGACAAAGCAGATGGTGTGCGGTTATGCGCTCGGACATTATCTGGAGCATCAGCTGCTCATGGACTTGCATACCCTGGACAAGTTTCTGACCATTAAGGATAAGCACATCCTTCTTTACGAGCATAACGCTTTCACATCCCACCTGATGCTGGACAGCGATGAAGTCTATCAAATGACAAAGCGTGGGTTGGACGCGGCGCAAATTTCCGTAGCGAAACGAATTCATCTCAACCTAGTGATGGTGAAACTTCTTGAGCTGCATCATCTGGGATATGATCTAAGGCACTATCACGCCCAGCACCATGCGTTTATCAAACAGTTCAACCTTCCGGCACATTTTCAGTTTGATGTGGCCGCTGGATAAACTTATGTTCTTATAACCCTAAAACCCGTGATGAACAGTGCGTTATGCCTGTCCATCACGGGTTTTTTCCTGTTATTTCAGTTTTGCGAGAATTTCATCGGCACTCATGCCTTCGGCAAGCAGCTTTTTCAGAACGGATTCCGCTTCTGCCTTTTTCGCATCTTCTGCAGCTTTGGCATCTGCCTTTGCCTTTTTTGCTTCCAGCATTTCCACTTCTTTTTCGACTTTCTTCAAAGCAGCCTTCTTCACTTTCAGATCAGCCTTCAAAGTGTCAATGTTTGCGGTGATGGATACGATTTCCGCTGTGAGAGCTTCCTTTGCGGACTTCTTTTCTGCAATCTGCGTTGCGAAATCAGCAGTCACAGTTTTGGGCTTATTCTTGCTACCTTTTGTTCTGGGCATAATAAATAACCTCCAGAAAATTATAGTAATTTTAGTATAGCACCTCTTATTCAAATTCTCAAGAATCAATTATTATTCGGTGTCAATTGAAGCTGAAGATTCAATCGAAGTTCACTCACCGGATCTTCCATTTCGCAAGTATAGTCATTTCTTGTCACATCATAAACCACGGAACCCACAGCCTCGCATTTATCAAAGTTAAAAATCACGACATTAACACTGTTTTCATCGTTATAAAGAGAACTTTTGAATACAATTCCGTCATAGCCAATTCTCTTTACAAATTCTGCAATATACTGTGTAGGAATATAATCCAGTGTATCATCATCTTCTGTCACCGGCTTTGAATAAAGTTGTGACAAAGCATGGAATAAGTTTATCTTTACCGACTTCATTCCTTTCGGGTAATTTTGCAAAGAAAAGTCCAGCAATCGTAACCTTTCATTAACACGAATCCGTGCAACACTTACCCTTGCACCTAATCGAGGACGCACCTCAACAACAGATAAGTATGGCCTTGTTGCACAGTAGAGATATGGAATATAACGATAATTAGCACGCATATCCTTCGTGCATTCTGACGGTGCAACAAAACTCCCATCTTTTCCAAATCCAAAGAACGGATATTCTCCGTTTAATTTGTCTTTTGAGTGAACAATCCTACTCCGATAAAGATATTGTTGTGAATCGAAAAGAAGTTCAGGATTTGTTTCCATTTCCTGCAGCATCTTTAATACGTTATTATCTACCGGATTTCGATTTTTATATTGTATCTCTTTAATAAACTCTGACAGCTTTCTTGAAATCTGTTCACTCGATTGCTTTTTTGAGTATGTATTGCCTCTCATTCTTTATCTTCCAGACTTTCCATATATTTTTTTGCATCTTTCATAAAACTCACTGCAATCATCACGATTACCGCACCAATCGGGAATGCCGCAACAATACTCACTGACTGAAGATTGTTCATGGAACTTTCTGCAAACAGCAAAGCAATCGGAAGCAAAATAAGCAGAATACACCACATCAACTGAATGCCCTTATTCGGCTGTTCACCATCCTCCAGTGTGTGATAGCTATAGCAGGATGCTGTCAATGCAATGGAATCAAAAGAAGTTGCATAGAAAGCAATCATCGTCAACAGAACAACTACCATAATAACAGGTGCACCCGGCATCGTTTTGATGATAGAAACAATCATGCCATACAGATCTCCGTGCTCCAGATACTGCGCAATAAAGTCAGCCTTTCCAGTGACCTGCATTCCCATAGAATAGTTCCCAAGTACAATAAAACTTGTCAATGTAGAACCAACACCAAATATGTAACCACCAAGAATTGTCTGACGTACTGTTCTACCGCGAGAAATGCTGCCGATAAAGAACGGCGCAGCCACACACCAAACCATCCAGTAAGCCCAATAGTAGATCGTCCAATTCTGCGGGAAGTTCGATGTACGGAGCGGGTCAGTGAACGTAGACAGATCAACAAAGTTCTGGATCATTCGTCCAAGAGAAGAAAAACCGGTTTCAATAATATACCGTGTTTCTCCACCAAACAGCAGAACAAACGCAATCAGGCCAAAGAACATATAAATACAAATGTTTGCCAACTTGCTGATTCCCTTAAATCCATGCAGCAAGGAATATGTATATACAGCGCAGGTAATCAGAAGAATAATAATGTTGATTACAGTACGACTAACGGCAACATGGAACAGTTCGCTAATAATGGTTGCCATAAGAGGTGTCGCTACACTAAATGTTGTAGCAGTGCCAGCAAGGAGGGCAAACACAGCTAACAGGTCAATAATGCGACCTGCCCAGCCGTCGGTATACTTTCCAAGAATCGGACGGCAAGCCTCTGAATACTTCTGACGGTTTCTTTTTCTCACATGGAGCATAAAGCCAAAGGCAACAGCCAGCACCAAATAGAATCCCCACGGAATAAAACTCCAATGGAACAGCGGATATACACCTGCCCAATCCTGGATACTACCCATCTCTGCCAGATGCGGATCAGTTGCATACAGCACCCACTCCGAGAACGAATAGAACAAAATATCTGCTGCAAGACCACAGGTGAACATCATTGAGCCCCACGCAAAGAAGGAATACTTCGGCTTCTCATTCTGCTCACCAAGGACGATGTTACCATACTTAGAACCGGCAATATACAGAGAAAAGATGAAAATCCCCAATCCAATTACCAAGTAATATGTACCAAAGGTATCACCAAAGAAAAAACGAATCTGGCTCAGTACAGCATTCGACTGTTCCGGCGCAAAAAAGAATAGAACACATAATGCAATCACGATTGCCAAAGGCACCAGTGTTATCATCCAGTCTATTTTCCCATGTTCTTTTTTCGTATCCATTTACTTTTCCTCCACATATTTTTTGTAGCTTGCATCCAGAGCAATTAGTTCACTCAGATTATCCACCTCTATAATATCGTCCTTATTCATAGGACGGATACCCAATTGATACTCCTCCGGGTAACAGAACATCGCCACATCATCCCAGTAGATTTGCCGATTCTTCTTTTGTTCAAACTCAATTTCGAGATGTCGTTTCAGTTTTTTCCCATCCTCTGCAGTCCAGCGGGAAATACTGTACAGCTGCCATCCGCCTTTTCCACCTGTCCGGCTACATGCTGTAACAATGCCATTTTCAACAGTCTGAAGCCACTCATCCGTTTCATCATCTGTCCAAACACTGTTATAACCAGAGCGTTCAAATTCTGGTGCTAAAATTTCCGGATTATAAATGATCTGATCTCCATCAAGAATGAAAGCATTCTCAATATACTCTCGTGCCACATAAAGTGAAGAGATGTTGTTGCAAGTATCATAGTATGGATTTTCAATCAGCTTAACCCCAGGATACTCCTCTTCAAGTGTCACAAACTGTTCTTTCAGATAGCCGACAACAACATAAATTTCATTAATTCCGTTTTTATGCAGACCATCAATGACTGTGTCAATCATCCGCACCCCATTTACTTTAACCAGCGGTTTCGGTGTTGCCAGCGTCACCGGATGCATTCGATTTCCTAAGCCTGCCGCCATAATAATGGCTCTTTCTACTTTTGGCATTTATTCTTCCTCCCCTTGCTTTTTCAATTCCTCTTGAACAATTCGATAATAGTCTTTTGCATATCGATACTGCCGAAGCGAATACTCACCAAACTCTACGCCGAGGTTTCTCTTATACTCGCACCAGTTACTCCACAACAGACCACAAGCAGCAATGTAGCAATAAATCTTGATCCTAGTTTCATCACTGCAGCCTTCCGTAAAATAGGCTGCAATCAGGCGATCGACCTGACGTTTATTATAAAGAGAATAAATACAGAACATAGCCACATCCACATGAGGATCTTGCATTCCTGCATACTCCCAGTCAATCAGTCGGATTTCTTCTTTTCCATCTTTTTCAACAAATAGGAAATTATCTGGCACAGCATCAATATGTGTCAAGACTTTTTCTCCAGCATGCGCATCAATATAAGACTTCAGCGACAGAACATTTGCTTTTGTTTTTTCATAATCCTTATAAACAGAAGGCATCCCCTCCCACAGTGTTTCATAGAACTCCATTTGGCCGAAAATATCAAACTCGTGATTTACTTTCAATTTCAAGTCATGGAACGCATGCAGTCGTTTCATACACTTCTTAACATCTTCGTAGTTCAATGGGTCGCATACTCTTGCGCCTTCCAGAAATTCCGTGATTTTATAACCGTTTTTCGGATTGATATACGCAATATCATCGCAAATATGCTTTCCATCAATAGCCTGATAAACTGCCGCTTCCTGACGACGATTAATAAGCTGGTCAGTCCCCTCTCCCGGAATACGCATGATATATTTCTTTCCTTTGCAGGTAAACAGGAAAGACCGATTCGTCATGCCCTTTTTCAGAACCGTAATATCTGTAATTTCTTCTGCCTTTGCTTTTAAGGCCTCACAAATCACCTGAATTGCATCTGTTTTAAGTTGGTTAGAGTCGCTGTCAATTTCTCGTAATTGCTCATAGGTGTTAATTTCCACAACATCTGTTGAATGAACCACACGAGCCGCAACAATCATTCGATCCTTGTTATAAAGTGATTCTTCCCAGAACGCTCCATCGTACCGCTGATTTTTGCATAGTTCCTCAATACGTTTAGCAACTGTGTCGGCATCCTCTTTTACCAAATAGCAAATACCAATCATTGCATTGCCGCCAGAACTTTCTGGCACAGTTACCAGTTCCATCTTACGATTAACGCGGACATTGCTTTCGTTATCCACTAGGTCACTAACCATATACCAGGAATACAGTTCATGGCGGTGAAACGGATTTCTGTCACACCAAATATCACATGGAATAATGTACGCATTTTCCAAATGTTCTTTTACAAGTTTGACTGAATTCAGATTATTCTTTGCCGCATAATCTGCATTTACTACCAGCTCTACGCCATATTCATCAATCAAATACTCGTATTTTTCTTTCATAAAGCCTACAACTACATAGATTTCTTTAATCCCCACCTCATGTAGCTGCTTGATAATACGTTCAATCAACGGCTCACCATTAACTTCCAAAAGGCCCTTTGGCATCTCCGTATTGATTGGAACCATGCGCATACCAAACCCTGCTGCCAAGATAATAGCTCGCTGCGGAGTTTTCTGCTTGAACTCAGTTATGGCTTTCACTGTAGGGCGAATCGAATCGTCCAAATAATCAGTTTTAATGAGTTCCTTGAGCGAACGATTTACCACTCCCAATGAGTGGCCGGATACTTCTGCTAAAATTCGTTGATTGATGAAAGGTTCCAGCAAAAGTGTGTTCAGAATGTCGCTTTCCTGTTTGTTCATGTACTCTCCTTTTTTCGTTTCTGCGAACATCATCATTCAAAAATAGCCAATCCCTCTTATCAGAAAGATTGGCTGGTCTTTCTGCACTTCGTTACAAATTCAATTACTAGGAAAGCTGTAAAGATACTCTCCCAACTCATTTTCGATATATTCAATTTCTGCCAGATTGCATTTTACTTTCTTCCATGTATATGTGTTATTAATAGAGCGCCTTGGATCAAAGTACTGTTTTTTCTTGGTTTGCTCTTTCAGTTCAAAACCTAGCCAATTCGCAATTTTTTTCGTTGTTTCATCATACTTATAAACCATATCTTCAAACTGAATGAAGCAAACCCTTTTGTCGTCAAACAATTCTGTTTTTCTGTGTGCTCGTGTATATTTAAACCACTTGCAAAAATCTTCTACGTTGTTGGGTATCACCCCATCTTTCCATACATATTTTTCAAGTACAAAAATATCTCGCGGATCACGATCAACAACAAAAACTTTAATATCATTGAAATATCGAAGATACCTTTTTAAGTTTGTTGGTGGAACAATCTGATCAACCATAACCGTATTTGCACCTCGGCAAACAGATCCAAACAAATCCTCAATATACATTTTTGTACAGTTCAGAAATTTTTCTTCGCTTGGATGCGCACAATATGTAATCTCATTTTTCATTGTATTTAATGTACGTTCAGGCTGATTTCTCCAAACAGTCATTCTTAAAATCTTATTCAAAATTCGTTTCCGAAAATAGAAAAACTCTCCCTTATCCATCAAATCATATTGCCACCAGCCATGATAGGTAAAATCGGTAAGGTCATCAATATATTTTTCAGAATATTTTTTCCAATTCCCATGGAAAAATTTCTCATACTTTTTACCAAACATATTACCGCAATAAAAATCTACTAACTTTTTATATCTTTTAATTGCGTGACCAGAGTTATGCCGATTAAAATTTTCCACCAGATTGTATTCCAAATCTGAGACCCCATCTGGATCCTGCACAAAGCGGAACTCTTCATCTGTAAAAGAGTACACCGTGTCAAATTCTGAGACAAAGTCTGTGATAGCACTTGATCCACTTCCGTAATAACTCGCACATGATATAAAACGCATCTTAATTCTCTTCAACCTCTTCCAAAATTGATTTTAGTCTTTCTTTTATTACATCCGGAGAAAAATCCTTTATTCTTTCGTCACTTTTTAATACATAATGATTATACAAATCAGGATCAGATGCAATTTTTTTTACCTTATTTGCCATGTCCTCTGGGTCTTTCACTCTGCAAAGCAAGCCATATTCATTTTCCCCTAAAATTTCTCTTGGGCCAGTCTTTGAGTCAGTAACCACCATTGGTAGACGATAAGACATCGCCTCGATCATTATTGTTGGCAGCCCCTCACCTGCGACACTTGCATGGACAAGCAAAAAGGCTGCTTTATAATAATCTTGCACATCAAAGCGACTTCCCTCAAAATGAATATGTTCCTGAGTATCTTGTGAAAGTGTTATCACATACTTTTTTACACTTTCCTCATCCGGACCATCTCCAACAAAAACAAGATCCAAATCTTCGTGATATTTTTTTCTAACAATATCCAACATCTTTGCTACCGTATATTGATCTTTATGTGGATACTCAAATCTGGAAACCATCAAAACAAATTTTCCATACTTTTGTTTCAACTCTTCGACGTGCGCACAATTGATTTCACGATTTTTAATAAATGTGGGATTATATAATTTGTGGATGTTAAGTTTTAAATTTTTATTATAAGACAAGGCTTCTTCTTGCGCATCATCTACTAAAACAATCAGATTTTTAATTTTCTCATATAACCTCATATAGCCATAAGAAATCAAGAAATAACTATACAAAGCACCATGTAGCCAACACATTTTTTTCTTCGATTTAATAAATTCTCTCGAAACAAAATCCAAGTCATTAAAGTGACCCGAAAAAGCGATGGTTAAATCAAACTCTTCGCTGTCATGATATATCATTTTAAATTTTCTTTTTAAAGTGTAGGAAATCACAGGCATCACTAGCATAGCCACCAAATAACAAGCTGTTCCCCAAAAACCTTTTTTTACAAGCTGCGCATACTGCTCAGTAACTATTCGTCTTGGATAATTGAATCCAATCCATTTACAATCTTTTGGAAATTCTTTTTCCATCTCTTTAAGATTCGGCACCAGATTAACAACCGTCACATCATGTCCTAATTCGCTTAAAATTCTAGCGTAGTCTGCCCCCACACGTTCAATTCCACCTATTTGAAGTCCATCGAATACTATTGCAATCTTCATGGTGCTTTTCTCCTTATATCGCCGAATCACTTTTAAAGGGACACACTCGCAAGCATTTTTCACAATGAATACACTTATTTTCATCAACCTGCGGATATTCAAATCCATCCTCATCTTCTACCATAGAGATAGCTTTTCGTGGACAACTCGCATAACAAGCTGTACATCCGCAACATTCTTCTTTTCTTTTAAATAGTACCAACGTCTTGCATCTCCCTACAATCAAATATAAAACACACTAAGTAATCATTACTATATATCACTCTCTGTCCCCCCCCCATTACTTGAAGTATACTTTTAATCAAGTGCTTTATCTTTCTTTTTGTTCGTATCGTCAACGAGTATTTAACTGGGGCTGCATATTTCTTTTCTAATTCATCGAAACTTATAGCACGCATATCATGAAAGAATGTGTTTCTTTGTGAGGGCCTTACACAAGATTTGTATTCAGCTGGATTGAATCTTACCCCTTCCTCATAGGTCACTTCTTTCAGTTTTAAATTCTTTTTGATTTTCTCAAACACTTTTGCGCCTTTATCTGTGCGGATCAATGCCAACGATGTTCCCATTCCATCTGACATTTCTGGTGCAACTTCTTCAATTCCCCAAAAATCAGCAATTGTTAAATCAGACTTGTTCTCTTTTTTGGCAATACACTCATAGCATGATGGCCGCAAGCAATAATTTCTTAGAAACATCTGCATATAAGCGTCTTTATCTTTAGGTATATACAGTTTCTTTTCTTCTCTTTCTGGAATCTCCTTTAGAACCTCTTTCATTCCAAAATCACTCCAGCCATTATCCTTACAGCGGAAATTAATGCCTTTCAGCTTTCCAGCATTTCTTTCTTCCTGATACTCAACATACTTTTTCCACAATGTCGGCGAAGGAACACCATGACAAATTACATCTACACAAATGAGATTATCATAATCTTTTCCCAGAAAATTCTTTAATCCATTTATCTGACATCCCGTTCCCGTAAACAATACGGTTTTTCCATCTTGCAGATTCTCCTTTACTTTCGCAAATGTGTTTCCAACTTTCGCTTGAAGATATTTTGAGCCACGCAGTCTTTTCATACCAAATTCATCTGTTACTGCAATAAAATTAGCTGAATAGCAATCTTCAGACATTGCGACACCATAAACAATGCCATCTTTATTAAGCACATAGTCTGCTAGAGAAGTAAATACTGCTCCAGAAGAGCTACTCAATCTCGCTTCTTTATCTTTGTTATAACAAGCATATACTTTTTCTGGTTTCACCCGTATATCCTCCTCTTCCAGTACCTTTTATATAAATCCAATATAGCGCAACAATTTTTTATGGCTCTTCAATACCATTTGACCAATATGAACTATAATATAACTAATGGATGTAGTCAGCATAAATCGCAATATCCAATAAATATACCAGTTTTCACTTTGTATAATTCTACCAACAATCATCAGCACTGCCATGTGAATATAGAAAATACCATATGAGCAATCTCCTATCTTTGATAGCAAGCGGCAGATACTACAATTACTTTCATTTTTCTTCAGAAGCCAGCCAATCATGGCAAAAGAATACAGGAATGAACCTGCTGTTATCTGGCTCGTATAGAATCCAATATCAAGCCCTGTTGCTCGTAATCCAATCGCTTCAACACAGCTTAATAAGAGTGTAGCCGCAACCACAAATCCATTGCCTTTCAATTTCCATCCACAACGCACTTGAATTCCTAGATAATAAAATCCAAACCATGCCGGAAATAATGTTTCGTACAGACGTGGCGATGCACCAACTATATAATTCCAAGTGTACAAATACACCAGATAAACCGGTGTCACCAACCATAAAATTCTACTGATAATTCCATTCTGTTTTACAATTTTGATTAGCCACGGTGTAATCACCGTAAGCTGCACCAAAACAACAATATAGTAAAATGGAGTTGCTGACTTTCCAACAATAAATCGGTAAACAAATCCAAAACAATGAATCTCATTGCCACTGTGTACATTCCTTAATAACTCAAGCCCGCTATACAGAAGCGACCAAATCATAAAAGGGATACACAGTCGCCCCCCCCCGATAAATTATCCAGTGTTTGTAACTGAACTCTTTATCAGATAAGGCATCAACATTCACAAAATAACCAGCCATAAACACAAATGTGGCTACCGCAAAATTGATGATCTGACGAAGTATTATGAATGCTGAATTATAACCAGTAGAATAATCAAATTCACCTAAAGAGTGAATTAACACTACTGCCAATATGCATACTCCTCGGATGCTTTGCCAATATTCTCTCTTTTCTTTCATCTTTTTATTTCCTTAAAATTTTTCTAATTGGCCCAATGACAAGCTGCTTTTCTTCATCATTCATTCCAAAGAAATACATCGAGAAAGCATACACAACCGTATAGGCCATTGCAAACAATCCCAATTTAACAAAGCCAGTAATATTAACAAATTTCATGATAGCAATGCCGATCAAACATGGAACAATTAGTGCCGGAATGAACCTTGCAATCTCTTTCCAAAAATATAACATATTCATTCCGATGCGAGCGTGATAATACCAGTTCATAAAAATAATATTTCCTGCTATAAGGGAAATCGCTGTACCCAAGGCAGCACCAATTGGTCCCATAAGCTTAATTAATGGGATACTAATTGCCACATTTGCAATTGCAATAAAAAGGTAAACAATTGCCCTTGCTTTATGCATATTTTTTGCGCGCTGAATTTCAATGCCAAGATTCTGTATTAATGGAACAGTTACAGGCGCAATTAGTAAAAGCGCTACTGCATATGAGTCTCCGTACTCCGAGCCAGCCCAAATTTTCACAAATGGAATGCCAAAAAAAATGAAACCTGACAATATCAAACCAAGTATCATAAATTGAATACGGCCAACCTTTGTAAAAAGTCTTGTCAATTCATTATCATCACCAGATTCCGCAACAATACGATTTACTTTTGGGACAAAAACATTCGAAACCGATGAAGAAAGCTCAATATACATCGAATTAATTTGTCCACCAACTCCATAAACTGCTACTGCTGTTGTACCTGCAAATCTACCTAATAAGAATTTATCTACACTCCAATTTATCTGATCTATAATTTGATTTATAAAAATAAAAAAAGTGAACACCCACATTTCTTTAAGTAAATCCAGCTGAAATTTCTTAAAGCAGAATCTTATATGAAGGTTATGAAAAGAATAGTATACATTCATTACTAATACTAGTAATGTCAAAAATGTTGTCACTGCCACCATTCCTATAGATCCATAGCCCATAATAAGCAACGGCAAGGCTAATAATGGATTACATACATTTTGAAGTAAAATCAAAAATTTTTGAAATAGAAATTTTTCATGCGCAGTAATTGCACATGAAAAAACACTATTGGGGAATGTTAGTGCCAGATTAACAACAAGCAGCGCCATTAAAATCCTTGCAGTCGAATATTCAGAATCCGTCAACCCACTTCCAAAAATCCCCTTAATATTACCCAACATTACGCAACCACATAAAACACAGACAATTGAAAGTGAAGTAAATATTAACAGAAACATTCCATTTAATCGCGCTACTCCATCTTCATCTCTCTGTGCTTTATAACGAGAATAAAATCTCATATAAGAACTACTGAATCCCAAGCTTAACAAGCTTAGATAGGATACAACAGAATAGACAAGTTGATAAAGTCCATATTCACTTTGACCAAGAAGCCGAAGCATGATGGGAGTATAAATTATGCTTATCAAGATTTTCGTTAGTTGTCCGGCATAAGATAATATAACTCCTGCTTTTCTTTGATTTATCTTCATATGTTTACAACCCAATTATTTATTATCCATTAATTTCTTACTCAAATAGCCATTCGAATCCATTCGCAAATATTCAAGTCGTCTTTTCACATCACAATAATCAATTTCATTGATAAGCAAATCAGTACTACTTTGTTCTATATTTTGCACCCATCTATCTTCTATTCCCAAATTTTTCAGCAAATCTATAATCCTAGAGTCCCCAGAGTTTTCTTCATGAAAATTTCTCCTAAAAGATAGAAAGCGTTTCTCGTGTATAATAGAAAAAGCTGTACCATGAAATGAATCTGTTAATACAAAGCAAGCATTCGCTATTGCAGAATTGAAGCCATCTGGTCCGTCATCCTCCAACTCTGTCGCGTGATATTCATCTGCAGATTGATAGTTACCTAAAGCATCTTTAATCGTCAAAATTCGCAAATTTAATTGTTTCGATACTATTTCCGCAAATTTCCTTAATTTCTTTTCTTTCCCCAAAAAATAGCAAAAAATATACGGTTCTTCTAATTCGCGCGTTTTATGTGCCTCATTTATCCAATATGTCGAATCTATTAATAATGTTGGATCAATTGTAGTTTTTATTTCTTTTTGCGGCAATATTTCTTTCAAAATAGTCTGGCCGGAATCCTCTCTTACAGCTATTCCATCAAATGTCCTCAATGACGTTTGCAATAGTTCTTTTTCATTCTGTGACAAATAGCTCAGTCCAATACTTGCTGCATAAGACAGTTTTGTTTTCCCTGTTACAAATCCCAACAAAAAAGCATTATTATAATAATACGGATTAAATACTTGATCACTTCCTGTTATAAAAACATCATAAAGATCATTACAATCGCTAATAGTTTCTTTATTATAAATTCTTTGTGAATGTGCCGTTTTATTTTCATACTTATGAAATTTATTTTTCCTTGCACTTATTTTATTTGATATTTTCTTGTTATTCTGCTTTACATTGATACCGTGAACTACATATCGAAACTTTGACACCATTAGATAAATTAGCCCCTGCTCTTTTATCTTTTCTTTTATACTCTTTTCAAATGGATACTTTTCGTCTGTTGCATCATAACAAATTTGTTCACACTCATATCCATATTCCTTAACAATTTGAACTAATGCCCTCGCCTGTAATTGAGCTCCATAATTAAAGGCATTATAATATATCGAAACAATTCCCACCCTCATAAGCATCTCCATCACCATCACTAGTGGCTATTATTCATTTACTAATCTTTCACATTCAAGTTCAAAGAATAAGGCACGGTAAGCCTTAATTTTAAGAAGCACAACCTGAATTTTTCTTCGCAGTGGCAGTGTCTCATATTTAAAATTTATAAGCCATTTTATATACTCATAGTTTTCCGCACTTAAAATTAATTCTCTAAAATGTGCATACGACCCTGTGCTTTGTCTCAATCTTGATATGAAATCACCCAAAAACTTTATATAGAATTTTTCCTCATAAATCAGCATATTATTTTCAATTATAAAACCTTTTTTAAATTCGTAGAGTTTCCTTTGGTCATCGAAATTTACAATTTTCTGATAAGAGGCGCTGTTCAAGTTATCTATATAGACGTAAAAAGCATTAGGACAATATTTTACTTTCTTGGCTTTTTGTAATGCTCTTCCAAAAAAAACAGCGTCTTCACCGATTTTCATATCTTGTGGAAATTGTATTTTGAAATCCAGTAATAATTTTCTTTTATATATTTTAGCGCACACAGCATTTACATCATCTGTCAGAATATACGTCATTTTTATTTCATCAAGGGTTTCCTGCGCGTTTCGCATTGTAAGTATTTCTTGAATCACATCATTTTTCTTCCTGAGGTAATTATATAAAGTAATATCATTTTCTTTATACTCCTCTAATTTTTCCCACCAATTATCACAAAAAGCATCATCGCTATCTAAAAACACAAGATAATCTTTTTGTGCACATAATAGCCCCTTATTGCGAGCCGCGGAAACCCCTGCATTTTTTTGCTTTATTAACTTTATTTCATCTGTATAGTTGCGCTCTAAAATCTTGTCAGTACCATCAACACTCCCATCATCAATAACAATTATTTCATAGCCCTTATATGGGCATTTCAGAACTGAATCCAGACATTCACAAATAGTCTTTTCTCCATTATATACTGGTATTATTATTGAAAGATTGAGTTCTCTTTCCATCTTAAATTCCTCTCAATTTCTAAAGAAAACATATGGTATTGTTTCTCCGTAATTCAACTGTACAATGTCATGCATCCATGGTACTACTGCCAGCAAAATCATTATCACTTTCCAAATCACTCTTGATTTTTCTTCAAAGTATTTTCTATTTATTATTTGGCACTCATAGGCTAGCGGAGTAAAATAATACGATACTCTCAAAAAATAATTTGATATTATCGTACTAAACGACATCACCAGCAAAATCACAGTCATCATTGTAAAAAATATTTTATTACTCCCTTTCTTGTCCGCTCTATGAAATCTATAGAAAAGGAAAGAACTGGAGGCACAAATTATGGTTGGTCCAATAATATTAAATAAAGCCAATCCACCAGAACCACCATATTTTCCGCTACTAATATAATTCAAATAGCTACTCCGCAAGATTCCTAATGTAACAAAGTATTTAATAATTTGATTAATGAACAGGACGATGCATCCGCTTATCAAAAGAAATATACTTGCTCTTATAAATCGTTTCTTTTCACTATAATTTCTGTTGTCCTTTAATATAAGATGGCATCCAAAAATCACTAGTGATATAAGTCCCGATGAATGAAAAGAGCAGGCAAGAACAGCTAGTACGGAGAACAACTTATATCTATCTTGTAAAAGGTATGCCGTAGCACAATATACAATTGCTACCGCAATGAGCTGTCGCATTGCATTCAATGATGTATTATAAAACAAAAAACATACAAGCAACATTCTAAATGCGACCGAATCTCCATTCATTTTTTTATATTCCATGCATCCTTTCAAAAAGAAGGAAAATGTCAAAAATGAATACGCAAACAGTCCAATGTGATAATCTTTAAATGCCCTAGTTAAGGCAAAATTCAAAAGATGAAATGCATAGTCACTTGCCTCTCCAGATATTGTTAGCCTTTGAAACAAATCTTTTATGGATACGCTACTATGTGCAAGATTATAAAATCTCACCCCATAGACCATAACATCTGTACCTACCACTTGATCTCTGCAGCCTGCAACAACTGCCAATATCATAACTCCGAAGAAAAAACTTGCATATTTAAAGCTCTTATTATACGCTTTTTCTCCACAGTAAATGCAAATTGTCGAAATCACAAAGCACATCAAATAAATCCACATTCGCAAGTGTCTCCTTGTATTTTCTAAGATATTTGCAACTTTTTTGTTTTAAAAAAGACCCACCTAACTAATTTAAAGCTTATTGTTGATAACACAAGCGCCACTCTAATTTTAAGGTTTGTCTTTGTATTTGTAAGCACACTGCTTCGATATTTTACAATATACTCTTCAATTTCATTCTTTTCTATACTCTGTTTCTCTGGTGTTTTCAAATATATTGTAAAAGCAACATTAACACTTCTAACTATCACCTCGTCAAAGTACTCTGAATTTTTCTGACTTTCCGCAAACTTCACAAGTTCTTCAAAGGATCGCATCAGTTTCGGTGAATATATTTTATTGTTCATCAAACTGGTTTCGACAAAATTATAGTTATATAGTTTGAGATTACAATACGTCACAACTTTTGCTTTACAAATTGCAAAATAGTTAAAGACAAAGTCCTCTCCAACATTCATCTTTTCATTGAATCTCAAGTTTTGTACGGCTGATTTTTTGTACAACTTTCCCCAAACTGCTGTTGGCTCAAGCTCATCAAAAACATGGATATTATAAGATAAATTCTTTATAGCCTCCGCTGACTCAACCGTTTTCAGACACTGATATGCGCCGTCATAAATCGCATTATCATCATTTTTCTCTTTTACGTGCTTGCAGCTACAAATAACAATATCAGCGTTTGTCTTTTGCACAATAGCGAAAAGGACCTCAATCGCATTACCCTTTAATGTATCATCGCTATCCACAAAAAAAATGTAATCGCCTGTTACAGTCTCAAGCCCACAATTCCTTGCCGAAGAAACCCCTCCATTTTTCTTGTGAATCACTCGTATGCGGTTATCTGTTCCTGCATAGGCATCACAAATTGCTCCACATTGATCTGGTGAACCATCATCGACCAGCACGATTTCAAGTTTTCGGTAGCTTTGGTTTATTACGCTCTCGATTGCTTTGCGCAGATGGCTCTCCTCTGTTTTATAAACAGGCATGATTACAGATATAAGATTTTGTTCCATATGGTTCCTTCCTTAGAAAGAGCCATAATAATAGGAAGCTGCATCTACTCAATATCTCGATTGTTTGATTTGTTTCAATATACTTTGCGGTATAAGACCAATTATCACCGGTTTGAATACATAAGGCATCCCTCTCAACAACATTCTCATGTTCTTATACCCACGAAATCTCACAATCATTTCATCCACACGATACTTCATCGGTCGATGTTTGTTCTTTTCATCCCTAACAATGCGATAATAGTATAGCTTTTCCTGAATATTATAGCCCCTATATCCCTTTGCATATAAATTCATGAAAAGATCATAATCTTCGCATCGTCTTGTTTCTTTGGCTTCTCTGTACCCCCCCCCGATAATAATTCGGCTTTACGCATCATTGTAGTTGGGTGCATAAACGGACTATTCCAAAGAAAATCACCCTTCTGCGGTTTTTCTGGAACAGTATATTCTCCCCAAATGCCATTGTTATCAAAAACATCTGCGCATGTTCCTACAATCGCATATTCACGATTTTCATCCAAAAACTGCACCTGCTTTTTTAAGCGTTCTGGCTTTGAAACATCATCATCGTCTTGTCGCGCAATATATTTCCCTTGAGATACGGCAAGGCACTCATTCAACGCGTGATTTAGCCCACGGTTTTTCTCATAAGATATTATTTTAATTCTTGAATCTGATTGGGCGATTTTTTTCAACTCTTCCAAAGTGTTATTTGTCGATCCGTCATTGCAAATAATGAACTCATAGTCCTTATAAGTTTGTTGCAGTATCGACTCAACACTTTTTCTTAGTAAATTATAATTTTTGCAATTATATACGCCCATTATTATTGAAACATTTGGCATTCTTTCACCTTATCTTCATACCAATCTTCCAGTTTTTTTACCGCATAATAAATATCGTAATCCTTGCTATTCTCATTAAGAACTACAATTTTATTTGCCATTGATAAGATTGTGCTTACCCAATTAGGGCTTTGCAAACTCAACCGAACCACTCCATTGCTAATTATGGCTTCTTCTGGTATTGCATCTGAAACAACCACAGGAACACCTGCAATTTGGCTTTCTATAGTTGCCAATGACAATCCCTCAAATACAGACGGAACAACAATAACATTCGCTAACCGATAATATAGTTCTGGATTAGACACCTGTCCCGCAAAAACAACACGATTTTCCAAGCCTTTCGTCTTAACTGAATTATGTATTGTCTGATTTAGTTCTCCATCGCCTACAAGCAGCAGAACAGCGTCATTTCTAATATCGCTTATTTTTTTGAATACATCTAGCAGGAATTCATGGTTCTTCGCAAATGTAAATCTTCCGATATGTCCAATTACAAACTTATCATTCAATCCAAGTTGTTTTTTTAATTTTTCTATTGTTTCTTCATCTGCTCTAAATCTTTCAAAGTCCGTTGCGTTTTTGATTACCACAACTTTACCTGCGTCGTAATTTCTATTCCCAAACATCCAACGTCCAGCTTTTTCTGAGCAAGCAAAATAATCTGTTGGGAAAACTCGTCCAAATATACGGAGAAAATATTTCAGCGCATCTCTTTTCAGTTCCTTTCCACTTGGAACACTATGATTATGAGCCACCCTCACTGGAACACGACACATCCACGCTACGAATAATGGAAATACACTCAGTGTGTTTAAATGTGAATGAACTATTAGATACTGGTTTTCTTTAAGATGTTTTTTTAATTCTCGAATATACTGAGGGAGTTTCTGATAAGGAGGAATTTTATAAAACCTTGCACCCATATCTATTAGGTCCTGTGGAGGTTCTACTGTAGAATCAGCATCATAATAAAAATCAAATTGTATTTTGCTTTTATCTATCGCACGGTAGTAGTTGAAAACCACCATTTCAACTCCACCTGCCCACAGCTTACCCATAATTTGAGCAACTCTAATGGGTTCATCTTTTTGTTTCATCCACATTTCTCTGCTATCCTTGCAACTCATCAAACTCTATAACCCTTACTGTCAATCACATTCACTACCTCATCAACATACTTCTGGCAGGTATCGTGGTCAGGAGCTTCTACCATCACACGCACCAGAGGCTCCGTACCAGACTCACGCACCAGAATACGGCCGGTATCGCCCAGCGCTTCTGCAACTGCCTTGACTGCCTCCTGTACCGCTGGGTCGTTCTGTGCAGCCTTCTTATCGGTCACACGGACATTCTCCAGAACCTGCGGATAGATCTTCAGCGGCTCAGCCAGCTTGCTCATGGGCATCTTCTTGGCCAGCATGACTTCCATCATCTTCAGGCTGGTCAGGATGCCATCACCGGTGCTGGCGTACTTGCTGAAGATAATATGACCGCTCTGCTCGCCACCGATACGGCAGCCGTTCTTAGCCATGTACTCATAGACGTACTTATCGCCCACAGCGGTCTTGGCATAGCCGATACCCTGTTCATCGAACGCTTTGTACAAACCAAAATTGGACATGACAGTCGTAACCACAGTGTTAGTCAGCAGCTTACCACGTTCCTTCATGTAGCAGCCGTAGATATACAGAATATGGTCGCCAGTGATGACATTACCCTTCTCATCCACACACAGGCACCGGTCAGCATCGCCATCGTAGGCGAAGCCCACATCCAAGCCCTTTTCCACCACGAACTTCTGCAGGCCCTCGATGTGGGTAGAGCCAGCGTTGTTGTTGATGTTCGTACCGTTCGGCTTGTTGTTGATGACATAGGTATCTGCGCCCAGAGCATCGAACACAGATTTAGCAATATTCCAGCTTGCGCCGTTGGCGCAGTCCAAACCGACCTTGACGCGCTTGAAGGAATAGATGCCCAGAGAGATCAAGTAGCCCATATAGCGGTTGCGGCCTGCCACATAGTCCACGGTGCAGCCGATGTGCTCCCGGTGTGCAAAGGGCAGCTCCGGCCAGTCCTTGTCAAACACATGGAGTTTGCCGTCAAGGTAGTCCTCCACCAACAGCAGAGTCTCCTCGGGCATCTTCTCACCATAGCAGTCGATGAGCTTGATGCCGTTATCATAGAACGGATTGTGGCTGGCAGAGATCATAATGCCGCAGTCGAAGTCATCCACGCGGGCAATGTAGGCCACAGACGGGGTAGTGGTGACGTGTAGCAGATAGGCGTCTGCGCCGGAAGCAGTCAAACCAGCGACCAGACTATACTCGAACATATAAGAGCTACGGCGGGTATCCTTGCCAATGACGATGCGGGCAGGCTCGTTGTTGCCATTGCGCTCGCGCAGTGCATTGTAGTACCAGCCGAGGAAGCGACCCACCTTGTAGGCATGGTCAGCGGTCAGATCAATACCAGCTTCACCACGGAAGCCATCGGTCCCAAAATACTTTCCCATTTTAATTTTCCTCCATAAATCAAAGAAATCTTCAACAATTTCTACTCATTCAATTTCTCATTTATTCATTGCACGACAACAAGCCTGTATACAGATTGCTGCGGCAATCTATACGCAGGCTCGCCTTCGTACCTCCTTATTCTGTTTTCTGCTCTATCAGCTTTCGCTGTGGTGGGTTAAGTATAGAGCGCAACCAGAAGCCATTAGCACCTGAAATCACGTTGGCCTTAACGCACCATGACAGGCAGAAACAGTTTGAGGTGAAAAGGTCAAGCCGCGTAAACCCGCATGAAATCAGGATTTTTTCTGGTTACTAACATTATTTCACAGGTTCCATGGACGGTAACTACAACTCTTTTACCAAACATCTTCGGCAGCCATGTAAAGAAGGCTGGCACCTCTGCATCAGGTACTCAACAACAGTTTTACGAAGCAGGTGATAAACTCATGGATTCTCATTGTTTTCTCCTGTTTTTCGCCATCTCCTCAAAACTTCTGAAAAAGCTGTGCCAATTTTGTGCCGCAGGGGCCAAAAGTTCGGCGTTTTAGTTCATATATAGTTCATATAACTGTAAAACACGACCGGTTTTAGTGCCCCATATAGTGTGCAAAACAGGTTCTTTTTGATGATTCTACGTCAGTATGGTTTATCGGCCACACATTTCCCTCTTCCTTATCTCCAACAGCACTCCGGTCAAAATCACCAGCGAGCAAAGCAGGGTCAGCCACCAGTTTTCGGTAAAGCCTGCGATCAGGTAGCCAACAGCACACACGGCAATGACCACAAAGGCGTACTGCATCTGGGTTTGCACATGGTTGATATGGTTGGACTGGGCACCGGAGCTGGACATGATGGTAGTATCAGAAATAGGCGAAATATGGTCACCGCAGACAGCACCAGCCAGGACAGCCGCTACAGAAATGATCATCATGGTCGGGTCCAGTTCAGCAAACATGTTGACCACGATGGGCACAAAAATAGCAAAGGTGCCCCAGCTGGTGCCGGAAGAAAAGGCAATAAAAATTGCAATGCAGAAGATGACCAGCGGCACAAAGTTCATCAGGCTGGAATTCAGATTGATGGCCGAACGTACAAAGGTACCGATACCCAGGGCGTCCGTCATACCTTTCAGAGTCCAGGCCAGCACTAAAATCAGGATGGCAGGCATCATAAGCTTGCCACCTTCGGGAACGGAATTCATAAAATCCTTGAAGCCGATGACACGGCGCGGCAGATACAGAAGCAGCAGGAATCCCACTGTGACCAAACCGGCAAACACCAACGCTTCCGAAGAAGAACAGTTGGCAAAGTCCTCCACCAGATTCTGGCCGCCGTTCAGGTGGCCGGTCCAGATCATAGCTGCGATTGCCGTTGCAATCATGACGACCATGGGCGCAATCAGATCGATGACCTTGCCTTTGGCGTATTTGCCGCCCTCGGTCGGGTCTTTTGTTTCCTGGTTCTGGAACTCTTCCCCGCCGGAGGTGAACAGATCACCTTTGGCCGCGTTCTCTTCATGCTTTTTCATCAGGCCGAAATCGAAGCCTACAATGGAGGTGAAGAACACCATATACAGGGTTAAAATTGCATAGAGGTTGAACGGAATGGTTTTAACGAACATCTCAAAACCGGACATGGAGCTGCCCGCCGGAACGTAAGAGTTGACGGCTGCCGCCCAGGAAGAAATCGGCGCAATGATGCAGACTGGCGCGGCGGTTGCATCAATGATATACGCCAGCTTGGCGCGGGAAACCTTGTACTTATCTGTGACAGGGCGCATGACAGAGCCAACCGTCAGGCAGTTGAAGTAGTCATCCACAAAAATCAGCGCACCGAGCAGAGAGGTCGTTACCAAAGCGGAGCGCTTACTTTTCAGGTGGCTGGAGGCCCATTCACCGTAAGCGCGGGTGCCGCCGGATTCCTGCATGAGCATAACGATCATGCCCAAAAGGATCATGAACATCAGAATGGAAAAATCCACACTATCGATCATTGTGTTAAACAGCGTATCAAACGCAATCCACGGGTGGAATTCTGCCGTCAACAGTGCGCCAAGGGCACACCCCGCAAACAATGACAAATACACTTCTTTGGTCAACAGTGCCAGCGCAATCGCCACAATGGGCGGCATCAGTGACCACCATGTTCCTACAAACATCCTTTATTCTTCCTTTCCTCTTTTGATCTAAGGCAACACCGCACAATTCCCGCCTAGCGGCTTAAGCACCGCTTCGGCGGCTGCG
>OICJ01000102.1_pt1 | contig 31027 bp, 24 predicted proteins | sample 1581291 | NCBI WGS metagenome assembly OICJ01 (sample SAMEA3882540, study PRJEB24775) | human gut metagenome | biome: human-associated habitat; feature: intestine environment; material: feces | place: Netherlands | collected 2009/2010 | reverse complement strand
GGATGTGCTGAAGGAAGAAGGCCGTAAGCTCACAGCAAAGAAAAAACAGCTCTATGGAGAATATCAAAAGGCACGACGGGATATGCAGGAGATCGTCACGATCAAAGCGAACATTGACACTCTGATGGGCTACACCGAACCGGGAAGAAAGCAGGAAAAGGAGCGTTAAGGTTATGAAAACAAGGAGCAAAGCGACGCTGACACTTCGGGCCATGTTGGCCCGAAGATACGGGTTTGGGGCGAGCCCCAACAAGCCGCCTTTGTGCCACTTGTGGCCACAGAGGCATTGCTTGCCACTTAGCGGCAGTCCCTAAAATGGCGCAAAAAAACAGAGGCCCTTATTCTGGAACCTCCGTTTCTCTGGCTTTCTTGAGCCCTTCGGCTGTGGCCTCCATGACAACTAGCTCCTTTTCATTCATGGAGTTGAGAAGTACATCAATGTGCTTTCTGCAACTGTGTTCGTCCCGCTGTTCTTCCCGGTAGAAAAACTGGTCTACGGAAATATCGAACATGGTAACGAGTTTGAAAAATAAATTGAAGCTGGGATGTTGTCCCTTGTTTTCAATATTCATAATCGTGCGGTCTGTCTTGCCGACCAGCTCCGCCACATAGGCCTGTGTCCAGCCTCTTTCTTCTCTAGCTTGTTTGATTGCCAGCCCGAGCCCATGAAAGTCAAACCTGATTTCATCTTGGTTCATTCTCATATCACCCTATATCATTGTACATTTCGGGTTGAATTATGAGAATGTAATGAAATTTGATGTTAAGTAGTATTTTGTTTCACTATCAAATAGCCACATGATTGAATATAGCAAACGATTGTGATAAAGTTGATACGAATATGCCATAAAATTATATTCTGCAAATTGATCAATGTTAAAGAGAGGTATTTTATATGAATTACACAATTCTAATAGTTGATGACGATATGGCTATCAATGATATGCTTGTTAAATATCTTCGGAAAAATGGTTATATAACATATTCTGCTTATTCAGGAACAGAAGCCCTTCTTTTTCTTGAAAAGCAAAAAGTTAATCTGATTATTTTGGATTTAATGCTTCCCGGTCTTTCTGGTGAACAAGTTTTAGCAGAAATAAAGAAAACAAAAAATGTACCTGTAATCGGTCTATCTGCAAAAGAAGATTCTAAAAGTAAAATTTTCTTATTGAAAAACGGTGCTGATGATTATGTAACGAAACCCTTCGATATAGAAGAACTACTTGCAAGGATTGAAACGATTTTGCGACGGATTTATGAAAATCAATATACATCAAATTCCTTGTTATGTTGTGGCGATTTAAATTTAGATACAATAGGAATGGAGGCCACTCTAAAAAATCAAAAATTGCCCCTTACAAAAAATGAGTTTGCTATATTGAAAATGCTTATGGAACATCCGCAACAAGTATTTACGAAAGATATGATTTATGAGCAATTATGGAATGAAGCTTTAGAAGGAACTGAAAATGCTATCAATGTTCATATCAGCAACTTACGCAAAAAAATTGCTGCAATAGATAATAGTAAATCGTATATTAAAACGGTTTGGGGAATTGGGTTTAAGATGGACATATAATCTTTATGAAATCCTTAGATTTAGAAAATAATTTACTTAAACTTATCCCTTACACTAAAACCACAAGGAGGGATATATCATGGAATATATACTAAGAACGAACACAGTATCTAAAAAATACACAAATTATTATGCTGTTGATAAAGTATCCATTTCTATTAAAAAAGGCGAAATATATGGCTTGATTGGAGAGAATGGTGCTGGTAAGTCTACTTTAATGAAAATGATTGCAGGTTTGGTTGAACCATCAGAAGGCTCTGTTGAACTATTTGGAAATTTTGTTCCCCAGACTGAGCGTTATCGTATTGGTTGTGTGATTGAATCTCCGGCACTTTATGCAGAATTAACCGCAAAATAAAATTTGGAAGTATTTAGAAAAGCATATGGACTGTCAAGTAAAGAATCTGTACAACAAATTTTAAAGCAGGTGGGTCTGTCACAATATGAAAATAAAATTGTCAAAAAATTTTCATTAGGTATGAAACAGCGTTTAGCCATTGGCATTGCCTTGTTGGGAAATCCTGATTTTCTGATTCTTGATGAACCTATCAATGGCTTAGATCCGACTGGAATACAAGATATGAGGAATTTCTTATTAAAACTAAATAGGGAAGAACATATTACCATTATGATTTCCAGTCATATCTTGGGGGAATTGTCAAAAATTGCAACGAAATACGGAATTATTAAAAATGGCAAGTTGATTGAAGAAATCACTGCAAAAGAATTAAATGAAAAATGTCAATGTTGTTTAAAAATTAAGGCATCAGATACTGCACAGGCCGCTATTTTAATAGAGAAAAATCTCCATACTAAAAACTACGAAATTCTTTCCGATAATAATATTCGGATTTTTGAATATGTAGACAATCCCGGAATTGTAAACTCCTTACTGGTTAATCATGGAATTTCTGTTGATGAATGTACTGTAACAAAGGAGTCACTGGAAGATTACTTTAATGAAAAAATGAGAGGAGGCATAGTCAATGCTTAATTTAATTAGAGCTGATTTTTATAAAACAATACATGGAAAAGTCTTGAAAGTATGTTTTCTTATGATGACAGGATGGATATTCTTATGTGCTTATGCACAAAAAGCAACGATTGGCATGAGGGAATATTTGGTAGGTACAGAAGTTTCTGCAAATTACTGGGATTCTTTTTTTAATTATTACCCGGTTGTATTTCCTTTGATTATTTTTTGCAGCTACTATTTCTCAAATGATTTTCGTCAAGGGACTGTAAAACATTATATAGAAAAAGGTCTGTCACGATGGAGTTACTTCTTTTCAAAATTGGTAATTGGCTGGATTGTATCATTCTTTTTTTTGGTGTCTGCCTTTTTAATTGGTTTGTTATGTAATAAAATTTTTTTTGGAATAAGCGGTTTTACTTTTACAAACATTAGCAATATAGTGTCCTACATATTCTGTGAGGCATTATATCATATGGCTGTATCAACGCTCGCAATTTCACTTGTTTTTCTCATAAGAAACAGTTCAGTTAGCATGGCAGTTAATGCTTTGCTTATATTTTTTGGTTATCTGGTTCTTCATGGATTGGAAAGTATTTTGGGCTTAGGATATAACATCACAATTTTTTGGGCAATTAGTAATATCAATAAAACAAGAATAGATATGGCAGTTCAATGGCTTCCAACCGCAATTATCATTTTCTTCGCCTATATGATTATATTTGGTGGAGTTATAGGAACAATTTTCAAGAAAAGAGATATTACATAATGCAGGGAGGGATAATGTTATGAGTGTGGTACTTCAAATATATGCTATCATTGTGACACTATCTCTTATTATTGTTTTATCATTTTACTTGCTTCATCGTAGGGAGGTAACCCGGTTAAGCCAGAAATTGCAAACACTTTTACATTCATTTACCCATGCGGAATTGACATTAGATTTTCCTTCTTCCGATATAACCGATCTTGTAAATGCTTTAAATGAATTGCTTCGAGTTTACCACAAACAAGTATATTCATTACAAAAAAAGGATGAGGCAATCAAAGAAACAATTACAAATTTAGCCCATGATCTTAGAACACCTGTGACTGCTATTCAAGGCTATACACAAATGCTTCTACAATCACCTGAGTTGTCCGAGGAAGATTTAGATGCAGCAGTTATTATAAATGAAAGATTGAATGTTTTAAATCAGTTACTAAATCAGTTGTTTGAATTTGCACGAATAGAGGCTGATGAAATGGATTTTTCTTATACTACATTTGATTTAAATGCTGTTTTACGCTCTGTTGCAGTTTCCTTTTTTAAATCTTTTGAGGAACGCAAAATCATTCCAGTATTAAGTATTGCAGAGATTTCTTTTCCATTTTATGGAGATGAAAAAGCAGTAACCAGAATTTTTGAAAATATCATTTCTAATGCCTTGTCACATGGGAAAAGTGATTATCGTTTTTCATCTTATGATGATAATGAAAATTACCATTTTTCTTTTCAGAATTTTACTGACAGCATAAATGAATCTGATATAGACAAAATATTTAATCGTTTTTATACAACAGATTTATCCCGTTCCCGTAAAACAACCGGTTTGGGTCTCACAATAGCAAAGAATTTAACAGTAAAAATGGGCGGTTCTATTAGTGCTTCTCTAAATAATAATATTTTTGAAATTGTAGTGTGCTTTCCTAAGCAAAAAGGATAAAAAACTGATGACCTGCTTTGGTGGTTAAAAAAAACCGCTTATAAAGTAGGTGTATTATATTGCTTATTCATATAAAAACTTAATGGCGGTTTCAAAGCCGCCATTTTTCGTGCAAATAAAAGAACAAATAATATTCTAACACAAACATGGCGGCGTAGGAGGATGCCGCCATGTCTGTGTTAGTGATTCATAGTACCCATGAGTTACATCAATTAAAAAAAGCCTTGCCCCTCCTCCGGGATATTCTGGCTACATATATGAAAAATATCATCATGTAAACGATAGTTCTATTTCATGCGTCCGTGTGGCTTCATGCCGCCCGGGCGCTTTTGTGTTCTTATGGGGCTGCTTCGGGTCATGTTGGCCCGAAGTCATTCCCCGGTGCCGCTCCCCGCCGCCTTCGTTTCGGTCACTCGTCAACCAACAACCGAAACGGAGGTCAATATGGCTATTATCAATTTGCGGGACTATTACCCATTCTATACATCAGATTGCTTCATGGAAGTATCGGAAGAAGTTGCAGAAATGTTCAAAGAGTTTGATCGTAAAGAGGCTGCCTACCGGCTGCGTACATACCGCCACAAAGCCTACTATTCCCTTGATCGGGATGACGGGCTGGAGCATGAAGCTGTCTTTGTTGCCTTATCTCCCCATGAACTGTATGAGCGGAAAGTGACCATGCAGGAGCTTCACGCAGCGATTTCCAGTCTGCCGGACAAACAGGCAAAACGGATTTATGCTCATTTCATTCTCGGCATGACCAAACAGGACATTGCCCGGGCAGAGGGCGTCCATGAAAAAGTGGTTCGTGTCGCAATCGAGCGAGGTCTGCGGCGCTTAGAAAAAATTTTGAAAAATTCTTTGTAAGGCGTACCGATTTAGGCCGGAAAATGAAATGGCTTATGAGAGGCAAAACACTTCGGGTCACAATGGCCCGAGGTTCAGACAAGCCTCATGCAGATTGAAAATTGAATAAAAAGACACCCGGATACGAAGGGGAACGCGCTGTGTGACAGACCCGCCATGACCTCGGATTTCAGAGAATACAGTCTTTGTAAAACTGAGCGAGCGAACAGGTCCATGCCATAGGTGGGGCAAGGCTGGCTCCACCGGAACAGGCGCAGAACCCGGATACTTGCGTTTAGTCACAGTCCGAGCGTTGAAGCGGCCTTGCAAGCCGTGAGCCGTCGCAGGCAATGAGAACGCCTTGCCATCAGAATGGGGAGAGTTGAAATACTATGGGGCATGAAGCCTATGTCCGTCCGATGTGTCTGAAATGAAGTGAAAACCTATGGGGAGCCCCCGGCAATGCTGTCTGATGATAGGCCAACCGATCCGGCGTGGCTCCCCATCTTTTCAAAAAAGGAGCACTTTATGGGAAATGCGTTTGGAATGATCCCCGGCTTGGAACCGGACGAATGGAGCAATGACGCCTGCCGTGGTTATGTCATTATGGCAATGGAGGACTGCGGATTTTCAAAGAAAGATATACGGCGTGTTGTGGGGCAGCTTTATGAAGTATTTGACCTCAACAGCGTGGAGGACGCCAAAGAAAAGTACCATTCCAGTCCTTACTGACCTCGGGCCACATCGACCCGAAGTGGAGAAAGCTCAAAGGGCGGCACCTGCGGGGTGCCGTCTTTTGACATTTCCCCACGGGACAAGTGGGAAAGGCTGGCATATACACGCACTTTCGCAAAGGAGGTTTTCAATGACGCAAGCTGTCACTTATGAACGAGAAACAAAGTCTGTCGCATTTCAAGGGAAGATCATTGTGCTGGAAAGCCTCACGCCGGTACTTCCCCCGAAGGAGAAAGAACAGCGCAAAAAAGAAATTGAGCGTTGTCTTTACGAGGTGTTCAGCAAATATGGGGACAGATTTCCCTAATCATTCGCAACATTGTTGTCCGGGGCTGCTGATGGTATAATATAGTTGTAAGGTTGGTAGCTCCATTCCAACAAGGAAAGGAGCCCAATATGGAATTTATCAGAGAAGATTGTATTTACGCAAGACAGTCAGTAGACCGCAAGGACAGTATCAGCATTGAAAGTCAGATCGACTTTTGCAAGTATGAATTGAAAGGTGGGAGCTGCCGGGTATTCAAGGACAAAGGCTATTCCGGTAAGAACACGGACAGGCCGGAGTTTCAAAAGCTGCTGAGCGAGATCCGCAAGGGAAAGGTTCGGCGGGTCATCGTATACAAGCTGGACCGTATAAGCCGCTCTATTCTGGACTTTGCAACGATGATGGAGCTGTTTCAAGAGTATGATGTGGAGTTTGTATCATCCACAGAAAAGTTTGATACTTCGACCCCGATGGGCCGGGCCATGCTGAATATCTGCATTGTATTCGCCCAGCTTGAACGTGAGACAATTCAGAAGCGTGTCACAGACGCCTACTATTCCCGGTGCCTGAAAGGCTTTCACATGAGCGGACAGGCACCATACGGTTATCAGTTAGAGCCTACTGTGGTAGAGGGTATCCGCACAAAGAAAATGGTTGCCGACCCCGTAGCCGCCGACCATGTACGGCTGATGTTTGAAATGTACGCTGAACCGGAAACCTCCTTCGGAGATATTACCCGATACTTCGAGGAACATGACATAAAAATTTATGGCAAATCCATGTTCCGTACATTTCTTTCCCAGCTTTTAAGAAACCCCGTTTACGCACAGGCCGATTTGGAGCTGTACGAATTTTTCAAGAGCCAGGGCGCAGCGATTGTCAATGATGCTTCCGACTTTGCCGGAACAAACGGCTGCTATCTCTATCAGGGGCGGGATGTGAAGGAGGACAAGGACAGGTGCTTAAAAGACCAGATACTTGTTATCGCTCCCCACGAAGCACTCATTTCCTCTGACACATGGCTGAAATGCCGGAAAAAACTTATGGCAAATACCACCTTCCAGCAGGGACGGAAACCGAAGAACACTTGGCTGGCCGGAAAAATCAAATGCGGGCATTGTGGGTATGCTCTGAAAGCCACCCATGTACCAAACAGCACTGGATATTTCCGCTGTACCAAACGGACGGAAAACAAAGGCTGTCCGGGCTGCGGGAAAATCCGCAAAGAAGAATTTGAGCAATTCATTTTCTCGGCCATGCAGGAGAAATTCAAAGACTTTCAGATACTCCACGGCAGAGAGGAAAAAGTCAATCCGAAACTGACCGCCTATCAAGTGGAGCTGGCACAGGTGGAGGCAGAAATTGAAAAGCTGCTGGATACGCTGACCGGAGCCAATGCGACCTTGCTTGCCTACGCTAACAAAAAAATTGAAGAACTGGACAACCGACGCCAGACCATTTCAAAGGCAATCGCTGAATTGAGCGTTGAAACCATATCTCCCCAGCAGATAAAGAAGTTATCCTATTATCTCGACAACTGGGACAGCATAGATTTTGACGACAAAAGAAAAGCCGCCGATGGTTTGATCTCTACGATCAAGGCCACCAGCGACCGTGTTCAGATAGAGTGGAAAATCTGACATTTCCGCTCTATCGCCCCTCATTTCTATTTTATCTTGTTTGTACCCCTTGTACACTGATGTTTACAAGAGAACATATTAAAAGCCATTCGGCATAAGGCGTTGCGTCGTAACGCTTTGATTGGTAAATAATTGGGAACAATTCACATCGAGTGGGCAACTCACTGTTTCCTTCACCTACAGAATCAACACATGGAAAGCCTCGAAAGTTATATCCAATGGAAAATCCTGTACTTGAGGATGCATAATGTCCCCACATATTTGCAGATGTAATCGTATCAGAGAAACAGGCGAATTTTAATGTGTTTTGCGTTAAAACCGAAATTTTCGGAGAGTATGCTTTAATAGCATTTCGAGAAAATGCTTCAAAGTGTCGTAAATAAGATTCCATATCTCCTACAGTAATATGCGCAATGGCTTCCATCATCTGGCAAAGAATTTCACGCGGGAAAAAGTGCTGTACTATCTGCGGAAGTTCTTCCCAGGAAACCTTTCTCGAAGCGAGCCGTGAAAATTCGTTTATAGCCTGTAAAACGTGCGCGGTGATTTTTGCTTTATCAAAATACAGCAACGCATCATAATCATCATTCATGACATTTCCCTTGGAAAGCCAGATTTTATCATCCCAAAGGGCTTGAAGAGAAAGTTCATTACAGGAACGATAGCGAAATAGCATTGGCGGAATCATCGATTGAATGCCGTCCAATAGGGGTTTATACAGACGATTATATTCCTCGTTCGAAAGGCTGCCTTGAAGCGCGGTATCATTCATCAGCTTCGCGTATTCTCTGAGAGTCATCACATTCACTCCCCTTTTTATAGATTGCGTTACAAATTAATGAATCCTGCAGTGCTTATTATGCGCCAAATTGTATCTGAGCAGTTTTGTGAAGTGGATAGGCATTGGCTGGTATTTCATTACTGTATGTTCCAAAATGCAATCACTGTACTCATGTTTTCAGCCGATATTTACGCGCACGTCCGGCGCCTTCTGCAACAACAGCCTCTTGTTCAATCAATTCTGCCAAATACATTTTCGTGCGGGAAACCTGAAGTCCGACCGCCTCGGCAATTTCTTTGCTTGCCGCTTTAGGAGTGTCTGTCAGGTACTGTAAAATGTCCGCTTTGCGACGTTCAGCAATGCCGCCTTCTTTATCGCCATTTTTTGCCGCCACTTTTTTGCCGCCACTTTTTACCGCCATTTTTGCGGCGGAAAGCGGTAGTGTCAGCGTTGTCCGATCTGGATTAAATGCTTCTACAATCTCTGGCACCTGCCACCCCTGCTTTTGCCAAACGGAGCGAATACTTGGCAATCCACTTCCTGCACGCTCGCCAACATTTATCAGATTGAACATTTTAATCAGCGATTCGTTGCGTGGATCCGATACACCGCCCACAAGAGCCTCCTGCACATTGATACGGAAAGCACCCGGATTTGCAATGCGAATTTTATCCGGCCATTTTTGAATCACCAGACCACGACGGTCATAGTAGTCGGCATGAATCAAGGCGTTTGCCAAAGCCTCGCGCAAAGCCTTATGCAGAGGGGTGTCATCAATGCGGTCAGCACCATTCAGTTTGAACGGAACTTTTATGTCCTGCGCAATGCGGTTATAAACGCGGAAATAAAAGTCACAGATATTACCACTCCAATCGCCTGAACTGGACACGATTCTGTCCGTCCAGCGCTCATCTTCTGTGGCACTGCGATCATGTTCCTGATAGTCCAGAAAATAATGCGGAAATTCCCGCACGATTTCGTATTCATGTCCGAACATCAATAATCCCGCAGCAGTAGGGCGCAGTTTCCCACTGCCGTCCCGCGCCATAGCGCCAATACGATGCAGGAAATCCTCAACCGCCAGTTCTGACCAGACATGGCCGGGACGCAGATTGTCCATACGCTGGCGATACCGACGAATCGTATCCATATCGAACACATTGGTGGTCATCGTGTCCATCACGCGAGCATCCTGTGAAATATCTGCTTGGTCGCGCATCATCGCACGCACTTCGTCTTTTGTGCAGCGATAATCACCCTCGCCATTGCGACGGTAAGAACCAGCAAAAGGGTCCGATCCAGCATAAACAGGCTTGTCGTGACGGTCGGCACGAGGAACCTCAATAATAACAATTCGGTTTCCGCCGCTTTCGACAATCTGCACATTTCGGTCAGAAAGAATATTTACATTGACGACGGAATGATTGTTGACACTATTCCAGAAATCAGAAACAATCTTTTCGGGAGAGGATAGTGGTACGCTGGAAAAGCTCTTGTCTGCATTTTCTACAACGCCGAGCAAAATATAACCGCCGAAAGTGTTGGCAAAAGCCGAATATGTTTCCCAAATGCTGCGGGGTAGCCCACCTTGAGCCTTTTTTGCTTCAATGCGGTTGTTTTCTTTGTATTTACTCAATTGGGATAAATCTAGCATAGCATCTATCTCCGAGTGCGTTATTTACAATTAAGATAAATCAATTGTAGTACATAGAGCGTATAAAGGTCAATGAAATCACATTCTGCTAGTATAAAATTTTTGATGTCAATATTGTTGGATTTGCTGTTACCGATATAAGATATCTCTATGCAGACATTAATTCAAGCCATAATAATCGTAGGCTTGGATATAGTTGATTATAGTTTGGAAGTCGATAAAAAGCGAGTTGGAAAACGTATAAAAAACGACATGAAATCGAGTGCTGTAAAGCTGAACAAAAACGAAAAAAGAAAACGATAGTACGTTGATTTACTTGTAAATTTACAACTTATAGCGTAGTTACTTATAGGTATTCGGTCGGAGAACTACGACAGGGCGGTATAGACCGGCGTTGAAACGTAAAATTTATTGGTTCTGCACAGTTGAGCCCAAAACGAGAAAAAGCCCATTGTTGGTTGTCACAACAGGCTTTTCCGGCATTTCACAAGGCATTTGCACAGCAGTGGTCAAATGGTGGTCAAAAATCAGGGACACTCAACACGCAGTATCCCTGTGGAAAGATTTTACAGACGAAAGCGGTGCACCATTCCAGCAGATTTTGTCCTGATCATAGACTACACGGGTGGCCTCTTTCACAAATGCTTTTACTTCCGGGTAGGGACTTGGCCACGTCACATTGATTCGCCTGCAAGTCTGATAGGAGATGAGATAAAAGGCATCGCGCTCCGGGTCGCGATTGAAATAGCCTTGCGCATTTATGGAATACACATCATTTCAAGTAAGTAATTAATAGATTCATGACAGCTTCGTCAGAAAGTTCGTATCTCGGAGTACCGCCAAAACTAGGCAGGGGAGCAACACCAAAATCATGGACATACTATGCCGACCATGCTGGTCGGACAATTTATTTGATAGAATAAAAACAACTTCTGCACTTGGTGAAATCCTGAGAGCGACTGCCGCTTTACGATTAATTTAAGACGCGATTCAAAGACGACAGCAAAATCCCCGCTCGTCTTACCCCTCATACCCTTTTCCGTCGTACTTATCCCTCTCGGGGGTGCCCAGCAGCACATCGGCATACGGGCCGCCCAAGGCTTGCAGGCCGGCGGCGACCAGACCTGTGAAGCGCACGGCACCGAGGTACCGCAGGTGGGTGTTGTCCTCCTTGCCGTCGGGGTAGTTGGGGTAGAGGTTCGGGGCAAAGACCATGTACAGCTCGCGGCTGGCGGGCTCGCCCATCTCCTGCACCAGCTTAGCGGATGCGGCGCTCAAATCAATCAGCGGCAGGTCCTCGCGCGCGGCCAGCAGGCGCACAGCGTCGGGGTAAGCACCGTGGGTCGGAACCAAAGTGCCCCCCTCAAAGCGGCGGCGCACCAGCGGCGTGATGAGCACGGGCAGCGCGCCCTTGGCCTGCGCGGCGTGGGCGTAGGCCAGCAGGTTGGCGGCGAACTGATCAGGCGCGGCGTAGCGGGTGGGGTCCTCGGACTTTTCATCGTTGTGGCCGAACTGCATCAGCAGCAAATCGCCCGGGCACAGAGCCGCCTCCACCGGAGCCCACAGGCCCTCGTCGTAAAAACTCTTGGTGCTGCGACCATTGCGGGCATGGTCGTACACCGCAATGCCGGGGCGCACATACAGGTCCAAGACCTGCCCCATGCCGCACTGCGGCCACGTGGAAATATTATTGAACTGCACGGTGGAATCACCGATCCAAAAAATACGCGGTGTCATAAGCCAAAACTCCCTTTATTACATTATTATATCTACTATAGCGCGCGCCGCGCGCCAAAACAAGCGTTTCAGCCGCGGTAGAGCGTGCGTTTTGCCCAACCACCCACAAGGTCCACGGCGGGACCCATCAAAAGCATGATGCCAATCGTGACGGGCCCGACGCTGCCGCCCAAGACGAGCGTCAGCACGACCCACGCGGCGTCCCACGCCATGCGTACGGCGCGGAAGGGCAGATGGGGCAGCGTGGCCGCCAGTACAAAGGACATCGCGTCATAAGGCGCGGTGCCGAGGTCGGCAGTCATGTACAGCGACGCCGCCACGACGAAAACCGCAAGGGCGGCCACCATGAACACAAACCGCGCAGCCCCGCCTGTGGGAGCCGTGATGCCGTACAGGCGGAACACCCAGCCGAAGAAATCCGCCGTGTAGCCCACCAACACCATGTTGGCCAGTGTGCCAAGGCCGATGCGGTGCGGGTCCTGCCACAACACAAGGCAGAACATGACGGCGTTGATGAGCAGTTCGGCGCTGCCCAGCAGCCAGCCCATGCGGGCGGCAAACGCGAGGCAGGCCGTCGTGAATGGGTCGGTGCCGAGGTCGGCCAGCACAAGGGCGGCCACGGCAAAGCCCATAAACAGCACGCCCACCGTCATGACAGCGGCGCGGCGCAGGCGGTAAGCTCCGGCTGGTAAAAAGTCAGTAAAACTCATTTTTGGCATTTTTCGGCAGTCCTTCCCGTACAACAGTTTTTTATACTAACCATATCACGCTGCCGCGTGCCAACACAAGACACAGTATTTATAAATGCGAAATTGTTCCCCCTGCACTGGCGAGCGCGTTGACTTTTGGCAGTGAAAAATGGTATAGTACTAAAAAGGGAGTGTCGGAATGTTTGAAACAATTACAAAACATGTGCGGGAAAACTCTGTCGTGCGGTTCCTGCTCTCCCACCTGATCATTCTGCTGGCGGCGCTGCTGATTTGTGCGGTGGGATTCCGCAGCGCGTTCGTCATTGTGCGCAATGATGTGCTGGACAGCACAATGTTTGCCATGACGCAGGCCGTGTCCAGCGTGGACAACGGCCTGACGGAGCTGCGCACGCTGGGCATGCAGACCGCCCGCAGCGAGTCAATCTATCGGTTGGAAAATCTGCGCCACACCGACGATAACTACTACCAAAACATCATCCGCGCTATCAACGAGTACTACCAGCGGATGCTATACTACTCGCCCAACTGGGTGAACAATACCTTTATCTATTTAAACAGCATGGACCGCGTTATCTACAACCGCGCGGTCTATGCGCCGGACATTTTCAGCGGCTACCTGCTGGAATGGGGCGATGACGCCGCGCTGTGGCAGGCGGTCTGCACCGATGACAACCGCGCACCGTTTTTCTGCAAGCTGGGTGGGCAGGACATCTATTACGGCATCCCCAGCAGCCGCCTGATGAGCAGCAAGACCGGGACCGTGTTCTTCCGCATCGATTCGGACTGGTTGGAGGAAAAGTTCTCGTTTTTGGAGCAATACAACGGCTATTCGCTGTTTGTGCTGGACGATGACAACGGCGGGGTCTGCCTGTACAGCCACGATGACCTGAGTCTGGCCGACAGCCTGCCCGAAGACTGGCTGACCGCGCAGGGCACATGGAACAGCGGCAACGATTTGGTCCTGCACCTTGCGGGCAGTGACTCGCTGGGCTTGAGTTATCTGCTCGTTTTTCCGGAACAGCAGGCAATGCGGCAGCTGAATACCCTGCGCAACCAGATGCTTTTCCTGATTTTTGCCGCGGTCGTGCTGGGCACGGCGATATCGCTCTACTTTTCGGTGCGGCGCGGGCGGCCCGTCAATGAGATCGCGCGCGCCTTGCAGGCGGCTGACGGCGCGGTGAACACCGATTTGAACCTTATCAGCAGCGCGGTCAGCCAGCTTGTGCAGGATAACACCCATCTGCTGCAGGAGCAGGCGGCCGACCGCCCCGCGCTGCAGACGGCATTTTACCACAACCTGCTCAAATCGAACTTTGTCTCCCGCCCGGAAATGGAGTATATGGCGCAGCGCGCGGGCATTGAACTGACAGATAAAACCTACTGCGCCGCCGTGCTGCGCCTATTCCCCGGTATTGATATTGACGCCATTGACGGCCAGACCGTGGAGGACGCCAAGGTGCTGCAGCAGGCCATCAGCGCCTATGTGGACGAGCTGTGCGTGCGCCCTGTGCACAACTACAAGCGCAATACCCTGGAAACCCTGTATATGTTTGAGATCCAGGACCAGGAAAAACTGCTGGGCGTGCTGCACCGCGTTGCGGCGTGGCTGCATGAGCAATACCATGTGGAAGCCCATTGGGGCGTTGGCACCCCCTGCGATGACCTGATGCAGTTCTGGAAAAGCGCCGAGGAAGCCGCAGCCGCCCAGCACGATGCGGACGGCGGAACAGCGGTGCAGGTGTACGGCAGCCAGCTTGGCGCCCGCGATGGCTATTACTTCCCCTATGTAGTGGAAGAGCGGCTGACCCAGAGCCTGAGCGCAGGCGATGCCAAAGCTGTGGAAGATGTGCTGAGCCTTTTGCAGACGGAAAACTTTGTGCGCCGCAGTTTGAACCGCAGCCGCATGCGCCAGCTGAACCGCCGCATTGTGGAAATCCTTTCCGCACAGACCGGCGTTATAGTGGAAGAAAACGCTGACCTGATGGCGCTGAACGAACTGGCGTTTGACTATAAAGGCGATTGCGAACCCTATTTTGAGCGGCTGAACACCCTGTGCCAGGCGCTGTGCAGCGAGGTGACCCAGCAAAAGAACGCCCGCCGCAGCGAAAACGTGAAAGCCATTGAGGAGTATATCCGCAAGAACTACCACAACCCGAATCTTGGCCTGGCCATGGTCAGTGCTGAATTCAATCTGTCGGAGGGGTATCTGTCTGCCATTTTCAAAAAGGAGACCGGCACCAACTTTGCCGAGTATCTGGAGCAGCTCCGCGTCAAGGCGGCCTGTGTTCTGCTGCAGGATGGCTGCAAGGTTTCGGATCTGCCGGAGCGGCTGGGGTACAACAGCATCCAGTCTTTCCGCCGTGCGTTCAAGCGCGTGATGGGGGTCAGCCCCAGCGAATACCGCGGGTAACACACCCATGGCGAGCGGTAGGGCGGCCGATCCCCCCGGCCGCCGAGAACAGCATGCTGCCGGAACGTATCCGGATCGTCGGGGACGCCGCCCCCTGCAGTGCAGAATGCACAGCGGCAGTAATAGCAAAGCAAAAGACATAGCATCGAATAATTTTGCAAAGGGAACGATTCTTCTCCACAAGAATCGTTCCCTTTTTCTTTTGGGGAACAGTTGCATAGAACAGGGCTTTTGCCCCTTATGCGGCGGATTTTGGTGTGGTATGATGCAGATACAGCAAGCGGAACGGACAAACCCGCTGCAGAGCAATCCACACCATGAGAGGAGAGAATTCATCCATGCCACTGAAAACCAAGTCGGCACCCAAGGAACACCTGGGGCTGACGACCAGGCAGAAAATGAAAAAGTACCGGGCGTTCTATATTATGTTCATCCCGCTTTTTCTCTGCCTGATCCTGTTCTCCTATTTGCCAATGTTCGGCATCCTGTACGCTTTCACGGATTATACCCCCTTCAAACCGGCCCAGTTCGTTGGACTGCAGAACTTCCAAAAGCTGTTCTCCCAGGCCGGCTTTTGGAAAGCGTTCTTCAACACCCTGCAGATCAGCATTACCAAGCTGGTGATTGATACGCTGGGCAGCATTGTGCTGGCGCTGCTGCTGGATGAGCTGCATTTCAAATGGTTCAAAAAGATCTCCCAGACCATCATCTACATCCCGCACTTTATGTCCTGGGTTGTTGTGGCTTCCATCTTTACCATGTTCCTCTCGCCGAAAAACGGCCTGATCAACGGCGTTATCACCGCTTTGGGCGGCGATTCCATCTATTTCCTCGCCAACGAAAAATGGTGGCGGCCCATCTTTTATATGATCGCTGTCTGGAAAGACATCGGCTGGGGCACCATCATCTACATTGCGGCGCTTTCCGGCGTGGATATGGAGCAGCATGAAGCCGCCGTTCTGGACGGTGCAACCCGCTTCCAGCGCGTGATCTACTTAACGCTGCCCGCCATTTCCGGCACCATTGTTACCGTCTTTATCCTGAACCTGGCCAAGGTTCTGAACCTGTTTGACCCGGTGTGGGTATTGCAGAACTCCATGGTCATCAACACCTCGGACGTTTTGGAAACCTATGTTTACCGCATGGGCATTTCCGGTTCGCAGTACGGTCTGTCCACCGCAGCAGGCTTGTTCAAATCCGTCATTTCTATCCTGCTGGTTGCCATCGGCAATAAGCTGAGCAAAAAGCTGACAGGCGAGGAGGTACTGTAATATGAACGGCATCAATTCCAAAGACCGTTTCTCTTTTGCCAAGGGCTACCGTGCCCGCACGATCTTTTTGATCTTTGATATCCTGCTGCTGGGCATCCTGATGTGCATGATGGTGCTGCCGCTGCTGAAAGTGATCGTTGATTCCATCGACCCCACCAGTTACGGCGTGCGCCTGTGGCCCCGCAAGATCGATTTTTCGGCTTATGAGATGATCCTGACCACCTCCAGCCTTTACCGCCCGTTTTTGGTCTCTGTGCTCACCACCGTTGTCGGTACCGTTACCGGCCTGTTCATCATCACGATGGGTGCTTATGTCCTGATCCAGAAAGATATGCCCGGCCATGTTCTGATGGGCCGCATGGTTCTGTTCACCATGATGTTCAGCGGCGGTATGATTCCCACCTACCTGACCATCAAGAACCTGGGGCTCATGAACAACATGCTGGCCGTTATCATTCCGTGCAGCGTTTCGGCTTACAACACCATTCTGATGCGCAGCTTCTTTGCCAGCATCCCGAACGAACTGTTTGAATCCGCCACCATTGACGGCTGCTCGCCCTTCGGCTGCTTCTGGCGCATCATGCTGCCGCTGTCCAAGCCTGCGCTGGCTTCCGTTGGCCTGTTCATCGCGGTCGGCCTGTGGAACGAGTATATGCACTTCATCCTTTACATCACCGACCCCAACTGGCAGAACTTCCAGGTCAAGGTCCGCTCCCTGATTCTGGAAGATGGCCTTTCCGGCACAGCCATCACACTATCGGCTGATATGTTAAAATCGGCAACGGTCGTTGTGGTCGTGCTGCCATTCCTGTTCATCTATCCCTTTATACAGAAATACTTCACCAAGGGCGTTACCCTGGGTGCTGTCAAGGGCTAAAAACTCGTACTTGCGGCGGAGTAATCCGCCAGGTAAAATAGAATTATATCAAACGGAGGAGAAAACCATGAAAAAACAGATTTCCATGCTGCTGGCCACGGCCTGCGCAGCCTCCCTGCTGGCCGCCTGCGGCGGCTCCGGCAGCACGGCGGCTTCCGCGTCTGCGGCCGATTCCACCGCTGCATCGTCCGAGAAGACGGCTGCCGACGCCGCTTCCCTCTACGAGAACGCGCAGAAGCCCGACAAGCTCGTCTGGTGGGTCCATGACGGCATGCACCAGGAAGATGGCTCCGAGCAGTGGATCGCCGACTTCGACGCCAAGACCGGCATCGACTTGGAGCTGGACTTCATCGACAATAACGAGTACACCAAGAAGCTCGAGCTGGCCTACGCTTCTGACACGGTTCCCGATACCTTTGACCTGAACGGCGAGACGCTGGGCAACTACGCCGCGCAGGGCGCTATCGCCGACCTGACCGACCTCGTCCACGAGAGCGGCCTGTATGACAAGGTCGACAAGAACCTGTGGGATGCCCTGACCGTCAACGGCAAGATTTACGGCGTCCCCCGCGAGACGCCTTCCGCTATCGTGACCTATGTCCGCAAGGACTGGCTGGACCGCCTCGGCATGGACGTGCCCACCACCTATGACGAGTTCATCGAGATGCTGACCCGCTTTAAGAACGAGATCCCGGAGTGCACCGCACCTTACACGGCCCCCGGCCTGAAGAGCACCCAGGCACTGCCTGAGTTCTACCAGGGCGCAACCGCTGACTATGTGAAAGTTGACGGCAAGTGGGTCGACGGCATGGCACAGGATAACATGCTGACCGCCCTGCAGAACCTGCAGGATGCTTACACCGCCGGCCTGATCGACCAGGAAGCCATCACCAACACCACCAGCTCCTGCCGTGATGAGTGGTACGCCGGTACCGTCGGCTGCTTCCCGTACTGGGGCGGCCTGTGGGGCGAGACGCTGACCGTCCGCCTGAAGCAGAATGTCCCCGACGCCGAAGTCATCGCTCTGCCTCCCATCGAGGGCGCTACCTATCTGTACAGCGCCCCCAGCGTGCAGGTTATTTCCTCCAAGCTCAGCGATGAGCAGGTTGCCTCTGTCTACAAGTATTTCATCGAGTACATGCACGACGGCGGCGAGGGTCAGGTTCTGTTCCAGAGCGGCGTTGAGGGCGTGCACTGGCAGCAGAGCGGCAACAATATTGACCCGCTGCCCACTATCTCCAAGCCTGCCGAGGCTTTCCGCAAGGCATGGATCACGCCTTGGCTGGCCCTCACCCCGATGACCGCCACCGATAAGAATGTCGAAGTTTCTCAGGAAGTCACCGATTCTCTGGCCGTTGTCTCTGCCAACGCGAAGAACATCTCCGTCTTCCCTGTGTCCGAGCAGCGCACGATGATTACCTCTGACCTGACCACCACCCGCGAGAACATCATCTCCCGCGTAGCCATGGGTCAGCTTACCCCGGAAGAAGGCATGGCCGAGTACAAGGCACAGGCCGAGACCCTGAACGTTGCACAGGCGTTGGAAGAAATGAACGCCAACGCATAACCTTACCATTCTCTAGTCCTTCTAAATACAAAGGAAAAGGGGCCGGGCGATTGCCCCGGCCCCTTTTCCTGTATCTGTGACCCGTTAAGATAAAGGAGCAAACCATGAAGATCACCTTGACCCAGTTCCGCCCCAATACCGCCGAAGCCGTCTGGACTGACTGTTTTGCCCAAGCCATTGCCGAACTGCACAAAGCGGGCGGCGGTGTGCTGACCGTACCGACAGGGGAGTATTCCACCGGCCCCATTGAGCTTTGCAGCAATATGGAGCTGCACCTGGAACCGGGCGCGGTCATCCGCTTTTTGAACGACCCTGCAGCCTTCCCTTTGCAGGAATGCCAGTACGAGGGGCGCATCTCCCACCGGCCCAAACCCTGCCTTTCCGCTTTCAATGCCGAGAACGTGGCCCTGACCGGCTCCGGTGTGCTGGATGGCTGCGGCGCACCGTGGTGGGCTGCCCAGCGCGCCCGCACCCTAGCCAATGGCCGCCCCTACCTGCTGCATTTTGAAAACGTCACCCACCTGCGCGTCTGCGGCGTGCAGCTGCGCAACAGCCCGGCGTGGACCGTCCATCCGCTGAACTGTGTGGATGTGCTGATCGAGGATGTCTCCATCTGCAACCCTTACAATTCTCCCAACACCGACGGCATCAACCCCGAAAGCTGCCGCGATGTGCGCATCCTGAACTGCCGCGTTGACGTTGGCGATGACTGCATCACACTGAAATCCGGCACCGAGGAAACGCCGAGCCCCGTACCCTGCGAGAACATCGTCATTGCAAACTGTCTGCTTGTGCACGGACACGGCGGCATAGTCATCGGCAGCGAGATGAGCGGCGGCGTGCGCAATGTCACGGTCACGAACTGTGTGTTCACGGGTACCGACCGCGGTTTGCGCGTCAAGACGCGCCGCCGCCGCGGCGGCTGTGTCGAGAATCTGCGCCTGTCGAATTTGGTAATGGAGCGCGTGTTCTGCCCGTTTGTTTTTAATATGTACTACAGCTGCGGCACGGCCGAAAAAGACCGCTGGGTGTGGGAAAAGACACCCTACCCCGTGGACGGCGGTACGCCCGCATTCCGCAACATCCGCATCAACGGCGTCACCGTCGTGGGGGCCACGGCATCGGCGGGTTTCTTCTACGGTCTGGCCGAAAGCCCTATCGATGGCCTGAGCCTGACGGACTGCCATATCGAGATGGCCCGCGGTGCGGCCCCCGAAAAGCCCGCCATGATGGGCAACTTGGAGCCGATGAGCGCGCGAGGGTTCTTCCTGCGCAACGCGAAAAACGTGGAATTTCACAACGTGACGCTAAAAAATGCAGACGGCGAAGCCTACGACACCGACGAGAGCGTCGACGGCGAGTTTTAACAGGAGAAAAGAATGAAACTGTACGATAACACGACTGAAAACGGCCAAAATTACAGAAACCCCGTGCTGTACATGGACTACAGCGACCCCGATGTCATCCGCGTGGGGGAGGATTACTACATGGTGGCGTCCAGCTTTACCTACCTGCCCGGTGTGCCACTGCTGCACAGCCGAGACCTCATCCACTGGGAACAGCTGGCGTGGTGCGTCGAAAAGCTGCCCTTTGCTCGCTACGACCTGCCCGCCCACGGCTGCGGCACGTGGGCCCCGGCCATCCGCTACCATGACGGCATGTTCTATGTCTTTATCCCGCTGCCCGACGAAGGCATTTTTGTCACAACTGCGAAAAATCCCGCAGGCCCGTGGAGTGAGCTGCACTGCATCAAGCAGGCCTGCGGCTGGATCGACCCCTGCCCGTTCTGGGACGACGACGGCAGCGCCTACATGGCCCACGCCTACGCCAAGAGCCGCTGTGGCATCAAGCACCGCATCGATGTCTGCCGCATGGCCCCAGACGCAAGCCGCCTGCTGGACGACGGGGTCGAGGTGTTCAACAACGAGCTGATGCACCCCACGATGGAAGGCCCGAAGTTTTATAAGCGCAACGGGTGGTACTACATCTTTGCGCCTGCGGGTGGCGTCGGCACGGGCTGGCAGGTGGCGCTCCGCTCTCGCAGCCCCCTCGGCCCCTATGAGCAGAAAATCGTTCTGCATCAGGGCAATGCCCGCACCAACGGCCCCCATCAGGGTGCGTGGATCGACACGCCCGCGGGCAAGGACTGGTTCTTCCACTTCCAAGACGACGGCGTCTATGGCCGCATCCTGCACCTGCAGCCCATGACATGGTGCGAGGATTGGCCGTTCATCGGCTTGGAGCAGAACGGTGACGGCATCGGCGAGCCGGTCGAGAGCTGGCCGCTGCCCCTGCCAGAGGTGAACGCCCCCTATGAGTTGACCGCGGATGACGACTTTTCCAAAGGTCTCGGCATCCAGTGGCAGTGGCAGGCAAACCCAAAGAAAGAATGGTACACCGCCGAAAACGGTGCACTGACGCTGCCCGTTCTGCCTTGCGCCCGCGGCGAAAGTCTGCTGTGGTACATGCCGAATGTGCTGACGCAGATGCCGCAGACCCGCGCGTTCACGATGCAGACGACCGTCACGCTGGCTGCCGACGGCAACGGCGACGAGGCGGGTATCGCGGTCATGGGGCACGATTACTCTGCACTGGCGCTGCACCGCGGCGCGGCGGGCAATGAGCTGGTGCTTTACCGCGGCAAAGTCACGGCCCGCACAGCCGAGGGCGTGGCCGAGGAAGAAGCCGTCCTGCGCCTGCCGTTTGCGGGCGACACCGCGACCCTGCGCCTTTATTTTGAGGACGGCGGCACCGTGCACTATGCCTGCGAGGTGAATGGGCAGGAGACACCGCTGGACGGCAGTTTCCCTGCCGCCAAGTCCACATGGTCCGGCGCAAAGCCTGCGCTGTTTGCCCGTAATACCGCTAACCGTGCGGGCGGGCAGGGCCGCTTTGGCGCTGTGAGCTTTGAATGTCTGTGAGGGAAGCGACGATGAATGAATACGCTGAATATTTTGCGCTGATACGCGAAAATGACTTTGAGGGTGCAAAAGCCTATCTGGCCGTCAACCCTGCCGCAGCCAATGCGCGGGACAATACGGGCGTACCCGCCGCGTTGCGCGCCATGCAGACCGGGGACGATGATTTCTGCCGCTGGATTATTGAGCAGAGCCTTTCCAAATTGAACGAGACTGACCCCGACGGGGCCACAGCTCTGCACTATGCCGCGGCCAAGGGAAGCCCGGAACTGCTGCGCTATCTTGTCGAGCGTGTCGGCTGGGACCCCCTGCGCGGCGACTGCAAGGGCCGCACGCCCTACGGCATCGCCCATGCGGCGAGAAACGCGGCGGGCGAAGCCTACTTTGCCGAGGCCGTCGGCGCAGCATGGGACGATTTGTACGCCAACCCCGTGCTGCCCGGGTTCCGCCCGGACCCGTCCATTGTGCGCGTGGGCGAGGACTACTACATGGTCAACTCGTCCTTCACATGGTTCCCGGCCATCCCCATCAGCCACAGCCGCGACCTTGTCCACTGGGAACCCGTCGGTCATGTGCTGACTGACCCCGAAAACGCGATGTTACAGGGCCTTGAGGGCGGCCACGGCTACTGGGCACCCGATATTTCTTATTATAATGGGCGTTTCTACGTCACGGCTACTCTGCGCCGCAACGACGACCATCCCCGCCCGCGCGCGCAGATCGTGACGAGTGCCCCCGCGCCCGAAGGCCCGTGGGACCCACCCGCCGTCATTGAGGAAAACGGCATCGATCCGTCGCTTTTTACGGACAGCGACGGCAAGCGCTACATGGTGCTGAACCGCGGCGCGCGTCTGCTGCCCCTGACGCCCGACGCCCGCGCGGCGACAGGCCCCGCCCGCCTTTTGTGGTACGGCGACATAAAGCGCGCTAGCGAGGGCCCGCACATTTTGCAAAAAGACGGGTGGTATTATATTATTTTGGCAGAGGGCGGCACCGGCATGACCCACCAAATCAGCGTCGGCCGCGCCCGCACGCTGGACGGCCCCTACGAGTCGTGCCCCTACGACCCGATTCTGCACCAGTACGACCCCAATGGTACTTTGCAAAAATCCGGCCACGGCGACTTGGTGGAGACACAAAACGGACAGTGGTACGCGGTTTACCTCTGCGCCCGCCCGCAGGACGGTTTCAGCCCGCTGGGCCGCGAGACCGCGCTGGACCCCGTGGAGTGGACCGCCGACGGCTGGCCCATCATCAACCGCCGCAAGGGGCCGTCCGCGCTGCAGCGCCGCCCCAACCTGCCGCGGTTCGTGCCCCACGCCGCCAGCCTTGACCCCGCCGATGCGCGCAGCCTTTGGGTCAGCCCGCGCCTGCCCGCCGATGCCGCATGGGACGGCTGCACGCTGAGCCTGCGCGGCGATGTGCGCGATTTGGACGACAAAGCAACAAAAGCGGGTATCTACACTCGCCAGACCGCCCTGCAATGCAGCTTCTCCGCACGGCTGGACACAGCCCTGCGCCCCGGCTGGCAGGCGGGTATCACAGGCTATTACGACGAAAAATCCTATTGCAAATTCGGCCTGCGCGGCACCGAAAACGGCACGCTGGCAGAGCTGACCGTCCGCAGCCCAGAAGGAAAGACGGTCGTGCGCAGTGCGCCCGCGGCCTGCGGCACCTTGCGCATGGAGGCCGACGGCCTGACGCGGCGGTTTTACCTCGATGACACAATGTTTGCCGAGCTGCCGCGGGCAGAATTCCTCGCCGATGAGGGTCGCGGCTGCCAAAAGCGCTTCACCGGCAGCATGATGGGATTGTATGCGGTCGGCGCGGATTTTACCGCAAAATTCGGCGAATTGTCAATGGAAAATTATACGCCTGATTGGGCACTTTGAGAGGAGGCTCCCTATGGAGCTTTGGTACACCCAACCTGCCGTGGATTGGAATGCGGCGCTGCCCGCGGGCAACGGACGTCTTGGCTGTATGCAGTTCGGCGGTGTCGCGCGCGAGCGGTTCCAACTGAATGAGGACAGCTTGTGGAGCGGCGGCCCTATGCACCGCCTGAACCCCGACGCCTCGGCCACGCTGCCCAAAGTCCAAGAACTGCTCCGCCAAGGCCGCCTGCCCGATGCCGAACGGCTCGCGCTGGATGGGCTGGCCTCGACCCCGTGCGGCATGCGTGCATACCAGCCTTTGGGTGATTTGACTTTGGATTTTGACGGCCTGCCTGCCGAAGCCGACGACTACTGCCGCGGCCTTGACTTGGACGCGGGCACGCTCTACGTCCGCTTCACCGTGGGCGGCGCGCACTACGCGCGGGAGGCGTTCGTCTCCTACCCGGATGGCGTGTTCGTCCTGCGGCTGACGACCGATGCGCCGCAGGGACTCTCCCTGCGCTGCCGCTTGGACCGCAAGCGCCGCGAAGAGACAGGACACTTGGACGATGCAACGATCTATTTCACGGGCGATTCCGACGGCATCGGCTTTGCTGCCGCGGTCCGCTTGGCCGAGCACGATGGCGGCACGGTGCGGGCTGTCGGCGATACGCTGCTTTTGCGCGGCGCGAAGTCGGCAACCTTCCTGCTGGCTGCCGCCACGACCTACCGTGAGGCCGAACCCCTGCAGGCCGTCACCGCCTGCCTTGTTGCCGCGGCCAAACGGGGGTATATGGTTCTTAAAGAACGCTATACCGAAGATATTTGCAAAAACTTCCACGCCTGCTGCCTCACCCTTGCCACAGACCCCTCCTTGGAGGCCTTGCCCACCGACGAACGCCTGAGGCGCGCCGCCGCACAGCCCGACCCAGGGCTGGACGCGCTGTACTTCCAATACGGGCGGTGGCTGCTGTTTGCGGCCAGCCGCCCGGGCAGCCTGCCCGCCAATTTGCAGGGCGTCTGGAACGACTCGTTCTTCCCACCGTGGGACTCCAAGTATACGATCAACATCAACACCGAGATGAACTACTGGCCCGCCAACATCTGTGGTTTGGCGCAAAGCGAGGAACCGCTGTTTGACCTGCTGGCCCGCATGGTGCCCAACGGCCAACGCACCGCGCGGGAGCTGTATCACTGCCGCGGCTTCGTCGCCCACCATAACACCGATCTGTGGGGCGACACCGACCCGCAGGACCGCTACATTCCCGCGTCCTTCTGGCCGATGGGTGCAGCGTGGCTCTGCACCCACATCTGGCGGCATTATCTTTACAGCGGTGATATGCAGTTTTTGCGTGCGCAGTTCCCGATGCTAGAGCAGGCCGTGCTCTTCTTCACCGACTTTTTGGAGCAGGACGCCGCCGGCTATTACGTGACGAACCCTTCGGTTTCGCCGGAGAACACCTACATCCTGCCCGACGGCGTGCGCGGGCATCTCTGCATCGGTCCCACGATGGACCGCCAGATTTTGCGCGAGCTGTTCGCGGGCTACCTTGCCGCAGCGGCCAAGCTTTCCGTCACGAATGAGACGACCTGCGCCGCGGCTGCCATCCTGCCCAGACTGCGCCCGACGCAGATCGGCAGCGACGGACGCTTACTCGAATGGGGCGGCGAGTACGGCGAGGCCGAACCCGGCCACCGCCATATCAGCCACTTGTATGGTCTGGCTCCGGGCAATGAGATCAGCACTCTTGCTACGCCGGAACTTGCCGCCGCAGCGCGCAAAACACTGGAATACCGCCTTGCCCACGGCGGTGGCTACACAGGTTGGAGCCGCGCGTGGATCACGCTGTTTTTGGCGCGGCTGGGGGAGGGGAGCAAGGTCGAAGAAAACCTGCGCGCCCTCTACGCCAACTCCACCTTCCCGAATCTGATGGACAACCACCCGAGCAAGCGCGGCCCTGTGTTCCAAATCGACGGCAACTATGGCACGACCGCCGCTATGGCGGAATGCCTTGCCCAAGTCAGCTATGACGGTGTCAACCCACAGGCCGTGTCCCTGCTGCCTGCACTGCCGCCAAGATGGCAAAGCGGCGCGGTGCAGGGCCTCTGCCTGCCGGGCGGCGCATGCCTTGACCTCGTATGGGAAAACGGCACTTTGCAGACCGCGGCCTTGCACGCCGCGGCTCCGTGGAAAATGCGCCTGCACTGCGCGGGCGCGGAGGCTGAAATCGAGCTTTCGGCAAGGCAGAGCGTAACCCTGAACGCCGCCCTGCAGCCCATACATTAAAAAACGGAGGGAAAAATGAACGACCATACGGCAGAAGTCCGCAGCTCCCGCAACCTGCGCCGCGGGGCCCACCAGCTTTTAGAGCTGTACCGCGGCCATTGGGGCCAGCTGTTTTGGGCGGCGTTCTGGTTTACTGTCAAACATTCTCCGGCGTGGGTCACGCCGATCGTCATTGCCAACATCATTAACATTGTCACCGATCCGGAGCATCATAATCTGACGCAGTTCTGGCTCAACCTCATCGTCGGCAGCGTATTTATTGCGCAGAACGTCCTGACGGCGTGGCTGCACACCCGCGCCAGCTCGGGCCTGACCCGTGGGGTGGAAATGGAACTGCGCGGCGCAATGGTGCATAAATTGCAGCGCCTGTCCATCCAGTACCACACGCAGGCCCAGACCGGGCGGCTGCTGTCCAAAATCATGCGCGATGTCGAAAATGTCGAGCAGATGATGCAGTCCTGTTTCAGCTCCATCGTGCCGCTCGTCACCAGCGTGACCGTGGCGGTCATCGTCACGGCGCTGAACGACCCGCGCGTGCTGTGGCTCTATCTGTTCGCGGTACCCGTGGCGGGCATCACGGTGGGAGTGTTCCGCCAGCCTATCCGCAAATCGAACCGCTGTTTCCGCCGCGAGATGGAGCGCACGCAGGCCGCCGTCAGTGAGATGCTCGAGATGGTCCCCGTCACCCGCGCCTACGGCTTGTCCGAAGAGGAGGCCGACCGCATGGATGCCCTGCTGGGAGGCGTGCGCGACTCGGGATTTCGGCTCGACACGACGAACTCGCTGTTCGGCGCGACAAGCTGGGTCGTGTTCCAGCTGTTTCAGATGATTTGCTTGGGCTTCACGGGTCTGCTGGCGTGGAACAAGGTCATCACGGCGGGCGAGGTCGTGCTGTACCAGAATTATTTCGGACAGATCGTCACGGCCGTGTCGGGCGTCGTCAACCTGTTCCCGGCGCTGGCCCGCGGCATGGAGTCGCTGAACAGCATCAACGAGATCATGGCCTCCGGCGACGAGGAGCAGAGCGGCACGACGCCCGCCCCTGTGCCGCTGCGCGGCGCGGTGCGGTTTGAACACGTGGCCTACCGCTACCCCGACGCCGAGTGCTCCGTGCTGACGGATTTTGACTTGGCCGTCCCCGCGGGCAGCAGCGTGGCCTTTGTCGGCCCCAGCGGCGCGGGAAAATCGACGCTGCTGAGCCTCCTCATGGGCTTCTGCCGCCCCGGTGCAGGTCGTATTTTGGTGGATGACATCGACCTGCGCGACATGGATTTGAAGAGCTACCGCAGCCAGATTGCCGTTGTACCGCAGAATACGATTTTGTTTTCGGGCACATTGCGGGATAACATTGCCTACGCCGCACCCGACGCCACGGACGAAGAGATTCTCGCGGTCATTGATGAAATCGGCCTGCGAGATATGGTTGACCGCCTGCCGAAGGGCATTTACACGAACTTAGCCGAGCACGGCGGCAACTTCTCGGGCGGGCAGCGCCAGCGCATTGCGATTGCGCGGGCCCTCATCCGCCGCCCGCGGCTCATCATCTTTGACGAGGCCACCAGCGCCCTCGACTCCGAGACGGAGCGCCTTGTCGCCGACGCCACCGCCCGCCTGATGGGCCGTTGCACGACCTTCCTTGTTGCGCACCGTCTCTCCACTATCCAAACCGCCGACCTCATCGCCGTGGTCGAACACGGCCGTATCACCGAACAAGGTGGCTACGAAGAACTTATGACAAAGAAAGGCCGGTTCTACGACCTGAAGATATTGCAGAAATAGTGTGCCCGCTATATTATAAAAGCAGCATTACCAGCAGGTATTGATTTAATAAGTTGTTTGTTGTAACACGACTTTGGTTTAGACCATCAACAAGCTCGAAAGCAACGATGAGAACGGTCTAAACGGTTTCGGCCGCGACATTGCGTACTGTGTCGATCATATCATCGGCAACAACGGCATGGAAAATGGTATGAAGCCAGAGGAGACTGTACAGAAGTATGTGACCTTGGAGGAATATTCTGACAGCTATAAATAAGAGTGACAGGCTTTCCCTGTACGAACGTCGCAGACAGCTGATTGCGGTTTTATATGAACGGCAGAACGATACCATTGGTAATCTTGCTTTTGAATTTTCTGTGAGCTCACATACCATCCGAAATGATATTCGGGTGCTTGAATTAGAATATCCAATCTATACAAGGATGGGAGCGGGTGGTGGTGTGTTCATTCTGGATTCGAGCCGCTTGCAGCAGCGATGGCTGACGGTACGCCAGCGGGAACTGCTGATGGATGTGTGCAGCGTTTTGGATGATGAACAAGCCCTGCTTATGAGATCCATCATTGGCGGGTTATCGCCTTGAATTATGAATGGCGTGTAAACAATTAGCACTTGCCATTGACAGACTGCTAATTGTTGGCGTATATTAAACTTACGGATTTATTCTGTACCAGCACCTTTACAACTGAATACACAGCATAACAGGTACTTTACTTTCCCAGTGGGGCGCACAGCAAGGTCAAGGCAGACCCTAACCCACGGCGGGGAGAGGACATAATGATACTCCAGATGCCCCACAGCTTCAGATGGGGTGACCGCGCTTGGGTTGTAAGAAGTAAGACCCTTGCAAAGTCAGTGAACGGTCGTTGCCAGCGGCTTGCCTGTTATGTTCCCAAGTCTGGGGGCGAGCGGCAAATTAGACATTTTTCTTCAGCATTATTTTGATGCACACGGTTTCTTTTATTATTTACATGACCGTGTGATTGACGCTACTATGCGCATTATTTGAATTTTATTGAATTTACATCAAAATTTGCGGGGAAAGTGTACCCTTACGCCCGGATAAAACAGAGAAAATATATAAAGAGCCCGGAGAACCTTACCAAATCGGTAAGGCTCTCCGGGCTCTTTTTTCTCCCCCGGGAAGTGTATTCAAGAGGGTTACACGGAATAACAACACAGCACGGAAAGGTAGCGAACTTATGATTAGACCAATTCTGAGAGATTGTGCGAAATACGCCCGCGGGCCGCCGAAGTGAATCAGTTCTGATTCACTATTTGAGCACAAAATCGAAAAAGTGAATCAAATCTGATTCACTCTCACACCACGCCCAAACGCGCCCTGTGTGGGGCAGGTGGCACACGCAGCACACGGATACGAAACAGCCAACGCACCCGCCGTTTGGCGCGTTTGTGGGGCTGTGGGGCGGCGTGAGCCGTACAACTTAATACTAGAGAATAAAACTTACTACACACAAAATTACGATAATATGAGATAATAGATGTATATCAAACAAGAAGGGATGATTCAGAACGAACCGATTCTGTATCGGGCGTACTACACACTGGCAATCACGACGGGGCTGCGCCGCGGGGAACTGTGCGCCCTGCAATGGCGGGACATAACCGGTGCTTGTGAACTGACCGTCCGCCGTTCCCGCAGCTGCGCATCCGGGCAGATTGTTGAGAGCGACACCAAGAGTCATCGGGAACGGATCGTAACGATTCCCTTGGGGATATGGGAGCTTCTGATGGCGCTGCGACAGCAGCAGGTGCTGCATAGCGGCGTTCCGGATAGAGAGCAACCGATTTTTACTGACCTCGACGGTCATGTACCGCACCCAGATACGTTTACCCGACATCTGCGTAAGCTGTATAAGCAATGCGGACTATCTGAGGATTACCACCTGCACACCCTGCGGCATTTCTACGCAACCTATCTGCTGCAGGAAGGCACCAGCAAACAGGTGGCGGCATCCCTGCTGGGTCATGCGGATACGGCATTCTTGGAGCGCACCTACTGCCACCCGCAGGATGTGGCGAAACAGCAGGCCGCAAACCTGATGCAAGATCTGCTGAACAACCAAAATCCGTGCTATGTTGCATTTATGAAAAATAAGAATAGAAAAGCCAAGAAAGCAGGTTAAATGACCAGCGGCACCGTCAGCGATGACGGTGCCGTTTTTGTCAGTAATAGGCAGAATTTTGGGCGAAAGATTGTTGGGTGTGGTGATAGCTTTCTGTCGCAGTTGTCGGTATGCTTTGTAGTACCGCAGGTCAATAAAACATACAAAGGAGCGTTGAAAGCAATGGCATCTATCAGAAAACGCGGCAGTAATAGCTATTTGATCGTGGTATCCCGTGGGTATGACTACGAGGGCAACAGGCTGAAATCCGTGCAGAAAACGGTCAAGCCGCCCAAGGAGTACACACCCAAACAGGCAGAAAAATGGGTTAAGGAACAGGCAATTTTGTTTGAGAGAGAAGTACAGCACTCGCCTGAACCCATCAACCGCAGCATCACGCTGGCAAAGTACATTGAGCATTGGGCGGCTGACATAGGACCGAAGAAGCTGGCGGACTCAACATACCAACGAGATTTGCAGGATATTCGGCGCATACTGCCGGCGCTGGGCAACTATAAACTGACGGATTTGCGCAAGGAAGTCATCCGAGATTTTTACGAAGAAATGCGGCACAGCCCGCGTTTGGACGGCAGAGGGAATCTATCCGAGAAGTCAGTCGAAGGTTTACACAACACGCTGTGTGGCATCCTATCGGCGGCTGTGGACGAGGGATACCTTACTCACAATCCCGCATGGAGATGTTACAAACCGAAAGGACAAAAGAAAGAGCGCCCGGTAGCTGACGAGGAAACCGTCAAAAAGTTGATTACAGCGTTTGAAGGTCAGAGTATGAAGTACGAAACCTATTTCAAGCTGGTGCTGGCAACCGGGCTGCGGCGTGGAGAAGCCTGTGGATTAAAATGGAGTGACATCAACTGGCGCAAACGGACGATTCATGTACAACGCGGAGTCGTGAAGTTGAGCCATCAGGAATCTATTACAAAAGACCCTAAAACTTCTAGCGGCGACAGAATGGTATATCTGAGCAAAGAGATGTGCCAACTGCTCAAGGCGTGGCGCAAGGAATGCGAATGGGATAGGCAGCAGACCGCGAACGAAACTGTGGACGAGGATGACTACTTATTCCGTCAACCTAACGGAAAGCCTATGTGTCCCAGTACATTCACATATAGATTTAAACTGATTCTGAAAGCAAATAATCTGCCGCTGGATTTGAATGTGCATAGCTTGCGCCACACCAATGCCAGCCTGCTGATTGCGCAGGGCGTGGATGTACGAACGGTGGCTAGTCTATTGGGTCATGCACAGGCAAGTACAACGCTGGATATTTACGCCC
>OICJ01000017.1_pt1 | contig 85440 bp, 76 predicted proteins | sample 1581291 | NCBI WGS metagenome assembly OICJ01 (sample SAMEA3882540, study PRJEB24775) | human gut metagenome | biome: human-associated habitat; feature: intestine environment; material: feces | place: Netherlands | collected 2009/2010 | reverse complement strand
TTGTTTTTCCGCAGACGGCTTAAAGGTTCACTTGGGCCGCTTTTTTTGTTTACAGTCCCAGGCTCTCGACCCATTTCTGCACGCTGGTGCCGTCAAGATTTATGCGCAAAATTGTTTGCAGGCTCCGGCTGAGTGAAGTCAGCCGGCAATAGAGGCGTCGTACAGAGCCGCCTCCAAGTGCTTCATGTTCATGTATTTCTTGTTGCCCCACTGGGTGCCCGCCACATGGCGAAGCCTTGCGCAGACCAGCATCAGAGCAGAGTTACCGTCCGGGAAACTACCCACCACACGGGTGCGGCGGCGGATCTCCCGGTTCAGCCTCTCAATGACATTGTTGGTACGGATGCGAGACCAGTGTTCGCTGGGAAAATCGCAGTAGGTAAGAGTCTCCTAATGCCATCCTCTACCTTCCTGGCAGCCTCCTTCAGTTTCATGGAACGCAGTTCCTCCACCACAGCCTTAGCCTTTTGCCGGGCAGCTTTCTTGCTCTCCTGGGCGTGGATGGGGCCTTGAGCATCTTGGCCACCAGCTTTACCTTGGAGCGAGGCGTAACTGAGAACACATTGCGGTAAAAATGGACGGTACACCGCTGGTATTTGGCCTCAGGAAACACTTCTCCCACAGCCTCCAGCATACCAAGGCACTTGTCCCCAACGATGAGTTTTACCGCGTCCAGGCCACGGCTACGGAGCCACTGGAAAAAGCTGACCCAACTGGCCTTGTCCTCTTTCATACCCTCGGCAGCACCTAAGACCTCACGGTATCCGTCCTCGTTTACTGCAATCGCCACCAGAATGGCCACATTTTCAAACTCTCCGCCCCAGTTTCGACGCAGATAGATCCCGTCCACATAGACGTACGGATAGCGCCCACCTTGCAGAGGCCGGTTGCGCCAATCCTCAATATGGACATACGCTTTCTTGTTCAGTTTGCTGATGGTGGAGGGAGATACCTTGCTGCCCCAAAGGGCCTCGGTAATATCCTCCACACGGCGCACGGAAACACCGGCCAGGTACATCTCGATGAGCGCTTCCTCCACACTGCTCTCTCGCCGGCGATACCGCTCAATGATGTCTGTTTCGAAAGAGACACCCTTGAGGCGAGGTACATGGAGCGTGACGTCTCCGGAGGTGGTGGTAAGGTTCCGGTCATAGTGACCGCTGCGGTAGCCCTGGCGGGCCTCATTGCGCTCGTACCGGGCCGCCTGGGTCAAGCTCGTAGCCTCGGCCTCCAGCAGCTCGTTCAGGGTTTTTTCCACGCTGCCGCGCACTAATTCCTTGATCTGACCCTTGATTACTTCCTCGTTCAGTTGTACAATTTTCTCGGACATGGTTTACAGACTCCTTTCAGAATGGTGTGTCGCAACTTCATTCTACCAGAGTTCTGCAAACCATGTCTCTTTTTATCCTCTTTTATTTTTGCGCAACTTATTTTACCTTATCTTGCAATTTGACATTTGTGCGTCCTCCTCTCGCATAGATTTAGCCGCTTTGTCAAGGCGGCTATGTAAGAGTAGCAGAGAAAGCAGAACGCAAAAAAGCCGCCTACTCTTAGTAAGTTAAGAATAAGCGGCTCAGATGATTTGTACTTTATACATATTCAATTCTCAGCTTCTTGACAGGTGCGTTTGCGACCTTAAATATAAGTTCGTCAACGCAGTCTGTATATCTGCCTTACTGTATGAGCTGATTTTTCAGCTCTACAAGGCTATGTAACAAGGTTGTCTTTTCGTGGCTATCCAGATATATATGATAATCTTGACAGTCCATAGTGATTGCCCTCCCGTGGAAGAAGTTGTGTGCAAACTTCATTCTACCATGTGGGGAAAATCACTATGGATTTTTTTCTTAGGTGTCCAACTTCATTTTACAATCGACCAGCAGAAAATCATATGCAGGGCAACAAATAATGCATACATGAACATGCAGACCATAGAAAACGCGTACATGATGCCGGCGACGAGTGCTGCTCAGCGTGCTTTTAATGCCCATCCGAATTTTGTGGTTTTCATAAACGGCTCTTCTTATAACTTGTGTTCCTTTCCTGTTTATAACAACCTTTTGGTTGTGGGAATGGAGAAATAACGGTTATGTTTTTAACAAAATCGAAGTGTTATAATGCTGTCAGAGTAAGATAAAACTTTAACGAAAAAGGAGAAGATAGAAATGTATAAAACAAAGTATCCCCATCTCGCACAACCTCTGAAGCTTGGCCACAGCGGCATTACTCTGAAGAACAGAATAAACAGTGCTCCTCAGTGGAACTTCATGGCTACTTACGATAATCACATCACCAGAGAATGTGTTGAAGCAGTAATTCCCTTTGCAAAGGGTGGCTCTGCCGTTGTTGCAATGGGCAGTGGTTTCATCAACAAGGAGCTTCCTGCAGCCTGCCATCATGTTCCCGGTATGAGTGATCCACACATTGTTGTTACGCTCTCTCAATGGGTGGAAGCGGCAAGACGCTGGGGTGCAAAGGCAGAGATTGAGCTTGTTCCTGTCGCTTCCTATTTCGGCACCCACGAGGTAGAAAGCTCTGTCGGTATCCCCATGGATATTGATATTAACATTCTTACTCATGAAGAAATCAAGCAGTTCATTCAGGACTATGCTGTTTCTGCACGCAACGCTATGAAAGCCGGCGCTGACATTGTGAATGTTCACGGTGCTCACGGTCAGCTCCCCGCGCTTCTCTTTAACCCCGTTTTCAACAAGAGAACTGATGAATACGGCGCTCAGAGCTTCGAGAACCGCTGCCGCTTTGCAGTTGAGCTTCTTGATGCAATCCGTGCTGAATGCGGCAACAATATTGCTATTGAGTACCGTCTCAGCGCAACCGATATTATTGAAGGCTCTCCCGAGGTTGAGGAAGTAATCGAATTTGCAAAGGCCATTCAGGATAAGATTGATATGCTTCTTATCTCCCGTGGCTGCCTTGCAATCAATAAACTCATGCCTCTCATTCTCCCCGCAACCTACATTGAGCACGGCATCAACATCGAGTATGCAGCAAAGTTCAAGGCTGCTCTTGATATTCCAGTCGGTGTTGTCGGCGCAGTCACCTTTGATCAGGCGGAAGAAGCAGTTGCAAACGGAAAGGTTGACTATGTCACTATGGGTCGTCAAAACATTGCAGACCCCGATTGCGTTAACAAGGCACTCCGCGGCCAAGAAGATGAAATCCGCCCCTGCATTCGCTGCAACACCTGTATCAGCCGTAGTCACTTCTTCATATGAATCACTCCTATAGATTTTTAAGAGATTGCCCTCTCACTTTCTCTTTGCCGAATTTTTTTGCGAGATTCCCACAGTTTTTTGCTCGTTTCCAAATTATTTTTCGGAACAGGGAGAATTAGGAGGGAGGAGTCATATTCTTTGGAATGAATTCTCATGCGCTATTGACAAAACTATCATCAGGATGATATAATGTGGTTGTATCATTACAATGATAATGGAGGCTTCATATTATGAGCGTCATTCAACTGCTTCATGGAACCGACCACATCATCGAGGTTCCGGATATTCATATCGGTAATCCGCACAACGACTATGGCATGGGCTTCTACTGTACCCGCGTCGATGAAATGGCTCGTGAGTGGGCCTGCAAAAAGAACACAGACGGTTTTGTCAACAGCTACGACTTTGACACGGAAGGGCTGAAGGTGCTGAATCTGTTGGACGGAACGCATACGGTCCTGAACTGGATGGCTCTTCTGCTTCAGTTCCGCACCTTCAAGCTGGACTCCGAAGTTGCCGTTGATGCAAGGGACTATCTTATTGGTCACTATTCAATTGATTTAACCGGCTACGATGTTGTGATCGGCTATCGGGCAGACGATTCCTATTTCCAGTATGCAGAGTCCTTTGTGTCCAACACCTTGCCGCTCAGAAGTCTGAACAAGGCTCTAAAACTGGGCAAGCTCGGTGAGCAGACGGTTGTCATTTCTCAAAAAGGCTTTGATCGGCTGCACTTCGTGAATGCTTATCCGGTCAGCAAGAGCGTCTATTACCCCAAGTTCTTGGATAGAGATACCAAAGCGAGGGATACTTACCGTAAAGAGATCAAGAAAAGCAAGTCTTACCGGGACGACATCTTCGTGCTGGATATCTTGAGGGAGGAGATGAGCAACGATGACCCACGCATACAGCGAATCTTATTTGAATAATGCCAAGGATCGTCTTTCCTCTTTCTTCGACTATGCGATCAACAACTGCAAGCTAAAACCGGATTGGATTACAGCACTCTTTATCAACACCGGCTACGCCGAACAGTTTGAACGAGGCAACCCCGCCTATGTTGCAGGGATGTCCGGTGTTGAGCTGGCCCGTGCGGTCATCACAAAGGCATACGGTCCAAAGGAGCTGCCAGCACCAACCAACGCAGAGGACTGCTCCCCTGAATATTGGGCCGGTTGGGCAGTTGCAGAGTACCAATGGTTTACTGGCCGTCGTTTCAAGGATATCTTTGAGCGCATTCCACTTTCCAAGATCATTGGGATGTATTCCGTTTACCACGAGATGGACATTACAAGTTTCATCGATACCATGGAGGAACTCTATAAAGCAGCGGAAGGCGATTCCAACCTGAAGCGCATCCGTGAAAACCGGGGCTTATCTCAGGCAGAGCTTGCAGAGCAGTCCGGCGTGAATCTGCGCAACATTCAGATGTACGAACAGCGGGTCAATGGCATTGACAAGGCGCAGGCAAACATCCTCTACAAGTTGTCCCGTGTTCTCGGCTGCAATGTGGAAGACCTGCTGGAAAATCCCATGATGTAATTTCATTCCTGCACCTGCTTCGGCAGGTGCATTTTCTATGTCAAACCACTCGTGTCATCCCAATTTGACCTACGCATTTCCTAAAATTTTCTTCAGCTTCTTCAGTGCATCATCCCTTTTTCTATAGATGCTCGTCTTGGGCATTGCGTATTTTTCCACAAGCTCCTTAACCGGTATTGGGGATTCTGTGAAGAAAAAACCCTGAATGATGGCCCGCTCTTCCGGGGCCAACATTTTCAGTGCAGTTCTGACCCGCTCAATATCCATACGCTGCATGACCGACTCCTCTACATTGCACTCTGTATCTTCGAGAACATCTTCTCCGTAAATTTCAGACTCTTGAAAGGTCATGGTGCTGTAAGACATGACTTGGAACGGTGTTTCGGCGTCTCGGCTTCGGATGTACTGCTTGCGATGGCAATCCTTTTTCAACTCTTTGCTGACTTTTTCATTGCACTCCATGAAAATGATAGAGTCGTCTTCACTACAAGCCTCAAACTTTCCAAAGACGATTTCCCGATTCTTGCCTTCATCCGTTTCTCTCCATGCCGCATACTGGCGATAATCCATGATCAGCCAATTGTCCTGTGCTTCAATCGTGGGGTCCTTCTTTACCAAAAATGTTCTTTTCATTACTGTGATCTCCTTTGAATTTTTGAATTTGGGTGAAAGTCAAAAATTCGGAGATCACGGGTATTCAGCGATATAGCAGAGCCACTGGTCGCACATAAAAAGTCCTTTCCGCCTGCTGCGGTCCAAAGGACACAACTACGCTGGCGAAAAGGACTCCCGATGCTGCCTGCCTGAAAAAGGGTGCAGAAATCTAAGGGTACCCATACTGCTTTTTCAAAAGAGTTTGAAATCAGCGTATTTGTATCCTTGGCCCTTGTACTTCAGGCTGCGAATATGTATTTGTGATGTCGGTAAAAAACAAAAAAGGCCACCGACAAGGCAGACCTATAGATAGAACTATAGTGTCTTACCTTGCCGGTGGCCTCTCACGTATGTCTGGAATAACTACCGGTTCATGTTCGGGCTGCTGCCCACGATCAAGTGACCTGGAAGCGGATTTAATACGGCCCTGTTTCAGCCCGACCGTTCCGTCGTGATGTCGTTGATTCAGTTGTTATAGAAACTCGCTTCGATGGTCTTCAAGCAGATCAAGTGAGGATTATCACCCCGCCAGATTAGGGCTCATGCCGTGCTCGTACAGCCATGCCTTTGCCTTGCTTACAATGGCTTCCGGTGCGTCCTTGACACCGCAAATGGCCTTGTACACGGATGCCCAGAAAACAACATCGGGTGTCTGCGCAATTTCCGTTTCTCCATATTTGATCATGTAGGCCTCGATCTTCTTTCGGTCAAGGCTGAACAGCGCCTCGTTGCGCTCTTTTACGAAAGCCTCTAACATCGTCATATCAATGCTCCCCCAATTCCAAGTCACTATGCTCCATTCCAATCGGTGCATATATATCAATCACATCGTGCCTTCTGCCCACTACCGTGCGGACCATTTCGGCACTGCATTTCGTGCAAATAACTCTGATTTGATTTTTCTTGTTTTTTAGCCCCGCTACCTGCGTCTTACAGTTTGGGCAATACCAAGAGTAAATCGTCCAGTCCTCCAGCATCGCCATTCTCCTTTTTATCTTTTCTTGTTCAACGGAACGAGGAGATTGCAATCCGCCATCTGATATACCGGAACACGCCTGCTTTTAGCGTACTCCAATATCTGAACAGCGTTATGGCAACTCTCGCATTCCATCCATCCGTCGGTCTCATCTAAATCGAGACTTCTGTTGACTGTGCCGCAAATTGGGCATTTCACATCTTTTGCATTCAAAACAACACATCTCCCATCGCCATTAGATTATTGTTTAGAGTGATTTGATTACGTGCCGGGCAACGCCTTGTACCTGAAAGCTCCGCACCTTTATTGTTTTGCCCGGGTATCGAGCCTCGTTTTCATATTCGAGGATGTAATACCCGCTGTCCTTGTCGTAGCCGGCGTATCGCTTCAGCGTATTCTGGTTGTCCTCGTCCAGCGCAACGACTATATCCCCCTCGAGAGCAGGGCAATTGCGCTCGATAACAAGCAGATCGTCCTCGTCAATTCCGGCATCCACCATGGAATCGCCTTTGGCGCGGAGAATGTAGAAATCTCCCTTGCCAAACATAGAGACCGGGAGGCTGACATACTCCTCAATCGACTCTTCCTCATCCTCCGGATTGCCGCAGCGAATAGAACCTACTAACGGGGCGGATACATAGGCCGTTTTCATTTTGGCGCTCTGGGGAGCAGACAAGATACCTCTGCCGTAATCGATCAGGTTGCGGTCACTCAGCTCCTGAAGGTAGCGATGTGTAGTGGATCTGGCAACACCGACACCTTCAGCAACATCGTTGATCGTAGGAGAGCTGTGATGCTCCTGATAATACTTGTTGACGAACTTCAATATCCTGTCCAGAGTTTCTTGATTCTTTGTTCTCATATCAGCACCTCTGTTTCTATATGGGATTTGAAATCCCATAATGTTATTATACTCAGGCAAAAAAGAAAAGCAATAGGTTTGTAGAAAAGCAAAACGAGGTGGCGATTTTGTTCGTCACCTCATATAATTGTTTTTTTGTTATCAATTCATGCCTGTCCAGATTCTGGGTGTTCTTCGTTTGGCCTGCCCTGAGATTATTCATATGAAAGAAAAGGCGATACCGGTAGGTACCGCCTTCGCTTTATGCTGAAATTTTTGCGTACCGCTCTGACTCTATGATATCCATCATGACAGAGTAAGGGGAAAGGTCTCCGCTTGCCACCATGGAAAACAGACGCGGCGTACATCCGGAAACCAGGGCAACGCCTTGCTCGTTCTTTGTCACGGGCTGATTGCTGTTCCGGCTCGCAACATTCCAGAAGACAATCTGAGGTAATCTGTACCCATGCTCCGCAAATCTGCGCTTTGCACTGGCAAAATTAGACACAGATGCATTTCGAACGCAGGCGTTGAACTCCATATCCGAAATCAGATACAAAGTCTCGGGCAGCTCTTCTTGCGGGACATTGTTGCGCACTGCCGCATCCAAGATCAGATCAAAGACCGCTTCCACATTTGTATCGGCAACCTCGTTAAAGGTGCACAGATACTCCAGCCTCTCGGCAAAGGTCTTGCCCTTGATCTCAATAAGCTGCGGCCGAGAAGAAAACTCGATAAAATGGTTATGGAAGATACCGGTATTACGCTCTCCGAAATACAGTCCCAAGGACAGCGCAACAGCCGCCGGCAGCGCGTTGTCATAGCAGTACATGGATCCGGAGGTATCCACTACTGCCAGCGCATTTCTGTTGTCACAGAAGTCGGGAAGTGACGCCCAGGACGCATTGAGTGCTGCCTTCTCTCCGTCAGTTAAACGGGCATTAAACCCCCACCGGTTTGCATCCAGCGCAGATCTGACGATCTCATAAGGAGCAAGGTTATCTGCATGCAGCTGCTTTTCACCGCTGCTTACAGCCTCCAGGAACGCGTTATAGCGCTCACCATCATTACGCAGGAATGCTTTCCGGTATTTGAACATGGCCTTGGACGGCTGCTTCGCATAGTCGAAAGAGTAGTCCTTCTCGCGGAGATGATTCTCTATTCATCAAAAGCCCTCCTTTTTATTAGTCGCCAGTGGCGACGCATTTTCTTTGCTCGGTCTACCGGCTTGCCGTTTCATCGCTTCCAGCCGCATCTTGTAGGCAAAGGCTTTTTCGCTTGGCAGTATCTGCGACCGTTGAAAATTGCTTTCGACCATAAGAATGGTAGCGGCGTCACGGTCAAGGTCTACGACCTCGCAACGAAGCGTATCAAAACCGGCAAGCTCACAGGCCCGTTTTCGTCTGTTACCCGAAACCAGCTCGTATCTGACATCCTCCTTTGGCCGGACGGTAGCCGGGGTGATAACTCCTCGTTCCTTGACACTCTCCACAAGCTGTATCATATCCTCGTCATCTCTGACCTTAAAAGGATGGCCGGGGAAATCGTCGATCAGCTCAAGGGGAATATCCCGGATTTTACTGAGTTTGGCATCGTCCCGAAGCTCCTGCGTTGTGAACAGTTCATCGAGCGTCGGTAGAGTGAAGTCGCTCTTTCTTCCTGCCATCTGCGGACACCTCCTTTGCGAACTCAGCATAAGCCTTTGCAACTGGGCTGCTCGGCTCATACTTTTTGATGTACCTGTTGAATGTGTATTCTGTTTTCAAGGTTCGTGAGGTTTTTGCCCTCACTAACCAACTGGGAACTTTTTTCGGAAATAACAAAGAGAATTTTAAAAAAATTTTTTCGACCACCTTTCAGGGACAAAGAAAGCCCCTATCACATCACGGAGATGTAATAGGGGCAGAAACAGAAAAAGCCCGCTGATCGAAATCAGCGGGCTTAAATCATACGAACTTATCGTATGCTATCGGAACTTGTCTGCAATCGCAGAATTCCAAATGCATTTTTGGCGTAAGCTCGGAGTAAATTGGCGTAAGTTGTGGCGTAAGCACCGACAATTTTGGGGCAATCAATAGAGCTTTGCGCCTGCCGGAATGTGAGGATCGACCATCAGCAAATGCAACTTTTCCTCGCCGTTTTCGTGATGGACGGCAGAGATGAGCATACCGCAGGAGTCGATGCCCATCATGGGGCGGGGCGGGAGATTGGTGATGGCGATGCAGATCTTGCCCACCAGTTCCTCCGGCTCATAATACTGATGAATGCCGCTCAGGATGACGCGATCCTCGCCGGTACCGTCGTCGAGCGTGAACTTGAGCAGCTTCTTCGACTTCTTCACGGCTTCGCAGGCCTTGACCTTCACAGCACGGAAATCGGACTTGCTGAACGTGTCAAAGTCCACAAAATCGGCAAACAGCGGCTCGATCTCCACATTGGAAAAATCAATTTTTTCAGGAACTTCAGGAGCCGCCTGAGCAGCCGCCACAGGAGCCGAAACTTCCTTGGAAACCTTCTTGTCAGAGTCCAAAGGCTTCATTGTCGGGAGAAAATCGGTTGTCCTTTCATAAGCTCCCACCGCTTGTTATATCCTGTCAAATTCAGCATCCTGAAGCAACTCATTTTTCACAACTTGTTATAAGTTCCCTTATGAGTTGTTCCGTTTGATGTAAGTGATGTAAAGTGCTTCACTGTTGGGCTAAAGGGGGATGTCCCTTTTTGTCCTTGCAGATTACTGGCAATTCTTTCTTCTTATATTATGAGGAAAGTAGATCCCCGCCGAAATGAGGTGTTCCGGAACATTATCATGAATGTTTTCCCCATTCACAGGTACCGTTTCAAAGAAGAACGATTTTTACGAAGTCTATGTTTCCACTTTCATTCAGCCAGCTCTCATCACAGTGTACTGCTTCAACTGAGTACACAAAGAAAACGTGGTCTCCTCCTATCTCGATCTCCTGAATCACTTTACATTCCACCGAAGCATGGCATTCGCTGAGTAACGGCGCCCTGACCTTCGTTCCCTCTTTCCATTCAAGACCCGGTATGATAGAACAAAATCGGGTATTTCACACAGCTTTCTTATACTAGGCTCCCATTAAAAGTAGACAAAGCCTACTTTTAATGGCGCGACAGCGCGTCGGAGTCTGCATGAGACGTCTTCTGCGCTTTCAGCGCAGAAGGGCGACGCATTAAGCGGCGTCTTTCCGATAAAAAGTGTCTGCTTTTTTATCGGAAAATAGTATCACACAGTTTATTCCCCGTCTCTGCTGTAATAGGTCAGGGTATATAGGCTGTCCATCAGGTTTACGTTTTCAACCGCCGCTTCCAGCCCCAGGGTGCTTAAATCCACATTGGCAAAGTTCCAGATTGCGGCCACACCATTTTCAGAGGCCTGTTTGGCATAGTCTACCGCTGCGGAGGTCGGAACGGTGAGAATGCAGATTGCCGGCTTATTGTTTTGAATAAAGCTACCGAAATCCTCGGAATTCAGGATGGGAACGCCGTTTATTTTCTGGCCGATTAATTTGGGGTCTACATCAAAACCGGCTAGAATCTGATAGCCGTTTGCAGCCAGGGGCAGATGCTCAAGAAGGGCATGGCCCAGACTGCCGATACCAGCGATAATCACCGTGTGCGTCGCATCGGTGCCTAAAATGGCATGTATGCTGGCGCGCAGACTTTCAATGTTATAGCCATAGCCCTGCATACCGTAGCTGCCGAACTGAGACAGATCCTGCCGGACCTGTGAAGGGGTATTGTTCAGGTGATTGCCGATCACGGCCGAGGACACACGGGTATTCCCCTGTCGCTCAAGCTCGTCCAGGCACCGGAGATAACGGGGAAGCCGACGTATAGTATTGTCAGATATTTTGTTTGTCTTTCTGGTTTTCATAAGCACTCTCTTCAATTTCCCGCAGGGTTTTTCCGTTTGCTCTGGCCAGTGCGGCAAGATCCTCATATTCGCATTTGCTGCGTTTTACGCCGTAACCCTCCGCGCTCTTGATGCGCACTGGTCCGTATTCCGTCTCCGCCGTGCACATTGAACGGCTCAGGTTATACCGGTTGCAGACATACTCCCGAACGCCCAGCGTTGTGGTATTTTTGAAGATGCAGCGCAGCATCTTTTTCCTTTTTTCTTCGCTGCACATGCAGGTCAGCATAACGCCGGGTCTTGATTTCTTCATGCCGATATGGGTGAAGTAGACGTCAAAAGCGCCCAGCGCGAAAAGCTCGTCCATAGCAAAGGACAGTTCCTCCGCCGTCATGTCGTCTATGTTGCATACAAGCTCAATAATCTGTGAGCGTTTGCTTTCGGTTTCGCCCAAAACCGCGCGCACCACATTGGCCACTTCAAAATTCTTTTTTCCCGTTCCGTAGCCCGCTTTGCTCACTTTCAAAACCGGCATGGTTCCATACTCTGATACAAAGTACTTCAACAGCGCTGCCCCTGTGGGGGTACAGAGTTCGCTCTCCACTCGTCCGGAATACATGGGGACGCCACGCAGAATCAGCTCCGTTGCGGGAGCCGGAACTGGCACAATCCCGTGGGCACATTTTACATGGCCGTAGCCCACATTGACAGGAGAGGCCATAACCTTCTCCGGGGTGATCTCATAAAGCAGCTCACATACGCAAAGCACATCCGCTACCGCGTCCAGAGAGCCTACTTCGTGGAAATGGATGTTTTCTATCTCCGCCCCGTGTGCGGTGCTTTCCGCCTGAGCGATAATATCATAGACCGCTTTGGCATCTGCTTTCACCTTTTCCGGGAGGTCAACGGCGTCGATAAACGCCCGGATCTCCTGAATGCCGGTGTGGTGGTGATGGGTATGCTTATGTTCATGGTCGTGTTCATGGTGGTGATGCTCATGCTCCCCTTCTTCCTCGCCGTTGATCAGAACGGAAACATGGGTACCAACAATGCCGCATTTTTTATCGGCCACGGCGGAAACCACTGCTTTTCCATTCAGCACGGCATTCATCCTGCGGATAAAGCCCTCTCTGTCCGGGTGCAGTTCCAACAGGGCCGCCGTCAGCATATCCCCCGCGCAGCCCATTGCGCAGTCTATGTACAGTGTTTTCATTTGCTCTTCTCCCTCGCCTTCAGGTCAATTTTTATCGTTTCGAAATGCTTTAACAGTTCTGTCGTGATTTCTCCGAGCATCTCCTGCGCCCGGCGCTGCTGTTCTTCCGTAAATTGCAGCAGCGCGCCGCCGTCGCGAAGCCGGACGCGAAAGTCCGAAAAGCCCATGGCAAAAAGAACCGCTTCGCTCTCATCAATGGCCTTGAGCTTTTCCGCCGTGATCTTCTCTCCGGCAGGAATCCGGGTAGCCAGGCAGGCATAGGCCGGTTTATCCCAGGTGAAAAGCCCTGCCTCTTTGGAAAGGCGGCGGACATCGCTTTTCGTCAGTCCACAAATGCGCAGCGGAGACAAAATGTGCTGCTCTTCCAAAACCTTCATGCCCGGCCGGTCGCCGCATTCGTCGCTGGCATTGGTGCCGTCAATCATGGTCTCATATCCGTCGGCAACAGCTGCTGCGCGAATCGCCCCCATGATTCGTTTTTTGCAGAAATAGCAACGATTTCCCGGATTGGCCGTCACCTCGTCATATTGGAGAATGTCTGCATTGACCACGCGAAGCTCAGCCCCCAGCTCGCCGGAAAGCCGGACTGCATCCTCATACTCAAATTCCGGCTGAAACTGAGACTTGACAAGATAGGGTCTTACATCCGCTCCGGCGCTTCTGGCCGCATACAGCAGAAAAGCAGAGTCCGTTCCGCCGGAAAAAGCCAGCGCCGCTTTCGGATGTTCAGCGAAGAATTCATCCAGCTTCATGCTCGATCCCTCAGTCCATGTGGTTAATCATGCTGGCAAGATAGCCCGCACCGAAGCCGTTATCAATGTTGACAACGCTCATTCCGCTGGCACAGGAGTTGAGCATGCTCAGCAGTGCTGCCACGCCGCCGAATGCCGCGCCGTAGCCCACGCTGGTGGGAACGGCGATTACCGGGCAGTCCACGAGGCCGCCCACCACTGAAGGCAGTGCGCCTTCCATACCCGCAACGGCAATAATTACCCGGGCACTCATCACAATGTCCATATGTGACAGCAGTCTATGGATGCCGGACACCCCCACATCGTAAAGACGCAGCACGTCATTGCCCAAAGCCTCAGCCGTCAGCGCAGCCTCCTCGGCCACGGGGATATCGCTGGTGCCCCCGGTAGCAACCAGAATCCGTCCCTTGCCGCTGACCTCAGGCATTTCACCGATGATGCCCACATGGGCCATGCTGTTGTAGTTCAGCGGCAGCTCTCTCTTCACAAATTCGGCCGCTTCTTCGCTCAGACGGGTAATCAGGATGGTTTTCTGCCCGTTATTTACCATGGCCTTCGCAATGCCCAGAATATGCTCCTTGGCCTTCCCTGCGCCGTAAATCACCTCGGGCACGCCCTGACGAATGCCACGGTGAAAATCCACCTTTGCGTATTCGCCGATTTCCTGGAAGGGCTGTATTTTCAGCTTGAGCGCCGCATCATCCGGGCTGATGCTCCCGTCCGCCACATGATTCAAAAGTTCAGTCAATTCATGCTTATCCATCATGTTCTCCTTTATGTGTTCAGAATAAGGGCTCCCTGTATTCGTTATTTTCCATGTTACTTACCGGATTATAGATTCAAGGGGAACTTTTGTTTTCACAGCCCACAGCGGGACCGCTTCTGCCAAAGCTCACCTTTTTGTATGTATTCTTCCTTAATATTCGAAAACGAATTTATGCTGCGACAGCAGCTTTCTTTTTGATCGGAACCAGCATACCGAAGGTGGCAGCGCCAATTACCGTCAGCACAGCGGCGAAGATAAACACGTTCTTCATGCCTGCACCGAAGCTGGAGCTCATGCTGAGGATGGGGGATGCCATGGTTGTGGCAGCAACACCGGTAAACTGGCGTACAAACTGGATAAAGGCCGTTCCAATGGCAATTTCCTGAATCGAAACGCCGGCTTGCAGGGTCATGGTAAAGGCATAGGACTCAACAGACTGGGTCAGGCCGTAGAAGAGGACCAGCACATACATGGCCATTACACTGAGAGTGGGCGAGATGAAAATACTGATGAGAACCAGAGCAATGGCTTCTCCAACAACCGTGATCAGTCCGAAGACAGAATGGCGCTGGGCCTTGACCATGGCAACCAGCAAAATTGCGCCGAATACCGTGGTCATAAAGGAGATAATTGAGGTGGCTGCGCCAGCCTGAGTTGCGGTGGTGCCCATTTCCTGCTGCATGTAGTAAGGGATGTACACATAAAGGCAGGTACTGTTGACCGACATGCAGAACTGCCCTATGGCGCAGCCCATCAGCACTTTGGAGCGCATCATGGACACAGGAAAAATGGCAATGTTTTGGTCTATGTTCTTCTCTGTACGGATAAACAGGACAAACATCACTATCGTAAACAGAACCAGAACCAGCGTGGTCAGGCTCAGCCAGGCAAAACTCTTGCCGCCGAAGGAAAGCACGCCGACAAGGCCGCTGATGGCCAGAACAGAGTAGATGATGCCCTTCACATCCAGCTTTTTGCTGTTGGATTCCTGAAGCATTGTATAGTTGGGGCAGGAAGACACCAGCAGCGCAATGCACACCACAGCCGAAGCGACCAGCAGCCAGAAGCCCCAGCGCCAGGTATAGTTTTCAACCAGCCATCCGGCCAGGAGCGGAACTCCGACGTTGCCCACACCGTAGCCGATGAGTGTAATCAGGTAGCCATATCCGCTCTTTTTGCCGAAAAGCTCGTTGATCATAATCATGACTGCGGCATTAATAAAGCCATAGCCCAGGCCATACAGTGCGCGGGAAACAACCAGCACAAGCATATTGGGGGCTGTTGCGCCCAAAACGTTGGAGAGAAGTCCTATGAGCAGGCCAAAGAGCAGCATGTTGCGGCGTCCCATCCTGTCGATCAGGCGGCCGCAGAGCATGCAGGTAACTGCAATGGTAATACCACGAATGGAAAAAATAAGGGAGTAATGCTGCTGTCCGCCCAGATCATTGAGAATGCTTACGGAAGCGGTGCTTAGAATCAGCGTGTCACTGGCAATAAAAAATACCAGAAAGAAGCACAGGGTGAGCGTAATCATCTTCGCCCGGCTAAGCTCAGGAACACCCATTGATTTTTCTTTCATTTTTCACCTCAATTTGAAAGGTTCTTCTTTTGTTTTTGAAATGAGCGCTTGTAACAGATAGTATACCTTTTCCCGTATCCCATGCGAAGTGAATCTTCTGACGTGGAAGCCGATCAGCACCTGAAAATGCATGAATAACGGGAACAATCATTTTTTCGTTTTATGTTTTGTTCGCGCCGACTGATATTATATTATTTACCCAAACGCCTTTGGCAGAAAGGACAATGCCGATTCCGGCCTTCACCAGTTCAAGACAATTGACCAGCAGGTACACCACCGGCAGGGTAAATGCAGTGAACTTCACCAGCAGCCAGGCGGCGGGAATGAACAAAAGCCAGGTGCTTCCGCAGTCGAAAAGACTGGTTATTCTTGTCATTCCACCTGCCCGAAGCAGGAACATGGTGCTTATTGATAAAGACTGTATGGGGATAGCAACAGCAGTGATCAGCAGCATCTGTGTGGCCTGAGTCCGCACCAGCGGCAGCACATTGTAGAGCCTTGGGATAAGCCCGGAAATAGCCGCCAGCAGAATGCTCCCGGCAATGCAGCACACAAAGGAAAGAGCCATCAGTTTGGGACACTCCCCCCGCGCCTTGTCAAATTCCCTGTTGCCCAGAAGATTTCCGGTATAGATTGCGATATAGTTGCCGAAAGACCACATAATCACGACAAACAGGTTGGCAACCGTGGTCACAATGTTCATGGATGCGACGGCCTCAAGTCCCCGGTTGCTGTAAATCTGATTCATCAGAACCTGACCTGCGGACAGCAGCAGCTGGTTAAACAGCAGAGGAAGCCCTCTCAGCACAATGGACCATGTCAGTTCTCCAGGAATATACAGTGATCTGAACAAGCCCTTCAGGAAGGGGAAGCGGTCCGTGTTTCTGTGGGCAGCAACAGAAATGATGCCCAGCTGCACAATGCGTGAAATCACCGTTGCAATTGCTGCACCGGCTACACCCAGTCTGGGGAAACCCAGTTTGCCGAAAATCAGCAGATAGTTGAAGATCAGGTTGGTAAACAGGGCCGCAAAGCTGGCTTTCATCGGTGTCATCGAGTCTTTTCCCAGCCGCAGGGTCATTGCATAAGTTGTGGCCAGGGCAAAGGGCAGCACCTGCCAAAGCATGATTTTCAGATATTCCTTTCCGTATTGCAGGGTAGCCTGAAGGTCTCCCTTACCGGAGCTTATATGCAGGAAGGCGGAGATCAGCTTGTCCTGAAAAAGATACATTACGGCAATGAAAAGCGCCGAAAAGCAGGTGACCATGATGAAGTTGAAGCGAATGGCATGCTGCGCATTTTTATTGTCGTTGTTGCCGATGTACTGAGCAGCAAAAATGTTGGCACCGGCTACACCGCCGTAGATGCACATAGTGAACAGATTGATGAACTGGTTGACGATAGCCACACCAGACATCTGCTCCGTTCCCAGGCTTCCGATCATCATGTTGTCCAGGAGATTGACAAAGCTGGAAACCGTGTCCTGCAAAATCAGCGGAATAGCAAAAGCCAACGCTGCTTTGTAAAACGCCTTTGTGCCGATAATTTTTTTCAACCCACTTGTTAATACCACCGTTAAAACTCCTTTTGCAGAAAACGCTTGCCTTACAGTTCTTTCACCCAGAGACGCCTCAGATCGTAAGCGAAGCAGTCCAGAACATTTCTGCTGATGATAGAAAAAAATGCGCTGCTCTTCCCTTCCGGCTTACCGGACAAAGCACCATTAATTTCCAGATGAGACCACTTGGGCTCGATTACGCTTAACCCCTTTTTATATGCGTTTTACCTTCCCAAAAACGCAATTCATTCAGCTTCAGCAACTGCCCCTTATGGAGCAGTTGCTGAAAAAGATAAGAAATTATTCGGCCTCGGTAATACCGTGGGCTTCCACATACTTTGCGTCGACATCCTTGATCTTCTGCAGGCTGGAGGGCATGGTGGCAATGATGGTAAGCACCAGAACGATCACGTAGATCACAGCGCCGATAATGAAGAAGTTGTTGTAGCTCCCTGCAAACTTGACCACAACGGGAGCCAGCATGGCACCGGCAGAGGCGATCATGGAAGACCAGCTGATGGTAACATTGGACTTGTTCTTGCCAAAGAGAGGCAGCATAACATTGGGCCCGAAATAGGCATTGATCTGGCCAACGTTAAAGAAGATTGCCATAGCAAAGGCTGCGGCGTAGCCAAGTCCGGCATAGACAGGATACAGGGCATAGACAACGACACCGAGAACAGCAAAGCCCAGAACCGTTTTGCGGAAACCGATCTTATCGCTGAGGAAGCCGAATACCCAGACAAAGATGGCATTGCACAGAGTGAATACGCCGCCGAGGGTGCCAATCTGCTCCAGGCTCAGGCCCATCTCAGTCCAGATACCGCTGCGGTTGGAGTAGAAGCCGGACTGTGTGATAGCAATGAATGCGGGCAAAACGAGAACGATCCAGAATACGGGCAGCTTGAACAGTTCCTTAATGGGCATTCTAGTCTCATAGACAGCAGTTTCTGCACTGTTTTTGTTATTTTTGGGAGCAAGAAAATGAATGTCAATGGGGCTCATGCCGTAAGCCTCGGGGGGACGGCAGACAAACAGGAGGGTGGACACAACGTGCAGACCGCCGAGAATCAAACCGCTGGCGATTGCAACCGTCTCAAAGCCTGCAATATTGACCATTTTGGCAGCAAGAGGAGAAATAAAGATGGTGATGATGCCTGCGAAAGCACCGGTCAGGCCGACGATGGTTCCGCGACCCACACCGATCCATTTGGAGCCGAGAAGAGCAAAGGGCAGAGAGCCGCAGAAGCTGTTGCTCATACCGACGAGGACATACAGCAGGACCGCCTGCATGGGTGTTTTCACAAAGGCCAGACCACAAAGGCCGAAGATGTAAGAGAATGCGCCAAGCAGAGTGACAATTTTCGGATTGAACTTATCGTAGAGCTGGCCCTGGAATGCTCTGGCAATGACAGCGCCCAGAGAAAGGGTGGTCCAGATCATAGCGATATCCGTGTAGGCGCAGCCCAGCTTCGTCATCAGAGGAACACAGAGAAGGCCGGCCAGGTTTGTCATCAGATAGCTGAAGCCGACGTTGATAACGCATCCGGCGCAGCATAATGAGCCTTTTACAACATTGTTTTTCATATAAGAACTCCTAGCTTTTTTCTGTCGCACAAGATCGTGCTGACTTTATTTTGAGGGGTTGCTGTTTGGTTCAGGAATGGCTGAGGAATCTTGCCGGGTTTGCAACGGTGATGAGCTGGGCTTCTTTTTCATAGCCCATCTCCCTGAGTGCGGGAATGGCAAAGGTGGGGAAACGGGTGTAGCCGTATGCTCCTCCGTAAAAGCCGCCCAGCTTGTTGTACTTATCATGGCCAAACATTATTTTTTCGGCATAGCCTTTTTCCAGAAGCTTTGCCACAACGGCAAGGCGGAAGAAGTCATCAAAGCCCCAACAATAGTCAAAGCCCTGATTGAGCTTATGGCGGGAGCCGTGGATATCTCCCCAGCCGTCAAAGTTAACATACACGCCCATATCAAGCAGCTCCGAAGCAAAATCGGCTACAGATGCAGCGGCTTTCGTGGGATCGGAAAAATAAGCCTTGGCATCAGGATAATACTTGCAGTAGGTTGAATAAAGGAAATCCATGTGACACATGTCAATGCGTTCAGGTTTTATCCCGTATTCTTTCACAGCGATTCGCACCGCCTCAAGAGCACTTTCCCGGGTGTTCGGTCCGTGAATGACAAAGGGATTATCTGTTTCTGCGGCCACTTCGCAGATACTGCGAAATACGCTCATATCTGCAGCGGATATTTCATCGGAAAGGCCGAAGCCTTTTTTGATATATCCTGCCTTCAAATCGGACCCTTCCATACCTTCCGTAAGCTCCGCAATCAGGCGCTGCCTGATTGCCTTTGAATCATTGGGGTCAAAGTCTGCAGAATAGGTATAGTCTCCGTAATAGCCCGTACCGCAAATGATCTTTATCCCGCTGCGTCTGGAAAGCTCCCGGATTTTATTTGGGTAATCATTTACTCGGCAACCGATATATGTCGCATCCAAAAGAGCCTGACCGCCGGTTTTTTTGAATTCCAGCAGCTCCTTGATTTCCAGTTCCAGATCATCATTTCCCAAATACTCTTTGAGTGTCCAACTGCAAGTAGATGTTTTGAGATAAGTCAGGTTTTCAACGGCAAAAGCAGTTTTTTCGGGGGTGGCATCTTCGGGAAGCGGAAGAACCCCGTCACTGTCTGCCCGCATAAATGGATGCTCATGAATCGTTGTATAACCCAGTTCTTCAGGGGAAATATCGCCGAGAACCGTCGTAATTTTACCCATTGAAATAACCTCCTATATTTTTTGTACTTTACCGCTGAGGCCAAGGGTTTGTTTATGCCTGCTCCTTTTCCTTATAAGGCGCATCGATCTCCTTGATGTGCTCTCTTGTCTTATCGGAGGTGAGATAGAGCAGAAGGAGGACGCAAACAGCAAATATTGCCGTTGCAATGTAGCCTACTAACTGATAGGAACCGGATTTTTCGGAGATAAGGGCAGCAAGAGGACCTGCAAACATGGATGCGATACACACCGCAATGCTGTCCCACGCAATCAAATCCGGGCTAACCTTATTGCCGAAAAGGGAATTGAAAATGATTCCCTGTCTGAGCTTGGAATAAGTAAAGAACAGATCAGAGCAGGCAATAAGAATTGCTCCGGGAATACCGCCGATCGTAAAGCCGAGGAAGAACACTACAACCAGACTGATTGCAGGAATGAGGAAACCCGTGCGCAGGCCAAGTCTGGCTGTGAGCCAGCCAATGATAATGGAACCTGCTGCATTGCATATAAGGCCAAGAGAGACAAGCTTTGCCGCAGTCATCATATCAATTCCAAAGGAGGTGAGCATGGGGTACTGGTTGGAATTATATACATTGGTGCCTACCGAGATACAAAAGCCCAGCAATGCCACGCCGAAAAACACCGGAGTCCGCAAGGCTCTCCCGGACGGCATGGCCGCCTGATAAACCTCATATTTGGAAGCAGCTGCTTTTTTATCCTTTTTGCTCTCCAAGTCAACCGGAGACATGCCGTATTTGGAAGGCATATCGCCGCAGAGGAGCAATGTGGACACGCACATGGTTACAACAATAATGGCCGTCAGCACAATGCCGGCCTTCGTATAACCGGAGGACTCAAGCAACGAAGCAACAACAGGCGTTACTACTGCCGCGCCAACGGTCGTTGCGGACTGGGCCACACCGAGCACCGTCGACTGGCCTACGCCATACCATGATATGATCGCGATATTCATGTAGAAGAACGTAAGTACCTGGCCAAAACCGTAAACAAGCGCGGCAACGTACACCAGCCATACGCTGTTCGTATAGGTCAGAGACAGCAGACCGAACAGTGCTGCGCTTGTGGAAATTACAGGACCCAGCCGTCCATTTCTGGTGATGATCTTTCCGCCGAAGAACGATGCCAGCATCATTCCTGCATAGGCGAAAGTATACGCCACGGACAGCGTTGAATACGGTACGTTCAGCTTGCCTGTCAGCTCATAGAGCATCAGGGCAATTACGACAAATGCTGAAGTTGCAGCAAGGCTGTTGATTGTAGCGCCAACGCAAATTCTACCGGCTCTCAGTTTGTTTTTCTTTTCCATATACTCTCTTCTTTCGTTATAAATTCATTCGTATCCAATTTTCATTCAAAGTTCGTCACGATTACTGCTTTTCAACAGAAAACAGTATTCAATCAAAATTCGCATCTAAATACTTCGCTGAAAGCCGGTTTGAATTCGGGTTTTGCAGCAACATCGTCATTCCTTCAGGTAAGTTGTCGTTCTTACCGGCGTTTATTTTCTGTTCAGACGGCGCAGGTCGTGAATGAGCAGATCCTTGATATGTCCCAGAACAAACTGTTCGATCAGTGCGGGGGGATCGTCCCCTGTCATGGGCACAAACTCGCTGCCCTGGTTGATGTTCATGAAGGGCATATGCACTTCGGGCAGAACGGCCACTCCGCCGGGATAGGTTTCAGAAACATCCACCTTGACCTCACTCAGCCGGTTAATTCCTGCGTGGGTGGTGCCGCCCTGCATGATCAGGCTGCAGTAAACATCTGCCTGACCTAATTTGGAGACAAATTCCAGGGTATGATCACTGCCGCAGTCGTCCTGCTGAATCTGGAAAATGTAGGGGCAAAGGCCTCTGCACTCCTCAACGGTTGCATGGTTTGCGTAAGCCTCAGGGCCGATAAATCCTGATGCAAAGTTATTTCCCATGTAGCACATGTTGGCTGCGCGATTAAACAGACCGGACCAGCTCTTTCCGATGGAGCGCATCGGGCGGGTAGTCTCCCTGTCGTCCAGGAAGGGCACCTGCGCAATCACACCCCGCGGCATATGACCGCCGCACCAACCGTATCTTTTCAGTCTGAAAGGCAGTGCAGATGCCAGATGACCGCCGCTGCTCATGCCGTAAATCACAATGCGGTCGGTATCAATGTTCAGCGCTTGCGCATTGTCGATCATCCACTGATAAGTAGCGTGCAGGTCGTTCACGGCTGCGGGGTAAGGCGCATCCACAAGACTTCTGAATTTCGGGATAACCGTCTGCGCACCAAGATACTTGGTTATAGTTGCGTTAGAGAACAGCCAGATATCGTTGAAGAACAGAGCTCCTGTGGGAATGACCAGGATGGTGGGAAACGGTCCCTTTGCCTCATTCTCTCTCAGTCTGCGTACCAGCGCATGAAGCTTGGGTGCATCGGGTTCTTCCGGGCAGCCGGGAATATCGTCATACTCCTCCCACCAGCCGAACTCTTCCCACTCGGGATGGTCCAGATTGGCCTGATCGAAAGCACGTTTGCTGCCGTTCTGCACCTCCTCACGCAGCTGCGGGAAAGTCTCCGGAGCGGTAATATTGGTTCTGGCAGCTATACCTGCTGAAGTGTCCATACTCAGCGCATCCGCCCCCAGAGGATGGGCGAACTCATTACCGAACCGAACCATATCCGTTCTGCAGTCTTCAATGCGAAACCAGCTGATAAGCTTTCTCATGTCCTCTACAGTCTGTGCTGCATCATAGAAAATGCCTTTTTTTTGCTTGTCACTCATTTTGTTCCTCCTCTCTTAAAGAATTTTTTGACAATATCGTCCTAAGCAGGAGCCTTAACGGGAAATTTTCCCGTTAAGGCCTGATATTGATTACTTCATGTAATCGGGAATGGTGTAGCCACGCTGTGCCATGTACTTGGGGTACATCTCTTCATCAACCAGCTTCTGAATGCCGGGAGCGTTGGCAAAGAGCTGCTCTGCAGCGCTTCTGGTGCAGTTGATGTAGCCATAGCTACCATCATAAGCAATAATCATGTCGTTGCCGGTGATCTCCTTAGCCATCTCAACTGCGCCCACAAGATCATCAGCCTTACGGATAAGGGGATAATCATTGAAGCGGTAGTTGAAAGTATCCTGTGCCATAAGAGCGCGGAATTCGTCGCCCACGGAGATGGAAGGGAAGCGCTTTACAAAGCCTACATTCAGACCATACCAGCCCTGGTTCATGATGATGCAGCCCAGGGGATTCCTGGATTTATCCATTACTGCTGCAACAAACTGGTCCAGAGACAGGGACGCGTTTTCCAAATCATAGTGGTCCATGTAAGAGTTCCAGTTTGCACCTGCAATGATGCCTGCGCAGTGCATGTAAGACAGCCAGCGGCTGCCGTCAAGAATGATGGTATAATCCTTGAGGGAAGTAAGCAGGCGGTTCATGTAGGGATAGTACTTTAATGCGGTCTCGGAGCACTTGATGTCCATGTCATAAAGGCTCTTGCAGGCTTCGACCTTCATCAGGCCGTTGGGGGTAGTGCGCATAAAGCAGCAGAAGGCCCACTTGCTCTGAATGAAGTCGGAGTCATAGACGGAGGTGGGCACCACCATACCCGCAGTTCCATGGCCGGTGGGAGAACCGAAGCCGAAGTGGAACAGGGTGCGGGTCTCCAGACGCATCAGGTCCATGGTGAAGGCCTTGAATGCCTTGCGGTAGTAGTTGTTCACGTAGATCTCACGGGGATCATCGTAGTAAGCGAAGACCAGGTGATCTGCATCAAAAACCTTCTCCAGGCCCCAGAGTGTGCCGATTCTGGTCTCAATGGGAACGCCCTTTTCGTAGGAGCTGACGGCCTCAACCTCGCCCAGATGCTCCTTCAGTTCGTAGAAGTCAATGACCTCGTCGCCCTCACGGGGAGTACGGTACATAACGACCTTGGTACGGATATCGTAAGCACCGGTGCGTCTCTCGATTTCTTCCTTGATGGTTTTGACCATCTCAATGTAGGGCAGGCCGCCGAACATGAGGAAGCCGTGCTCACAGGTCATGATGTTGACGCTGTCACCGGGCTTGATCCTGGACATGTCAATGTTCTTCAGGGCTTCTCTGGTAGAGTCCGCCGTGGGCTTCAGATCGTCGCCGCTGTGAGAGTAGATTGCCTCAGGCATTCCGGGGAACAGGTCGCTGACCTTGACCGAAACCATGTCGGGATGCTCATATGCGTGCATCTCAGGCTTGTTGCTGTAAACGGAAACGCTGAAATTGTTAATCTCTCTTGCCGGATAAATTTTTACGTCGCTCATTTTTTCTCGCTCCTTTCCTTCATCATCTTGCGGTACATCTCATTGCCCTTTTCAACCTCTGCGAGGTTCCACTGAACGAACTTCTGTTCCTCAATGTCATGGCTGATCCGCTTATCGTGATCCATGACCCCCTCGGGCAGAGTAAAGAGCAGGGGCTTGATGTAGTGATAGGTCTCGTAATCGGAGGTGTCGGTGGTCTCGTGATCGGTCTGGGGGTAGCCGGCAGCCTCAAGAAGTCTGTACATGGTGTTGGAGCAATAGTAGCCGCCGCAGCCGCCGCCGGTACCGGTCATGCGGTGCAAGTCCTTGATGGTACGGGCACCGGCCATGATCGCACGGACGATCTCCTCGGCGGTCGTGTTGGTGCACTGGCAGGTGCTGTCCAGAGGACGGAGAAATGCCTTGTTGCAGATTTCGATGATCTCTTCCACTCTGTCGGAGCCGTCGTAATCGCAGGTGACAACATGGGGAGTGTCCAGAGGCTCCATGCTGATTGCACCGTGGGTGCACAGCTCCCAGCACAGTGAGCAGTTCAGGCAAAGGCTGGGATCAACCTTGGCCGTGCCGTGGCACTTGAGGCAGCGTCCGCACTCATCCTTGACCTGCTGTTCGGTGAGACCGATGGCAACTTCCTTCTGGTTGGTGACACGCTCAGCAATGGGCAAATTGTTCATCTTTGCGGCGCTGAGCACGCTGGTCTTGCCAACCTCCAGCTCGGGCAGGACGATCTCTTCGCCCACGGTGATGCCGGACTGGGAGCCAAGATAATTATTGATGTTGACTGCCGCCTTCTTGCCGTCTGCGATGGCCTGGATGGCAGTAGCTGCGCCGCGGACCACATCGCCGCCGGCAAAAACATAGGGCTTGGAGCTCATGCCCTTCTCGTCCAGGACAATACGGCCGGCCTTGGAGACAACGACCTCATCCTTGTTGATGAAGGGGAAGTCGGAATACTGGCTGACAGCCACGATAATGTTGTCGACCTCGACAACAAACTCTTCCTCGGTCTTGGTGGTACTTCTGCGCAGCTTCTCGTCCTTTACACCGGGAACCATGCGCACGCACTTGAGGCCCTGAACCTTGCCCTCGCCCACCACTTCAACCGGTGCGGCCAGATCCAGAACACGGACGCCCTCTTCGAAGGCCTCCAGCAGCTCCCGCTCCTCGCAGGGCATGTCGTTTCTCTGTCTGCGGTAAACAATGGTGACTTCTGCGCCCAGTCTGCGTGCAGTACGGGCAGCGTCGATGGCCGTGTTGCCGCCGCCGATGACAGCGACCTTCTTGCCGATCTCAACAGGCTTGCCCAGATTGACTGCCTTGAGAAAATCAAGACCATGATACACGCCGGGCATGTCCTCGCCGGGAATGTTGGCCTTGCGGCTGAGCTGAGTGCCGGTGGAAACATAGACAGCGTGGAACTTCTTGTACAGCTCGTCAAAGCTCACATCTTCGCCCACGGTGGTGTTCAGATGGATCTGCACACCGGTGGCTTCGATTGCCTGAATGTCCCGGTTGAGCACAGCCTTGGGCAGACGGTACTCAGGAATACCGTAGGCCAGGACGCCGCCGGCAACACTCTCAGACTCGAAAACCTCAACGGAATAGCCACTCAGCTGCAGGTAATATGCACAGCTCAGGCCGCTGGGGCCGGCGCCGATAACGGCAATTTTCTTTCCGTTGGATTTGCGCTTCTTTTCCACAACAGGCATGCCGTTTTCGAAAGCCTTGTCTGCGACAAAACGCTTGATGTCGCGGATACCCACGGATTCATCCAGGTCGTTTCTGTTGCATGCTGCCTGGCAGGGATGGTTGCAGATTCTGCCGCATACAGAGGGGAAGGGGTTGGACTGACGAATAAGGCGGTATGCATCCTCATATCTGCCGGCACCTGCCAGAGCGATATAGCCCTGAACATCCGTTCCGGCAGGACATGCAGTGCCGCAGGGAGGTACATACCCCGGCATTACTCCGGGAGTAACTTTGATTGCATCGGTGGGGCAATGGCGTTCACAGTTTTTGCAGCCAACGCATTTGCTCTGATCCACACGTGCTACTCTTTCTACGATCTTCACTGTTTTTCTCCTTTCAATTTTTGAACCTCTATATTTAACTATAGTGTTCTCAATGGTGTTTTTCTGCGAGTTTCTCCTTGAGGCGAGTCCGGAGAAGGCCGGCAACGGTAGCCGCGACAGTTTCTTTGCTCCAGCCGTCGCTGATGCCTTTAATGACAGCATCAATGCAGAGCTCAACCTCGTCGTGAGGTCCGGGCAGAGCAACAAAGGTTGTAACACCCTCCTGACCCACGCAGATGCGAATACCGTCTTTGCTGTGTCTGCCGTGGCCTGCATGGAACTTTGCGATGTAAGGAGCCGCAGCACTGCTGTCCAGAAGCTGAATGGCTTCCACGCTGAAATCTTTATTTTCTGCGCCTACGCCGCCCGTGGTAATGCACAGGCCGTAGCCCATTTCCGCGGCCCGGGAAAGTCCGGCAGTGAAAAGTCTCAGGTCATCCTTCATTACCTCGCCTTTATCCACAGTAAAGCCGGCCTCGGTCAGCTTCTGCATGATGAAGGGGGTGTTGGTGTCTTCAATCTCCCCTGCTTCCACCTCAGCGCCTGTGGGGAAAACGATAGCCCTCTTTGCAATGTTCAACCTGATCTGTTCTGCCAGGGCTTTTGAGCGGCTCATTTCCAGCTGTGCCTCGAAAATACTCTCGTCGTCGCCGGCAATCCAGCCAAGCATACCGTTGGAGACAACAGAAGCGTTGGCTTCCAGTCCCACGCCCTTGATTCGGCCAAGCTGTTTGAGCAGGGTTTCCTCTTTGGAGACAAACTTCTCCGGGTCCAGGTGGCTGCACAGTACATCCAGGCAAACGAAGCTGTCCCGGACGTCAATAACAAGTACATCCTCCCGGGAAACGCCGATCACATCGGCCACTACGTCTGAAAGCTCATTCAGATTTGTCCCATTGAGATGTATGCCCTGTATAGTAAGCTCGTGCTTATTGAACAGCTGATACTGGGAGTGCTGATATTTGGCAGCCTGAACCTCTTTCACTTCCAGCCGCAGATCCATCAGCGGAGCATCGATTATGGCCCGGCCCACGCCGATAATGTCGGCACCGGCGGCAATAATCTCCTCAATCTGATCCAGAACCACTCCTCCGCCGTATGCCAGGCTGAGCTTTCGCTCTTCATCCCCGGTCTGCAGCTCACTGAGGGCACTGCGCAGGGCTTCGGAGACTGCTTTCAGGTCTTCAATTTTTCCACTGTCCACATAAATAGTGTCTGCGCCGGAGTAAAGGGCAGTAAGAGCTTCCCGGACGATGTTGCCGTTTTCATAGCGGCCTTTGACCTGAATGACTTTTTTACGGTCATTGATACCAGCGACTGCGATCAGCGCTTTCTGCACGCCACCGAAGATGGCCACATAATTCTTGTCCAGATAGATCATGGGCTCATCGCACATGCGAACAGAGACGCCGCCTGTCAGCATGGCCTGGCGAAGTTTGTTTTTGATTTCTCCGGGCATTTTTTTCCAGGAGCCGCAAACGATCTTCGCCCGGCCGCTGACCTTACGGCTGAATGCTCTCGCCGCCGTGGCCACGCCGGAATATTTGGAGATCTCACTGATGAGGCTGTCCTCCGCTGTACAGATCTGGGTGGGTATTCCGGAAAACTCCATGAGCATATCCCCGGCAAAGACATCTTCACCTTCATGCACTGCGTAGGTGACAGAAAGCCCAATCTCCTCCGCCTTTTTCAGGGCAGCAGGTATGCCGGATACGATACCGTCACTGTCTGTATAGATTCCGGCGGTTACTTTGTCGGAACCGTTTTTTTGAAAAATCAGTTCTCTGATGTCAGCCATAACTTTATCAATCCATGTTGTAAACAACTTCAAACGCGTCATGCACCGCACCGAAGATGTCTCCTACTCTGCGGGCAGAGCCGATCTGGTAAATGGTAATGTTTCTGCCTCTGAAACTCTCGGCAAGAGCGTTGACGGGACGGAGACCGATGGCCAGTACGGTGGTGTCGCATTCCATCTGTTCGGGTTCAGTGGATCCGTCAGTTTTCTGGATCAGCGCGCCCTTTTCGTTGACTTCCAGCAGCTTCATACCGGTGAGCATGTTGACCTTGTACTGCTCCAGCATGGCCTTGAGCATCATCTTGGGCTGCTTGGGTACGAACATCACGTCCATCACCGAGGGCATAGCCTCAAGCAGAGAGACCTCATAGCCGTCACGGGCCAGAGCAACAGCCGTCTCGCAGCCAATCTGACCACCGCCGGCCACAAGCACCTTCTTACCGGTGCTCACCTTGCCTTCCAGCACATCCAAAGCGGAGACTGCCTTGTTGATGCCCTTGATGGAGGCAGGAGCGACACTTTCTGCGCCGGTAGCCAGAATGACGGTGTCAAAGCCGCGGATCTGGACCTCATCTGCGGTAATAAGGGTGTTAAGATGTACAGGAACCTTGTTGTCACGCAGCTCGCCGATCAGCCAGTCCTTGTATCTGCGGACGTCGACCTTCATGGAATCGGCACCTGCAGCCAGAACTTCGCCGCCCAGAGCGCAATTTTTCTCAAAAAGCTCTACGGTGTGGCCGCACTCTGCTGCAGTGATCGCAGCCTGCATACCCGCAGGGCCGCCGCCGATAACGGCAATCTTTCTGGGATTGACCGCCTTGCGGGGACGAGTGTTCAGTTCTCTGGTGGCTCTGGGATTTACAGCACAGCCGCCGGCAATTCCTCTTTCCACCATATTGCCGTAGCAACCTACATTGCACCCAATGCAGGGTCTGATCTTCTCAGGAATGCCCATCTCGATTTTCCTGGGGAAATAGGGGTCAGCCAGCGCAGGACGGGCCAGAACAACGCCGTCCACCTTGCCGGATTCCACTGCGTGGAGGCAAAGGTCAGGATCGCCCATTCTGGAACGGGCCAGAACAGGAATACCCACCTGCTCCTTCACCTGCGCGTACAGGTCCAGTGCGTGCCCCTTGGGCATATAGCCGGGAGGACATGCGTGATAGAAGGAGTCGTAAATGCCAACGTCAGCCAGAATGGCGTTAACACCGGCCTTCTCCAGCAGTTTCGCAATCTCGATGGCCTCTTCCACGGTACGGCCGGCCTCGTTTTCGCCGGTGAGAGAACCCTTGTTCAAAGCAGTGATGAAGCTCTTGACGCCGAGACCAATGGTAACAGCAAAATCGCTGCCACAGACCTGATGAATTCCTTCAACCATTTCGGTGATTACGCGAACCCGGTTTTCCAGGCATCCGCCGTACTCATCTTCTCTGTGGTTCGCGATAGGCATAAGAAAATTGTCCAACAGGTAGCCCCAGTGGGCTGCGTGCAGGTCCACACCGGCGAAACCGCTGTCCTTCATCAGAGCAGCAGCCTTGATCATGCACTCCTGCTTCTTGTGGATCTGATCCACCGTAATCTCTCGGTTGCGCTCATTGGGAAAGTTGAAGGTCTCTACTGCAGAAGGAGCAAGGGCCCCGCGGGAGTTACGGCCACCGCCCATACCCACTTCGCCGAACACTTTCGTGCCGTATGCGCCGCAGCGCTCCACCAGCATACTGGCCATTTTCTTGTATCTGCCCGGTGCATACAGCGGGTTTTCTACTAATGTAGGCGGATAGTTGTCTACCAGATTGTCGACCATGGCCACGCCAAGGAAGACCGCACCGAAGCCGCCTTTTGCCCGCTCGGTGTAATAGGCAATGCCGTCGTTATTCAGTGCGCCATAGGAGTCATACATCTGGTTGCATCCCATGGGGCCCATAATGAAACGGTTCTTAATCTGCTGTTTTCCGATATTAAAAGGAGTGAAAAGAATATTGTATTTATCGCTCATCGTGTCACCTCGTAATGAAAAATCTGGAGGGTGTGCCGCACAAGGGCCCTGTTTTTGGCAGAGCCCTCGTGCAAAAGAAGAACGCAGTGGTATCTTAGGATTTCTTAACAGCCTCAGCCCATCTTGTCTCAAGCTGATCGACCTGCTCTTTGGAGTAGCCAAGCTGGCCAAGGATCTCATAGTTGCCGCAGCCGAAGCCTTCAAGAGGTTTGTACTCCGGTTTGTCGGCTGAGAATTCAAAGGGGCTGCCCACTAGACGACGGGTTCTCAGGGCCATTCCTTCGGGCATGGGGATGTCGGCAAACCAGCCGGCCTCATTGTAATGGGGGTCCTGGTCCACATCTTCATAGGTGTATACTCTGGAGCAGGGCAGCCCGGCAGACAGCAGCGCTTTTTCCGCGTTTGCCGCAGTACCCATTTTCTCCAGCCACTCATACAGCACCGGCATCAGAATTTCGGTATTTTCCAGTCGCTTCATATTGGAAGCAAAGCGGGGGTCCTCGCAAAGCTCAGGACGGCCGATGAGGCGGAAGAAGCGGAAGGTCAGGCTGTTGTTGGAGCAGGCAATGATGATGTACTTGCCATCGGGACATCTGAAGGTGCCGTAGGGGCAGAGCAGGTTGGAACCCTGACTGCCGGTCTTTTTCGTCTCCCGGTGGTAGATGCGCTGGTCATCCAGCTTTACCGCCATGGACGCAAGGGTTTTCACCAGAGAGATGTCCACATACTGGCCCAGACCGGTTCTTTCACGGTAGTACAGCGCGGCATTGATTGCGCCGAATCCGGAGGTTGCGGCGCCGTAGTCGCCGATTTCACAAAAGACCTTTACCGGACCGGTGTTGTCGTCGCCGTTGTAGTACATCATGCCCGATGCGCCCTGCGCAATTACGTCATAGCCGGGTCTGTCCGCATAAGGGCCTTTGTGACCCCATGCGGAGATGGAGCCGTAGATCAGCCGGGGGTTAATCTCCCGCAGGGCTTCATAGCCCAGCCCCAGTCTGTCCATTGCGCCGGGCCGGTTGCTTTCCAGTACGATGTCGGCGGTTTTGCACAGCTCTTTGGCGATTTTCAGACCTTCCGGGTCTTTCAGGTCAAGAACCAGAGATTTTTTGCCGTGGTTTAGGGTGTGATATTGGGCGCTGACACCGTCAAACATGGGAGGGTATCCACGGCTGTCATCGCCGTAAACCGGACGCTCCACATGAATGACGTCTGCGCCGTACTCGGCAAGCCAACGGCCGATTGTGGGGCCGGCTATATTGGTAGTAAACTCAACGACGCGAAGTCCTTCGTATAATCTCACTTCTATGCTCCTTTATTCTGCAAGAGGATTGAATTTTTCAAAATTATCCCAATCTGTGCAGTACCAGGGCTGGGTGCCAGAGATTTCCCGGGTAACTCTGGTTTTGTTCAGCAGGTGGCGGAAGGTCAGGTTTTCGGAGATAGAGTTGCCGCCCCAGGTGCCGCAGCCGATGGTAATAGAGGTGATGATAGGGATTCTGCCGCCCATGGTGGGCTGGTTGATGTGAAATCGGCCCACAGGAATACGCTTCGCCGCATACTCTACATGGTCATCATTGGTGGTCCACAGGGTACTGGTGTGTCCAGCGCCCTCTACCTCAAGGTTTGCAACAGCCCGGTCAACCGCATCCTCGAACTTTTCATAAACGGTGTAGCGAACGATAGGGAAGAGAATCTCGCGGCAGAGAACCTCGGCCTCGCCCCAGGCCTGATTCTTGACCAGCATGATCTTGGCGGTCTCGGGAATGTTCAGGCCGCACATTTCGCCCACCTGATAGGGGAACTTGCCCACAACTGCTCTGTTGAGCTTGGTGCCACCGTCAGGGAACACCAGAGCACGAAGGGCCGCAATATCTTCATCCTTATCAATGAGGAAAGCGCCATGCTCCTGCATGTATCCCTTCCACTGCTCCAGCTGCTGGGCATGGATATGTACGGTCTGGGCACCTGCGCAGGGAACACCGTTGTCCTTGGCGCGGTGTGCTACACACAGGGTCGCCTGTCTCTCCAGCTCAGCGTCGCTGATGCCCAGATCAACGATTTCCTGAACGTTTCCCTGACCCACACCGAATGCAGGCTTACCGGAGGAGTATGCAGCCTTGACACGGCCGGCACCGCCGGTGGAAATGCAGGCGTCACAGGTGCTCATCATCAGGTTGGTTGCCTCTCTGCTGGCGTACTCTTCGCTGATGCACTGAATCAGGTCAGCAGGAGCACCTACGGATTCAAGCGCCTCTCTCAGCAGCTTAACCATCTTCACAGACAGCCGCACGGACATGGGGTGAGGCGCGATAATCACGGAGTTGCGGCCCTTCAGTGCCATCATGGCGTTGCCGATGATGGTGGCCACAGGGTTGGTGCTGGGCATAACGCAGCCGATTACGCCCATGGGCTTGTAGAGAATCTTGATGCCGGGCTCCAGAGGGCTGTCTTCATAGTCCACAGTGTTCTGGCCCTTGCAAATAGCCCACTGGCCGAAGACAATGCCCTTCAGTTTGGACATCTTATCGTTTACGTTGCCCATCTTGGTCTCGTTGAGAGCATCAGTGCAGAGTTCCTCTGCATATTCGCAAGTCTTCATACCGATGGCGCGAAGCACTTCGTCCACACGGCGGTTGGTGGTAAACTCGCGTTCAAACTTTTTCTGTGCTACCTTGCTCTTGGCATACAGGCCCTGCATATACTCTTCCAGCTGTTCGGGAGTGATGACTTGATTTTCGCTCATGGTTTTACCTCATTTCGAAAAAATTTGTATTTTTTGTAGATTTATGCGTTGTTTTCATTGTATCACCCTTTCTTTTCCGTGAAAAATACCAAAAATGCATTGCCCAAGGCCTGCCGCTATTCATTATTTGTTTGACAAAGCACAGGGCTTTCGTTATTATGGATAAAAAGCTAGAAAGGGGTATGCGGACTATGGATTTTGACAGCATAAATTATTTTCTCAGCATTTGTACCTCCGGCAGTTTTTCCGAAGCGGCAAAAAGATTGTATATCTCTCAGCCCACCCTGAGCCGGCGCATCACGGCGCTGGAAGACGAGCTGGGCACTGAGCTGTTTTCCCGTAAGAGTACCGGCATCTCCCTTACCCCGGCCGGAAAGGTCTTCTATGAGGAGCAGACCAAGCTCATGAATTCCCAGTTTCGTCTGCTCGAAAAAATGAAATCCTTCCGGCAGGATTATGCCGGCACCTTGAATATCGGCATCCGGGAGGATCTCTCTTATGATCTGATTCTGAAAACCGCAATGTATGTCAAGTCCGTCCACCCCAATCTGGACATCCGTATCTTTGCGTACAGCACTAATGACTTGGCCGAACGGTATATAGCAGGCCAAATTGACATTGCGTTCAACCTGAGAGATTATTTTCCCGGACATTATCCCGGCGTTGTTGAGACCGTTTTGAAAATTTCCCCTACTATCCTCATCCCCAAAAGCCACAGGCTTTATGATATACATCCTTTAAAGTTGTCTGATATTGTGGGAGAACAGTTTGTCATCATGAAAAGAGGCTCCGGTATGCAAAAGTACACGCTGAACATGTTTGAAAAACACGGAGTAAGCTTCAAGGATGCATTTGCCTGCAATTCGTCAACCGCACGGCTCTCTACCGCCGTCTTAAACGACTATCTCGCTATCGGTTCCTCATACTGGATGGACGAGCAAAGCCCAAAAGATTTTTTCCGTTCCGTCATTGTTCCCGACTCCAATATCAACTACGCAGATTTATGTATTGCCTACCAGCCGGAAAACACGCTGGCCAGCCGCTTTGCCTCCTATTTGCAGAACATGCACTTTGATGAAGAATACAGTGAAATGGAAACCCTGATCATTGACTGATCCCCCCGGCAACAGCAAAAGCACCCCATTTGCTTCATTGGCGAGCAAATGGGGTGCTTTTTCCCGTCTGTACACAGCTGGAATACCGAAAACGAATAGCTGTCTGGGATCAGGTATACAGCTTTGGCATTTCAAAGGGGATGAAAAATATGCTATTTTGTAGAAAGAAGTGAAAATTTCGACAAAAATTGTTATTAATGGAGGGGAAACAAAATGGTTAAAAGCTTCAGCATTGCAAAAAAGCCCCGGGTACTGTTCGGCGTTGGTCTTACAACTGAGGCACCGAAAGAATTGAAGAAAGCAGGCTGCAAAAACATCTTCGTTTTGAGCGATCCTGTTTTGAAAAAGATGGGTGCATTTCAGCCGCTGTACGACGCACTGGACTCAGAAGGACTGGACTATGTTATCTGCGATGAATTTGACCGTGACCCTACGGACGTCATGGTAAACCATGTGGCATCCATTGCCGTTGAAGCGAAGATCGACGGCATTATCGGTATCGGCGGCGGGGCTACCATGGATATTGCCAAATGCGTAAACCAGCTGATCCACAGCGAGTTTCCCATCAACCGGTATCTGGCCCCGGACTTTGCGACCCCAACCCCCGGCGTACCTCTGGTGCTGATTCCCACCACCCCTGGCACCGGCAGCGAGACTTCTTCTGCCCTTTCCCTGATTGACACCATAAACAATGTAAAAACCGGCAATGTTACGGAAAACAACATTGCCACTCTGGCCATTGTAGACCCCACTTACTGCATGACCATGCCCGACAGTCTGACCGCCCAGTCCGGGCTGGATACCATGTGCCATGCGGTGGAATCCATTGTATCCGCACAGCGCAATCATATGAGCACCGCACTGTCCCTGAAGAGCTTTGAGCTGGTCTGGAACAATCTGCCCAAAGCGCTGAGCGACGAAAACTGCCTTGAAGTGCGCGCGGAAATGTCCGCTGCTGGACTTATGGCCGGTATCGCCTACACTGATGCCCAGGTGAATTTCGGCCATTTCATCATTCATGCCCTGGGTGCCAGATATCACACCCCCCACGGTGAACTGTGCGGTGTTGTACTCCCCTATCTTGCAGAGTTCTGCACAAAGTATATGTCCGCGGAAATGGCACAGATTGCCCGGATTATCGGCATTGATCCCGCGGCGGAAAACTTCGGCGCAGAGATGGCTGAAAAGATTCGCGTCTTTGTCCGTGGAACCGGCCTGCGCTCACTGGCCGGCTGCGGCATTCCCAAAGAAGAGGTTCTGGAAATGACAGAAATGATGTATGGAGGCTTTCAATCCAGCAGAGCCACCGCGTCCTGCATGAAGCAGGCTCCGAAAGCAGAATTTACGCATTTTATCGAAAAAATTGCGTCTGATCAATAAGCTCCCGAGCCTTTTGCCCTACCATAATAAACTTGAAGAATTTCTTTGATGAACATCCCAAGGCAGCGCTGGCTTTTTCCCGGAGCGCGGAATCTGCTTACCTTCTCTATGAGGCATTGAAATGCGGCGCGGATATCCCACCCTATTTCGTAAATACCCAGTTTCATTCCCGGTTTGAAGAGGAAAATACACGGAGATTATGCGCCCAGATGGGGGGGTACAGCTCAGTACAATCCAACCAGACATCCTGTCCGTGGCTTAGATTACCCCCGAGCATGAGCTTACAGATCATGGTGTCCGTGGAATTTCTCATCCAGGAACGGGTTCCGAACCCAGTATTGCAGTTTGCGGAAGAGGTATAGGCTGTTTTCAGCCAGGATGTGTTGGAAGAACCGTTTGCCGCCACATCTCCAATGGTGTAGATCCGGTTGGTTCCGCCAAGGGTTTCCGCCCCTACCCAAGACCAAATGATGTTGGGGATCAGCGTGGAGCCGTTCTGCGTAATACTCAGCTTGCCGTAGTAGGCATCAAGATGGTTCTGAATTGCCAGATTGCTGGCGCCCAGGTATTTCAGAACCGCCGCGTACAGGGAACTGTCTGTCGCCACAGTTTCGCCCTTTGCTACATTCAGCTTATCCCATGCGCCATAGCTGTTGCCAAGAATAATCCTGGCAAGAAACTGTTCAATGGCATAGCTGCCGTTCGTTTCATTGCGGACGATATAGGAGGATGTCTCGGGCTTTCCCGCTCTGCAGGGTGTTGATAACGCTGCCGTGAGAATTATATCGGTTGTAGCACTGATCGTACAGGTAATAGACGATTTGCATAATAAAAATCTGTTCGCCATAGTTGTTCGAATTGGAAGATCCCATCAGGCGTCCCATATCGCAAACCTCTCGTTCTACTCTAATTCCGCAACTGCATCACGAATCATTGCTGCATATTGTCTTTTAGTTTCTTCAGGTCCTTTGATTCTGACCTTCCCGCCGAAGCCGAAAATCCAGCTGAAGAAGATATGGCTGATGGCCACCCGGACGATCACGCGGAAGGTGCTCATATCGCAGGCGTAGATGGTCACATCTGTCCCGAAGCGGTCGATGATTGCATCGATCACGGAGTTGTCACAGATCAGTTCTACCTCCTGACACTCGCTGCCGTACATCCGGAAGGTGGTCGCAAGAAAATCATCGACACCGAAGTCCGCCGGGACCGGTACGGCTTCCTCCGAAAGAATGTCAGGACGGGCACTGATACGGTCCACACGGAAGCTTCCGATGGCTTGATGCTTGTCCGAATAGCCCAGTACATAGTAATAATCGCCGTTCCAGATCAGACGATAGGGGCTGAAGATGTACCGTTCGCCGTCGTGGCGCAGCTTCTTCTGCTTTCGGATGTTGTAGGCAAAGTATTGGAAGGCAATCTTCTTTCTGGCATTGATGGCCTCATTGATTGCATCCACGATCAGCAAATCCTGTCGATTTTCCGACTTCACCCTTCCCTCCACGGAAGCGTTGCGCTTCAGTTCCTCGGCCTTATGCTGTCCGGCCAGCGTGACAATCTTGGAGACCATCTGCTCGCTGCGTTCTTTTGAGATGAACTTGGAGGACTGCACAGCATCGATCAGCAGCTTCAGCTCAGCGATTTCAAATTGACGGCTAATGAGGTTATAACGGTTCTGAGTGGACTTTACTTCTTGGATGTCCATTCCGAACTGCTGCAGAAGCTCAATGTCCGTCTTGATGGTCTGCCGGTGCGCCGGGATACCGTATTCCTCTTCAAGAATCTGCGCCAGCTGCATCGTGGTCAGATAGTGGTCTTCATCGGTGCGCTCATATAGAATCTTCGCCAGATATAGCGGGCGGAGCTTTGCATTGTTGTCCATTGGTTATACCTCACGCATACATGGTAGAATTACTGCTTAGTTTGTTTCATCCTCTACTACTTCCATCAAGTCTCCAATGTCACAATGGAACACCTTACACAATCGGAGCATGACAGACATGGAGACGAGGCGGTTATTGTTCAACTGGGTCATGGTATGGGACGACAGGTGCGCAGCCTTGGCCAGCTCGCCTTTTTTCATTTTGTTCTTGATCAGCAAAATCCAAAGTTTGTCATAACGGACCGTCATGGGTTCCTCCTGTTGAAAATAAAATCTCCCAAAGTGCTTATAACTTTACAGAATATATTCTACCATAACGCCTCCGAAATTACAACAGAATACGAGCAAATTCCGCAAAAACAGCAGCTATGGTGTCGATTTTTACCATCACCTGAAAAGGCCTCCCGAACCGTTTACCTATGGAAAGGCAATTCGGGAGGCTTATTTGCGTACAAGGCACTCTTACAAGCTATCTGGGCCTGCGATATTGATGATCCGCAGGCCGCTACGGCGGGCATAGTTCACGGTATAGGCCGTGCCGCCGGTGGGTTTCGTCAGATAGCAAATGCAGACGCTGCTGTTATCCGCAAGATGCCGATTGCGTTTCTGCATACAGCCCCGAAAATAGTGCTCCGAGGTGTAAGTCACCTTATCTGCGCAGCGCTTGATTTCTTCGTAGGCGTCGATATCCGCTTGTGGCCAGCCCCGAGTTTGGTTAAGGCACGGCAGTACAAGGATCAGCCGGATCTGCGGATAACGCTCCCTCAAGCGGAGGACAACCTGCGCTGCCAGAGTATCAAATCCCAAGGCACCACCTGCGCCGAAATAGCGATAGCCTTGCTCAATCAGCTTGACCAAAGTGTCCTCCAAGCGCTTGGAAATTTCGGGCAGATCATCTGTCGGCAATTCCCGATGTCCGGTGAAACAAGCCGTTCTGGATTCCATGTCTATCATCTGATAACCACCACCTGTCAATATAATAACATCTATAAACCATTACCGCAACGCAATTGCAGCCTGTGAGCAAATATTATTTCTGCACTTATAGGCTACAATATAATAAAGGGCGGTGAGTGGTTAATGACTGAGAAAGATTTCTCCTTGCGTTTGGCAAAGCTCCGGGAGGAAAAGGGCGTTTCTGCCCGTGATATGAGCCTATCCATGGGACAAAATCCCGGTTATATCAACAACATTGAAAGCGGAAAATCCATGCCGTCACTTTCCGGGATATTTTACATTTGTGAATATCTCGGGATATCGCCCAAAGACTTCTTTGACATAGATGCAGCCAGCCCTTCGAAAGCAAGCGAGCTTTACTCTATCGCAAAAGGGTTGAGCAATGAGCAACTGGATAATTTGATCGCACTGGCGAAGGGCCTGCGAAAATGAAAAAAAAACACGGTGCCACCCGACGAAGGGTGACACCGTGTTCTGCTTAGTAGGCGACTACGCCATATCCGAGAATTTCATAATAGCCAAGCGGGTACTGATTGACGCGGCAGCTGTCGCCGGAGTTGCCCTCGATGGTGTAGACAACACCGTTTTCGACCTTCTGGACGATACCGACATGATCGGCTTGGCCGTCCTGCGGACCGGAGCTGCCCCTGTTATCCCAATCGAAAAAGATAATCATGCCGGGCGAGGGCTCCATGGCGTTATCCGCCCACTGTCCACGCTCCCGGAACCACTGTACACCGTTGACACATCCGGCGAACTTGGGAATGACACCGGTGTCGATATAGCCGCATTCGTTCGCGCACCAGCTGACGAAGCAGGCGCACCACTCCACGCGGCTGCCGAAGCCGTACCATGACCAATAGGGCTCTCCGCCCACATTGCCCACCTGCGACAGCGCCACGGCAACGATTTGGTCATCCACTCCATAGATTCCGTAAAGCACCGCCGCCCACATGCTGCTGTCCTGCGCAAGCAGTTCTGCAAGCTGCTGCTTTTGATCCTCATTGAAGCCGTACTGCGCAGCCATCTCATCCGCCGTCTTGTGGCTGACAGTAATATAGAGCGTCGTAATCGTCTCCTGCGTTTCTTCCTCAAGGATATTGCCGTTTCCGTCATCCGTCTCCACAATAACCGTCTCGGTCTTTGTTTCCGTCCGGTGGGTGATTTCGTTCATCTCCCAGAACAGGTCCTTCAGAAGCTGTTCCTTTTCCGGAGTGATCGTTGCCACCTCCTGAGGGTTATCCGGATCGGAGGTCGTTTTGACGGCATAGACCGACAACACCTCCGGCCACACGGCACGGGAACCAGACATTTCAAGCGCATCGTATTCAACGGAATCCTTGATGGCATCCAGCTCGTTCTGGTAATCCATGTTGATTTCCTGAATGACCTGCCGCATCGTCTTTTCTGAGCCGGTATCCTCGCTTGAAAAGAAAATACCAAAGCAGGAGCAGGCGATCAAGGCAACAAGACAGATAACCACGACGACCACGACCGCAACCCAGCCACCGGCAGCGATAGCCGCAACCAGTGCTTTCATCGCCGCTGCGATGGCCTTGATTGCTGCCGCAACAGCTTTCGCCGCCGCAACAGCCGCTTTGTAGGCGGCAATGGCAGTCTGGCGGGCAATCTCCGCCGCTTTCTGTGCGGCCTTTGCAGCCGCAGCCGCTGCCTTTTGCGTTGCCTTCGCTGTTGCCTCTGCGGTTTTGATAGCAGCCTTGGAGGTTTTCTCCGCAGTCTTTACGGCCCTCTCTGTTGATTTTACCGTTCCCTTTGCACCGGCTTTTACGGTCTGTTTCCCAGCAGAGCGAGCAGACTGCTTGATGGTGCGTTCAGTACGCTCCGCAGATTTGATGGTCTGGTTTCGTCTGCTCCGGATGCTTGTCCGCGTGGCCTCCGTATTTTGCCGCGCTGCCTGCCGTGCAGCATCCTCTCGCGGCGTTCTGCTTGGCGCGCCCCTACGCAGCTCCTCCTCATAGCGGCGAACCCGTTCTTCATTTTTGTGGATGCGCTTTTCATTGCGGTGCTCCCGGTGCGCCTCCTTGCCTTTTTCAATGGCTTTTTTCGTTTGGCCGGAAACCTCGTGCCAAACCTGATCGGTCACATCCTCAGCGGCATAGCGGATTTTGTCCTCCGCATATTCGGAGGGGGAAATCTGTCCGTCGTCCATCAGGTTTTCCGCCTGATCCTTGGAACGGACGAGCGCCGTCTTCATGCGCTCGGAGACAACAGCCACTTTATCAAGAATCTTGATATCCTTAACGCTCTCTCTTGTTTTTATCCTGCCCAAAGCCATCACCTCCCTTCAGAGCAGACAAGTCACGCCTTCTTCGCTACGACAACGAAGCGACCGTTGGGATAGGTATATTCGCAGGTGGAAAGGGTCAAAAGCTGATCTCCGTATTCGGCAGTAACCCCGGTGTCATAGAGCTGTCTTGCGCGGACATTCTCCATGAATTCGGCAAACTGTACTTCATCCATCAGCGTGTATTCGTTGTACTTGAAGGTCTCGCGGTTCGTATTGAATTTGAAAGCGGCAACGACCTCATATTTGCCGAGGCCGGAAAGCGTGTCAAAGGCAATCGTCGGATGCTCCTTGTAAAAATCGGCGTCGGTGTATTTGCAGAGGTCGGCAAACATAGAGCCGTCATTCATATGATGGCCGTAAATCACAAGGTTGTTACTAATCCCGGTCATACAGGCCTCATCAATATAGGGAACGCCGCAGTCGCTGTATGTTTTATCAAAGCTACGCTTCAGATAGAAGTCCGGCTTGTTCGGGGTTTGCATGACGGGGTAATTGACATTCGTACCCTCAATCTTGATCCAACCGATAAAGTCGTTGTTCTGCTCAAACAGAGCATCATACTTTTCGTGGGCAAGCGCCGCCTCTGCTGCCGCCAGTTCTTCTGCGTTCAGGCCGGATTCCTCCGCTTCGGTGGCCTTCTGCGGCTTATCGATTTCCGTAATCAGATTTGTCAGATCGTCAAATGCCGACTTGCTGTTCTTGGCGTCCAGATACTGATGCGTAAACATGGCGCTGCAGAAGATCGCTGCCGTGCCGAGTACGGAAACGATGATGATTCCAAGGGTTTTCTTTTTCATTTTGTATTCCTCCCAAAAGAATGGAGGACGGGGTTAATCCCGTCCTCTTGCAAATTTGCCCTCGCCGGGGCGTGTAGTCATAAGCTGATAGAGTTTGGTGTTCTGCGGAAACCGATTGATAAAGGGTACCAGCGCAGAGCCGTATTTAATCAGTCCGCAGCCGGCGTCGGCATTGGTGATATAGCTCATCTGCTCATTGGAGATGTTCAGGAGCTTGGCAAGCTGGCCTCTGTCGGAGGCAGCCTGATTCAGCATAACCACAAATTCCGAGTTGGAAAGCATGGTGCTGGCCTGAACAGAATCCAGCAGATACTCCACATTCTGCGTGATTGCCGTGGGGTATGCGTTGCGCTTACGGAACTGCCGCCATGCGGAGTTGAAGAATTGCGCCGAGAACTCGTTCTCGAATACCACATGGAACTCGTCAATAAAGACATGGGTGCGCTTGCCCTTCTTCCAGTTCAGCGTCACGCGGTTGAGCATGGTGTCCGTGATCACCAGCAGCCCGGTGGGCTTGAGCTGGGAACCGAGGCCGTGAATATCGAACACCACGACACGCTTGTCGAGGTCTACATTGGACTGCTTGCCGAAGATATCCAGAGAGCCGGTGGTATAGAGTTCAAGGGACAGCGCGATCTGCTTCGCTTCAGGCTCAGGCTGCTCCAGCAGCATATCGCGGAGGGTGCAGAGAGTAGGAATCGTCCCGGTGTCCGCCGCATTGCGGTACACATTGGTGATACAGCGGTCGATGATCGACTTGTGCTGCGGTCCGACGCCCTTCTTGTCGATCTGCTCAATCAGAGACATAATGAACTCGGACTTTACGACAATGGGGTTGTTTTCACCGTACCCGTCCACCATATACATGGCATTCAGTCTGTCTCTGCCGCCGGCAGACACACGGATCACCGAGCCGAGATCGCCCATAGCTTCAATAAGCGGCGCGTATTCTCCCTCGGGGTCACAGATCAGAATATCATCGTTGGTGTTCAGAATGAGGAAGGTGATCAGTTCCTTTGCCGAGAACGACTTACCGGAACCGGGAACGCCCAGCAGAAAAGCGGACTGGTTCAGAAGATTTGCCTTGTTGCACATGATGAGATTGTGGGAAATGGCATTTTCGCCGAAGTAAATACCGCCCTTATCCATGATCTCCTGCACCTTGAAAGGCATCAGCACCGCAAGGCTCTCCGTGGTGAGAGTTCGGAAGGCATTGATTTTTCGCGTACCGATGGGGAGCACCGTATTCAGTCCATCCGTCTGCTGATACTTCAGCGTCGCCATCTGGCACATGTGCTTTCTCGCCGTAGACAGCACCGTTTCCGTGTCCAGATCCAGCTGCTCCTTGGTGTCTGCGGTAATCACCATTGTGACCACCGCAAACATCATGCGCTGGTCACGGGTGGTCAGATCGTCCAAAAACTCTTTGGATTCCTTGCGCTGAAGCTCCATGTCGTAGGGAACCACAGCGGAGAAATTGTTGTTCTGATTCTGCCTTCTCTGCCAGCCGGTGATGTTCGTTTCCACGCCCAGCAAGAGGCGCTCCACCTCACGGACGGCTTCATCGGTGGGAATGGGAATCACATCAATGGAGAGCATGAGATTGCGGTTTAGCTCGGTCAGCTCCGAGAACATGCTGTCCTTGATATAGCTGGCGTAGTCCTTGAGGAAAAGCACTCTGGCATATTTCTCGCCCAGCTTGATATGATCCACAGCACGCTCTATGCTGTCCGGGCAGATGTAGTCACGGAAATCATGCCCCAGACGCGCCTTCCGGTTCATATCAAACGAGAATGCCGCCTCATCACCGGGGCGATAAAAGTCGTGGAGAATGCGCAGCCGCTCAACGGCGTTCAGGGGCACACACTTAGAGCCCAGATTTGCGAAATGGGCGGTCAAATCCGCTCCGACTCTCGCAAAATATGCCCGTGCTTCCTCGATGTCTTTCTTCGCCACAGTGATGGTAATATACTTTTCCTGTGTGATGCCGTTTGCTCCTGTTGCCTTGTCCAGGAGCATATCGTTATATTCCTTACGGTACTCATCCAGCCCGTCCTGCTTCATGGGCATCAGGATGGATTCCTCAAAATCAGACCTGTTCAGCCTGTGATTGTTGATGGTGATCTTCGTGACAGCTCCGCTGTCCAAGCTGTTCAGAAGCTCCGAGTATGTCAGAAACATGCTCTCTTTATCCTCACGGCTTGCCACCAGATAGTTGATGTCCGAGAATCGGAAGGACTTAGAGAACTTATTCCCAACCTTGAAAATGCCATCCGGCCAGATGTTCTTGATCGGAATAAGGTCCTGCACTTTTCTCGGAACCTTAAACTTTTCCTTGTCCTGTGCAAGGATCGCTTTGATACTCTTAATCATTGCGCTTGTAGGCCTCCTTTTCGTGTTCATCGATTGCGTCCTTCAACGCCTCGTAGTAGATATTCACCGGCTCGAATTTGATCTGCTTGGGCTCCAGCATTTCGCTGCGGAGCCAAGCCCACACAAATTGCTCTGCGGTCATGCCGTTGTAGTTCACAAAGCCCATTGCCGCAAAGGGTGCAGCACCAAGGATGCACATCCACGAAACCGTCTCGGTTCCCACATAGGGCTTCAAAACAAAGTACAAAAGCACCGCAACGCCAACAGCCAGTAAAGAAAAAACGAACTGTCTGAGGGACAGTCCGAAAAACATGGACTCGGTATAGTTCCGAATCTCTCTATTGATTTTGACCTCCATTTTCATTCCTTTCCCGGCGCAGAGCCTCCTGAAGTTCCTCCTTGCAGACACATTCCTCTGCAAGACAATTTACTTCGCCTTTCTTTCTGCCGCCGTAATAGAGACAATATTTGCAATCGCAATCAGCCGCGGTATATCCGCGCCATTGATTCAGTACACGCTTTGCCATCTCAGATGCCCATCATCTCCTTCACAAGCCGGTCTGCCATTTTCACCGCGCCGACCAGAATGAGCATGTTGAAAATCAGCTCGCCGATGTAGCTCCACACCATAGAAGCCGGAGCTGCATTCGGATCGACAACAGGAGGGCTGGAGGCAAACACCGAGAAGATGATGCAGGCCAAGACGATGATTGCACCCTCCAGGCATACCGACGCATAGCTTTTCATGAAGCTCTTGCCGATGTTCTGCGTAGGTTCTCCGGCAAAGGCCGAAAGAGGAACCGGCGCAAGTGCGGTGTACATGTACATTTTGAAAAAGCGACCATATACACTCAGAATCATCACGAAGGACAGCACCCAAATGAACAGGCCACCGATAAGCGTTACCGCCCATAAGGGTATAGACTCAAAGAAACCGCAATCCTCCACAGCCGTAATAATCTCCTGCGGCAGCACCGTTGCCTGCGGGCTTCCAAATCCGGCAGAGTTCATAATCGTACTGACCACGCCCTGAATAATCTCCAAAATCGCCATCATCAGCTCCATGCCGTAGGTAATCAATCCCTTGGCAATCGCAAAGCGAACAAACAGCTTCACTGCGTGCTCCGGCTTTTTCAGCTCGGCAAAGGAGCCGCAGGTCTTTACGACTCCCACCACAAAGAACAGCACCAGCAGCGCATAGCCGATGGCCTGCAGCGCTCCGTGGATGCTGCAAATAACCGACCAGATCGAGCCACCTTTGAATGTCTGCGGTGACTGCGTGATCAGCTGCCAGATTTCCGACAGCTTATCGTTCCAAACCTCCAGTGCATTTTCAAGGTTCTGCACAACCCAGTTATCCGACATTCGTTACACCTCCATTCGGGGCGGTCTTTACGACCGCCCCTTTTGCGGAAACCGGATCAGCCAACAATGAGGTTGAGGATTTCCTTGGCAAAGGTGATGATGACGCCGCCGGCCAGGGTCAGGAAACCGTTGGAACGCTGGCTGGGATCGTGGGACTGGAAGCTGAGACCGACCTGCACAATGCCCCAGCCAAGCAGAATCAGGCCGACCGCACGGATGAGGCCGAAGATAAAGTCGCTGAGGTTGTTGACGACGGTAATGGGGTCGCCTGCGGCAAAGGCGGTTACGCCCATGCTCATGGTGAGCGTAAGGGCAAGGACGGACATCGCATAGATACGGTAGCCCTTCTTGACCTTGCCGGGAATCTCCGGCTTGTTGGTGTTCTTCTTTGCATTAAGTTTCTTCATTGTCTTTTTTCTCCTTTTCGTCAAGTAGTTCTTCCAGCTCCTCTTCCGAGTAGAGCAAGAATTCGTGTTTTTCTGCCTCCAGCTTTTCGGCGTTTTTGACAGCCTTCTTGTCGAAGCTGAACGCCATGGAAGCGATACTTCGGGTATCTTCGCCGTGAGTATAGGCCGGTGCGGAACCGTCCGTCGTAAGCGCCACATTGGGATGATGAAGGATATCATACTTGAGATCCCGGACAGGGCGCTCTCCGCGTATAAAAAGAAGTGCGTACCGGTTGTCCAGCATACGCACTTCGTCAGGTGTCATCAGCTCTCGTCCGGCAAGCTGATAGTTGGTGGAATAGCTTCCGTTTCTGCCGCGAGACCGTCCGTAGGTATTCGTATCGATGGTCTCCTTGCCCAGCAGCTTGGAAACATACTCGTGGGTACTCTGCTCGTTACCGCCCAGGTACAGAAACTCGTCGCAGTTACCCACGATGCTCTCCCATTGCTTCTCAAACAGAGCCTTCAACTGCGCAAGGTTCTGAATGATGATGGAAACGGAAATCTCACGGCTTCGCATGGTGGACAGGAGCTTATCAAACTCATCCGGCAGGGCGACATTGGCAAACTCGTCCATGACGAAATGCACATGCACGGGCAATCTGCCGCCGTGAACGGAGTCGGCCTGATAGTAGAGCTGCTGAAACAGCTGGGTATAAAGCATACCCACGATGAAATTGAAGGAGCTGTCGTTATCGGGAATCACGGCGAATACCGCCGTTTTCTTTTCGCCGATTTGCCCCAAATCCATTTCATCGCATTGGGTAATGCCGGCCAGCGAATCCAGATTGAACTTTTCCAAACGGGAGACAAGGGAAATCTGGATGGATTTCAGCGTCTTAGCGCTGCCAGAGTGATACGCCCGATAATACTTGAGGGCGATATGCTCCGGGTTCCTTTCCTCCAATCTTTCAAACAGCTCATCGAGAACGGATTGGTATTCCTCGTTGTCCTCCTTTACATCGCCGGCTCTGATCATCTCCATGACCATGGAGAAGTTCTGCTCATCGGGCGGAGCCTCATAATGAAGATAGCAGACAAGGGCCTTGAGCAGCATGGCTGCCGTCTGATCCCAGAACGGGTCCTGTGTCTGAGATCCTTTGGGCGTTGTGTTCTTAAAGAGATTTGTGGTAAGCCGCTGAATATCGTCATCGCTGCTGATATACACAAATGGGTTGTAGCAATGGCTTTTCTCCATATCAATAAGGTCAAGGACTTTTATTTCATAGCCCTTCTCCTCCAGCAGATGCCCGGTGTCCCGGAGCAGTTCACCCTTTGGGTCAAGCACAACGAAAGAAGTATTCGCATTCATAATGTTGGGCTTGGCGTAGAAGCGTGTTTTACCTGCACCGGAACCGCCGCATACCAACACATTCAGGTTTCTGCGGTGCTTCCTTCCGTCCAGGCCGATAGCTACATTTTGCGTCAGCAGCTTGTTTTCCGTCTTATCCTTGTTGGCATATTTCTTGTTGACCGAACCAGCCGTGCCCCATTTAGCTGATCCGTGCTCTTCTCGCCGTCTGTAATTGTGCTCCGTGGAGAGATAGACGCCGATGGCGATCCCGTACACCAAAAGCAAAGTGAGGACAGTTTTTACACTGTCCTCACAAAGCTGTATCTGGAATGGGTTTTGCATCACCGATCCGAACTGCTGAACCAGTCCGGGCAATCCATCCTTTAAGCAAGGAGCAATCAGCAGGCCGAGCCACACAACCGGAATTATGCCGCAAAGATAAAGGATCACATTCTGCTTGGAGAGCTTATCTTGCCTCACGGTCGGCTCTCCGTTTCTCTTTCTTTGTTGGGGCATCAATGACCTTCAGGATCAAATCGTTAATGTCTTCTGTGGGCTTTTCGTCCCGGAGAAGATCGTTCCGAAAATCCATCAGTCCGCTGACCATCAGACGCTGCTCAAAATCGTCCAGCGTGACGACTTTCTTTTCCTCAGCCATATTGGGGTACCTCCTTATCTTGCTTCATCCCTGCGTTCCTTGGGCTTCATGCTCTTGTCCAGCACCTTCGCCATGTCGGACGAGATCTCATTGGCCACATCTCTGATTTTGGACAGCTCGTTTCTCACACTGCGGGCATCCATGGTAGAGAAGCCTTCGGGAAGTCTGTCAAAGCGGAACATATCCTTCGGCACATTGTACCGGCTGCAGAGCACATACGACACGCAGTAGGCGGTAAAGGCATGGTCGCTGCGCTTATATGCGCCGTCGTCCAAGTGTGCGTGAGCAAGCTCCTGAGAAATGCCGCGGAAAATGTCACCGGCCTCCAGCCCAGGTCTAACATAGATTTTCTTGTCGTCGGGACGATATACCGCGTTGATGTTCTCCGGCAGCTTTTGGCTGATCTCGATGGGGCAAGGTGCATTGTGGATGATGGCTTTCAGAAGCAGCCGCTCGTCCCGCTTCATTGCGGGGCGGTCCTTGGCCTTTGCGGTCGTCTGGGAAATGTCGAACACCTTCTTGGAGTTGTAGCTGACACCCACTGTGCCGTCCTCCTTGGTGTATTCCTCGCCGGGTTCCAGCAATACGATTCCGCTTTCGCCCTTTTTGATGAATACGCCGTTGTTCTTCCAGCCCTTAAAATCCGAAAGCTGGGTGGCATCGGCTTTCTGGGCGGTAATCAGAACCGCATTGCCCACAGAGTAGCGGTCGAATCGTGCCTGCACATCCAAATAGGACTGGAAGAGGCCGCCGTCATTTGCCATGCGCTGTGCAGTCTCATCGATCATGGCAAAAGCGCTCTCACGCTCCTGCTTCTTCTGCGCAGCCCACTCCTCTTTGTTGAAGGAAACGAAGCTCTTATCCTCCGTACCCTTCTGCGCGGAGGCATTGAAAATATCATCATAGTTTGCCATGGTCATCTCTCCTTGTCTTTTTTCTTTTTCGGCACAAGCCTGTGCTCAGAGGTTCTGTTGGGTTCATCCTTGCTTTTCTGCGCGGAGCTCGTCCTCTGTCTCTGCTCCTCCCGGATCTCCTTCATTTCCTGCCGGACAGATGGGCGGGAGCGTTCCGTAGGATCAGAGATACCCCTGACGGTTTTCTCGCGCTGATTTGATGTAGGCCCGGACGGACGGGATTTCGCAGCCGGGCCTTGCGTGGGGTTTTGCGTTTGTGCCTCCTCCTTATTGGGCGCAGGGGCAAGAAGCGCATCCAGGAAGGCTTCCTCCTTGTCCTTTTCCGTGGTGCTGCGGTCGGGAACAGGAATGTCCGCATCCTTCTGTTCCTCCTTTGCCTTGACGATTTCGGTACGCGCCGAGCCGATGTCTGCGGTGGCAATGCCGAAGCGGTCAAAAATGCGGTTGATCTTGCTTGCGTCCTCTGCGCGGACAAACACATCGGTGTGGCCGTCGTTCGCCGTTTTATCCTTCAAAACGCAATACAGGATGCCGTACTTCTTTGCCTCACGGCAGAACTTTTCAAGGTCTCTGTCGCCAATGGCAAAGACCTTGAGTTCCTTTCCGCTGCGGAGCATACTGTTGAGCCGTGTTTTCCCGCGCGTCTTTTTCTGGTCCTTCAGCACCGCATAAAGCAGCACCGCCAAACGCTCAGCGGCTTTCCCGCTGATTTTTGCAGCCACCTCAACGCCGTTGAGCGTCATCCTCACGACCTGCTCGGCTGCTTCCCCTGACGAGTAACTCATTTTCCGTTTTCTCCTTTCGTTCGATTTTCTGCTGCTCGATTTGCTCAAGATTCTTACGAACCTGTTCCGACCTGTCAGCGATGTCGGTGCACAGCGCGATTTCCTTTCGGCAGGCTTTCAGCTCTGCGGTCAGCTCTGCGATCCGGGCTCTTGTTGCTTCGGCACTTTGGAAATCTTCTTTTCTTATGTGCCGCTTCAATTCATTTTTCAGTCCCGTGCGCTGTTGTATCAAAGATTCCGCCTGCTTTTCCTTTTCGGCTTTATAGCCGTCAAGAGCCTCCACAGTTTCAAGTCCTGTTTTGGCAAGGAAATCCGCCTGAGCAATGTATCTGTCGAGCTTTGTCACATCCTCACGCAAAAAAGCCGACACCTTTCTTACAGATGCCGGCTTATGCACGATGATGTGAAGCTCATAACAGTAATATAGGTACAGGGCGTAAAGGCCGGTTGCCTTCTTTGCTTTCTCCTTGTATTGGTAATAGGGCGCTTTCGTGTCCTCCGCCACCTCGGGGAAGGGCGTCTTGCGGCGGTAGTTGTTCTGAATCCGCTGCTTGATGGAATCCAGCTCGTAGTATTCTCCCAGCTTGTCCAAGCGGAAGTTCTTCCCGCCGTCCACGATCCTTACAATGGGGTGGACCCTCGGAGAACCCTTCGGCGTTTTCGTAATCACCTCATAGCCCATTTCCTTCATGACGCGCAGGAACTCACGCTCCGTAGTCGAGGCGAGGATCGCCCTGTCAATATCCTCTCGTATTCTGCTGCGCATGGTCGGCTTGCCGTTCTTTTCGGCCAGCCATTCTCCGTAATTGGTTCTGCGGTTGGCAGGGTACTCTATCACGGAAATCTTGGCTTCCCGGCACAGCCGGTCGGAGGCCTCCCGCATCCGTCTGTAATCCGCCGGTGAGTTATAGAACTTCTTACCGTCCACATCGGAAACGGAGTTTATGACAAAGTGATTGTGATAATGCCCGGTGTTGCAGTGGGTAGCAATCACCACTTGGAAGCGGTCGCCCCACAGCTCTCTGGCAAGGGCGACTCCAATGCTGTGTGCCGTATCTGCATCCACTTCATCTGCCTTGAAGGACTGATAACCGTGATAGCAGGACCTGCCGCCCTCATTATGCATCAGCCGCTTTGTCTCCATGAACTCCTGTGCCGCCGTTTCCTCGCTGTGGAGATTGAGGCAGGTGACATAGGCTCTTTTCTCGGTTTTCATCTCGTCGGCAGCATATTCCACCACACCTTCGATTTCATGAAGCTCCGAGAGTCTTTCCTTGTCATGCGTTTTCTCTGGATTGCGGGCGTAATTGATGACCTTATCCACTCGCCCTTTTATGGGCCAGATTGATGTAACCGCCATTACTGATAATCGGAGGTATACGCATCAGATACCATTTTCGTGGCGGCTCTGATTTCCTCCAATCCCTTCCGAAACTGCGGCATATCCGGCACATTGGTGGTGTTGAATCTCTTCAAGGTCTGATCCAGATTGTACCCCGCCTGCCGCATGGCCCGAAGCAGCAAGGGAATATCCGCAGGCGGCGCTTCCTTGATTTCCTTGTCAGCTACACTGTGGCGAACAAAGCCGCCGATGGACAGCCCTGCTTTCTTTGCTTTTTTGGAAAGCACGGTCAGCTCGTCCTTGGTGAAGCAAACCTCCACTCTGCAATTTCTTTTTCTCAAAAACACTCATCCTTTCTGTTGGGGTTTCAGGGGCATTGCCCCAGACAAGCGGAATCTGTACGGACAGATTCGTTGCTTGTTAAGACAATGCCACGAGAACCCCACATTTCATTCTTGTTCTGCGTAGTTCAAATAGGCTTTTTCTGTTGAAGCAGCAGTCTTAAATCTCACTGTTGTTCCTACGGGTCATCTGACAGACCGAAGAAATTATCCCTGTTCATGTGGCTCCAAAATGATGCCACAGTGTATAAGGATAGTTGAAATTGGCTCCAAAATGATGCCATCAGAAGCTTTCGAGGAAATCCATGATGCTACTTTCATTTTCAGCAGATGCAGAATCCGTATCCGGCTCAAAAGGAATGTGGATTGAAATGCTACGAAGTTCTTCTGAAATAACCTTTCTCAAAAGAGCCTCCAGGGTCGAAAGCTTGTGTGCGGTATTGATTGAATCAATCACTTCTTTGTTGATCGGCCCACAACTGCTACTATGCAGCAGTTCCCATGCGTTTCTTTCATCCTCGATGTCCAAATTAAACCGGATGCTGATTCGCTTATAGCTCATTGTGGTGTTCCTCTCCTAAAGCTCAGCTCTGCAAGATATTCATACCCCTTCGCTGTAGCGCAGATGTCATCGTTGATGGTCACACGGGAAGCATCGTACACACCAAAGTTGCGGATCAGGCAGCTGCCGCCGCCGAGAATATACAGCCTCATCAGCTCCGGATTGTACTCGTGCTCACGAAGTCTCTGAAAAATGCCCTCCACATAATCGGTGGCCGTGTCGGTAATGGTTTTCAGATAATCCTCCTTGATATCTGCCGTACCGAAGCGGAACACCCGATTGATAATCGCCTCGTCTACGGTGGTGTGATGAACACGCATGACATTCTCCCGCACAGCCAGTAGGCACTGGTGTGTACCGTATTTCTCCGTAAACATATTCCCGGAAACCGGCTTTTTGTCATTGATGAACATGATATTCATGGTGCCGTTTCCGATATCGCAGATCATGTTTACGCCCCGAAAGTCAGAAAGCCGGTCTGCCACCGCCGCAAAGCCCTGGGGAAATACATCCACGCCCACAATCTCCACATGGTAGGAGACATTTCGGAACGAGAAGTCTACGGCTTTGTTCTGCAAGAGATAGTCCCTGAACTCGTCCCGCTGACCACTGACCCAAGTAAGAGGAAGACCTGCCGCAATTCTGATTTTGCCGCAGGTCATTTTTCGGATATTCAGTTCCCGCGCGATAGCCGCAAGCGCCAGCACATAGTAGTCCAAATCCCGCGTCTTATCCGCAAGGAACTCCTTGTGCCCTTCACCGATCAGGTAGAACTTGCTTTCAAAGACAAGCAGATTTTCTTTGAACACTGGCTCCTTGGCATAGGTGGAAACGCTTGCCGGGAAGCAGCAGTTTGCGGTTTTGATATTGCCGTAGCCGCTGTCGATTCCGATTATGATTACATCGTCGATCATCTTCATAGCATCACCTCCATCAGCGCTCGTGGTCCTTTTCAGGCTTATAGGGCACGGCCTTGATTTCCCCGCCGACCCGAAAGAAGTGCTCCGGATTCTGAAACTGCTTCTTGTACCGTTCCAGCTGTTCCTTGTTGAGGGAGCCAAAGTACGGCGTGCTGCAATCGCAGATGAAAAAGGGACCGAAGATAATGTCCATCATCTCCCTGCCTTCTCCGTAGATGGCTCGACAGGGCCGCATGCCGTTGTACTTGCCCTCATCGTTGCAGACGATGCAGACCTGCTCCTCAAAGGGATAATAGGGCTCAATCAGCCCACCGACCACCCTCTGCAAATCAGAAAGCTCCGTCCCGATCTCTGCCACTCTGGCAACCTTACCCGGTTCACAGAGCACCACTTTGATTTTCTTCTCTTTCAGGGGCTCGGTCATATCCGGGTCAAAATCCACTTCCCGAAAGCCGATACTGTCGCAGAAATGGAAGGTGGATTTTTCCTCACCTACGACCTCAACCACATCCGAAACGGAAAGGGACCTACCCCGGTATCCGTCCGGATGGTCAAGGTTGAACATCTGGTACACTTCTTCCAGGGTGCCGCATTCCACCTCGCCCTCGAACACCTTGTCGTAGATCTCGCTGCGAAGCGCGGCAGAGCCCTGAAAGCGCTCCAGATTTTCATAGTTCAAGAAGGCCACATTGTTCTCGTCCCGGTCCGGGTTGATCTGATAAATTGCAATCTTCATGTGCGTTCCCGCTCCTTTCTTTTTCTCATAAGTCCCACACGGATTTTCAGCTCGTCATTTACATCTTTTCCATGGGCGGGCGGCTCGTCATAGACCTGGTATTTTCCCTGCAGCCCGCCAACAATTCCTTTCACAGCACCTCGTCCGACGGCATCGTTATCCAAATGAAGATGGATTTTGCGGACGGATGGGTGCTCGTCAAGAAATCTGCTCAAGGCCACCGGCACAACATTCTCTCGTTTAGTCTGAAACACACCGGCTAAAGACAAATAGGTTTCACTTTTCCAGTCGCGCCCGGCAAGCAGCGTCAAGGTTGCAAAGCTCAGCAGGTCAATGGCGGATTCAAACACATGAATGTGCTCCGCATTCGGCTTTCCCTCCAAGAAAAAAGAGAAGTGCTTGTCGCTGCCGGTCAGCTCGCCCTTATAGCTGCTAACGGTGCTGCGCAGAGCGCCATATCTCGCTTTGCCGTCCTTGTCGTACCCCACGAACATCGCATTGTGGTAATCTGCAGACTCAAAGAGCAACTTGTTATCCAGGCAATAGCGGATAATAACCGGGTGAATTCCTCGGCCTTGCAGGTATTTCTCCACGCGGTCCGTTGTTTCGGACAGCTCCGGCATCAGCAAATTCGTATGCTTTCGTTCCTTCTGGCGATAGAAAACGGGAGGCTTTTCTGCCTCCCGTCCGAGAATAATTTCTGCTGCCTGTGTAAAAGGAATGCCCTTTACCTTGATGAGATAGTCCAGCGCCGATCTGCCGCCAATGCCCTGAGAGAACCAGCACCACTTGCCGTTGCTGATTCGCAGGGAATCGTGTTCTCTGGTGCAATAGGTGTTTCCGGATACATGGACGAGCTCCTGCGGTTCATAATTGCGGAGGTAAGTCAAAAGATCCATTTCCTTGGCCTTGGCAACATCCTCCGCAGCAATATAGCTCATAGGGCATCACCTCGCTTCACGCCGGTCTCTCAGGAAATCGGCCCGGATGACCGCATTGGCTCGGCACTCGATGGTGTCCCGGATGTTGTCCATGTGGTCGGTCTCCCGCTTTTCGAAGTCCTTGAACACATCTGCAAGAGGACTGGGCGATTTCAGGAGCGCCTTGCACTGCTTATCGGATAGGTCGTATTCCTCCAGTGCCAGCACGATGTCCTCCCGTACCGTGTACTCGTAGCAGTGGTTCAGGATTTCATTGGGCGGCTGGGAAAGCAGCCACTCCCGATACTTCTCCTGTTCTGCGAACACCTTCTTATATAAAGCGGTGTTCAGTTCTTCGTTTGTCATTTTGCTTCCTCCTTCATAAAGATTTAGCCGCCGATGAGGGAATCGCCGGCGGCTATGTAGCATTCAATTGAGAAGTTGAACATATTTTTAGCCAAGTTCTCAACGGAAGTGAACTTTGACAAAAAGAAAGACCGTCCACTTTTTCAATGAACGGTCGAATCGGGTTGTATTCCGTTTTGCAGGGAACTTTTGCCAGATTTTTTCTGCTGTATGTTCCCCGTGCTGTCTTCGTTATTCCGCTTCTTCTTCAGCGTGAAAACCAACCATGAATCTTTTCAGCAGAAATGTGCAGAAGTACGGGAATGTGTATATCCTGTCCTCATGCCCGATATTGTTCTTTGACAGCTTAATCCCATATCTGATATCCGGGTAGTGATCAGAGGTAATCAATGTTTTCATTGATTTTGCCCGCCCACTTTTCGCCTTTACTTCAACAGGAATCAAGGATGCGGTTGAACGAATGAAGAAATCGGCTTCCAGTGTGGAATCCTCTTTTTTGTAATAGAACAGCTTATATCCTTGCTTGATGAGCGCTTCTCCTACCATGTTCTCATAGAGGGCTCCCTTATAAACACCCAGGTTCTTATTGGCTCTTAAATCCTCCTGCGATTCATCATCCAGCATGGATACCAAAAGACCCGTATCCGCAAAATACAGCTTGAATGTGTCAGGCTCGTAATTACCTCCCAACGGCAGCTCCGGAAACTCCATGCAGTAACAGATGTTGACCATACCTGCATCCGAAAGCCACTCCGCGCATCCTCGATAATCCCGGAATCTTGCGCCGGATGCCACCTTGGAAATCTGAAATTTTTTGTTTTCCCTTGCAAGCTGCGGCGCGACCCGGTTGAACACATTGATAATTCTTGTTTGATCGATTCCGGTGGCATACTTGCGAATATCTTCTTTATAGTCCGCTATGAGCTGCTTCTGCGTATCAAGCGATCCCTCAAAGGTGTTTCGCTCGATATACTCCGCGACGACAGCAGGCATTCCGCCAAGGATATTGTAATCCAGAAACAGCGAATGGAAGACATTCATCTCCAACTCGCTAAAAGGATTGAATTCCTTCATATGGGAAAGCAGGTTTTCTACCGTGTCATCTCCATAGCCCTTTGCCCACAAGAATTCCTCGAAATCCATCGAAAACATCTCATAGTCTTTTTTATACCCTACGCTGTTGCTTTCGATCTTCTTGTAATTGACTCCCAGCATTGACCCACTGCAAATCACATCAAACCGCCCATCTATGCAGAAGAACTTGAGCGATGTTGCAATTTCAGGAAACTCCGTAATCTCGTCGAAGAAGATCAGCGTCTTTTCGGGCACAAACTTCTTTGTCGGGTCAATGAGTGAAATGTTCTTGATAATGTCAGCGGCTTCATATCCGTCCGCGATGATTCCCTTGTATTTCTCGTCACGGACAAAATTGATCTCGATCACATTTTCGTAATGATCGGCAGCAAAATGCAAGATCGATTCCGTTTTGCCTATTTGACGGCTCCCCTTGACAATAAGGGGCTTTCTGTTTTTATCTGCCTTCCATTCCTCTAAGAAAGCATCAACTTTTCTTCTCAAATACATCTGCATCACTCTCCGGCTTGAGGTTTTTGCTTCATTATACACAAAACATGGGCGATTGTCAATCCGTTTTGCACATTTCATGGGCGAATCCAAGCTGCCTCGCGCACATTTTAGATTATCGACCTCATTAGTTTATGATAGCCGCAAGGTTTTGATTCCTTGCGGCTATCATTGGTTACTTCATGATTTTCAGTAACAGCTCATTGACGTCTTCAGTCGGTTTGCCCTGCGCGACCAGCATGTTTCGGAACCCAAGGAGCGCATATTTAGCGAGCCGGAGTTCTTCCGGATTTAACTCAACAATTCGCTTATCCTTTTTGCGTCTGAACATATCAGGCACCTCCGTCCTTTGATCTGGCTTCATTGTAGCGGCGGAAGTGCCGTGCTGCAAATGTGCGAATGATTTCATCGCTCCCTGTCATCGCTGGAGCGGCTCGGCTCCTCCTCACCTCGCTCACCGTCCACGATCTCATTCTCCTTCTTGTCCAGATTGAGCAGGGCGTTCAGCTCGTTCAGACGAGCCGTTTTCATCGAAAGCTCTTCCTCCTGGGGGAATGGCTTCTGTACCTCGGCCTTTGCATTTTCAAGCTGAACCCGCGTGTTCTCCAGCTGCTCGGCACACGCTGCCATTCGTTCCTCAAAAGCAGCGAGGGTATTATCCAGTCGCTGAATATTGCCGAAGATATCTGTACCCAGCGTGACCGTATGCCGCAGCTGGTGAATCAGCGTGATCTTATATTCCCGACTGAAGGTATCGAAGGACAGCTCCATGTCAAAGCCACGGTACTGACCGATGGAAATCGGCTCTGGGCTTGTCATGGACTTGCAAAGGCCGAGGATGGCATCGCCGGCGGCCTTCTTTTCTCTTACCGTGCCGCCCGGCATAAACATCGGAGAGAAGCCGTCCTCGTTGGGCTCGGTGTTTCTTTTGCGCTGGTCAATATCTGTCTGATAGCCCTCAATGCGCTGTTCCAATGACCGGATTTTCTGCGGAAACTCCTTGATAATCTGATCCTCCAGCGAATAGCGTTGGCTCAGATGGTTGGCCTTGAGCAGCTTCAGCCGGGACACATCAATGTCCAGATCCATCTTCTCCTTGATGTGGGGATTGCCGGCGCACAGCGCCTTGATTTCCGCATAGCTCAGGGCGGTTTCGTCAATGTCCTCCGCAGAGCGCACCGGGGATTTGCTGGTCATGATCTGCCCAATGAACTTCTGCTTGGATTCCACCAACTGATACAGATAGCTGTCGAAGGTGTTCTCCGTGACATAGGTGTAAATATCGACCTCCTTGTTTTCGTTGCCCTGGCGGATGATTCGTCCTTCCCGCTGCTGCAGGTCAGACGGTCGCCACGGACAATCCAAATGATGAAGTGCCGCAAGCTTCGTCTGCACATTGGTGCCGGCTCCCATTTTCTGCGTGGAACCGATGAGCACACGCACCTGACCGGAGCGCACCTTGCCAAACAGCTCTTTCTTTTGCGCCTCGGAGTTTGCCGTATGGATATAGGCGATTTCCTCTGCCGGAACGCCCTTGGCAATCAGCTTGTTCCGGAGATCATCGTACACATTGAACTTGCCGTCGCCGTGGGGCGTAGACAAGTCGCAGAATACCATCTGTGTCGATTTCTGATCGGCGGTGCGCTGCCAAATATCAAAAACATTCTCCGCACACGCGCCCACCTTGCTTGTCTCGCTGTCGGGGAGCATATCGTTCATGAGCCGCTGATCCAAGGCGAGCTTTCTGCCGTCATTGGTGATGAGGAGCATGTTATCCACGCTGGAATCCACCATCTTATTGCGGACACGCTCGGCTCGTTCTGAAAGAGAGGCCACCAGTTCCTTTTGCGTTTCCGATGGCTTCAAAACAACGCTGTGGTAATGGGCCTCCGGCACGGGGAGCTTGAGCATATCCGCCGTTTGAATATCTGCGGTCTCCTTGAACATTGCCATGAGCTCCGGTAGATTATAGAACTTCGCAAACCTTGTTTTGGCGCGGTAGCCCGTGCCCTCCGGAGAAAGCTCGATAGCCGTCACCGTCTCGCCGAAGGTGGAGGCCCAGGCATCGAAGTGGAGAAGGTCATTCCTGCGCAGCGCTCCGTACTGGAGATACTTCTGCATGGTGTACATCTCCACCATGCTATTGGAGATGGGCGTGCCGGTGGCAAACACAACGCCTCTGCCGCCGGTCAACTCGTCCAAATACCGACACTTCATATACAGGTCGCTGGACTTCATGGCCTCGGTTTGGCTGATGCCGCCCACATTCCGCATTTTTGTAAATGCGGCGAGGTTTTTATAGTAATGCGCCTCATCAATGAAGATACGGTCAACGCCCAGCTCTTCAAAGGTCACAACATCATCCTTGCGGGACTGATCGTTGAGCTTGTCCAGCTTCTGCTTGACCGTTTTCTTGGTTCGCTCCAGCTGCTTGATGGAGAAATTATCCCCACGGTTTTTCTTCAATTCAGAAATGCCGTCCAGCACTTCATCCAGCTGTTGCTGCAGGATGGCACGCTGTCGTTCCAGGGACATGGGGATCTTTTCAAATTGGCTGTGCCCAATGATGACCGCATCGTAGTCGCCGGTGGCAATGCGCCCGCAGAACTTCTTGCGGTTCTTGGTCTCGAAGTCCTTCTTGGTGGCGACAAGAATATTGGCGGAGGGATAGAGCTGGAGGTATTCGCTCGCCCATTGCTCTGTCAGGTGATTCGGAACCACGAACAGGCTTTTTTGACACAATCCCAGCCGTTTGCTCTCCTGCGCAGCCGCTACCATCTCGAAGGTCTTCCCAGCCCCCACTACATGGGCAAGCAGGGTGTTGCCGCCGTAGAGAATGTGCGCAATGGCATTGACCTGATGCGGCCTCAGTGTGATCTCCGGATTGATTCCCACAAAATTCAGGTGGCTGCCGTCATACTCGCGGGGGCGAATGCTGTTGAACTTCTCGTTATACAGCTTAGTCAGCTGCTCCCGGCGTTCCGGATCGCTCCATATCCAGTCTGCAAAGGCCTGCTTAATAAGCTCCTGCTTGCCCTGTGCGATAGCCGTCTCTTTCTTATTGAGCACAGCCGTTTTCCTGCCGCTTCCGTCCTCAATGTAGTCAAAGATTCTCACATCACGAAGGTTCAGGGTTTCCTCCATGATCTTATAGCCATTAACTCTGCCGGTGCCGTAGGTATTGTGGGCTTTCACATTGCTGCGGTCATAGGATTTCCCCTCCACATTCCATTCGCCGGTGTACTGCGCGTAGTGAACATGGATGTTCCACTGGCAGTAGCGTGGGGTGCTGAACAGCTCAAACATGAACTCCTCGATGGTTTCCGGAGGCAGCCATGTTGCGCCAAGCCTCACGGAAATTTCACTTGCCGTCAGGTCAACCGGCTGTACCGCCTCAAGAGCACGGACATTCTCTCCGTAATCCTCGGGGTAGAGCTCCGCACTCCGCTTTGCCCAACGGAGCTTTTCACGGACATTGCCGGAGAGATATTCATCGGCAGGGAGATACTTCGGCTTGCCGTCCTCTTCGCTTATGTGCATGGGGTTGAGGAAAATAACACCCTTCAAATCCTCGAACAGCTCCTGCTCGGTTTTGCCGGTGAGCTGCGACATATACGGCATATCGATTCTTGCTTTTTCTGCAAGGGACAGCGCATAGGCCTCGGAAGCCGTGTCAACCGACTGCACCGTTACCTTCTGCTTGATGGTTCGTTTGGAGAACATATCTGCCTTGCGGAGGAAGTTGCCCTCATCATCCAACACCTCCAGCGAGGCAAGCAGGCAGTAGGAGCTGTCGGAATTGAAAGCCGAATTGTTGGCTCTTGCGCTGATAAGCCCATATTTTTTGCTGAAATCATCATAGAGGCGATTGAGTTTTTCCTGCTCTGCCTTGATATCGGCATCGGGATAGTCCTCCGTCTGGTACTCAATCAGCGTCCGGACACAATCACGGATGGCAATCATGCCTTTGATGCGGCTTTCGGCAGTCGCGGAAACATCCACGGGATTCATGCGGCTGTTTTCACGGTAATAGATTTTACCGTCCACCACCGTGAAGCTGAAATTGCGCACATCAGGGTCAGCGGGAATAGAAAGGTCCTCATTCTCCGCTTCAAGATCGTCGATTTCAAATTCGGTAATCTCGGCATGAATGTTCTGGATGGCATCCCGCAAGAGGTCCCCAAGCTCTGCATTTTCATAAGCAATACAGGCGGACTCCATGCCGTGAGGCCCGCTGACCATCTGCATGTCGCCCAACACCATTTCAGGGTTGTTCACAAAATAGGCGTTCATCCGGATGCCATTGGCGTCGGTGGCCAGATGCACCCAATCGGGCTCAATATCCACCAATCGGTCACGCTTTTGGAGGAAGATAATGTCCGATGTGACCTCTGTGCCGGCAGCGGCCTTGAAGGTATCATTCGGCAGCCGGATAGCGCCGAGGAGGTCCGCTCTCTGCGCGATATACTTTCGAACATTGGGATTTTCCTTATCCAGCGTACCCTTTGAGGTAATGAAGGCGATCACGCCGCCGGGTCTCACCTTATCCAAAGTGCGGGCAAAGAAATAGTCGTGAATGAGAAAGTTGTGCTTATCGTAGCGCTTGTCGGGCACCTTGAACTGCCCGAAGGGGACATTGCCGATTGCAGCGTCAAAGAAGCTGTCGGGAAGGTTTGTATTCTCGAAGCCCTGCACTGCGATGCTGTTTTTCTGATAAAGCTGCTGCGCAATTCGCCCGGAAATACTGTCAAGCTCCACGCCGTAGAATTTCGCGTCATTCATGCTTTCGGGAACAAGCCCCATAAAGTTGCCGATGCCGCAGGAGGGCTCCAGCACATTGCCGGTCTGAAAGTGCATGTTCTCCAGAGCACTGTACACCGCCTTGATCACCACGGGCGGCGTATAGAAGGCCGTCAGCGTGGATTCCCTTGCCGACGCATATTCCTCATCGGAAAGCACATTCTTCAGCTCGGTATAATGGGGATTGTCCTCCTTGAAGAACTCGGATAGACCGCCCCAGCCCACATAGTCGGCAAGCACACGCTGCTCCGTGGGTGTTGCCAATCGGTTTTCCGTATCCAGCTTATTCAGGAGCTGAATGGCACGGATATTGTGATAGAACCGTTCCAGCGGTGTGCCCACGCCGATGTCGTCGTTCTCAATTCGGAAGTTGGTTCGGTACTCGGTGTTGATCTCCGGGTGCAGCACATGAGGCACGACCCTGGAAGGCTTTTTCACTTGTAGAGGCGGGGCGAGCGCTTCTTCCTGGTCATCCAGCAAGGCCTCCGCATTGGGGTAGGTCACGACCTCGCCGTCTTTGACGGTGCTGATGGGCAGAGCATCCAGCTTCTCATCCGGTAGGCTCTCAATTTCGGAATCGTCTTTTGCCAAATCTTCCGTTTCTCTGAATACCCGTATGCCGTCCGCACCAAACTCCGCCTCATATCGGTCAGTCTCTCGCGCTGCTTCCCGGTCTGCCTCTAAAGATAGAATATCCTCGTGAATCTTCAGGAGGTTTTCCGGCGTGAACTCGATATAATCGCAGTCCATCTCATAGTCATTTTCAGCTTCCATGAAGAACGGAGTATTGATGTCCGCAAGGAACTGATCCGACATTTCTTCAAGGTCATTTCGGAAGTCGGCGGCGTTTTCCGGATGGCTGGCAATGTCATACTGCTCGACAAGCTCTTCAAAAACAGAGAAATCAAGATCACCGGAAACATACTGTCCGCCTACATCTGCATCGGGATTGAAGTAAATCCAATGGACCTTGTTGCTGCCGGTGTCAAGGGATATACTCGCCTTCGTATTGTCTGCGACAGGGGGTTCTTCCACGACTTGCAGCAGCTCGTCATTCAGCGGATTTTCTTTGAGCCGGTTATCGAACTCCTCACGAGACAGCTCTTTGTTAAACAGCGGGAACTGTGTATCAAAGAGGACGACCTTCTTCTCGTCAAAAGACAGTAGCTCGTATTCCTGTGTGCCGATATAGACCGTATCACCGAGATGATAGCGGTATTCCTTCCGGGGTTCCGGTGGAGGGTTCAGCTCATCAAAGGTCGGCTCAAGGGACTTCGCCACATCGCTGTTCAACGCTTCCAGCATGGCTTCGCACCGTGCGGTCAAGTGGGTGTTGTCCGCAATGATCGTATTCATTGCTTCGCGCATCATGGGAAGGATGAAGTCACCCTCCGCTGTACGGGCGTGCATTTTCTTATCGCCCACGCTGAACGCACTCCAGCAGCTTGAGAGATAGTACAGATTCAATGCTTTGCTTTCCTCACCAAGCTGCGTCACGAAGTCATTGTAATCATAGACAATCGACCGGAACTCATCAGAGATTTCACCTCGTTTCCTCCGAGCTTCTGCCTGCTCCCGGTAGGCGGGATAGTCGTCCTTCTCCGCTTGGCTCAGGTAGCGGTCGGCTCGGATCAGCTCCCCGATCCGCTTCTCGACCTTATTCCACCGCAAAAGCAGTTCTGCATCGGGCCGAGAGATTCTGCCTCTGCTGATTTTGATTCCCTTGGCGTCGTGGCTTTCATCGAGATTTCTGCCGGAAATTGCAGGATACGCGCCGCCGATGCCATATTCGTTTTTCAAAAAGGCGATATTGTTCTCAGAAGAATCCTGTTTGAGAAACTGCTCATAGATGCGGAATTTGCCCTGATGGATGCCACTGCCCCGTGTCAGAATGGCGTCGATGTCCTCCTGAGAAATAGAAAAAGCGGAGGATTTTTCTTCCTCCGCTTCTGCGATAATTTCCTGCTGCTGTTCAACTGTGGGGAGCGTTACGCGTAGATCAGGTCGTTCAGAATCACTCCCTCCGCCGAGTGGCGAATGGAGTTCATCATCTGCACCCACCGCATCTGATCCTCTGCCTTCAGCTGCTCCGTCACCCCGTTCAGTGCCTTCATCTGCTCGGTCAGGTCGTCCAGCATCTTCTGTGCCTGCCGGTCCACCTCCTCCAGATGACTGTTCAGTGTTCCGTTCAGCAGCATCCCGGTGTAAATCCCATCCCGGTGTTCGCGGAGGAATGTCCGCCGCAGCATTCCATACTTCCCAAGCTTCGGGCTCTCCGGCACGGTCAGATCGGGAATCAGGTAATCCCCCTGCATCGTATAGGTCAGTTCCATATTCGTTGCTCCTTTCCTTGTTTTCTGTTCGGTTCTTATGATACGCAGAAAAACCGGTCTGCGCAAATGTGCGAATCTTCCGCTCTTCCTCTTTCTCCATTTCCTTGACGGTTTCGCTCATTTCCCGGATGACCATCTCAGAAATATCGCTGACTGCGGCGCCGAGCACGGAGATAACCTCCACGGTGTTGAAGTCAAAGAGGTGGCTGAAATCCTCCCGGTCAAAATACTGCCTCGGCTCATACCCCGCACGGGAGAGCGCCATAAAAGCGACGCTACTTTTCAGCGTGGTTTTCAGCCACGCTTCAAGGCTTGTGTCGTCCAGCTCCTCCAGAAAGCTGCCAGCTTTGACAGCGTTCAGTTCCATGAGATAATCTGAAAGATTATCCTCCACGGCATAACCGGAAATATCCATGAGAAGGTGCGGGAAATCTCGCGGCTCCTCCGCATCGCCGAAGCTGGCCTGAAGGCTTTCCGATACCGCATATTCGTACTCCGGCTTCATCTGCCAAAGGGCGATGTTCCTTCCGGCACGGCTGTTGGTGTCGGAGATATCAAAGACATGTCTCAGCTTGTAGGGAACATCTCTGTCGATCAGCAGCGCGATGCCTTTCGTGCCCTTGTTTACCCATCTGCCGAGTTTATTCCATGTGTCGATTTCCGCACACGCCGTTGCATCCGGCTTCTGCGCATGGATGAGCAGCTGCTCCTTAAAGCTGTACTTGTAGTTGTTTGCCGCCGTAATCAGAAAATCGGTATATCGGTCGGCATTGGAGGCGATATCCCTGGCAGTCTGGGATGCCATCTCCAAAATGATTCTGTATTTGCTCGGCATGGGAACTCCCTCCTTATCTTACTTTGATAGTGACTTCAACGGTCTGCGCATTCTCTCCGAGGATCGACGCAAATAAAAGCCCGGTTCTGGCGTTGGACACCTTCGTCACAAGCTCATTCAGCCGGCAGACGGTGGTATTGATCTCTTTCTGGTTATCTGCGTAATAGTAGCCCGTTTCATCGCTGCAAATAGGAAAGCCATCCTGTCGCAAGGCGCTGATCTTGCGGCGAATATTTCGTCCGTCAAGCAGAAACAGCTTTTCAAGCTCCTTGCTGTGGATGGCATTTTCTTTGCCGACATGATTTTTACGGAGATACTCGCAGATGGCTTTCTTCTTATCCATAGCTTCTCCTTATCTCGCAGGTTCGTGGTCTTTTTGCTTATGAACCGCCGGTGGATTCTTCTCCATGTACTCCTTCACGGTAGTAAGCGTGCCCTCATAGTTCCAATCGTTTTCAGGATCAATGTCGCGGTAGGCGTTTCTCCCATCCGGTCGGGGCTCCAAGCGAATGGGCCTATTGGAAATCAACGTTCCCCAATGATTCACCATGATCCAGTTGGCAATCTGAACCGGCTCGCCCTGTTGGTCATCATCGTGGCGAACCTCGTACATGTACATGCCCTGTGGAACGGTATCGCGGTCTACCCGCAGGCAGGTAAAAAGCATGGGATGCCCCAGAACCGTCACATCCTCAAACTTCTCTGTCATGGCATTTACCCTCATCGTGCTTCACCCCTTTCCTTCGGCTTTCTGGGGGAACTGTCCTCTATGAAAAGTCCTTTTGGCAGTGTATCCAGGTCGTTCAGAAACGCACGAGAAATCGTCTTGCCGTTCCGGTCTCGGTAGAGAACGACGCACAGCGGCTCTCCGTGATAGAGCGACTCCTTCAGGTCTTCCAGGAAGCGCTGCTCGTCGCTGTACTCAACGCTGCTGCAAACTTTTCCGTTGAAAGCCAAATAGTCCAGCCTGGCAATATAACTTTCGCTCGGCAGTGCTTGGTTCATCGTGCCTCACCTCGTTCTCTCTGTCGGGTAGGAAAGCTCCAGCCGTACACTTTTCCGATCTCATCGCCAAGCCTGCGGGTGACACGGACAATGTCTGCCCTGGTGGCTGTGCCGTTGTAGATTTTTTCCTTGAGCCGGTCTTTCTGCGCCTGGGAAACATTGTCCTTATATACCCGATAGAGATAATGGTTTGTGCCGTCATGGTGGGTGTCATCGCACCGGAAGTCTCCGTTTCGGTCCACATACCATGTGGTGTAGTCGTAATCAGAGTACAGGCAGTCCCGGATATTGCCGCTTGGGATTTCCTTATATCCCGTGCGCCTGCCATTCCAAAGTCCCAGATCGGCAACAACCAGAATGGGCTGGGAAAGTTGAATGTCCAGATTGAGTCGTTCGTCCTCAAGGTAGTGCCCGTTTTCCTCATACATCATGGCGACGCGGTCGTCCTCGGAAAGCGTCGGATATTCTTCCTCCATCCAATCTTTCCACTCCTCATAGTCAAGGTCGGCATTAGACCAGATACGATAATCGTCCTTACTCATCGTGCATCACCTCTGTCCTTCGGCATCACGGGCTTTCCGTCTGCGTCATAATTTCTCGGGTCTGCGGCGGGCACCTGAAAGCCGAACATAGAGCCGGCCTTCATGGCTTCTTCCTGCGCCTTGCTGACACCGAGCTTTGTGTTGTACTCGTTCACGATGCTCCGGGCTTCGTCCTTGTCGGTGACGGGAATGTCCGTCTTGAAGTAGCCCTTTTCGCCGCGCTTGATTATAATGATTTCGTCGCTGCCGGAAAGAACGCTGTAGCACCGCTCGGGCAGGTTGTCCCGAACCGGCTCGCAGGTATGGCCACCGTATTCCATGCGCTCGGCAAACTCGCAGATGTGATAGAGGTTGCTCCCGATCTCCACATGGTAATCGTCGATATACCGGCAGGTGCGGATCTGGTCTTCATTCCACGAATAGTGGATTTTCACCTTGCCGCCATCCGGAATGCGAAACAGCTCCTTGTAATGGCTGTCAATAAAACGGATTCCTTTCTCTGCGTCCTTCAGGTGCTGATCGAGCCAATCCCGGCGATAGCAATAGCAGTACAGGTTGTATTCACCCCTGTCCGGGTTCAGGCGCAGAAGATAGGCATATTTTTCGGTATCCACACGAACGCCATAGTAGCCCGGTTCCTCCTGCATACGGCTTTGGGGTGTGCAATAGCAGTACTTGGCAAGCGCCCTGCGGTTATGAAGAATGTCGCCTTCCTCACGCAGAGAGTTGATTACATCATCAAGCTCTGCCTTGAACTCATCGGTTTTCAGCTCCTCCCGGAAATCAAACCAGCTGCTGAAAAAGCCGTTGCCGTCTGTATCCATGTCTGCCCGGAGGTGGCCGATCAGTCCGGTTTGCATGGAAATCTGCGTGCTCTGGCGAAAGGTATATTTGTCCTCCGCCTCGATCATTGCTCTTTTTTCATACTCGATCATCTTGCGTCACCTCTTTCTTTAGTCGGTTTCTTTTCCTGCGCGTGCATCTCTTTCGCTTTCTCCAAGCCCTTCTGCGCCCATTCGGGAAGCTTCTTTTCATCCATGACGCCGAGAAAATCCGTGCGGTAAAAGGAGGTCTTTCTCCCGTCGTACAGAGAAATGCAGTAGCAGGTACGCCCTCGCGCATTTGCCTGCGCACCGAAGCCACCGGTACACAGCATAAGTTGGTGATTGGCGTGGCGGAACTCAGGCCGGAGAATGCTGCCCTTGATGACAACCACCTTGTTCTCAATGGAATCTTTGTAGGAAACCGGCGCGCAGCTTTCTGCCATGAGTTCCTCATTTATGCCGACCTCCTGACAGGCTCTCTCGTTTTCCTGAATAATCTCCTCGGCTGCATCCGCTACGCGCTGGCCGAACACCTTTGCAATCTCTGCAAAATCGTCGCTGACCAGCACTCCGGAATAGCGCTCGAAAATGGCGTTGGTCTCTACAAAGCAGCACATATACCGTTCATCCTTGTCGGCGTTGGGATTCTCGCCCAGAGCAATATCCTTGTGCCCGATATACATGGAATACTTTACGGAGTAATCTCCGATTTTTCTTGTCTCTTCCATAGCGTCTCCTTTTATAAGCGGGGCGGCATCTGTAAAAAGATGCCGCCCCTTGCCGTTTTACTTTCTGTTCTTCAGGCGAAGAACGATCAGCCCTGCGATAATAAACACCACAAGACCGATGCCGATAATGACCTTAGCGTTCATGCTTGCCTACCTCCTTCTTTTTGCGGAAGGTAAAGAAGGCCGCTGCACCTGCGCCGATTGCAGAGATACCGGCAAGTGCCGCCCAAAGAGGCATATTGGTGGTATCTCCGGTTTTGGGAATATCCGTAACAGGCTTGAGCTTGTTATGGAACTTGGCAACGACCGTCTTTCCCTCGTGAACGGTTACGGTGACATTTGCGGGAAGCTCATACTTTTCGTTGGCTTTGTTGAACACCTCGGAGATCACATAATCGCCGATGCGCAGGCCATCAATGTGGATCTGCCCCTTTTCGTCGGTCACAAAGTCCTTGCTGAAGGCATTGCCGGTGATATCCGTGCCCTCCACACGGAAGGTAAAGCCCTTCAGCACGCCGTCATCCGAAGTCTTTTCAATGCGAATGCCTCCGGTCTGTGCCTGGTTGACAAAGCCCTTTCCGGCCTCATTTTCCACGACGACGGTTTTACCATCTTCCTTAATGGAGAAACTGTAGGTCTTCTCATCAAGGAAGAAGCCCTTGGGGGCCTCAGTTTCCTTCAGCGTGTAATCGCCGTAGGGCAGATTGTCCAGCTTGTAGACGCCGTCGGACAGCTCCTCCATCTGGCCCACGAGCTTTCCGTCACGGTACACCTCAAAGACTGCGCCGTTCAGATGGTGGTCGGGATAGTTTTTATCCACCTTGGTCAGCTGAACGCTGCCGCGAATGAGCTTGTTGGTGATCTCGATCTCGATCACAGCGCCGTTCTGATCCACCTTCACGGTATAAGGCGTCTCATCCATCACATAGCCCTCCGGCGCGGCGATTTCACGGACCACATACTCGCCATAGGGGATACCTGTAAAGGAGAAGCTGCCGTCCTCTGCGGAAACAGTGGTCATAATAGGCTCTGTGCCGTCTGTGAGGAACAGGCCGATGGTAGCCCCGGCCAGCGCCTTGCCGTCCTCATCCTTCTTCATGCCATGGATCTCTCCGTAGATCATCTCGTTGGTAATGCTCTTTCCGTCATTGACGGCAAGCTCCACAACGGGGATTTCCTGACCGGCATAGGCGAAGGTCACAGGGTACTTCTCATCAGAGAGCATATAGTGGCTGTCGGTGCTGATTTCCTTGACATAGTAGCTGCCGAAGGGAACATCGCTCTTGAGCACGGCTTTCCCGTTTTCGTCAAGGGACAGAATCTCAATCAGTCCGTCTGCCGGAATGACAGAGCCGTCTGCTGCGGTAAGCTCCTCGGCGGCATAGAAGCCGAAGGTCACGGCGGAAAGCTCGTTATTCATGCCGATGCCGAACTGCTTATTCTGCTCCAACACCTTGGAAAGAGAAATCCGCGCCTTCTGTCTGTCATTGCAGAAGCTGGCAGCCGTTTCGGTGATCTCAATTTCCTGGCCGGCGTAGACAAGTTCTGCAGTATGGGCGTCCTTGTTTACGACCATGCCATCGGGGGCTTTCATCTCGGTGATTTCGTATTTTCCCAGATACAGCGGCTTGCTTTCCGCCGTGCCGTCTGCGCCGGTAGTCACCGTATCTACCACCTCGCCGGCGCTGCAGCGCAGCGTACCGTCCGGGGTGTAGATGTCCGCCGCGGCCTTGATCTCATAGGTTGCTCCCGCAAGGCCCTGCACCGCATAGACCGGCTGATAGACCCCGTCCGTCGCTGTAACAGAGGCAAACACCTCGCCGGTTTTGGAAATCTTGATGATTCCCTTCTGCGCGTAATTGCCCAGCTTCACTGCAACGACCGTCACGCCGCTTTCCTCGGTGGAATTATCTTCGGTCACATCAAACTTGACCGCCTCATGACTGAGGATGTAGCCGTAAGGGGCAGAGACCTCCTTGAGGGAGTAGCCCTTGCCGAACTCCAGCTTCTCCGGCGTGATGAGCATGCCGGCGTCATTGGTGTAGAAGATGTCGATGGTGGTAACCTCCGGATAGGTAAAGGTCATTTCCACCTTGGAGCCATCCGGACGAAAGATCTGGAAGCCCGCACCCGCATAGGGAATGGTATTGCCAGTTTCTGCGTCCACCTTGATGACCTTAATGAAGGACTCGAAGTTGGCGTTGTTGATGAGGTAGCGGTAGGTCTCACCGTCCTTGGCAATAAACACATCAAAGTCGCTCATCAGCTCACGGCCCTCCCAGCCGGAGACCTGATGCACGGTATACACGCCGTAGGGCAGGTCCTTGCTTTGGGCAAAGCCGTTTTCATCGCAGGTCAGGTAGTCCCGCTCCGTATCCTTTGCCGCCTCATAGCTGCCGGCAGATTTCAGATAAACGGCGAATACTGCACCCTCCTCGGGAGTTTCGATCTGCGTATCGCCGTTATCCGAGTGCTTGATGATGGCGATATTGCCCTTCTGCACCTGCTCGCTCACAGCCACGGCAGGCGCAGCGTTCAGCTCAACGGTGTAATTGGCCGCCTCTGCACCGACAGGATAAACGGTGCTGTCCAGCAGATAGCCCTCGGAGGGGCTGATCTCACGAATCGTCCAGTCGTCGCCGCAGACATAATAGCCGGTGGTGAACTGGCCGTTCTCGTCGGTGTAGTAGGTATCCACAAGCTGATCGCCCTTATAGATGCCGTAGGCGGCACCGGCAAGCGAAGCGTCGCCCTGCGCCGTTCCGACCTCACAGTCACTCTTAGTGACGGTGACATTGAATTTCTTGAGGATGTTGGAAAAGCTCTTATTGGTTACACTGTTCCATTCCACTGCGGCGCTCTGGCTGTTGGGAACCACATAGCGAATGGCGGTGTCCATCTCCTCCAGTGTGTAGCCGGTGCCGATGAGCACATCCCGGAAAGTCGCCACACCGTTTTCCTCGGTGACGGCGTATTCATCTACAGGCAGACCGCTGAGGGAGGTTCCAAAAAGGTGGAACTTCACGCCCTGATTCAGTCCGTCCTCGGAGGTTTTGGTCACGGTAAGCTCGCCGCGGCGGAGCACATTGTTGAAGGAAACCGTCGCCGTCTGTCCGGCAAGCACGGTAACACGGTGGCTTTCCTGGGGTACATACTTGTCGTAGCTCTGTTCAGTGACGGTATAGACACCGGGCATCAGATTGTCGATGCGAATTTCACCGTTCCGGTCGGTGGTAACGGTCTGATTGACGCCCTCGCCGGTGATGGTGAAGGTAATGCCGTCCACCTTGCCGTCCTCGCTGGTCTTGATGATTTTAGCGCCGCCATAGCTGACCTTCAGCTTGAGAAACGCTCTTACAGGGTCGCTGACGGAGGCCGTATAGGTGATGGTATCCTGAACGCCGCCGTTGGGGCCGTACTTATAGTCCGTCCAAACAAGAACGCCGCAGCGGGAAGCGCTTCGACTTGCGGAGATCGTCACATTGCCGCTGGGAGCCGTATCGGTGGTGATAGTGAGTGTGTTGCCCGACACGCTGAAATGAAAGCCCGTCTCACTGGCAGAGAAGGTAAACTGTGACAGCACGTGGTTGGTATCCGTGAGCTCGGCAATGTACTGACTGCCGTCCCACGCAAGCTCAATGGTCTTTGCGCCGCCGCTGCTTCTGCTCATAAAGCTCGGGCAAACGGCGTGGCTCTGCACGCTGGACTCGATGCTGTCGTAATAGTCCATGATTCGGCTATACAGCGGATGATTGGGGGAAACCAGCGACAGGATCTCGTCATAGCCGCCGGTGCTCACATGGTCAAAGTCCGCATCGCGCTCGCCCACAACCGTTTCCCAAACGAGCAGCTGGGTAGCGAAGGCGTGGGCCAGCTTATCCGCATCGGAATCGTTCTGCGATCTCCACGAGGTGGAAAGGTTGCCCTGATAGCCATACTGCATGATACGGCCCAGCAGCAGCTTAATATCGTCCGGCTCGATGGTGTTGTTGTACTGGCTGGGATAGTTATCCCAGAAATCCTCACCGAAGCCGTGATAGGTATCGCCGACATTTCGGGAAAGGCCAGGCTCGATGCAGTAGCACACCTTCCCGTCAAAGGAATCCATGCAGTGCAGGGTAGTATAGTTGCTGGAGCCTGTTGCCCAGCCGTTCATATAGCTTTTCGCGGAGTGTCCCCATGCGTCCTCGGAGTAAATCTGAGCAGCGTCCCCGTCACGGGGGAAAGAAATCATATAGGACTCCGCTGTTTCGCTTGCGGCGAAGGCTGTGGTCGTGCCAAAGCCTGCAAGCATGGTGAATGCCATAAGGACTGCAAGCAGCCCCGACATTCCTCTTTTGAAAATCTTCTTCATTCGTTCTGTCCTCCTTCAAGGCATGAAAAAAGCACCGTGTTTCCACGATGCTCATTTCGGTGTATTGATTTGTTGATGCTTATGCGTACCCGATATAGATCAGGTAGCTGCTTGTGCCGACGCATTCGTACCAGATCCAGACAGCAGTTATCTCCCCATCCTTCGCATATCTGTTCAGGCGTGAGCTAATGTCTCGCTCCAGGTAGATGCAGATCGGCTTCGCGGTGATCGGATTGTCCCAGCAATCGGTTGCTGAGCTATCCAAGGTCAGCCCCAAGCTCACCGCCGTGCTTTTTGCGTAGGAAATCCAGCAGTCGATATCAAATGTGGGCTCGGGCTCCGAAGTCGGTTCCGGCTCGGTTATCGCAGGAATGGATGGTTCCTCTGTGGGGTTCTCTGTTTCCACCGGCTCCTCCGGAAGCACGGGCGGCTGCTTGGTTTCCTCCGATGCCGGTGCATTCGATTCAGTGGGTCCGCTTGCCGGCTCAGAAGAAACAGCAGAGCCGCTTTCGTGCTTGTCCTCATTTGATATGCAAACTGCTGGATCGGCGGCTTCTGTCGGTGCTTTGGCGGGAGCGCTTGAATCTGTGGTTACCGGCTCAAAGGAAGCAGGCGTTTCTTCCTGTGGCGTTGGAGCTTTCGGTGTGTTTCCTGCCGTTTGCCCTTGCAGAGGCTCTGCGGCGCATCCGGAAAGCAATGCGGCAAGCAAAAGTACGCACAATATAAGAAGCTTTTTCATGGGATGACCTCCAATGACTGTTTTTCTCATATTGTACGAATGCACCTGGTCTTCTTCAATTGTGTCGCTTCTCTATTTTCTCTTTGAGCTGGTATTGCCGGTAAATGAGGGGGAGAGTGTGAGAGGGGGAACGGCGCTGACGCAGCGTCAAAAGGGTAGACTGCTCCCTTGGCGAAGAACCTATCTTGCGTCATTCCGACTTTTCTGCCTTTCCTGATACCGGTGATAATATTCCAGCGCTTTCAGAATATACTCACCGGTTTTTTCGTAGGGAACGCTGGCAGGGATAAACCTTCTGGCCTCGGCGTACTTGATGTTGATTTTCTCCCTCTGGTTCGGCTTTTCCTCGCTCATGATCGACTCGATGACCTCGTTATTCAGCTTTCCGTCCTGGGAGAACCGCTTCAGCTTAATGGCCTGGGCAAGGGACGGCGTGGCATCTGCGTAGGCGATTTGCTCCAGCAGGGCGCGCTGTTCCTCTTTTTGCAGGTACGAAAGCTCCACCGCCGGTCTGAACGCAATGCGCCCCTCGTCAACCAAATCCAGAAGTTCCGGAATGAGCTCGGTAAGGCGAATATAGCGGAAGATAGTATTTTTGCTTTCTCCCACTTCCGCAGCCATTTCGTCTGAGGATTTTGTTCCAAAAGAATTGTTCCCCAATGGGGAATAATTATCTTGAGCTGGTCTGCCTGCTTGTCTCTTCATGGCCTCCAAGCGCATCTTGTAGGAAAAAGCCTTTTCACTCGGCAGGATCACAGAACGCTGCAGGTTCGATTCCACCATTAGAATGATGGCCTCGTCGCGGGTCATCTCCCGCACCTCAGCCTTCACGGTGTCAAAGCCGGCAAGCTCACAGGCCTTCTTTCTGCGATGCCCCGACACAATCTCGTACCGCCCGTCCTCCTTCGGTCGGAGGGTGACAGGGGTGATGATCCCACGCTCCTTGATGCTCTGGACTAGCTGATCCATGTCCTCGTCCAGCTTCACCTTGAAGGGGTGGTCGGGAAAATCGTCGATCTCCGAGAGGGGAATATCATAAATGCGCGGGAGCTTGTTTTCCTTTCGCTCCGCGTCATTCATGAAAAGCTCATCGTACCCGGTCAGGCCCAGATCGATTTTTTGCACGCTCTTCAAGCTCTGTCACCTCCTTCGTCAGATCCTCATACGCTGCTGCGACCTTGCCGTTCCTGTCGTGAGAGAAGATGCTCTCTCCGGAAAGACTGCACTCCGCAGCTCTTACCGAAAAGGGAATCTCGGAACGAAACACGCGGATGTTCTCTCCCACGGTAGAACGAAGCGAGGAAATAATCGCCTTGGCGTTGTTGGTGCGGTTATCCACCATCGTCAGCAAAATGCCGTCAATCTTTAATCTCGGGTTGATCTGCCGCTTGATCTTTGAAATGGAGCGCAGAAGCAGGTTAAGACCTTTGGTTGACAGGAAGTTCGGCTGAGACGGGATAATCACACTGTCTGCCGCAACCAGCGCATTGACCGTCATCATACCCAGCGAGGGCATACAGTCAATCAGAATGTAGTCGTAGCTCTTTCTCATGCCGTCAATGGCGTTCTTCAGAACATACTCGCGGCTCATGACATTGAACAGGCCCGTTTCCATACCGGAGAGCTCAATGTTGGAGGGGAGCAAATTCACACCCTCCTGGTGCCGGATAATTGCACCCTCTGCAAGCGGCTCATCATCAATGACCGACTGCATAAGTGAAGACAGCGATACATCCAGCTCGTCTGGGTTCTTTATGCCGAGGCTCACCGTTAAGCTGCCCTGCGGATCAGCATCTACCAGCAGGACCCGTTTCCCGGAGCTTGCAAGTCCCACGCCGAGATTGACTGCGGTCGTTGTTTTGCCGACGCCGCCCTTCTGATTCGTGATGGCGATCACCTTACAGTTTTCCATGGGGTTTTCCTCCTTTCTCTGAATTTGAATCATTTCTGATCCACGAAAGCCTCAAAGCATCCTTTGGGGCTTTCGTCGCTGCATTTCATTTTTCCTCGAACCCTAAATGCAGAAAAGGAAGTCATCAGACGCCCGATAGCGAATCGGGTCCATGGGAATCTCACCCCCGCCGGGTACTCCGCCGGTTCCGTAGAAAAGTATCATTATACCCTAAGCCTGTCGTGGCCGTATCCGTAGCTGCCAGATATTTCAGAATGGTTTCGGGGTCGCTCTCCACCTTTTGTCCCGCTGATACCGTTAGCGGCAGGTGGGTCTTGGCGTACCTTCATTTGGCTGTTGGCTCAAGGAATGTATCTGATGAATGTATATGAAATTTTCAAGGTTCCCGGAAGGCTTTTCGCCTTCTCACTTTCTCTTTGCCGAATTTTTTTGCGAGATTCCCACACTTTTTCAAAAAATTTTTTGTGCCGGTTCCAGAAAACAAAAAAGCGCCCACTGCACCTGTTTAGTAGGCGTAGTGAGCGCAAAAAATAAGACCCGGTGATTTCTCACCGAGTCTCATATCTGAATATATAGTTTTCAAAAAAACAGCCCCGCAGAATCACTTCTGCGAGGCTGAAATTCAATCGCACATTTTTCTCGGCATCCGTGGTGCACCCTTGGTGTAAATTGGTGTACGGATTGGTGTACGAGAGGCTTTTTTAACCCGATCAGGGGGGCAATCAATAGAGCTTTGCGCCGGCGGGGATGTGGGGATCAACCATCAGCAAATGGAGCTTTTCCTCGCCGTTTTCGTGATGCACAGCGGAGATCAGCATACCGCAAGAGTCAATGCCCATCATCGCTCTCGGAGGCAGATTGGTGATTGCAATGCAGGTCTTACCAACCAGTTCTTCCGGCTCATAATATTCGTGAATACCACTCAAAATGACCCTATCTGTGCCGGTTCCGTCGTCCAAAACGAACTTTAAGAGCTTTTTGGACTTCTTCACGGCTTCGCATTCCTTAACCTTCACGGCACGGAAATCGCTCTTGGAGAAGGTGTCAAAATCCACCTGATCCTGGAACAGCGGCTCGATCTGAACATTGGAAAAATCGATCGGCTCGTCCTTAATCTCGATCTCGACCGTACCCTTAGCTCCGCCGATGATACCGACTTCCTCAGGCTTTTTCTCCGACTTGGGAGTGTCCAAAGGTTTCATTGTCGGGAACAGGATCACATCGCGGATGGAGCTTGCGCCGCACAGCAGCATGGCGCAGCGGTCAATGCCGAAGCCCAGGCCGCCGGTGGGCGGCATGCCGTATTCGAGCGCCATGACGAAGTCCTCATCCATCATGTTGGCCTCTTCGTCGCCGTGGGCGCGCTTTTCGGCCTGCGCCTTGAAACGCTGGTACTGGTCGATGGGGTCGTTGAGCTCGGAGAAGGCGTTGCCCATCTCGCAGCCGCAGATGAACATCTCATAGCGCTCGGTGAGCGCGGGCTGCTCGGGGCTGCGCTTGGCCAGCGGGCTGACCTCCACAGGGTACATGGTGATGAACGTCGGCTGGATGAGTGTAGACTCGACCTTCTGGTCGAACGTCTCATAGAGCGCGTTGCCCCACGTGTGGGCGACGTTTTCCATGTCCACGCCCACGCTCTTGGCAAGGGCGACCGCCGCGTCCGCGTCGCCGAGGATGGCCATGAAGTCGGCCCCCGTGACGTCCTTGACGGCGTCGGCCATAGTCACGCGGCGCCAGCTCGGCGTGAGGTCCACATCGTGGCCCAGCCACTGGAGCTGATACGTGCCGAGAATCTCCTTGGCCGCGCCGGAGAGGATGCCCTCGAGAACGTCCATCATGCCGTCGAGGTTGGTGTAGGCCTGATAGAGCTCACAGGTCGTGAACTCCGGGTTGTGCTTGGTGTCCATGCCCTCGTTGCGGAAGATGCGACCGACCTCATACACGCGCTCAATGCCGCCGACAATCAGGCGCTTGAGGTGCAGCTCGGTCGCGATGCGCATGTACATATCAATGTCGAGCGTGTTGTGGTGCGTAATGAACGGACGCGCCGTCGCGCCGCCGGCGATGGGGCTGAGCACGGGGGTCTCGACCTCCATGAAGCCCAGGCCGTCCAGATAGCGGCGCAGGTAGGCCACGAACCGGCTGCGGATCTGGAAATTGCGCTTGCTCTCGGGGTTCATGATCAGATCCACGTAGCGCTGGCGGTAGCGCAGCTCCATATTCGTCATGCCGTGGAATTTCTCCGGCAGCGGGCGCAGGGACTTGCTGAGCAGCGTGACCTGCTGCACATGGATGGAGATCTCCCCCGTCTTGGTCTTGAACGCATAGCCGCTCACACCGATGATGTCGCCGATGTCATACTTGCGGAAATCGGCAAACTCCTGCTCGGTGACGGCGTCCTTGCGGACGTAGAGCTGGATCTGGCCGCGGTCATCCTGAATGTCGCAGAAAATGGCCTTGCCCATGCCACGCTTGGACATGATGCGGCCGGCAGCCTGCAGCGTTTTACCGTCGTAGGCCTCGAAATTGTTCTTGATGTCGGCCGAATAGGCGCTGCGCGCAAAGCGCGTCTGCGTGAAGGGGTCGCGCCCGGCGTCCTGCAGTGCCTTGAGCTTGTCGCGGCGCACCTGAAGGATCTCGGACAGGGACGGCTCTGCCGCCGCCTGCTGGTTCTTTCTCTCTTCGCTCATAATGGACTCCTCAGTCTTCGTTTTCGACGGCAATGATCTTAAACTGCAGCTCGCCGACCGGGGCTGCGACCGTGACGGTCTCGCCGACTTTGTGCCCCTTGAGCGCAAAGCCGAACGGGCTGTCGTCCGAAATGCAGCCTTCCATGGGGTTGGCCTCCTGCGAGCCGACGATGGTGTACTCCTCTTCCACGTCCTCATCGACATCGAGCACGCGCACGCGGCTGCCGATGGTCACGACATCCGCCGCGACTTCGACCTTTTCCACGACCTCGGCGTTCTCGATCAGGTCCGTGATCTCGGCAATGCGGGAGTAGAGCTTGCCCTGCTCCGTCTTGGCCTCGTCGTACTCGCTGTTTTCCGACAGGTCGCCGAACGAGCGCGCCTCCTTGATGAGCTCCGCGACTTCCTTCTCGCGGGTCGTCTCAAGATAGTGCAGTTCTTCCTTGAGCGTGTCCAGACGCTCCTGACTCATCTTATATCTGCTGTCGATCGCCATAATCCGTCTCCTTATATCATTGAAATTTTCGTGTATACGATTTGATTCAGCGCAGCGCGGCGATGGCCGCCTCGAGCTGCGCATCGACATCGCTGTCCGCGGCCGGGGCCACGACGATGTCCGGCACAAGGCCGCCCTGCTCGGACAGGTCCACGCGGTTGGGCGTGAGATATTTCCGGCTCGAGATGTGCACGGCGCTGCCGTCCGGAAGCGCGATGGTCGTCTGGCTGCGGCCCTTGCCGGTCGTGTTCTGGCCGACGATGGTCGCCCAGTCATACTCCTGCAGCGCAGCCGCGAAAAACTCCGCCGCACTGTAGGTGTTGCCGTTGACAATGACCGCCATCGGCACCTTGACACAGACGCTGTCGCTCTGCGTGACGGTCTCTTTCCCGTTGCCGTCGACGCTCACGAACAGGTCGCCCTGCGGCAGCAGGTGGTCCAGGATCGTGATGAGCTCCGAGAGCAGGCCGCCGGGGTTATCGCGCAGATCGAACACGAGCGACTTTGCGCCAAGGTCGAGCAGCTTATCGACCGCCTGCACGGCACGGCTGCCGCCGCCGGTCTCAAAGTTGCGGATCTGGATATAGCCGACGCCGTTGTCCATGAGCTTATACGTCACGGGGTCGGTATAGATGACCGTGCAGTCGAGCGTGACGGTCTGGCTCTTGCCGGCGGAATCCTGGATGGTGAGCTTGAGCGTCTTGTTGAGCTTGGCGCGAATGGTGCTCTGCACGTCCGAGAGCGTCTTGCCCGTAACATCCTCCCCGTCGATCGCCGTGATGATGTCGCCCTGCTTGAGGCCGGCTTTCGCCGCGGGCGAATCGCTCGTCACCGCCGTGATGCGAAAGCCCTTCGTCTTATCGTCGAGCTGAATCGTCACGCCGATGCCTGCGTACTCATTGTTGGAGTACATCTGGTAGGCCTTGTATTCCTCGGCCGTCATGTAATAGCTCCACTTGTCGCCGATGGCGCTGATGATCGCGCTCGACGAAGCGTCGCTGATGGCCGTGTCGTCCGCGTCGCCGATATAGTCTTTGTCCACGACCTGCTTGACCTGCGCAAACTTCAGCGCGAGCTTATAGTTGCTGCTGCCGCCGAATTTGCCGACGAAGATCAGCGACGTGACCAGTGCCGTGACCAGAATGCAGATCACACAGGCAAAGATACTCGCCTTCCAGCCGCGCATTCTGCCGCTTTTTCTGCGGGCGGGCACTTTTTCCGGTGCCTGTTCCTGTGGCTTGTGTTCGTCCATGCTATCCCTCCGGATCCATTTGCTGCCCGCACCGGGCAGTCCCCAATGCAGCAGATGAGCCGGGCAGCCATTTTCCGGCTGCCCGGCAGTTTCATTCAGTCAAAATATGTCCGATCAGCTCGCATAGTTGAGCGGGTTCTGGCGCACGCCGTTGACCGTGACTTCCCAGTGCAGATGCGGGCCGGTGGAGTTGCCGGTCGAGCCGACATAACCGATCGTCTGGCCCTTGGAGACCTTCTGGCCGACGGACACCGCAATGGAGCTCATGTGGCCGTAGAGCGTGGTGATGCCGTTGCCATGGTTGATGACGACGCAGTTGCCATAGCCGGACACGGAGCCGGCCGTAATGATCGTGCCGCCGTCGGCCGCGACGATGGTCGCGCCGTAGCTTGCGCCGATGTCCACGCCGGAGTGATACTTCTGCGTCTGATAGATCGGGTGGTAGCGCCAGCCGAACTGCGAGGTGATGTAGTGGCAGGACGGGCACGGCCACATCATGGTGCCGGTGGAGCCGTTGGCTTTGCCCGGGTCATAGCCGGGGTTGTTGTTCTTGTTCGCTTCCTCCTGGCGGCGCAGATCCGCGACCTGCTTGTCGATCTGCGACTGGACGTTTTTCTGCTGCTGCTCATACTGGTCGTAGACGCTCTTATAGGCGTTGATATCCGATTCCAGGCTGGCGAGCAGCGCATTGGCCTCCGAGACCTTCTGCTGCAGCGCGACCTGCTTAGTCTCGAGCTCGGACTGCTTATCCTGCATCTCGGTGCGGGCATCCTCGAGCTCCGCCTTGACGGTCTCGACCTTTTCGCGGGCGGCCGTCATGTCGGCCTGCACCTGCTTATTATATGCAATAACCTCGCCGACCATGTCCATGCGGGCAAGGAGGTCGGACAGGCTGGTCGCCTCGAGCAGGATGGCGATGTAGGACATCTGGCCGTATTCCTCGAGGTGGCGCACGCAGCTGCGGAAGCGGACCGTCTGGGCCTCTTCCTCCTGCTTGGCGGCCTCGAGCTCAACGCCCTTGTCCTCGATCTGCTGGTCGTAGGCCGTGATCTGCTCCTTGACGAGCTCGATCTCTTGCTGGGCCAGATCGTTTTCCTGATCGAGCGCGGCCTTCTGATCCACCACGCTGGCTTTCTTGGAGCGCAGGCTGTTGATGGTCTTCTGCTGCTCTTTCTGCTTGGCCTGCAGCTCCTTGCGCTGCTGCGTGAGCCGGTTGATCTCCGACTGAGACGCCGCGCTGGCGTTGGTCGGGATCAGCGCTGTCATGAGCGAGATGACAAAGATCAGCGCGAGCAGCACGCAAATAACGGATCGAACGACTTTGCGGTTCATCTTCATTCGATTTCCTCCTTAGACTTTCAGATAGTTGCGAATGGCCGTGAGGCCGCCGAACACGCCGACGAGCACACCCACGCCGAGGAACACCAGCAGCAGCGGCAGCGACACGGACGCAAACGGGAGCACCGTGATGATGCCGGCCGCCATGGTGGACATGATCTTGCTGACGATCAGGCTGTAGAGCCCCCACTGAAGCAGGAACGCAATCAGGCCGCCGACCAGGCCGAGCACAAGGCCCTCGACCACGAACGGCAGGCGGATGAAGCCATTCGTCGCACCGACCATCTTCATGATGGCGATCTCTTCACGCCGACCGAACGTGGCCAGCTTGATGGTGTTGGTCATGATAAACAGGGACACCGCGATGAGGATCACGATCAAAACGACGGAGACCACGCTCACAATGTTCCGGAACGTGATGAAGTTTTCCGCATAATCCAGGTGCGCCGTGACATCGGCGATGCCGTCCACGTTCTTGAGCGCGGCCTGCGTGTCCTTCATGAGCGACAGGTCGTCGAGCGTCACGACATAGCGGTGACGGAAGACTGAGGCGTCAATGTTGTCAAAGAGGTCGGAGTCATACTCGGCCTCGAACGTCTGCATGGCCTGCTCGCGCGTGACGAACTCGACCGAGGCAACATTCGGCACCGCGGCAACCTTGGGCTCGATGGCCCGGGCCTCGTCCTCCGTGAGCGTCTCATCGACGTAGGCAATGACCTCGTTCTGGTTTTGCAGGCGGTCGATGTTCGCGTCAATGTTGAGCGTCAGCAGCGAGAAGCTGCCCATGATGAGCAGGCACGCGATGATGATCGTGATCGACGCGAAGGACATGAAACCGTGCGTGAAAATGTTTTTCACGCCCTGCGCCATCAGGTAGTTGAATCTATTCAGCTTCATATCCGTAGTACCCGTCCAATCCGTCACTGATGACTTTTCCGGCGTCGATAGAGATGACGCGCTTGGAAAAAGCGTCGACCAGTTCCTTTTCGTGCGTCACCACGAGGACCGTGGTGCCGAGCTCGTTGATCTTCTCCAGCAGCAGCATCAGCTCCAGACTGCGCACCGGGTCGAGGTTGCCGGTCGGCTCGTCCGCGATAATCATGCGCGGATTGTTCACGAGCGCGCGGGCGATGGCCACGCGCTGCTGCTCGCCGCCGGAAAGCTCCGCCGGGAAGCGCTTTTCCCGGTCGGCCAGGCCGACCAGCTCGAGCACCTGCGGCACGCGGCGGCGGATCTCCTTATTGGACGCTCCCACCACGCGCATGGCAAACGCAACGTTTTCATACACCGTCATCTTGTCGATCAGGCGGAAATCCTGAAAAATGACGCCCAGTGTCCGGCGCAGCTTCGGCAGCTTGCGGCGCTTGATGCCCTGCATGTCAAAGCCGTTGACCGTGATCTGTCCGGATGTGGGGCTCAGCTCGCCGGTGATCAGTTTGATGATCGTCGTCTTGCCGGAGCCGGACGGTCCGACCAGAAACACAAACTCGCCCTCATTGATCGTAAACGTGATACCATTGAGCGCCGCAGCTTCCGTGTTTCCGTAGACCATCTTCACATCGTTCATTTGAACCATAAGATGTCCTCCAATATGTTGGGCTTACGCCCGCCCGGGTAAGTGCTCAGAACTTGGCGGTGTTCTGAGCGTCGAGGTATTTCTTTACCATGACCGCGACCTTGAAGAGGATTGCATCCTCAAACTCGCGCAGATCCAGGCCCGTGATCTTCTTGACTTTCTCCAACCGGTATACCAAAGTGTTTCGATGGACGTAGAGCTTACGCGCCGTCTCCGAAACGTTGAGGTTATTCTCAAAAAAGCGATTGATCGTGTCGAGCGTGTCCTCATCGAGCGCCTCGATGGGGTTTTTCTTGAACGCTTCGGACAGGAACATCTCGCACAGCGTCGTCGGCAGCTGATAAATGATGCGGCCGATGCCGAGGTTATCGTAGTGAATGACCGGCTTCTCGTTTTCAAATACCTTGCCGACCTCGATGGCGACCTGCGCCTCCTTATAGCGGTCGGCCAGCTCGCGCAGGTGGTTGGCCGTCGTGCCGATGCCGATGACCGTCTGCACGTGCAGCTCCGTGTGCACGGCGCGCTCGATGCTCTCGGCCAGCGCGCAGATATCCTCCGAGGTCTCGTCCGGCGTCATTTCCTTGATGACGACGATGTCCGACTCACTCACGCTGAGCACAAAATCATGCTGCCGGTCCGGGAACATGTTCTGGATCAGCTCGAGCACGGCGATATCCGTCACGTTCACCTGACGCACCAGCAGCACGGCGCGCGGCACGTCGGTGGTAAAATGCAGCTCCTTGGCGCGCACATACACGTCGCCGGGGAGAATGTTGTCCGAAATGATGTTCTTGACGAAGGCAGCCTTATTGTGCTTTTCCTCGAAGTTCGTGCTGGCCTCCGTCATGCCGACGGCCGCGAGAATGCAGATGCTGCGCGCCGTCTGGTCATTGCCCTCGACGAACACGGCATACTCGAAGCGCGCCGTGCTGGCAGACAGGATCTTATACGTGCGCGTGTCCGTTGCAAACAGCTGCTCCTGCACTTCGCCCACTGCGGCCTGAAAGTCATCCAGACGCGAGCCGATCATCGAAAGCTCACTGCAGGCAATGACAAACCCCTGCTCGTCCACGACACCGATGCAGCGCGTGGTGGCGTCTTTCATCTGAACGATCACACCCTGAAAAATTCTGCTCGACATATCTTTTCCTCCTACGAACGGACGCCGCAGTCTCCCACAGCACCTGCCAATTTCCTACTTTACATAATAGCCGATTTATGTGCATTTTTCAATAGAAAAATGGTCGTTTTTTGTGAATAATTTTCGAAATTTCGTGAGATAGTCGGATAATTTCCCGAACTTTTGTAAATTTTCACGAAGTTGGCAGCGAAAAAACGAGCATTGCCTCGTCTGGGCTCAGTTCCCGGTAAGCGCCCGGAGACAGCGCGGGATCGAGCGTCAGCGCCCCGATCGACAACCGGTGCAGCTGCAAAACCGGCGTCCCGCAGCCGGCGAGCATCCGCTTGACCATGTGGTATTTCCCCTCATAAACCGTAACGCGGCAGCCCCCCTGCTCCGGCAGGCGCTCGAGCCGGGCGGGCAGGCACTGCGTCCCGTCGCCGAGGACGACGCCCTGCGCGAAGCGCTCTGCATCCGCATCCGTCGGCTGCCCATCCGTGCGCGCGAAATAGACCTTCGGCACATGCTTTTTCGGCGTGATAACACGGTGGACATAGTCTCCGTCGTCCGTGACGAGCAGCAGACCGGTCGTGTCCTTGTCGAGCCGCCCCGCGGGCACGAGCCCAAAGCGCCTCAGCTCCGGCGGGAACAGATCGAGCACCGTTGGCTGGCTGCGGTCGGCCGTCGCGGTGAGGACGCCGGCGGGCTTGTGGAGCATGTAGTAGTGATGTGTCTGATAGCGCAGCGGCTGGCCGCGCAGACAGACGACTGCGGTCTCCGCGATCTTCTGCTCCGGCGCGCGGGCAGGCACACCGTCGACCGTGACCTCGCCACGGCGGATATACGCCTTGGCCTCGCGCCGGGAAGCGGCGCCGGTATCGGCCAGATATTTGTCCAGACGGATCACGCGCGCCCCCTCCTTTGCGGACATTTGGATTCATTATAACATATCCGGCGGCAAATTTGAATAGGGTTATTCCGAGGTGTGGTTATGAAGCTCAAATCCTTTCACTGGACAAGACGGACCGTCGTGTTCGCGCTCATCGGGCTGGCCGTGCTGCTGGCGCTGGCCGTCATCTGGCGCAGCAATGACGGCGTGCTCTCGGCGCACTACAACGTCACGACGACCGACGGGCGCATCGCCTATCTGCAGGCGCTGGGCTGGGAGGCGGACCCCGCGACCGAAACGACGCAGGAGATCGTGATCCCGCGCGTGTTCAACGGTGTCTTCGGCGATTACAACGCCCTGCAAAAGCAGCAGGGCTTTGACCTGTCCACCTACGCCGGCGAGACGTGCACGGCCTATACCTACCGCGTGACGAACTATGAGGGCACAACGGACACCGTGCTCGCGCAGCTGTTTGTCTATCGCAACCGCGTCATCGGTGGCGACATCCACGCGACGGCTATGGACGGCTTCATGCACGGCCTGCGGTAAGGGCGCAAAAAGCTCCCGGCACGAATGTGCCGGGAGTTTGCTGTTTCATTGAGGGTTCAGGCGAGCGCCGTCCAGCGCTCGATGCCGGCCAGCTCCGGCACCTCGGCGCAGATGCGCCGGCTGAGCGCGTTGAGCTTTTCGATGCGCTCAAGGTCGTTGCCGTGGTAGCCGACGCGCTTCATGATCGTCAGCGGCTTTGTATTTTGCGCCACGAAGCTCACGGCGACACAGTTCGGGATGGCGAACGCCTGCCCCTCCGTGCCATACGCCTCGATCACGCGGCGCATCGTCTCCTCGACGCGGTAGGTCTCCGCACCGGCGATCGCAAGCTCGTAGCCGATCTGCACCGTCATATCTGCCAAAAGATAATAATCCATAGTCGTCTTTCCATTCGCGTATATTTCCCGGCTGAGGCCGGACTTTTCGCGCTGACAGCGTACCACATTTTGCGGCGCAAATCAACGCGTTTTTCGTCTGCCCAGTCTTTCCGATTGGCGGTGCACGGCGCTGATTTGTGAGCACGTCACCTGAAATTTGTGGAGTTTTTACGAAGCGGAGCAAGCGAAAACGCCGAAACGCAATCATTTTCTCTGTACAATGCAGATCGATCGTGGTAGAATAAAATTTTGAAAGAGCGAGATCAAATATCTCAATATCGCTATTTTTCATCTCGGAGGATAACTATGCGCACACGCAAAACACTTGGCGGCGCGCTCGCTGCCATTCTATTGCTCATCCTGACGCAGCTGATTGCGCAGGGAGCAGCCGGTCTGCTCGCCATGATCAAGCTCCCGGCCGGTGTCTGCAACATCATCGCCGGCATCCTGTATGTAGGTCTTGCCTACGCTGCGCTGCGGCTGCTGTGCGAAAAGGTGCTGCACGAGCATACGGCCGCACTCGGGATGCCGAAGCTGCACATTCAGCCCCGCTGGGCAATCACGGCGGTGCTCCTGCCGCTGGCCGTGACCGGCTGCTATCTGCTGCTCTTTCGCGGCACATTTGTGCGCGCGGATATGCGCGGCGGCGAGATGTTCAGCAGCCTCAGCGCCGGGATCGCGTTCACTGGCATCGCCGCCGGATTCGTAGAGGAAATGGTCTTTCGCGGCGTGATCCTGAACCTCTTTGCGCAGCGTTGGAACAAGGTCGTCGCCGTCATCGTGCCGTCGCTCCTGTTTGGCATTGTGCACATTCTGGGCGCGGATTTTACGTTCGGAAGCTGTCTGCTCGTCATCCTCACCGGGACGATGGTCGGCGTGATGTTTTCGCTCATTGCGCTGCAAAGCGGCTCGATCTGGAACAGTGGAATCGTGCACGCCGTCTGGAACATCGTGATCATCGGCGGCGGGCTCTCGATCGGCGAGGCAGCAGATGCGCACGCCGTTGTGAGCTATGTGCTCGAGTCAGACAGCTTCACCGTCACGGGCGGGCAATTCGGCATTGAGGCGTCTGTGATCTCACTTGCCGGGTACTGCATCGTCGCCGCGATCGCATATGCGCGGCTGCGCGCAGACAACGCAAAGCGCAGCTAACCGAAACCGGATAACAAACGGCGGGCTGTCCGAGATGGGCAGCCCGCCGCTTTGTCTCATCAGGCATCTAAAAAAAATTCTCCCCCGGCAAAGCCGGAGGAGAATTTCAAAGCGATGAATTACTCGTTGATGGCGATGACAACACCGGAACCAACGGTACGGCCGCCTTCACGGATAGCGAAGCGCAGGCCAACCT